>Ga0182024_10003221_pt1 | contig 39250 bp, 35 predicted proteins | sample P32metaG_FD_120480 | JGI IMG/M metagenome (GOLD analysis project Ga0182024, IMG submission 120480) | Permafrost microbial communities from Stordalen Mire, Sweden - P3-2 metaG (Illumina Assembly) | ecosystem: Environmental > Terrestrial > Soil > Wetlands > Permafrost | place: Sweden: Stordalen...
CACCGCTCTGCGGCGGTCGAGCCCCATGCGTCAGCTTGGGGCTTGTGCGGGCCTCGAGATAGCCCCAAGCTTACGCATGGGGCTCCTCAACGGGTGATCGGCGTCGTTTTTCCGCAGCCTGGTCAGCTTGGGGTTATTTCAGTCACCCACCAACAGCCCGGAAGGCCTAATATTCCCATCGCCACAGATTCACCCCTGCCGTGAACCCTGCGCCGACCGCCGCGAACAGCACGATATCCCCCTTTTCGAGCCTTCCCGACTCCACTGCATCGCGCGTCGCCAATGGAATTGTGGCGCCCGTCGTATTGCCGAATCGACCAATATTGATGATCACGTGCTCCAGATCCATCCCCAACCGTTCCGCGACCCCAGTGATGATTCGCCGGTTCGCCTGATGCGGAATCAGCAGCTTCACGTCCTTCGGCTTCAAGCCGTGCTGGTCCAGCAAACGGATGCACACCTCCTCCATCTTGCGCACGGCGTACTTAAAAACCTGCGCGCCGTCCTGCTTGACGAAGTGCATTCGTTGCTCGACGGACTCCCTGGTCGAAGGCATGCGGCTCCCGCCGGCCGGCATTTTCAGATAATCGCCGCCCGATCCGTCGATCTCGTTCTTGAATCCTATAAATCCCTCGCCCTCCTCCGCCGTTTCCACCAGCATCGCTCCCGCGGCGTCGCCAAACAGAATGCAGGTGCTGCGGTCCTGGTAATCCAGAATGCGCGACATGGTGTCGGCGCCGATCACCAGCACCTTTTTATGCGTTCCCGCCATCACGAAATGGGCCGCCGTCGTCAGCCCGTAAATGAATCCGGAACAGGCCGCCACCAGGTCGAATCCCCACGCGCCGCGCGCGCCGATGCGATCCTGCACCAGGCACGCGGTGGCTGGAAAAAACATGTCCGGCGTCACCGTGCATACGATAATGGCATCCAGTTCCGTCGCCTCGATCCCGCGCGCCGCCAGCGCGATGCGCGCCGCCTCCGCCGCCATGTCGGACGTCGCGATGTCCGGCGTGGCTATATGCCGCTCCGAAATTCCGGTCCGGTCGACAATCCACTGGTTGCTGGTGTCGACGATTTTTTCGAGGTCCTGGTTCGTCAGCACGCCGGCCGGCACATGGCAGCCGAGCGCACTGATCTTAGCTCCTGGCAAATTTTGTCTCCGTTCGTTTCTCGCGTTACATAGTCATGTTACATTCGGGAGGAATGCAAGTCGAGAGCGCGCATGTACTTGTTTCTCCCGAACCCGTCGAAACCGCGTCTCTTACGCCGCAGGAAATCTATGCGCGCGTGTTCCGCCAGATGCGTCCCCGGACGCCCATCCCCCTGATCAGCGTAAAATTCCGGCGCTACGCCAATGCCAGCGCCAAGGTGAAATTGGAGGAGGGCGTTCTGCATGTCCTCATCGCCGACACCCTCGCCGGAGCACCCGACGCCGTCATGGAGGCGCTGGCGGAAATCCTGCTCTCGAAGCTGTTCCGGCGCCCCGTCCCCGCGCATTGCAACGAACGCTACCGCCGTTACTTAAACCGTCGCGACGTGCGCCGCAGTCTCGATCTGGTCCGCCAGATTCGCGGACGCAAACAGGTCGAGCATGCCCAAGGCCGATGCTACAACCTGGACAAGATCTTCGAGGAATTGAATTTCCAGTATTTTCACGGCCTGATGGCGCGTCCGATTTTAGGTTGGAGTCCCAATGCCTCCCGCACCCTGCTGGGACACTACGACCCCTCGCACAATGCCATCGTGTTGAGCCGGATCCTGGATCGTCCGCAAACGCCGCCGGTCGCCGTGGAGTACGTTTTATTCCATGAAATGCTGCACTTGCGCTATCCGGCCGAGCACCGCGGAGCCCGCCGTTGCGTGCACACCAAGGCCTTTAAGGACGCGGAAAAACAGTTCGAGAAATTAACCGAAGCCCTCGAAGCCCTCCGCCGGTTATGATGAAGGGATGCGCCCTCGGCGCACCGATTCGCGATGAAAACATTCGTCCAGCCCCATGCGTAAGCTTGGGGCTACTTCGACGGCGGAAGGAAGCCCCAAGCTGACGCATGGGGCTGGCCTCGATGCTCCGGCTGTTTTCAGTAGTGTCGATGCCCGGCCAGCGTGACCATCACTCGTGCGTGCGCATGGTGGCACAGGCCGAAGCCTGTGAAAGACTTACGCCACCGACGGTGCGCCCAGCCGGCTGTTCTCCGCCTGCATCGCCCCGAGCGCCTCTATCAATCCGCGAGCGTCGATCGCCAGGCCCGCCCACGACAGGGATAGCCGCATCTCGACCGTGGCCATTTCATACCAGAAACGGACCTGCTGGCGGAGCAACACTCCAACCAGAGGCGCATCCTCGGCTGACAGGCTCGCCACGGCGGCGCGGGCATGCCCATGCAGACGATGGAAATCCCGGCCCAACTCCCGAAGATACATCCGGAAAATACGCCGGCGCTCCCGGCTGAATTCTCTGCCGATTTCAGCCGTATATCCAGGTTGAGCCTTCAGAAACCGCAGGTCCTCATCGCTCATGAGGCGCCCCATCGGCTCGTAACGGGCCATCGAAAACTCGGCGTCATCCTGTGAAGCCAAGCCCTCCTGACCTCGCGAACGTTCGTAGTTCCACAAATCGAACACGCTTAGCCCCCAAATGACAGATTCGTGCAGTCGTGCGTAAAACCGACAAAATCTAAGCTAGAATACCGGATTATTTACAAAAGCGCAACATCCTTTTTGGGCTATTTAACAGCTGGACTACTTTCGCCGCATCCTTTCCAAGCCATTGTTGATCGCTTCCAGCTGCTCTTTCAGCCGGTCCGCTTCTCCCCGGTTCCACAAGTGGCCTACAACCGCTGTCCGGCGCTCGCCCTCTCGCCGCAACTCCAGCAGCCAGACCGACAAACATCCAATCACGATGCACATCTCTACGGAATTGGCGATCAGACTTACCTGTTTGTTGCCGGACCATTGATTGACAATATGCACCAGCGCCGAGCGGGAAAGCGACCACACAATAAACCCGCCGATATAGACGATCACATTGCGCCTCATTCGGACCGGAAACCACGCCATAAAAAGAGATATTATGATGAGAAATAGCGCCATCGTCCCGTCCATCGTCTGCTCAAACAAGAAGAATCCGCGCAGGTATGGATGGCGAGACTTGGCGTGATCCACCAGGACTCCCACCACTGGAACCAGGGCGGCAGCGGCTAAAATGTAACTGACCATGTTCCGCCCGAACCGCGCCAGTGCCGGGGTCCCTGCCAGCGCCAGCGCGTAAATCTCCACCAGAACAAACGCGGACAGCACGATTTTCAGCGTCTGGCTGGCGAAATAAAAGTTTCCGTACATCTTGGTATCGTACGGAATCGTTAACGCGCCAATGGAGGAGAGAAAATCCGCGGCCAGATAGCAGAAAAACAGTTTATACGTCTTCACCAGACCGGTCCAGCACAGTTTCACCAGCACGGCGGCCGTGAGCCCGGCGGTGAAACACAAAATACCTTTCTCCCATGGATTCAAGGTGATCTCCGCTGCTTTAGGAAGTTTATCACTAATATACTGTGGACTTATGTCGTTGCCCTTGAACCGCCATGCGTGAGCATGCGGACAGGTTGCTCACCAAGGCCCCAAAAATGGCAAAACTCGCTCGGCATCACAAACGACTCAAGTTTGCGAGCCCGAGCGAGTCTTCCGTTCCAGATATCGAATGAATCTAGCTACAGCAGGGATAGCAGTTCGGGGTCGGCATATCCTTGGGCGCCGCAGCACCGGCCACGGCCGCGAACGTCAGCGTCAGCGCGATCATTGCAAATAGTTTCTTCATGGTGTGGTCTCCTGAGATCGAGGGTTAAGGTAACTGCTCTAGAAGTATGCTACGTCACCTTACCCTCAATTCCGATGCTTGAGTACTTACGTTTTCGGGAATCAGAACATATACGCGACGGCTATTCGCACCAAGCGTGCGTCATTTTCTCGGATGAGCGGACGCAGTTCTCGCGTACAATGTCACTTAGGATCGCGTGATGGCCAGATTCAAGCCGATGGCGAAGCTAGAGCGGAATGCCCTCGCGGACCTGTGCAAGCACACCCTTTCCCGCATCCCCACTTTGAGCGGGCGCCTGGTCTACCTCGCCACTCTTCGCGACGTAAATTCAGGAACCTACAGGCATCACGGCCTGATCGCCGCATTTGGACGGGACGAAGCGGTGCGCGCCCTCCGGGAGAGCCATGGGGCAACTTTCCAAGGCTGGCTGAACCTCTCGCTGGCTGAAAAAAACGAGGATTTAAAGGATTATCTGATTGCTTTAGACGATCCGAAGGAAGAAGTCGTCGAGCATTGGCTGCACTCCGGCGTCTATCGCAGTTACGTGCCGGCTTCGGCCCGGGAAGCGGAAGCCGAGCTGTTTTGCCACGACCTGGAAACTCTGCTCCAGCTCATGAAAAACGACAACATCAGGCTCCGGCGGCGTTCCGCCGGCGATGCGCGGGATCAAGACTCATCGCCACTTGCGTAATCTGCCCAATGACTTCAATTTCTTCAGGATAGCGGTACGATCTCGGCTCATACAGGGACGCCGGGTGCGGCTGCACCATCAGGATCCCGTCGCGTAGCGCGCACCACCCGCACAGGTAGCCGTCGCGATGTTCCAGAAAATAAATGGGCCGCTCAAATTCGGAGCTCCATCCCGTGTTCACGATGCGCCGCCTGGTGTCGTCGATCACCACCAGCGAGCCCGGCGGAATAATCGGGAACATCGACCAGTCCTCGGTCCCGATCAGGCCGTAGCGGAAGGTTCGCAAGTCTATATGATTTAACAATATCAGCGGAAGCGTGCCCCACCGCTGGATCAGCCTGCTCAAGAATACCGTCCGGCTCAGATCGATACCCGGATCGAGCGAAATCGGCACCTGCACCTCGCCCTCTTCAGCCCTGAAATTCAGAACGTGGGTCTGCGAGTGCTGCACCACCGCCGCGTCCGCCGGAAGAGTGGCGAGCGAAACCCCATACCACCCGAGCACTTCCGACATGTCCAATCGATAAATGGCGCACAACGAGTAGAGCCTGTACGCCGACGGCATCGTCCCTTTGTTTTCAATATCTGCCAGACGGCTTAGAGCAACCACGAACTCGTCATTGGAGTGCAGCGCCGCGATGCGTCCACTGGCCTCCTCCACATCCCGGAAACGGAGACGCAACCGCTCTCGTATCTTCTTGAGTTTCTGGCCCGGTTCCTCCATGATAGAGTGTGATGAGCGGTCCGAGCGCCCGGGCGAAGCAGGTACCATAAGTTGTCGGCAAAAGGGCTGTTTGAATTATAGCGGTGGCGTGATAGGGAGAGCAAGGATTATTGCTCAGGCCCGTTCTGAATTCAGAACAAAAAAATCCACAGGCCTGCTCGTTTTGGAATAAAGCTCTTCCCATGGTCTCGATTGCAGGAGTCAATTTGCATATCATTGTTGGGATAACTGGAGCCAGTGGTAGTATTTACGGATGGCGTTTACTCGAAAAACTGCGCGCCTTTGCCGAAATACAGATCCATTTGGTGCTTTCCCGCTCCGGCGAACGAACCGCATTTCTGGAAATGGGGAAAACAGCCGCCGATTTTAAGGCCTTAGGACATATGACCTACCCGGTGGAGGATATCGGCTGCCGCCTGGCCAGCGGTTCCTTTCGCACAGATGGAATGGTCATCGCTCCCTGCTCCATTCACACCATGTCCGCGATCGCCTCCGGCATCAGCAATAACCTGATGGTTCGCGCCGCCGACGTCACTCTGAAAGAACGCCGCCGCCTCATCTTAATGGTCCGGGAATCGCCCCTCCACCTGGGCCACCTGCGATCGATGACCGCTCTGGCCGAAATGGGTGCGATCCTGGCTCCGCCCGTGCCCGGCTTCTATCATCAGCCGCAAACGGTAGCCGACATCGTCGATCACAGCGTCGACCGGGTGATGGATCTGCTCGGATTGCCCGCGCCGGACGCGAAACGTTGGGATGGTCCTCTAAAATGAACATCGCATTTCAAGGCGAGTTGGGCGCATTCAGCCAGCAAGCCATTCGCCAGCTGCTCGGCCCCCGCGCTACACCCGCGCCCTATCAGCGTTTCGACGAAGTGTTCGCGGCCTTGCGCGGGAATAAAGTCGACGCCGCCGTTCTGCCCATCGAAAACACGCTTCATGGCAGCGTTCATGAAAACTACGACCTGCTGCTGCGCTACGATTTCGAAATCACCGCCGAAACCAGCGTGCGCATCGTCCATAACCTGATCGCCCCGCCGGGCGTAACCTTCGAGCGCGTGCGCAAGGTTTATTCCCATCCGGTGGCCCTCAATCAGTGTCTCGATTTTTTTCGCAATCACAAGCGCATGGAGCGCGTGACCTTCTACGACACCGCCGGCAGCGTCAAAATGATCATGAAGGACCGCCCCGCGGACGCAGCCGCCATCGCCTCCGAACTGGCGGCAAAGATTTACGGCGGCAAAATTCTGCGCCGCGAGATCGAAGACGATCGCCAGAATTTCACCCGTTTTTTTCTTTTGGAACCTCCCGGCTCCAAGCCCCGCACCATCCGTGGAGGCGCCAAAAATCCCTGGAAAACGTCGCTCGTATTTTCGACGAAGAATATTCCCGGCGCGCTGTTCCGCGCTCTCAGCGCCCTCGCCCTCCGCGATTTGAACCTGGTGAAAATCGAATCGCGCCCGTTGCGCGGCAAGCCCTGGGAGTATCTTTTTTATCTCGATCTATTAGGCCGCAGCAGCGATCCGGTCGTGCAAAAAGCCCTGGGCCACCTGGAAGAACTAGCCGACTTCCTGCGCGTCCTAGGCACCTACCGCGCAGCGTAAATATGCTTCAACCAAGACTAATCTGCCTACTTGTCGCGACGTTGTCTGGCCCGCTGCTGGCTGGTAACACCGAAAAGGTCTGGGAACTGGACCTTAAGAAGGCCATCGGCTCCGGCCAGTCCTACAAGGTTGTTGATCTGGCGTTCTCGCCTGACGCTCAACAAGTCGCGGTTCGGCTAATAGACAAAACGGTGGTCTTTCGGGCTCAGGACCCGAAAACCGTGCTGGGACAGTTTCAAAGCGTTTCGAATCACGATTCGTTCGGCTGGTCGCCCGACAGCCAAATGATTTATTCGGGGAGCCACGTCGTCCATCTTGCAGACGGTAAAGCCTGCGACCTGCCAAGGCCTGCGCTTGTTCCTGGTTTCATCAGCGAATCCGCGCTCATCGCCCTGGTCTTCGATGGTCAGCACCCCAAGGGAATCTTGAAGTTCTTTGATGTGAACTGTCAGGAACAGGATAGTTGGGAAATTCCGAAAGGCTGGTTCATAAATGATGTTGCGCCTGACCGTGGGTTGTTGTCGGCCTGGGAGATCACGCCCCTCTTTCCCTACGGGCATAAGGAGCTGATTGTGAGCCCGCTAACGAAGAAGGTTCTACGCAGCAGGATAGTTGAGTCTGGGCCTGGCGGCTGGTTCGCCGATGGCAGCCGCGCGTTATGCGGCGGCAGGATCTGTTGGGACGTGGATACGGCCAAACAAATCGGACAAGCCCCGGTTTCAGGTCTACTCAGCTCACCCAGCGGAGTTGCTGCTCGTTCCAGCCGCGTGGTCCTGGACGACCGTCACGAGAGCGCTATTCCGTTCGCCTCCGCCCTAACCGAAATGGGCGCCCGCCGGCGGGTCTGGGACTTCAGGACGAACAAGGAAGTCGCCTCGTGGCAGCTCAGATTTATAACGTATTCGACCACGCTCGATGGAGACGGTTTCAGTCGGGACCGAAAGCCCATCCCCTGCGCGATCTCGCCGGACGGCGATTACGTTGTTGAGGGCGGCGACGGCAAGATCTGGCTGTACCGAATCCAACCCTGACGCCATGTGGCGTACGCACTCGTGCGTGCCGCGTCGAGACTCGTCTCGATGCAGGCTTTTTAATCCCCCAAACTCCTCAACAACCTCACCCCCATCGCGATATCCGCCATCCTCTGCTTCTGATCCTCAATCTCCCGCTCCACATTGATCGATCCCCGATACCCCGACCTCTTCAACGCCTCGACAAACCGCGGAATCCCCACCGCTCCCTGCCCCAGCGCCCTCTCCGTCCCCAGCGCCCCAGGCTTCTCGAGCGGAGGCCAATCGCCATCCTTCGCATGCACCGAAACCACATGCGGCGCGAGCTTCTCGAACGCCTCGATCGGATCGCCCGACCCATAAAGAATCATATTCGCCGGATCGAAATTAATCTTCAGATTCGGACACGCCGCATCGTCCAGGAACCTCAGCAGCGTATCCGCCGGTTCCTGCCCGGTCTCCAGCGCGAACGTCTGCCCATGCTCCTCCGCGCGATCGCAAATTCTCCGCACCATGCCGCGAACCGCGATGTAATCCGGGTCGCCATGATCCTCCGGCACCATCCCGATGTGACAAGCGATGCTTTTCACCCCCAGAGCCGCCGCGAAATCGCAGGCATCCAGCGTCCGGTTCTCCCTCTCTTCTCGCGTCGCCGGGGGAATGAAGCCGACCGTTCGCTGCACCGTCGGAATATCCGCGTAATCTTCTCCGTTGTACGCGCAAACCACGGTGGCGATGGAAAACTTCGCCTCCGCGATCGTCTCCCGCCACTCCACAGCCGCTGCCGACGTCAACGCGACATCGCATCCCACCCCCAACTGCCCAGCCCGGACGCCCAACTCTCCAATCTCCTTCAGATTGTCGCGCCCGGCCCAGAACATCACTCCTATTTCCATGCAATCTTCTCCCCGTTTTTCGATCGTGCATCGAACATGGCCAGCGTCAACCGCACCGCTTCCGCCGAACTCTCCGGCGTGCACAGCACCGGCTGCTCTCCCTTCCGGCAGCACTCGGCGAAATAAGCGATCTCCGCCGCGTACCCGTCCATCGACTCGATGGCCACTTCTTCCCCGCTCCCATACCCCTTCAACGGCCTCGACTCGGAATTGTATTCCAGCACGCCCCCGTCGCCCAGCACCGTAAACTCCATCGCGAACGGAAACCCTCCCGCGCCCATCCACCCTCCGCTGATTTCCGCCACGAATCCGTCGTAATAAAACCGGGCGCCGATCACATCCACGCCCTTCGCCGCGTCCTCGTGTCCCGTCGCCGAAATCGCCCGCGGCGCGCCGAACAGCCACAGCGACATATCGACGTCGTGAATCAGCAGATCGAACCCGCCGCCGCCGCTGCGCGATTGATCCGTGATCCATTCCGACCATCCCGGCTGCGCACACCTCCGGCGAAACGTCGCCGACCGTATCGTGCCCAGCTCGCCGTTATCCACGGCTCGCTGAAGGGCCCTGTACGCCGGGAAAAATCGCAGCACCTGCGCGACCATCAATATTTTTTTCGCTCGCTCCGCCGCATCGATCATCCGCCGGCACGATTCCACGCTCAAGGCCATCGGCTTCTCGACCAGGACATGTTTCCCCGCGCCCAGCGCCGCGATCGTCGCCGCTTCGTGCATGTCCGTGGGCAGGCACAAATCCACCGCGTCGATCGCTGGATCCGCCAGCGCATCTTCCAGCCTGCTGTAGTGTTTAACGTCCCATTCCGGCGCGTGCCGGCTCACCACCGCCGCCAGCTCCACTCCCTGCACCCAGGAAATCGCCTTGACGTGCACCCCGCCCATGAATCCCAGCCCGGCCACCGCCAGTCGCATCAACAATAGAATAGTGGATCGTCGCGATAGAATAGAATCTGATGTCTGGTTTCCTACTACTTCTTCTCTTCACCCCTCCCGGCGCCTCCGACCTTGAAAAAGCTCGCGACGCTCAGGATCGCCCCGCGCTCGATCGCATGGCCGCGCAGTACACCTCCGCCGCGCAGAGCAAAGCCAACGACGCCGCGGCGCAGTACAAACTCGCCCTCGCCGAATCCTACGTCGCGGAAGTCGCCATCGAAGTTCGCGACAAGAACGCCGCCCACAATGCCGCCGAAGCCGGCATCGACGCCGCGAAAAAAGCGGTCGCCCTCAAAGCCGATTCCTCCGAATATCACCGCCTCCTCGGCACCCTCTGCGGACAGGCCATTTCCGCCAACGTCCTCCAGGGCATGAAATACGGCCACTGCGCGCAGGACGAAGTAAACAAGGCCCTGCAACTCGATCCCAAGTCATCCGTGAACTATCTGGCGCGAGGCGTCGGAAATTACTATCTCCCGCAAGGCCTCGGCGGCGGCCTCGATCTCGCCGTCAAGGATTTTCTCAAGGCCGCCGAGCTCGACCCGCAATCCTCCGAAGCCCAGCTCTGGCTCGGCCTCGCGCTCCGCAAGCAGAACAAGAATGCCGACGCGCGCAAAGCGTTTCAGAAAGCCATCGAATTAAATCCCGCCCGCGTCTGGGCCAAGCAGCAGTTGGATAAAACTCCGGCGCAATGAAGCCGCCGCTCGGGCTTGCAGCGGTCCTCTTAATCACGTTCCTCGGGTATTTTCTCTTCCCCGGCCACACCTATCTACAATCCGATACCCAGATTTACATCCCGATGCTGGAGCGTCTCCACCACCCCTCGCTCTTCACCCGCGATATCGTCGCGCTCCGCCCGCACCTGACCTTCACCATCTACGACGACACCGCACTCGCCCTCAAACGCATCACGCACGCCGATTTTGAATGGATCCTCACTGCCGAACAGCTGCTCTTCCGCGCCCTCGCCGTCTGCGGACTCCTCCTCATGGCCCGCCGCCTCGGCCTCAGCGCGACGCAATCTTTCTTCGTCGCCGCCATCGTCTCCCTGGGCGCGACCATCTCCGGACCCGCAGTGCTCACCATCGAATATGAGCCCGTCCCCCGAGGCTTCGCCATCAGCCTGATCGTCTTCGCTCTCGGCCTGATCGCCGAAGAACATTTTCTAGCCGCCGGCGCCGTGGCCTCTGTAGCGTTTCTTTATCACCCTCCAACGACGCTGCCCTTCTGGGGACTCGCCCTTCTCCTGGTGATTCTCAAGCGCGTCCGCTGGACCATCCTCGCGCCTCTCGCCATCGCCGCCGCTGTGCTCGCCATTCTTGCGCGCATCGAGCCTGCGGGCCTCGAAACCCAGTCCATCTTCCGCCGCCTCGATCCGTGGGAAGAAAACCTCCAGCGCATGCGCGCCGCCTACAGTTTCGTCTCCACCTGGCCCGTTTACCACCGCATGAATTACGCCGTGCAGACCGCCGTCGCCGCCCTCGCGTTCTGGCGTGTGGGCAAGTGCATCCATCCGCCTTTGCGCGATTTTCTGTTCGGCCTTCCCGTCATCGGAATTCTCTCCATTCCGTTTTCCTGGCTGATGCTGGAAAACCAGCATTGGGCGTTGATCCCGCAATGGCAGCCCGCCCGCGCGATCCTCTTTGTCTCCCTGGTAGCCGCGCTTCTCTCCGCCGTAGCCGCCATGAAAGCATCGAACTTCGCCGAACGACTGCTCTGGCTCACCGCCGCCTTTCTGATGCCCGTGCAACACGCCTTCGTCGGCCGCGTGATTCATTGGCAGCCATTCCTGCTCGCCGCGGCGCTAGCCATCCTCACAAGCGTCCTCTACATCTTCCGCAAAGAGACGCTCGTGCTAGCTGCGCTGATCCCCTTTTTCGCGATGCCGCGGCTGGTCGAAAACTATCCCCGCATCGAAACCGCCGACCTCCGCTCGCTGGCCAACTGGGCGCGCACCTCCACCCCCGAGCCCGCCCTGTTTGTTTTCCCCGATTCCAAAACCGCCCTCGACCCCGGCATCTTTCGCGCCCGCTCCCTCCGCGGCCTATACGTCGATTGGAAATCCGGCGGCCAGGTGAATTATTTTCCCGGCTTCGCGCAGGAATGGTGGACCCGATGGCAGCAAGTCAACAATTCTCATGACCTGACCGGCGCCGATTACGTGGTGACAAAAAAACCAATCCCCGGCGCAGCCCCGTTGTTCGAAAACCCCACCTATTTCGTCTACCCGATCAAATAGGCAACTGCGCGAAAACAGGGGGACAGCCTACTCTGTCCCAAGGCGCCACCACCTCCCGCTCCCACGTTCTCTATCGCGACGCCGAGTGGACAAAGCGGGCTGTCCCTCTGTTTTCGCCCCGTCCACGATACTCGTTCCTACTTCTTCTCCCGATTCCCGATAATCCGGTTCGCGAAATAATTGGTAACCTTCGCCTCATTGCGAGCCACTTCGTAATAAGCCGCCTTCAACAACTGGTCCTTGCGATTAATCAGCGTCTCGCGAATGGTCTGCTGCACCTTCGGGTCGCTCAGCTCGCGCTGCCCCGCTGGCTCGCGGCTGATCACTTTCAAGATCCGGTACCCGTCCTGCGTCCTGAGCACTCCCGTCGTCTGCCCCGGACTCAGCGCCATCACCGTCTTGCGTAAATCCGCATTCGCCCGCTCCAAGGACGATTCCGGTATGAACCCCAAATCCCCCCCGTTCTGCGTGGAATTCGGATCCTCCGAATAATTCTGCGCCAGCATCGCGAAATCGTCGCCTTGCCGGATGCGCGACAGAATTCCTTCGATCTTTTTCAGAGCGCCCTCATCGTCCTGCGCCTTGTCGTTCTTCAGGTTGTGAACGTTCGGATCCGCCGCCGGCGTCACCAGGATCTGCGACATATGAATCTGCGGCTCGGACAAGTTGAAACTCGCCTTGTTCGAATTGTAAAAATCCGAAATATCCTTGTCCGTAATCGCAATCTGCGAGGTAATCTCTTTGTTAAAAAGCTTCTGCACGCTCAGGTCGCGGCGCAGCTTCGTTTTCAGATCCTCCACCGTGATCTTGCGAGCATTCAGCTGCTTCTGAAACTCTTCCTGCGTGTACGGAGCTTTCAACTCGGTGAACTTCGCTTCCACGTCGGCGTCGACCGCCATCAGCCCCATGCGCTCCGCGCGCTGCACCAGAATTTCTTCGTCGACTAAGGTGCGCAGGATCTCCAGTCTTTGAATCGAAACCTGATCGTCACTCGGATGATCGGTGGGTGTCGCGAACTCCGACTGGAACCGCTTCTCGAGGTCGGCGAAGGTGATCGCCCGCCCATTCACCATCGCGGCAACATTGGCCGGAGCAGACCGGTTGCACGACGCGCTAAGCGCAGCCGCAACAAGAAGGAAGGTTCGAAACGAGAACATGGAACTTATCATTCTACAGTAGAAAATGGGGACAGCCTTCTCTGTCCCAGGCGCCCCTATCTCCCGCGCCAACACACGACATCCGGACGCCAGTGGACAGAGCAGGCTGTCCCCATTTTCGCCCCCTCCACAAAACTTCTACTTCAACTTCCCTTCCAGCTCCGCCCACCGCTCATACAACTCATCCACCGCCATCTGCCTCTTCTCCAACTCCTTCATCGCGGCTTCCAATTCCTTCCCACCCAGGGACGCCGCCGCCTGCACCGCATCGTGCTGAGCCTCCAGCGCCACCTCCGCCTCCGCCACCCGATGCTCAATCGTCTCGTAATCCCGAGCCTCGATATACGACAACTTCTTCTTCGCTTGAGCGGCCTTTGGCGCAGGCACATTGGACGCCTTCACCGGCTTCTTCACCGTCTGCCACTCGTTCCACTGCGAATAATCCGCGAACCTCTCCGCCCCGCCTTTTCCGTCGAGCCCCAACACCACCGTCGCCACACGATCCAGCAGATACCGGTCATGCGTGACTAATACTAAAGCCCCTTGGAAGTCTAACAGGCTCTCTTCCAAAATCTCCAGCGTAGGAATATCCAGATCGTTGGTCGGCTCGTCGAGCAATAGCAAATCCCCCGGCTCCAGCATCAACTTCGCGATCAGCACCCGAGCCCGTTCCCCACCCGACAGCCTCCGCACCGGCTGATTCAACTGCTCGCTGGTAAACAAAAACTTCGCCGCCCACGAAGCCACGTGTGTCACCCGATCCCGATAAATCACCGAATCGCTATCCGGCGCCAGAGCCCTCCGCAGCGTCAGATTCTGATCGACCTCCCGAATCTGATCGAACGAAACAACGCGCAGATTCTCCGCCTTCTGAATCTCGCCCTTCATCGGCTGAATCTCGCCCTTCAGCAGCCGCAGCAGCGTCGTCTTCCCGCTCCCATTCGCGCCGACGAGTCCCACCCGCATCCCCGCCGTGATCGTGAAATTCGCGTTCTCGAACAGCACCGACTCGCCAAACCCGTGCGAAACCCCTTCTAGATGAACTAACCGTTTCGTCTTCCGATCCGTCGCCGAAAAATCGATATCGGTCAGCTCCACCCGCGTCCGGATCTTCAAGTCCTTCAGCTCGCCGATCATCTCCTGCGCCTTATCGATGCGCGCCTTCGACTTCGTCGCCCGAGCCTTCGGCCCTCGCCGCAGCCATTCCATCTCCGTCTTCACGCGATTCTCCAGCGCGTCCTGATGCTTCGCCTGCGCGTGCAAAAACTCGCCTTTTTTCTCCAGGAAGGTGCTGTAATTCCCCGTCACGTAAAACGTTCCGTTGGGAAACGCCGGATTCAGCTCCACCATCGCCGTCGCCACGTTCTCCAGAAAGTACCGGTCGTGGCTCACCACCACGCACGCGAACGAAGCACTGTTCAACAGTTCTTCCAGCCACGCGATGCCGGTCAGGTCCAGATGATTGGTCGGCTCGTCGAGCATCACGATATCGGGCGACTGCACCAGCGCCTCGGCCACCGCCAGCCTCTTGCGCCACCCTCCCGACAAGCTCGACGCCGGCTGATCCAGATCCTCGAACCCCGCGCGACCCAGCGTCTCGGCTTCCCGCGCCAGCTTCTCATCTTCTGGGACCTTCGCTTCGCTCATCGCGGCGTGCACCACCTGCCGCACCGTCAGTCCCGCCGGAAACTGCGAATCCTGCGTCACATAAGCCAGCCTGGTGCCCTTCCGCAGCGCGACGTTCCCCGTATCCGGCTCGCGAAGCCCAGTGAGGATTTCCAGCAGCGTCGATTTCCCAGCCCCATTCGGCCCAATCAGTCCAAGCCTGTCCCCTTCTCCGATGTTGAGCGTAATATTTTCAAAAAGGGGCGCGATCCCGAAAGTCTTCGAGATCGCGGAGACGTTTATTAAAGATGCCATTCGTCTCCCCCGAAAACAGCAGAGTCTGCAAAAAATTGGGGACTGCCTACTCTGTCCCAAGGAGCGCCTTTTGCGACGCGTGGACAGAGCGGGCTGTCCCCATTTTTTCGCCCACCGTTACGCGGACGCAATGGGAACACCCCTGCGTGCCGTGTCCCCGGGCGATGAGTACTGTAAGCTGCGCTGAATTTATTGCACCGCAACTGTGGGCCCGGTCTGGCTGGCGACACCGTTCACGAAAACCACGATGGGCAGCGCCGCTCCGGTGACCCCTGTCGGCACCTGAATATTGAACTGCACCGCCCCGGTTACTTCGCCCGGCGCAGCCCCGGCAAACACAACCGGCGCCGCCTTGCCGCCGATCGTGGCGGTCACGCTTTGCGCGGCCAGCGGCAAAAGGCTCGTCGTCGGGCTGACCTCTCCGTCGAAACTCGGGGGACTGGTCTGCCCTCCGCCCGTTCCGTAAACCGAAATGTACGATCCCTGTGGGGCCGGCGACGCCGCGGTATTGTAACTGTTATCCTGATTGAGCACCGCCGCTTGCCCGTTGCCGGCCTGGTTGTTAGTAGAGAGCCCCAACGCCACAGCGGCAACCGGCTGAACCATGCCCGCCGACTGCAAGGTTTGATACGTAACCACCAGGTTGGTCGAGGCGCTGCCGGCGACCTCGTAAGGGACCACCACATCGATCTGCGTGGACGAAACATACAACAAAGTTCCGGGAATGCCGTTGAAGGTCACCTCGACCCCGGCCATCGCCGTGCTGTATGGTGGGCCGGCAACCCCGTTGCCCGGCCCCAGCCCTGAACCTTTTATGTAAATAATTTCGCCCGGCGCAAGCTGGCCGCCCAGACCGCTCGAGTTATTGGCGATGAGGAACGGCTGCGGCGTCGAGTTTGCCGATACAAATACCGTCACGCTCACCGTCAGGGAGGCGACGCCGGGTGAGGCTACCGTGAACGAACCGGAATAAGAACCCGCCGCCAGACTCTGCGGACTCACCGATACGGAAAGCGTTCCCGGCGTAGTACCGGTGGAAGGAGAAACACTCAGCCAGCTGTCGCTGATCGACGCCACGGTGTAGTTCAAGGAACCGGCCGCTGGATCGGAGATGGTGATCGCTTGCGCGGGAGGCGACTGTGAGGAGCCTGACTGGTAACTGAACGAAACCGTCGCGGGCGTCGGGACCAGCGCCGGCGCGGGCGGAGCCACCGTCAGGCTCACCAGAATCGTAACTGTGGGTACCGAGGAGTTGGAGAAGGAAATAGCCACTTGAGTGGTATAAACGCCTTGTAGAAGCGTGTTTGCCGAGATGCTGAAGGTCAGCGTCGCCGGCGAGAACGAGGTCAGGGATCCGTTGGCAGGACTCACCATCAACCATACCGGGACGTTCTGCTGCGGCGTCGCCACCGTGAGGAACGTTGCACTGGTGGATCCGGACAGCGTTACCGTCTGCGCCGCGGGCAGCGTTCCGCCCTGCAACTGATTGAAACCGATAGTGCCGGACGGCGTCACCGTCACCGCGCTCTTGGCCGCCAGGATCATCGTGACAGGAACTTTCAGCGAGCCGCCCAACAACCCGGACGAGCCGATCGTAATGGAGCCCAGGTAGGTTCCCGGCGAAAGCACCGTTCCCGGCGTAACCTGGACGTTAATGTTGACCGTCCCTCCCCCGCCCGGCACCGTGCCGCCCGAAGGCGATATCGCCAGCCACCCCAGACCGGCGGTCACCTGCGCGGTGAACCCCAGCGAGTTTTGATCCGAACTGGACAGCGTAATGTTGAATTGCACCGGCGCGCCGCCCTGCTGGAGGTTCACCGACGCCAGCGCATTGGGGACGCTGACGTTCAGCAGTGGCGAACCAGCCGCGCTGACAAAAAGAATCACGCCCACCAGCGTCGTGGTCGTGCCGTTTAGAGCCGTAGTCGACGTGATCGAGACGTTTCCGCTGCATGTTCCCGGGCTCAGGCCGGAGCCGGGATTGGCGATGCTCACCGTCAGGGTCGCCGGAGTGGTATTGTTCGATACCGTGGCTTGCATCCAGCCTACGGGACAAAACCCGGGACCGGTGTTGCCGAAGTTGATATAGAACGAAAATGGTAAGCTGATGCCCGAACTCGTGATCTGCGTCGTTTGCGCCGTCGGCAAGCTCTGGCCCAGCTCGTAACCGAAGGACAACTGCGACGGAGCGGCGCTGATCGTCGACGTGGTGCTCCCGCTGCCCGTCACGGTCAGAGACACCGAAATCGTCGTGAACTGCGATCCGTTGGTTGGCTGGAGCGTGATCGTTGCGTTGTAGCTGCCGCTGGCCAGCGTGGTTGAGTTGATTTGAACGGTAATTATGTCGGGGGCGGTTCCCCCTGTGCCCGCGAACGCTCCAGTGGATGCGAATATCCAGGTTGCGTTGGTCGAAATGATGTAATTTCCCGTCCCGCCGACGCTGACCATCTGAGTGGCCGGATTGGGGTTGCCGCCTGGAGCCGCGGTAAAGACGAGGATACTGGGACTGACAGTGAGGTTTTGTGCTCGAACCGTGTCAAAACAACCCAACGCAAAAAACGACGCGAGCAAACCGAAGGTCGTAAACCTAACAGGCGCCAATCGAAACAGGGTTAGCATCAATACCATTGAAGCACTTTAGAGGCCAAGGTCATAATAGGGATAGCACCACATGGGATTCGGCCTCTGGATTGACCCCGAAAACGGCTTGGCATGGGCGCAAGGGACGCACGAGTATCGCCCGATGGGCACCGCCGTCATCGCGTCGACCGACCAGTTCCGCCATCGCGATTTCCGCCAGACGCGCAAACGTCCCCCAGACCTGAAAAACTCCTTCGCCGGATTTTTCGGTTCGCTCGAAGAAGTAAACGTAAAACTGCGGTCGCCGGGCAGATGGAAAATAAGACCCACGCCAGCCCACCTATTGTAAACCCTCCGATATTCCGAAATGCTCCGAGCCCCATGCGTCAGAGTGTGTGTGAAAAGTCGGTTTGCACCGCTCTTGGGGATTCATCAAGATAAACGGAGCAGCGACCGGCAGGAGCGGTCAGCGCTGCGGTTTTCACACAGACTCGTCAGCTGGGGCTACCTCAGCGCCCAGTTCCTAGACGTTAATTGTCCGTCGGCTTCTCTTCGATGTGGTCGATCACAAAGACGGGCTCGGGGCGCTTGTGCTTCTCCAGTTTTAGCCCGAGCTGCTTTTCCATCGCATCAAAGAACGAAATGCCGCCGACCGGGTCCCCCGATGGCGCCGCGCGGCGACCGCGAGGCCCGTCCTGGCTTCCACTGGCGGCGAGCACGTTCGGCGGGATTGCGCTGAACGTTAAGGTAAAGTCCCAGACTCCCTCGATTCCGCTCGCATTCAGGACGGGGTAGCGGAGGTAATTTGGTGCGATCGTCTGAAGGTGCTCGGCGAATTGCGCCAGAGTCATGTTCCGGCATGTCGCCGCAATCCTTGACTGACCATTCACGGGCGCACGTTCCGTCTTACATCCCGCGAGAGTCGAGGAATCAGCGCGTTTGAGTTTCGGCTTCGCCGCCAGCAGGGTATATGCATCCATTGGACGGTATTCATAGTGAGCGGCCATCTTGAAGCGATCGGCAAGCAACGCGCGAAGCATCGAGTTGTAGTCGTCGTCGAAGATTTCCGCGCCCTCTGAGACGGTGACAGCGGGTGCCTTGGCCACGAGATCGAATGCGGGCTCAAACGGCTTCAGCCATTTCGGTCTTCCCGGCACGTCTTCGTCGGGAGCGATATTCAAGTCCCAGGCTTCGAGGATCAGGAAGAACAGAGACAACCCTCGCATCTCGACGCGCCCACCCGGCTGAATCAGGCGTCTTCCTGGGAGTGCACCAGGAGGACTTGGCCGTATCGACGCCACTTCAAACTCCGGCGGCGGAAGCACCGGAAGGAGTGTCGTCACTTCAGGCAAATTCGCCGTCGGCTTCTCATTCACGTGGTCTACCACGAGCACGGGCATCGGAACCTTTCCCGGCTCCAGCTTCAGCCCAAGCTGCCTGTCGACAGCGTAGAAAAGCGTGACGCCGTCGGGGCCGGCATCCGACACGGTGCGTTTGTCGGTCCACTTAAGATCGAAATCCCAGGCTCCCGTAAGGTTGGTCTGGTCCGCAACCGGGCCGGTGAGATAACGGCCATCCAATTCACGCAGTGTTGCGGCAAATGCCTCCATGCTCATGTTGCGGCATGTGGCCACCCAGTTCGTTCTCTGCCCGTACGCGTGGCACCCGGCTTCGCCCGAGCCGTCGGCCGCCTTTAACTTTGCTTTACCCGTGCCCACCGTCAGCAAGAACCCCTGAACCGGCCTTGTGTCCTTGTGGACCACCAGCTTGAAGCGGTCGGCGAGCAACGCCTGGAGCATCAGCTTGACCGTTGCCGGCGGCGTGTTCGCCGGGGACTTGGCTGTCACATCGAAGCGGTCCCATTCGAGCCAACTCGGCCCTCCGAACACCACATCGGGATCGACCCCGTAGGCGGTCTTGATCAGATCGAGCAAGGTCGCGCGCCGAATCTCAAACCGTCCCGCTCGGCGGACGCCGCCTTGCATGGGCAAATTGCTGGGAACACTCGCGTGGACATCGGCGGCTTGAAATGTGGGAATGGTCTGGGAATTTTGGCCAAACGCTATGGCGGCAATGAAGCTGATGCAAGATAATCCGACGCCGGAGGAAGCCGCTGACATGCCGCGATGGTAGCAATTTCCATGCCAGCGCTTCGCCCTCAGTTCTCAAGGGATCTCCCATGCAGCCCTTGTGGCATCGAACGCACGCCTGGGCCGGTTATGCTCCACTCGCCAGACTCGGAAGCGTCCCCCAGCCCTCCGAGTCCATGCGTCATCGCGAAGAGAATCGGCATTCCGTAAAATCAAGCGCTTACCGAGCCGCGACCAAAGGGAGCGATCATCCTGAGCCACTTTTCCACCGCATCGAAATTGACATGGGGCCGGGTGGCGCAGTGCGGCCGCGCGGCTTCTAATTTTCAGTGGGCGCCTTGTTTATGCGGTCGACAACCAGCACGTCCAGCGATATCTTTCGCCGCTCCAGTTTCAGTCCAAGTTGTTCCTCGATGGCTACAAAGATCGAAGCGTCTGATCCGCTGTCCGTGGCAGCGCCGTCCTGGACATGCTCCGGTTTCCAATCGAGGGTCAGATCAAATGTTCCCTCCAGACCCGTAAGATCAAGGACCGGACGGTCCAGGCCAAAGTCGGGCCGCGAGAGCCTCCCGGCCATCGAAATAGAAGATCCTGTTGCGTGCCCGTTCATCGCCCTGAACCTGTATGAGCCGCCCGGGGCCGCAGCGGGGCGAAGCGTGAGACCTTCGTTCCTTTTCTTGCCGGGTACCAGCGCGAGCACGGAAAACTCCCTTGGCTCGCGATGAAGAACCATGCTGAATCGTTCCTCCAGAAGCCTTTGAAACATCTGGAGGAATTTCAACCTTGGGGTGTCCGGCGGAAACCTTGCCTGGATATCGAAGTTTTTCGCATCAAGCCAGTCCGGGCCGGAAAACAGATAATCCTGCCACTCAGGCACGTCAAACGCCATGACGATCAGGCGCTTGAGCGGAACATTTTCAATGAGCAGGATTCCACCGTTATTCCTGATCCGATCAACGCCGGTCCCGGAATTATTGGTCTTAACCGACGCAACGTCGAACGTCGGCCGCAAGTCGATCGGACCCGCGAGGACAACGCTAGAAGACAATAGGCAAACCGTACGCAACAGAGATGCCATATATTGTTTGACCTGACAGACCGGGCTGAAAGTTTCACATCCGCGCGGGAAATGACGTCGAACATGTCCACCGGAGACGTCGAGTCCGCTTGCGAGAAATGTTTTCTTTGCGTCTTCGCGCCTTTGCGTGCCATGTTTTCTCCGCCGCCAACTCCCGACATTTCAACCCCTTCCCACTCCCACCCACGCCCTCCCTCGCGCCCCCCATGCTATTCCTCAATCCGAAAGGACACAAAGATGTCTACACCAAACCGTATCGAAATCAACCGCGCCAACGAAGCCGGCCCGCAGCCATCCATTCTTGGCGCGATGCAATACACACTCGACGCCGAGCAGGTCGTCGTCATGCCCAAAGAAGACCGCGAACTCTATCACCTGCATCTGCAAACCTTCCGCGACCAACACCAGCCCCAGGGCGCCATCGAAGACCATCTGGTCCAGTCCCTGGCCGACCTTTCCTGGCGCCTCAACCGCGTCGTCGCGCTGGAAACCAACATCGCCTACGCCCCCCGCGACCTCGTCGATCCGCCGATGGCTTCGTTTTTACAGATCGTCAAATCACCCAGACCATCCACGCCCGCAACCGCCGCCGCCTGGCCCAAGAAGCCTACCGCGCCGCCGCGTGACGACGGAAATGCATTATTGAACTTTCCACTCTTCAATGCCGGCCGACCAACCGGGCTGCATGGTTACTTCCAGGCGCAGTGCGGTGGTGGTGACGGGATGGAAGGTCACGTTGTTGTATTTGTCCTTTTCGACGGCGTACCGTCCTGTCGCTTCCACCGGCTTCCACTGCGCGCCGTCGAGATAGAGGACGCTCCATGCCGCGGGAATACGCACTTCTCCCCGGCCCGTGTCGTCGAACCAGTAGACAGCGGTTGAGGAGACGGTGACAGGTTTGTCGAACGCGTATTCGACCCATTCGGTGGTTCCTTTTTTCGGCCACCAGTCAAAGGACGTTGTCTCATCGCCATCGTTGACGGTTAACGGGCTGCGGCGCGAGGGCGAGGCGGTCACGTGGGGCGTGAGAAACGGCGCTGGTTTGGCGACGGCTTCGGTTTCCGGGATCCAGACGATCATCTGCCCTCGTCCGCGATTGGCCCAGGCGTAATAGGGGATTGCAGTAAAAGGCTGCTGGTTTCTTAGCACGTTGCCCTGTGCGTCGTAGGAGATCGCTGTGGCGCTGCCCTGGATAACTTCGACGCCTTTCAACAGGGCGGGCTTGAATTCGGCGGTTAGTTTCGAATCGCGCGCGACGACCAGATTGCGGACTTTGCCGTCGGGGTTGTCCGGCGCTTCCAGTGCATACAGGATCGGGCCGCGTTCCAGTGCGACCCGTCCGCGATCCGCAGCCACCTGATCGTTCGCGACAACGCGGCGGACGGGCATGGGGAGATGCAGTTCGATAGTCGAGCCGGGGCGCCACACGCGGTCGATAATCGCGTAGCCTTTGTCGAGCGTGATCTGTACGGGCCTTCCGTTTACTTTAAGAGTCACAAGAGGGCTGGAAGCGCCGGCGTAGCGATACAGATCGCTCGGGACCGGCTGATTGCGGGCCCAGCCGGGAATGCGGATCTTCATTCGGAACGGCCCTGGCTGGTCCGGAGTGATGGTCATTTTGACGGCGCCGTCCCAGGGATAGTGCGTTTCCTGGGTGATCTTGACAGTACGCCCGTTCTCCAGTTTGATGTCGGCCGTGCTGGCGACGAACAGGTTCACGTATATTTCGCGGGCGCGCTGTGCGTAGACATAGCCCGGCATGGACGCGACGAAGCGGGTGATGTTCGAAGGGCAGCACGCGGTGCCGAACCACGGGCTGCGTTCATGCTGGCCGGCGGATTCCAAAGGATTCGGATAAAAAAACGTCTTGCCGTCGAGTGACACGCCGGAGATCGCGCCATTGTAGAGCGTCCGCTCCAGCACATCGATGTACTTGGAATCGGCGGGCAGCAGGAAGAGGCGATGATTCCAGAAATCGTTGCCGACTGCCGCGCAGGTTTCGTTATACGCGGTCATGTTCGGCAGTTCGTAGTTCTTTCCGAACGCCTCGCCCGATGCAGTGGCGCCGATGCCTCCGGTAATGTACAGCTTCTTGCCGGCGACGTTGTCCCAGATTTTGTCGATGGCGTGAACGTACGCCTGGTCGCCGGTGAGCGCCGCGACGTCGGCCATGCCGGAGTACATATACGTCGCGCGCACCGCATGTCCCACCGCCTCGGTCTGATCGACGACGTGGATGTGGGACTGGTTGTACTCGCGTCCGGACCCCTTCATGCCGTCTGGACCGCGCGAGTCGAGCAGAAATTTCGCGAGATTCAGATAATGCGCGTTGCCGCTAACTAGGTACATCTTGGCCAGACCGATTTCGGCCACCTGGTGACCCGGCCAGATGGTCATTTTCCCGGGCCCGAAAGTCCGGTCAAGAAGATCGGCCGAGCGCAGGGCGATATCGAGAAGCGTGCGTTTTCCCGTCGCCTGGTAGTGTGCCACTGCGGCTTCATAAAGATGACCCAGGTTGTAAAGTTCGTGACTGAGTTCGCGGTCGAGCTCCCAGCGCTGCTTTCCCGCCCACGCATGAGGATGCTCCGGATCGATGGTGCGGGTGGTATAAAGATAGCCGTCTTTTTCCTGTGCCGCGCCGATGCGGGCGATCAGTTGATCGAGAAACGCGTCGAGCTGCGGGTCGGGTTGGGAGCGCAACGCGTAGGACGCGCCTTCGATCACCTTGAAAACGTCGCTGTCGTCGTACGGGTTTTTGGGCGCCGTCTTGTTGGCGAGAGGCTCGCCGCGCAGCACCGTGGCGGCGCGATCGAAATTATCGAAGTCGCCCGCTTTTTCGAGTTGTGCGAACGCCGCAGGGATGGTCGCCTGCCGATTGATTTCGATGCGAGGAGCCCAGAAATCGTCATGAAAATGAACGGCGGTGAAAGGGACGGGCTTCACCGGATACGTGGCGTTCTGCGCCAGCGCAATGGACGCAGTCAGAAAAAGCAGACGCATGAGAGCAGTTTGTCAGAAAACATATTTGGCCGCTGATGAACGCGGATGAACGCGGATGGAAAACATTGTCCTATCCGCGTTCATCTGTGTTCATCAGCGGCCAATAAATGCCTTTACGTGTTGACGCCCGACGCCAGGAATCCTCCGTCGACCACGATGCACTGGCCGGTGATGAAGCTGGCGGCATCGGAGGCGAGCAGGACCGCTGCGCCGTTAAGCTCGCCCGTCTGGCCGAAGCGCTTCATCGGCGTGCGCAGCAGCAGTTCCTTGCCGCGGTCGGTGGAGTCGAGAAGATTCTTGTTGAGGTCCGTGCGAAAGACGCCGGGCGCGATCGCGTTCACGTTGATCCCTTCGGCCGACCATTCGACAGCGAGGCTGCGCGTCAGGGCGAGAAGCGCAGACTTTGACGCCGCATACGCCGCGACTTCGCGCAAACTGACGAAGGAGTTCAGAGAAACGATATTGATGATGCGGCCGTGGCCGGAAGCTTTCAGCGGCTCGTAAAACGCCTGACAGGCGCGCAGAGCGCCGGTGACGTTGACGTTGAACGTCTCATCCCACTCCGCTTCCGGAAAAGTGACCGTCGGCTTGCGGCCAATTTTTCCGGCGGCGTTCAGCAGGATGTCGACGCGTCCGAAATGCTTTATGACGGCGTCACGCAATGCGTCGACCGATGCGCGATCGAGCACGTCGACGGCGACGGGCAGCGATTTTCGCCCCAGCGCTTCGATGTCCGCGGCGACTTCCTTGACCAGATTTTCGCGGCGGCCCGTGGCCACCACGTCGGCTCCGGCTTCGGCCAATCCCAGGGCCAGAGTACGGCCGATTCCCGAGGTTCCGCCGACGACTACTGCGACGCGGCTCGTTAAATCCAACGATTTGAGCATAACTCACTACTGTATCCTGAAAGCTTATGTCCATTCTCCTTCCCAGATACACGTTCGGCGTGGGCGATCGATTCGCTCATCAGGCCGAAGCGCAACTGAAGGCATGCATGATGGCCGCCGAGCACGGCGTCGAGGTGATTCCGGTGTGGAACAAATCGAACCGGGAGCACACCATCATCGGGTCGGCGCCCGAGAGTGTGAGGCACGCGGCCGATGCGGCGGTGCACAAGCTGGGCTGGAAAAAGCCGTATTTCTGCGACGCGGATCATATTAATTTTGAGACTGTCGACCGGTTTATCGGCGCGTGCGATTTCTATACCATCGATGTCGCGGACTGGATCGGGAAGCCGGCGGACGGCGTAACGGCGTTCGTGTCGAAGCATCCGGAATTGGTGGGCGATATCAAAATTCCAGGCATTGATCATTCGCTGAGCACGACGTTGTACTTCGTGGCGCAGGCTGCGAACAAATACCTCGCCGCAGTGAAGGAGGCGGGCCGGATTTATCGCAAAATCGAAGGGTCGAAGGGCGAAGGGAAATTCGTCACCGAAGTTTCGATGGATGAGACGGATTTTCCGCAGACGCCCGTGGAGCTGCTGATCATTCTGGTGGCGATCGCGGATGAAGGGATTCCGATTCAGACCATCGCGCCGAAGTTCACGGGTCGATTTAATAAAGGTGTCGATTACGTCGGCGATGTTTCCAAATTTACAGAGGAGTTCTCCGACGACATCGCAGCCATTGTGTATGCAGTGAAGAATTACGGGCTGCCTTCGACTTTAAAGCTCAGCGTGCATTCGGGGAGCGACAAGTTTTCGATCTACGAGCCGATGAAGAAGATGCTGCACAAGTTCGACGCGGGCGTCCACATCAAGACTGCGGGGACAAACTGGCTGGAAGAACTGATCGGCCTGGCAGAAGGCGGCGGCGAGGGGCTGGTCATGGCCAAGGAAATCTACGCCGATTCGTACGCTCATGAAGCTGAGCTGTGTAAACCCTACGCGACGGTGATCGATATCGATCCGGCAAAACTGCCCACGCCCGGGACGGTGAACGGATGGTCGTCGGAGCAGTTTGTGAATGCGTTGAGGCATGAGCAGAAGTGCCCGGAGTTCAATCCAAGCCTGCGGCAGTTGCTGCACGTCGGGTTCAAGATCGCGGCGAAAAAGGGGAACAGTTATTTGGATTTGCTGGATGAGTATAAGGTCGACATTTCGAGGAATGTGACGGCGAATCTGTTTGATCGGCATATAAGGCCATTGTTCCTTTAGCCGCAGATTTGTGGTAACCGTAGGTTATGGGCACGACCATTCAAAATCTCGATGAACAGGCGTATGAGGCGCTGTGTCGCCGAGCTGTCGCTGAGGGCAGAGACGTGGGAGACCTCCTGAACGAAGCGATGCTGTCGTACTTGGCGCAGCCGGGTCGGGCACGCCGACGCTCGACCCTACGGGATCTTCGGCCGGAACCATATCCTGAAGGGAACGAGCGCTTGAGTGAGGAGATTGATTCGATCGTTTATGGCGACCGGCGATTGTGATCATCCTGAAGTCGTCTGGGTTGTCTCGTCGGTTGCGCGGATCCCCTGGCTGACGCCAGGGGTTATAACCCCGTCCCGTAAGGGCGGGGATTCCTACCGGCGCGCATCGCCGGACTTCCTACTTATATTTCCTCTCAGTCCGTTTGCCGTTGATTAGGGCACAAGAAGCTGGCGACTTGTCGTGGAGTGGTAGGCGGGCATCGGCAGGTAGTCGAGATCGACTCCAGATGGCTTCTTGTTCCTTCTGGATCACTGGCGACGTAATAATTCTGCATTCCGTGTCGTCCCAGACGTCGCCGGTCCACGGGTTTACCGCTAGGTATTGGGTCTGAAGGACGCTGACGCCATTTATCTCCGGACCTGGAAGATATGCCATAAAGCTGTAAAATTCCGGTGCCCAATAATCTTTCAAAGGTTCGAACGGAGCGGACGACCAGTCGTCGCCCATGGCGACCAGCGCCTCCCGAACGAGCTTGCGTGCAGTCTTCTCGCTGATAACGCGGTCTCGCGCCGAGACGACAAGCCCGATGGCAAGCAGAGCCGCGAAAAGCCGCGCGCCTCGGATCATTTCGGTTCAACCTCTTCTATACACCCCAGCAGTAATCTTCAACCGCGCGATCGATTTGCGGATCCTTTTCGCTGATGCGCATCAGCTCCAGGCGCAACGCGTCGACCAGGGCGAACCAGCTGGCTTCGACTACGTTTTCCGATACTCCGACTGTCGACCAGCTGCGGCGGTGATCCGACCATTCGACTAAGACTCGCACGCGTGCGGCTGTGCCTTTTTTGAAGTCCAGGACGCGGACTTTATAGTCGGTCAGCTTCACGTCGGCGATCGAGGGGTAGAGCGTCGCGAGGCACTGACGCAGGCACAAGTCGAGGGCGTGTACTGGACCGTTGCCGTTGGCGGTGGCGGAGTGTACGCCGTCGTGAGCTTTCAGCGTGACGGTGGCCGTCGACCCGGTGCTGCGCGTGGTTACTTCGTAGCTGACCACTTCAAAGAGTTGCAAGCCGGGGCGCAGGGCTTCGCGTACTAGAAGCTCAAACGTACCTTCGGCGGCTTCCAGTTCGTAGCCTTGATACTCCATCTGCTTGATACGGTCGAGAAGCTCGCGGCGCGCGGTGTCGTCGAGCCGCTCCTCCAGACCGTGCTGCTTCAGCTTATAAAGGATGCTTCCCTTTCCGGACAGATCGCTCAGCAGAACGCGTTGCCGGTTGCCGATGATTTTCGGGTTGATGTGTTCGTACGTCGCGGCGTCCTTCAGAACCGCTGCGACGTGCACTCCGCCTTTGTGGGCGAATGCACTATTGCCTACAAAAGGCTGGTCGCTGCGCAGGGGCAGATTCGCCAGTTCGGCGATGAAGCGCGCGGTGGACGTCAGGTGTCCCAGGTTCTCGCGGCCGATGGTGGTGTGCCCCATTTTCAGTTCGAGATTGGCGATGATCGACGTGAGATTGGCGTTGCCGCAGCGTTCTCCGTAACCGTTCATGCAGCCTTGGACGTGGGCGAACCCTTGGTCGATGGCGGCCAGGGAGTTGGCGACGGCTACATCGGAATCGTTATGAGTGTGGATGCCGAGAACGCCTTCGAAATTCTTGCGCACGTCGGCGCAGATTTGCGAAAGGCGCGGCGTGACTGTGCCTCCGTTGGTGTCGCATAGGACCAGAACATCGGCGCCGGCTTTTTTCGCGGCTTCCAAGGTACGCAAGGCAAAATCGCGGCTAGCGATGAAGCCATCAAAAAAGTGTTCCGCGTCGTAGACGACTTCCTTGCCGTGGTCTTTGAGATAGCGCACGGTATCGGCGATTAATTTGAGGTTTTCTTCTTCTGTGATGTCGAGCGCACGGTGCACGTGCAGATCCCAGCTCTTGCCGAAAATCGACACGACCGGCGTTCCGGATTCGATCAGCGCGTTTACGCTGGCGTCGTCCTCGACGGCGTTGCGAGCGAAGCGGGTCGCGCCGAACGCGACTAGTCTTGCGTGCTTTAGCCTGATGTCCTTGGCACGAAGGAAAAACTCCTTGTCCTTCGGATTCGACCCCGGCCAGCCGCCTTCAATATAGTCAATGCCCAGCTCGTCCAACTTATGAGCGATGAGCACTTTGTCGTCGGCCGAGAAGCTGACGTTCTCGCCCTGTGTGCCATCCCGCAGCGTCGTATCGAAGGTGAAAACTCGCATAAAGTTTATGTGGCGGCCGGTACCCCGACCTCTTTCTTCTTTTTCAAGAACGGCATCATCTTGCGAAGCTCCGCGCCCACTTCTTCGATGGGCTGATTTTCCTGCCCCTTGCGCATGGCGAGGAACTTCGCCCGGCCGGCTTTGTTTTCTGCCAGCCATTGTTTGGCGAATTCCCCGGATTGAATCTCCGCCAAAATCTTCTTCATCTCTGCCCGTGTCTGTTCATTCACGATCCGCGGACCGCGCGTGTAATCGCCGTACTCCGCCGTGTCGGAAACCGAATAACGCATGTAGGTGAGGCCGCCTTCGTAAATAAGATCGACAATCAGCTTCAATTCGTGTAGGCACTCGAAGTAGGCAATTTCGGGGGCATAACCGGCCTCAACCAGGGTTTCGAACCCGGCGCGGACCAGCTCAGCCGCGCCTCCACAAAGGACGGCTTGCTCGCCGAAAAGATCGCTCTCGGTTTCTTCCTTGAACGTGGTTTCGATCACGCCTGCTTTCAAGCAACCGAGACCGAGCGCGTAGGCCAGCGCCTGTTCCCGAGCCTTGCCCGATGCATTTTGATGCACGGCGACCAGCGCCGGAACGCCCATGCCGTCGGTGAACAGCTCGCGGACGCGATGGCCTGGGGCCTTGGGCGCGATCATCGATACGTCGACGCCCGCAGGCGCCGTGATGGCTCCAAAATGGATGTTGAAGCCGTGCGCGAACATCAGCGTCTTGCCGGGCGTGAGATGCGGCTCGATGTCGGATTTATAAAGGTCGCCCTGGACGTGGTCGGGGACGAGCACCATCATCACGTCGGCGTGTTTGGCGGCTTCGGCGGGGGACATGACCTTCAGGCCGGCGGCCTCGGCTTTCGCCTTGCTCTTGCTGCTTGCGGGCAGGCCGACGACGACATCGAGGCCGGAATCGCGCAGATTCAGCGCGTGCGCGTGACCCTGGCTGCCGTAGCCGATAATAGCGATTTTCTTGCCCTGGAGCAGCGATAAATCACCGTCTTTTTCGTAAAAGCGCGTCGCTTTTAATTCCATTTACTTAAGAACTCCGTCCTGTTTTGAATCAAAGAATGACTCGATTTCAGCTTCTTTCGTCACCGGGGGCGCGAGCTTCAGTTTTTTCGCTTCGAGAGGCACCGCGACCAGACCCGAGCGGGTTACTTCGATCTCGCCGTAACTGCGCATAACATCCATAAATTCATCCAGCTTCTCCGAATCGCCGGTGGCTTCGAGCACGAATCCTTCGACCGACGAATCCACGGCGCGGGCACCGAAGATTTCGGCTTCTTTCAGGATCGCAGTGCGATTCTGCATGGTGGAGCGCACGCGGACCAGCGCTAATTCGCGCCGGACCGCTGGTAATTCCGTCAAATCGGAGGCTTGCAGCACGTTAATCAGCCTGTTAATTTGCTTGATTAATTGGATCCTCTGTTTGTCTCCCGCTTCGCCCGGCTCGATATCCACCACGATGCTCATACGCGAAAGCTGGGGGTCGACGGTGCGGGCGACGGTCAGGCTTTCGATGTTATAGCCGCGCGCGGTCAGCAGGCCGGTGACGCGCATCAGCGCGCCGGGCTTGTTCTCCATCAGAATTGAGATGAGTTGCAGCATTTATTGCCTTTCCGTTAACAGACACGTCGACAAAAGACCGCTCCTGCTGGCCGCGGCTCCGTCAGCGCTTCAGAGCCGCGACCGGCAGGAGCGGGCGTGCCAACATAGGTCATACCTCCACCTCTTGCGGCGCGCCCAGCACCATTTCGTTGATCGCGCCTCCGGCTGGAACCATCGGGTAGACGTTTTCAAACGGGGTCACGCGAACGTTCAGCAGGTACGGGCCGGGCTCGCGGACCGCGGCTTCGAGCGCGCTGCGCAGCTCCCGAGGTCTCTCCACCGTGCGGCCTTTGAAGCCGTAGGCGCCGGCGAGTTTTTCGGGGTCCGGGAATCCTTCGAGCAGCACCGATGAGAGGCGATTGTTATAAAACAGCTCCTGCCACTGACGCACCATGCCCAGGTAGCCGTTGTTCATGACGATGATTTTCACCGGCAGAGCGTGATTGGCGATGGTCGCCAGTTCGGGAATCGACATCTGGAATCCACCGTCGCCGACGATCGAGAAAACCAGCTTGTCGGGACGGGCAAACTGCGCGCCGATAGCCGACGGCAGACCGAAGCCCATGGAACCGAGGCCGCCGGAGTTGATCCACAGGCGCGGATGATTGAAGCGGATAAACTGCGCGCCCCACATCTGGTGCTGGCCCACGTCACTGGTGACGATGGCTTCCCCGCCCGACAGGCGGTCGATTTCGGCCATCAGGTGCTGCGGCTTGATCTCGTCGGGAGAGGTTTCGGCGTTGTACGGATGCTCGCGCTGCCATTCTTTGATTTGTCCCCACCAGGCGGCGCGCGACGTTGCGTTTTTGCCGCGCAGGTCGCCGGCAGTCTCTTCCAGAGCGGCGGTCAGCTTCTTCAGAACGCGTTTCACATCGCCGACGATGGGAATTTCCGGCGTGCGAATTTTTCCGATCTCGGCCGGGTCGATGTCGACGTGAATTACCTTCGCATGCGGCGCAAAAGCGGCGAGCCGCCCGGTGACGCGATCGTCGAAACGCACGCCCAGGGCGATGAGTACGTCGGTTTCAGTCATGCCCATGTTGGCGGCGTAGCTGCCGTGCATGCCGGGCATGCTCACGAAATTGGGATGCGTGCCGGGCAGGCCTCCGAGTCCCATCAAGGTGCAGACGGCCGGGGCGTCGATCAGTTCCGCCAGCGCACGAAGCTCCTCGCTCGCGTCGGCGGCGATGATGCCTCCTCCGGCGTAGACGAAGGGACGCTTGGCTTCCCAGATCATCTGCGCGGCGCGGCGGATCTGTCCGGCGTGGCCTTCGGTGTAAACTTTGTAGCCGGGCAGGTGGATGGTGGAGACCGGAGCGTAGTGCGCCTGGCCTTGGAATACATCCTTGGTAATGTCGACCAGCACGGGTCCGGGGCGACCTGTAGAAGCGATATGGAAGGCCTCGTGGATGGCCTGCGGCAGCTCGGCGAGATTCTTCACCAGGAAATTATGCTTGGTGGCTGACCGGGTGATGCCGAAAGTGTCGGCTTCCTGAAACGCGTCGCTGCCGATCAGCTTGCTGGTGACTTGGCCGGTGAGCGCAACGATCGGGATGGAGTCCATCATCGCGTCCACCAGGCCGGTGACCAGGTTGGTCGCGCCCGGACCGGAGGTCGCGCAGCAGACGCCGACTTTTCCTGTGGCTCGGGCGTAGCCCTGCGCGGCAAACGCGGCATTCTGCTCATGCCGGACCAGCACATGCTTGATCGGCGAATCGTACATGGCGTCATAAAGAGGAAGCGTGACGCCGCCGGGGTATCCGAAAATGATCTCCACTTTCTCGCGCTGCAAGCATTCGAGGACGATCTTTGCGCCGGTGGTCAGACTGGACATGTTTTATTCCGCTCCTGAAAAACAAAAAGCCACTGCTCGGGGTTCTGAATTCCCCCGCCAGTGGCCAAGATTCTTTTAAAATCGGGCCGTTCAGGCGGGGCCGGTAATGACACCGACCCCAATAATAAGAACGTTTCCCGATACTGGTAAGAATACGGTGGAGACCACGATGGTGTTGCGGAGAGCCTGGTTGGGGTCCGTTGGTGTCATCGTTATCTCTCGTAAATCAGAATACAGCAGAAGGTCGGCAAATGCAAGCGGTGTTTTTGATAACAAATACTTATCTGTTTATGCTGGCCGATGCGCTTCCTGGCAGAAGTTTCGGGATTGACTGAAAGTTCGGTTATGATTCGTGTGGCAAGGGGGAACAACCGTGGACCTAAAGAAAATTCAAGCGGCGCTTTATCTCGAATGGTTCCGCATTCGTCATCCAATCGTTCACTGGAAGAGCATGAAGGCGGTCCGAGAGGTCGTGGAGGAGATCAGGCAGTCGAATGAATCCTTGAACATTGCAAAAGGAGGCTCATTTCCATTCAAGAATCTCACTCGCGACGAGTACCATGCGATTGTTAACTACGCGTCGGTGGAGCAACTTGCCCGGATCATGGAGCCGTACACGCTTCTCGGCCCCTGACAATGCAGGAACGGCGGTCGCACGTGTCGATTTGTACGGTTGAGCTGGCAGCGAGAGAAGAAACACCTATATGATTTACAACTTCCGATGCGATCAAAGTTGTCGAACTGACATCATAAATCGACTTCGAACGGAGCGGCAGATTTCACAAGGTTGGGGAGGAGGTGAAAACGAATTTGGATCTTCGTCGTCCAGACCTCGATTTCGCCGCGGCATGTTTGCAACGGTATCAGCCCGACATGAAGTCCACACGGTTGCCGACCAATCTGCTTCGGATGCGGACATTCAAAGACGGCGATCTCCTTGTGACGCCCCACCTCTCGGAATTTGGAAAAGTCACCATCACGGTCGTTGACGGCGATTACCCGGGCTGTTACAACTACGTTCAGAACGATGGACATGATCAGAACCACAGGATTCGAGTCAAGGGCGTCTATGGCCTGAATGGAAATATTAGTATCGGACACGTACTTCTCACAGGCTGGTACGCCAAATTGCAAGCACTGCGCCTGCCCGTCTTGCCGATCTCGGATAACCAAGAGGCTTTTGAGGCGATCATCCGGGAACTTGTCGCCGATCCTAATAAGCAATTTGACACCTCGCCTCTCACTGCTGTTTTCGATGACTGGCTGGCCAAGGCTCTCGAAGCCATGAAATGCGAAATCCGGAAAAACGCAAACGGAGTATATTTCGAAAAAGTGTGCGCAAGACTACTGGCGCACGCCGGGTATGAGAATGTGAGGCGCAATTTTCATAAGAGCGGCGGCGATGTTGATTTGCAATGTTCTAGAAACCGAACCATCCTATCGCCGTTCGAAGCTGGTCAGGTCAATCTTGTGCGCCCTTGTTTAGAGCTCGACCCAAAGACAGCAATTCGTTAATGTCTACCTAATCGCCGAGTTAGGTGCCAGGAACCTGGCACATTCTGGAGTGCACCGCAGTTCAGTGCGAGGCGCGGGCAGATGATCGCTCACTAAAAGATAGTTCGAGCGGACCTGCATGCGGTTCAACGGCAGGTGGACCGCGGATCAACTGCCCTTCAAATTGGTGAGCCGGCTGCTGCGGAGTTTTGGGCATGAGCTTATCGTGGCCAATCCAACGCAGGTGAAACTCATCACGGAGAGTAGTCGAAAAGACGACCGGTTAGACGCTCAAACCCTGGCACGCCTGGCGCGAATTGATCCCCAGTTGCTGCGACCCATCCAGCACCGAAGCGAGAAGGCACAAACGGCATTGATGGTCATTCGGGTACGAGCCCTCGGTGGTCACCTGAAAACCGGCCATACCTGGTCACTTCAAAACCGGCCAACGAAAGAGCAGAACTCAGGACAAGATCTGTTATACCTTGCGAGCTTAAATTCTGCAAACGTTTTCTGATAGGTAGTGACATTTTCGAATCGGGATTGGTATTTTGGTTTACACTGTTTGAGCCGGAGCGGAGGGTAGGGCAACGCAGGGATGCGCCCCGAGCGCCGACTCCGGGCCAGACCATACCGTGCCGGGGATGAGCAGCCGCTATCCCCGGTTTAAAAAATGGGCTGGCAAGATCGCGCTAAATCCCGGGAGCGCGAGGGCAGGGCCCTCGCAGTGAAAAAGTCTTCTTCCTTACGAAGCCGGTGCGGTCTTGGTACGCCAGCTCCGCGGGCCGCACTTGAGCACGTGGCCGTGATGCAGCAGACGGTCGAGCATGGCGCTGACTGCGGCGACATCGCCGAGCAGCTTGCCCCAGTCTTCGACCGGGCGGTTGGAAGTGAGCAGCGTGCTGAAGCGTTCGTAACGGCGCATGATGATTTCCAGCAGGTCTTCGGCCGCAGTGTGGGGCAGCTTGCGCATGCCGAAGTCGTCGATGATGAGTAGGGGGACGGTGGCGATGGACTCCATGTACTCTCTGCGGGTGCCGTCGGCGGCGGCCTCGGCCAGTTCATCGAGCAGGATATGCGTTTCGCGGTACAGCACTTTGTAGCCTTGCTGAATGGCGGCCTGACCGATAGCTTGTGCCAAGTGACTTTTGCCCGTTCCGCCGGGGCCGAGAAACAAGGCGTCCTCGCGCTTGTTGATGAAAGCACCGGTAGCCAGATCGAAGACCAGGCTGCGATTCATTTTCGGATTGAAGGTGAAGTCGAAGTTGTCGAGCGTCCGGTGGGGATCGCGAAAGCGGGCCTGCTTGCGGCGGCGTTCGAGTAATCGGTCTGTACGACGAGTCAGTTCGTCCGAGACCAGACACGAGATCAGGTCGATGGGAGCCATCGCTTCGGCCTGAGCCTGGCGCAATCTGGTTTCGAGCACAGCGGCCATGCCGCCGAGCCGCAGTTGGTGCAGAGCACGGCTCAGTTCAATGAGGTTCATGGTTGATTCTCCTGACGAGTTCGGTTTTCGATGAGATCGCGGTACAGCGTGAGCTGGCGGATCAGTGGATCGACTTGACGCAGACTGAGCGGCAGCGGCCAAGACGATGACGCGGCCCGGCGCTGGGACGAGTTTCAACGCAGGGGAACACCGGACAGCCCAGAAACAAAAGTCCAGTGACCGTCCGAGCTTCGGAGATCGGTGTGGAGTAGGGCGAAACTTTTAAGCGGCGGTGCGATGCGATCTCTCGATGGGTACAGATGATGGGCATTATCGGCCACATGAACATTACCTCTGTGAGGCGAGCGCATCAAGCAATAAGTGGATATTTGAAAAAATAGTGTCCGGATGCGCCGTGATTCAGGATCTATCTGCTTCCTGATGGATTAAACTAGGCTGAATCACTCAGATGCCGCTCTCGCCCGGCGACAAACTCGGCCCCTACGAGATCCTCGCGCCTATCGGAGCGGGAGGTATGGGAGAAGTGTATAAGGCGCGGGACGCGCGACTGAAGCGCGACGTTGCGATCAAAGTCTCCGCTGCTCAGTTCAGCGAGCGCTTTGAGCGGGAGGCGCAGGCTATCGCCGCGCTGAATCATCCGAACATTTGCCACTTGTACGACGTCGGGCCGAATTATCTGGTGATGGAGCTGATCGAGGGCACGCCTATCAAGGGGCCTTTGCTAGTCGATCAAGCCCTCAAGTACGCTGCACAGATCTGCGATGCACTTGACGCCGCGCACGCGAAGGGCATCACGCATCGCGACCTGAAGCCCGCGAACATTTTAATCACCAAGCAGGGCATCAAGCTCCTGGACTTCGGGCTCGCCAAAGTGGGGCCTGCGGTGCAGGTGGAAGACGCCACTAGGACGATGGCTCTGACCGGCAAGGGCGAGATCCTCGGCACGCTGTTCTACATGTCGCCCGAGCAGCTCAACCAGCAGGAAGCCGACGCGCGCAGTGACATTTTCTCCTTCGGACTGGTGCTGTACGAGATGCTGACCGGGAAGCGCGCGTTCGATGGCAAGTCCCAGGCCAGCGTGATCGCGGCGATTCTGGAACGCCCTGCGCCCTCCGTTTCCGATGTTGCCCCGCCCATGCTGGAGCGCGTGTTGCGGCGATGTCTGGAGAAAGACCCAGAAAATCGCTGGCAATCCGCCCGGGATTTGAAGGCCGCTCTGGAATTGGTTGGACCGGCGCTGCCCGAAACCGGGGCACCTCAAGCTCCGCAGCGGCTCCCCTGGTATCTCGTGGCGATCGCTGCGCTAGCGGTGTTGGCTGTCGGATTGGTTGCGCTAGTATGGCTCCGCCGGCCGACGGCTGTTGCGGGGCCGCGCGTCAAAGTGACGCTGGAAGTTCCCCTCGATCAAGGCTGGGCCCGGCCCGCGTTTTCACCCGACGGGACCCGGATCGCATTTGCGACGCGCGAAGGCATCGTTGTTCGCGCGATTGATTCTCTGGACACGCTGCCCATCAAAACGAGCAGCCACCCCACTGTGGTTGGCTGGTCTCCCGACGGCCAATGGCTCGTCTATCACGGCTCCGGCGAACTCAGCAAAGTCTCCGCTAGCGGCGGAGCGCCGTATACGTTGGTGACCACCGGCTCGTCGACTAGCCGTGGCGTCTCATGGAGCACGGATGGAACCATTTTGTTCAGTGTCGGGGGTCCTATCATGCGCGTATCGGAAAACGGAGGTACTCCAGCGCCAGTTACTGATGCACCCGGGAGGTATCCCGCGCTACTGCCCGACAAACGGCATTTTTTGTTCCTTGGCGGGAGAGATCTCACCGCGGATGGAGCAATTTACGCCGGTTCCCTCGATTCCCGGGACATCCGCAAAATAACGGCTGCGAATAGCAAAGCCGAGTTCACTTCCTCGGGCCACCTGCTGTTCATGAGAGGTACCACCCTCGTGGCTCAGCCATTCGACGCTGCCGGGCTGCGCACCACCGGCGACGCATTTCCCGTCGCCGCGGATGTGGGCCTCTTCGCGGTCGCGCGCGATGGCTACTTTTCGGCATCCCGCGGCTTCATCGTCTACCGAACCGGCGGGGTGGGCCGGAACGGATTGACCTGGTTCGATCGTTCCGGGAAACCTTCCAGAGCGGTGGACGATGCCTTTTACAATGACATCGAAATAGCTCCCGACGGCAAGGCGTTTGCAGCATCGCGGGTGGATCCAAAGACTTTGCTTTCGACAGTCTGGATAACCGATCTGGTGCGTGGCACCACCAGCCGCCTCTCGCAGGATGGCGAGGACGCGTCCGCTCCCAGTTGGTCGCCCGACGGAAAGAGAATCGTCTATGCCTCGGGCGACGGGAGGCTGTTCCTGAAGGATGCCACCGGATCGAGCGAGCGGGAGCTGCTGGTACCGCAAGGGACCTTCCCGCATTGGTCCCCGGACGGCAAGACTCTGGTTTATACCCTCGAAATGCCCGGAAAGCTGATGCTGGTCTCCCTGGGCGGCGAGCGCAGGCCCACCCTCTATCTTGACGGCCAGTTCGCCCAGCCGGCGTTTTCGCCCGACGGCAGGTGGATGGCGTACGTGTCGAATCAATCGGGAAGGTTCGAGGTTTTCGTGCAGCCTGTTCCCGCCGGACATGGCAAGTGGCAGGTCTCGACGAAAGGTGGTTTCCAACCCATCTGGAGACAAGACGGCAAGGAACTCTTCTACTGGTCGGGCGACAACAAGATCGTCGTCGTCCCGGTGAAGACCAGCGCCCAATTCGAAGCAGGCGTTCCCAAGGAGCTCTTTTCCGTTTCCACAACCGGGCTCGGACTGGGTCAGATCCGCCGTGCTTACTCCGTGAGCCCCGACGGGCAGCGCTTTCTAGTCGTTCAGGGCGAGCAGCAGCAGACTCAGGTGATCCTGCTCGAGAACTGGCTGAGCCTGGCGCATTGAACGCCGGCTCGTTTTTGCCCGCAGATTTGGACTTGCCATACCACGCGGAAACCGGCAATCCGGGACCCGCGGACAAATTGGCGCCCGAGTGGTCGGCCACCCTTCCATAAACAATGTTAATAAAAGAACCCCCAGGAATTTATGAGAACAAACGGCCAGGAAGTTGGCCGGATTAGTGCCGGCTTGGCGTGGGGCCGCTGATCAGAGCTGGAGCCCCCGCGGACGGCTTAGAAATCAGCACGATGTGCGACATTATCGGTAGTGATCCAAAACCTTAGGTGCGTCTTGACGGCTTGGGCATTGACGACTGTCCGTCAGTCCCCATAAACTCGAATGTAGAAGTAAAGTAACACAGTGAGTACGAGCCCAATTCCGCCGGATCCAAACTTTTTTGACGGTCCCCAGGTATGGACAACCCGGGACTTCCACAGCACCTCGGATTGGTCTTTAACATTGAGTGAAGAATCGCGGAACGAGCTCAAGTCGGCCGTCGATCACGTGAAGAAGCGCGGCGTCGAGCCGGGGTTGTTCAGCCGCGCAGATTTCCCGCTCCCATCATTTGCACTCACTGCGGCGGAGATTCGGAGACGTCTGCGAGACGGCAGCGGATTCGTGGTGTTGCGGGGCTTGCCGCTTGACGATTACTCGGAAGATGAGGCGCGGCTTTTGTACGCGGGACTCGGAACGCATCTTGGCACGATCCTGCCACAGAATCTCCGCCGCGAGATGTTGTATTCGGTCCGCGACGAAGGGATTCGCGTGGAGGCCGACTATGGGCAGACAGGAGTGCGTTTTTCGAAGACCAACGCCGCCTTCGATTTTCATACGGATTCGCCGTCGCGTGTAGCGGGGCACACACCCGATGTTATTGGGCTGTTTGTGCTGCGCTCGGCGAAAACGGGGGGAGCATCCGCGCTGGTGAGCGGCTACACGCTCCACAACATTCTGCGGGAGGAACGGCCGGAGGTTTTGCGGCGCCTGTACCAGCCGTTTTGGGTCGATCGGCGCGCGGAGCTTCCGCCTGGGGAAGACCCGGTTCTTCCTGTTCCGGTCTTTACGTTCGATAGCTCGCTCACGGTCCGGTACCTGCGCTTTTACATCACGAAGGGTCAGGAGTGGAAGGGGGAACCGTTGAAAAGCGCGGATATCGAAGCGTTGGACGTTTTCGAAGAGGTGATGCGGCGCCCCGGCATCGCGGTGACTGTCCCCATGGAACGCGGGGATCTTCAATTGATCAGCAACACTTTCCTGCTGCATAGCCGCACCAATTATGAAGACTACGCGGAACCCGAACGCAAACGGCACTACCTCAGATTGTGGCTGGCCGATCGAGCGGTGTGACCGGATCGAGCACCAGCCAGCAAACGCCGCCAAGAGCATAAAGAGCGGCCGAAGCATAAAACGCAATATCCCAACTGTTGCCGGACGCCGCCAAAAGGTAGCCGATAATCGTGGGTGCGACACTGCCTCCCAGATGGCCAAGTGTATTCATCATTCCCGTGAGCAGCCCGACCGATTCCCCTCCCAGATCCATAGCCGTGGTCCAAGTCACGGGGGCA
>Ga0182024_10003222_pt1 | contig 39250 bp, 29 predicted proteins | sample P32metaG_FD_120480 | JGI IMG/M metagenome (GOLD analysis project Ga0182024, IMG submission 120480) | Permafrost microbial communities from Stordalen Mire, Sweden - P3-2 metaG (Illumina Assembly) | ecosystem: Environmental > Terrestrial > Soil > Wetlands > Permafrost | place: Sweden: Stordalen...
GCGGCCCAAACGCTTGGGAGTACCGCTGGTACGAACCCCAAGCCGATGGAAGTCGTAAGCGGCGCAGTCTTGTGGTCGGAAGCCTGGAGCAGTATCCGAACGAGGCATCGGCAAAACGGGCCGTTGCGTCGCTTTTGGTCAACATCAACGCCGAAAGCCCGCGCTTCAACCTCGAAACGGTCAGTGTGCAAACGCTCGTCGAACACTACCGAGAAAAGGAATTGGGCAAGGACTCGAACAAAACCTTCGCAACGTGTGAAACGTACCAAGGCTACTTCAGAAAGTGGATTCTGCCCCGCTGGGGAAACTACCGGCTGAAGGATGTCAAAGCGGTTGCCGTGGAGGAGTGGCTGCATTCGCTCAATCTTGCCAACGGCAGCAAAGCAAAAATTCGGAACATCATGCACGCTGTCTTCAATCACGCGGTTCGCTGGGAATGGCACGACAGGAATCCTATTACGCATGTGCGCCAGAGCGCCAAGCGTAAGAATATTCCGACAGTGTTGACGCTTCTTCAGGTGGAGGAATTACTTCTCTATCTCGAAGAGCCGACGCATACCGCTGTGCTTGTGGACGTGATGACCGGATTGAGGGTAGGAGAACTGCTGGCGCTGAAGTGGCAGGACATCGATTTCGAGAAGTTTGAAATCAGTGTCACGCGCTCGATCTCGCTTCAACACGTTGGCGAATGCAAAACGGAAGCGTCACGCAAACCCGTACCGCTGGATTCTCGCCTTGCGGAAGCGTTGTGGCGCTGGCGGAACCTTTGCGCATATCCGCGCCCTGAGGACTGGGTCTTTGCCAGCCCTCATACAAACGGAGTGCAACCGTACTGGCCGGGAACGCTCAACCGCTGGCATCTGCAACCGGCAGTCAAGGCGGCAGGCATTGAGGGCCGGATTGGCTGGCATACTTTCCGGCGCACGTACGCCACTCTCCTGAAAGCGAATGGGGAAGATGTCAAAACTGTGCAGGAATTATTGCGGCACGCAAACAGCTTGGTGACGATGAATCTTTACGCGCAGGCCATAACGGATGTGAAGCGTAAAGCTCAGAGCCGCCTTGTGAGCATGTTGCTCGACGAAAACCCTCAAAACGAGGGCACCGCTGCTATTGGAACAAAACGGACGTACGAGAAAATTATTGAAGCGCGTAAGTTGCTGAAATAATTGGCGTCCCCGACGGGATTTGAACCCGTGTTATCGCCGTGAAAGGGCGGTGTCCTAGGCCGGGCTAGACGACGGGGACGCTCTCGAGGGCTAAAAGCGGCATGAGATGCCGGAAGCGCCCTCTTGAAGGCTAACAACTCGGGAGGGCCATGTCAAAAAGAGGCTGCGAATGCCTATCCTGACCGCGGAATCGGCCTTTCGGGGTGGCTCGGGTCGCGGATGCGAAGTTTTTGCGTCGATGAGCGGCCCCCAAACGTCAGATTAGAACAGGGTTCGTTGGATCGAAATTCTGGTGACGGCGCTATCGCCTGCGGGCGGTATGCTTCGCAACAGGAATCTGCCGCAAAACGGAGGCAGACCTGCGACACAAAGCTTTAATCGCGCCGGCCGGGTCCGGAGACTCAGACTAATCAGCCGGCCCAATTGAGTTGAAACACAAAAGGAAAATACCAACCGCAGGCCCTTCGACTACGCTGCGCTTCCCTCAGGATGACAAATCTGAGTTTGGTGTAATCTTTTCGGGACGAATGAATAAAACCAGCGTGTACACAGCAAAGATTGAGTGAGGAATGGCGCGTTGAGACGCAATCTTGGATTGATTTGTCTTGCTCTTGTGGGTTTTTGGGCGGTGAGCTGCCAGCAGAAGGCTGCCGCTCCGGCGGCCGGAGCCGGAATGCAGGGGATGCCGGTGCAGACGGTGGCGGTTACGCTGTCGCCAGTGCCGCAGAGCAGCGAGTATGTGGCAACCATCAAGTCACGCCGCTCGGCAACTTTGCAGCCCCAGGTGGATGGGCGGTTGACGGAGATTCGCGTCCACTCCGGAGAACATGTGCAGGCGGGGCAGGGATTGATGAGCGTCGATCCGCTGCACCAGCAGGCCTCGGTGGATTCGGCGCGCGCGACGGAGCGCCAGAAGAAAGCTCTCTTCGACTACAACACTTCGGAGATTGAGCGGCAGCGCAAACTTTTTGAGGCCGGCATTACGAGCCGGGAAGTCTTCGACCAGGCGCAGCAGGCCTTTGACAACGCGAAGGCGGATTACGAGTCGGCGGTGGCCTTGCGCAAGACGCAGGAGGAGCAACTGGCCTACTACAGCATTCGCGCTCCGTTTGACGGCGTGGTTGGCGATATTCCGGTGCATGTGGGCGATTACGTTTCGTCTACGACCGTACTGACGACGGTGGACGAGGGCAAGGATCTGGAAGCCTATATCTACGTTCCCACTGAGCGCGCGAGCCAGGTTCGGGTGGGGCTGCCGGTTGACCTGACGGACACAAACGGCAAACTGCTGGAGAGGACGAAGATCGATTTTCTTTCTCCACAGGTGGATAGCATGCTGCAAGGAATCCTGGTGAAGGCGGCGGTGCATGCAACGCCTGATGTGCTGCGCAACGCCGAGATGGTGAAGGCGCATGTTATCTGGAGCACTTCGCCGATGGCGGTGGTGCCGGTGCTTGCCGTTACGCGCCAGGGCGGACAGACCTTTGTGTTTGTGGCGCACCAGCAGGGTGGCCACTGGTCGGCCCAGCAGACGGCGGTTACGCTGGGCGATACGGTGGGCAATAACTATTCCATTTCTTCGGGGCTAAAACCCGGAGACAAGGTTATCGTGTCCAGCACGCAGTTCCTGGTGAACAACATGCCGGTTATGCTGCTGGGCGGCTAGACGGATGTGTTGCTCCCGATGAACCGACGCCGGTTCGGGTCCTTGGTTTCCCAGGTCTTCCGCCGCGGCGGACGAGACCTGGGGCACCCGCTGATCAATAGCTCAGCATTGCAACCTGAAATGGAAGGCTTACTTTGTTTGTCGACTTCTTTATTCATCGGCCTGTCTTCGCCACCGTCTGCGCGCTGCTGATCATCTTGAGCGGGGCGGTGTGCATACCAAACCTTCCCGTTGCGATGTATCCCACGCTGACGCCTCCGACGGTGTTGGTGGCCACCAATTACGTAGGCGCCAACGCAGACACTGTTGAGAAGGCGGTCACCATTCCGCTGGAAGAGGCGATCAATGGCGTCGAGGGCATGCGCTACATCAGCTCCTCCAGCACCAACAGCGGCACCAGTACCATCACTACTATCTTCAATACTGGCTACGACCTGAACATAGCGGCCGTGGATGTGCAGAATCGCGTGGCCAGCGTGACGGGACGGCTGCCCGCGGCCGTGAACGCGACCGGAATCAGCATTACGAAAGCGAACTTCAACTTCGTCTTCGCTGCGGGCTTCTTTACGCGCGACGGACGCTACTCGGAGGAGTTCATTTCGAACTACCTCGACGTGTATGTGAAGGACGCCATCAAGCGCGTGCCGGGCGTGGGCGACGTGATGATCTTCGGCGAGCGCAAATACGCGATGCGCGTGTGGCTTGATCCGGTGCGAATGGCCGCCCGCAGCCTCACGGCCACGGACGTGGTGAACGCGCTAGTAGAGCAGAATGTCGAGATACCCGCCGGCCAGCTTGGCCAGCCGCCATCGGATTCGAAGCAGGCATTCCAGGTGCCGGTGCGCGTGGTTGGCCGCCTCACAAACCCGGCCGAGTTCGACAACATCATCGTCAAGAATTCCCCCAATGGCCTGGTGCTGCTGAAGGATATTGGCCACTCGGTGGTCGGCGCAGAGGATTACAGCACATCACTAAAATACTCGGGCCACGATGCCATGGGCGTCGGCGTCCAATTGCTCTCGAATGCCAACGCCCTGGACGTGGATCGCCAGGCCAAAGTCGTGTTGCAGCAGATCTCCAAGAGCTTTCCGCCGGGCCTGGAATACGCCATCGCATTCGACTCCACAACCGTGGTCGGCGATTCCATTCGCGAAGTGCTGGTCACTTTGGCCGAAGCCATCACCATCGTCATCGTGGTCATCTTTCTCTTCCTGCTGGATTGGCGCGCGACCATTATTCCCGCCGTCACTATTCCTGTTTCGCTCATCGGAACCTTCGCCTTTATCAAGGTGTTCGGCTTCTCAATCAACTCGCTCACGCTGTTCGGCATTACGCTGGCGACGGGGCTGGTGGTCGACGACGCGATTGTGGTCATCGAAAACGTGCAACGCCACATTGCCATGGAGCACTCCGATCCGCATGAGGCTACGTCGCACGCGATGGACGAGGTCACAAGCGCAGTGATCGCGACATCGCTGGTGCTGATTGCGGTCTTTGTGCCGGTCTCGTTTTTCCCCGGAACCACTGGCATTCTCTATCGGCAGTTTTCGCTCACCATCGCCTTTGCAATCGCCATCTCGGCCTTCAATGCGCTTACTCTTTCGCCGGCATTATCGGCGCTTTTCCTTCGCGGCGAAGAAGATCGCCCAAAACAGCTGGACTTTCTCCACATCCGGCCAGTGTCGCGCGCCTTTGCTGCCTTCATCCACGGCGCCGACGCTGCGGTGAGCTGGTTGGGCCGAACCTACGCCAGATCGATCCATGTCGCGCTGCAACTGCGCTACCTGCTCCTGCTCTTGTTCTTCGCAGGCCTGGGCGCAACGGTGTGGGTTTACCAGCATGTCCCGACAGGCTTCATTCCCCAGGAGGACCAGGGCTATTTTTTTGTGATCGTGCAGGCGCCTCCGGGGTCTTCGCTTGCATACACCACCGCTTTGGCTGATCGCGCGGAAGCTATCCTGGCCACGAATCCCGATATAAACGGATCATTCTCCGTCATGGGCTTCGGCTTTTCCGGAGGCTCTTCCAACGCGGGCCTGATGTTTGTGTCCGCCCGGCCCTCCGATCAGCGGCGCGGCAAGGGCCACTCGGCGGCCGACATTGTGGCCGACCTCTCGCCCAAGCTGCAGAGCCTGATGTTTGCGCCGAACGGCGGCCTGGTGGCCATGTTCCAGCCTCCAGCGGTGCAGGGCGTGGGCAGCTTCGGCGGCTTTCAATTCGAGCGTCAGGACCAGGGCGGCAACACGCTCAACGACCTGGACCGCATTGCCCACCAGATCGTCGGCGCCAGCCGCGCAAGCAAGGACCTGACTGGCCTGCTGACGACATTCTCGGCTAATGATCCACAGATGCTGGTCACCATCGATCGCGAGAAAGCCAAGGCCCTCAACATTCCGCTCTCCCAGATCACCACCGCACTCAGCGTCTTCATGGGTTCGGAGTACATCAACGACTTCGACTACAACAACCGCACTTATCGCGTCTTTGTGCAGGCCGATCAACCCTTTCGCATGACGGCAAAGGATCTGCATAGCTTCTATGTCCGCTCGGACTCAAGCCAGATGGTTCCGCTTGACAACCTGACCAAGGTGGTCGAAAGCTCAGGCCCGCCGGTTATCTCGCACTACAATCTTTTCCGTTCCGTTGAAATTGATGGCTCACCAGCGCCCGGCTACAGTTCCGGGGAGGGAATCGCCGCCATGGAGAAGCTGGCAACACAGAACTTGATGCCAGGCATGGCCTTCCAATGGACCGGCCTCACTCTGGATGAGCTTGAATCCAGCGGCAAAGCGCTGATCATCTTCGGCCTCGGACTGCTGGTGGTCTATCTGACCTTATCGGCTCAATACGAAAGCTTCGCGCTACCCTTCATTATTCTTCTGGCTGTGCCCATGGCGGTGCTGGGCGCGCTTGGGTTCATGTCTCTGCGCGGACTGGCAAACGACGTCTACTGCCAGATTGGCCTAGTGATGCTGATTGGGCTTTCGGCAAAAAATGCCATTCTGATCGTCGAGTTCGCGGAGCAGTTGCGCAGGAAAGGCCGCTCGATTACAGAAGCTGCCATTGAGGCCGGCGAACTGCGTTTGCGCCCCATCCTCATGACCTCGTTCGCCTTCATTCTCGGCGTGCTTCCGCTGGTGTTTGCCACCGGCGCCGGCGCGCTGGGGAGGCGTTCAGTGGGCACGACCATCGTGGGCGGCATGTTGCTCTCGACCGTACTCAACCTGGTTTTTATTCCTGTGCTCTATGTGATTTTGAGCCGGGTGCTGAGGCGCGGAGATAAGCACGACGGGGAACAAGTCACGGCGTAGAACGGTTCATCACTGCTTGTCGCGGTGGGCAATTACGAAGTCTTTGATGCGGTCGTAGAACTCGCTGTTCACTACACCCTTGTCGAGCAGGTCCTGCTCGGTGCGGTACGGTCTGAAGCGAACGACGCGTGCTGCCCAGCTTTCGGTCATGCCGGGGACCTTCAACAATTCCTGGCTGCTGGCGTGGTTGATGTCTACGCGCGCTTCGGGCCGCGGAGCCGCAGCGGAGGTTTTGGGTACACCGGAACTGTCGCGATCCTGATTTTGTGCTTGCACCCCCAGGCAAATCAAGAGGGCTTCCACCGCCCAGGCCGCAAATCGCATCTTTCTATGCACCGCACTATTCTCGTCCTATTGCCATCCTGGCGCAATACCACCATTTGACACCGCACCATGTCTTCCTTTAGGGTTTCAATTAGATGCAGAGCAACCGCCATCACGATTATCACCATCATCATGGGACATCCATGCCGGCGGACTGTCACGGCCTGATGTAAACGGCCAAAGAGATCGAAAGAAATTAGAAGCCCGCCGGCGACCAACGCTGGCGGGTTTTTTGCTGCGCGCACAAAATCCAAATCAGAACCGGGAAGAAGATGAGCAACGAAACAACAACTATCGACTTTGAAAAAATGGATGGCCTGGTCCCCGGAATCGTGCAGGATGCCGGTACCGGCGAGGTGCTGATGCTGGGCTTTCTAAACCCAGTCAGTTACGCCAAATCGCTGCAGTCGGGATTCGTTACTTTCTGGAGCCGCACTCGCCAGAAGCTGTGGATGAAAGGCGAGACCAGCGGCAATCGCCTGCGCATTGTTTCCATCTCCACTGATTGCGACAATGACACGCTGCTGTTTCGCGTGGAGGTTGAGGGCGACGGCCTGGTTTGTCACGAGGGAACTGTCAGCTGCTTCACACGGCCCATCGCGCTCGCCGTCAATGCTGAACTAAATAAGAAAGAGGAAGCTCGTGGCTAACAAGCTAAGACTCGGCATCCCCAAGGGCAGTTTGCAGGATGCCACCATCGCTCTCTTCAAGCGGGCCGGTTGGAATATCTATGCTGACGGCCGCTCTTACTTTCCATCGATCGACGACCCGGAGATCGAGTGCATGTTAATCCGCGCGCAAGAGATGGCGCGCTACGTCGATCACGGGGTTCTCGACGGCGGGCTCACGGGCATCGACTGGGTGGTGGAGAGCGGTCTCGACGTGACCAGCGTAACTACGCTTACTTACGCCAAACAGAGCCGCCGCAAGGTTCGATGGGTGCTGGCTGTCCCTGAGGGCAGCGGTTTTGAAAAGGCCGAGGACCTGGAAGGGAAAATCATTGCGACGGAACTGGTGGAAGTGAGCAAGCGCTATTTCGCCGCGAAGGGAGTCAACGTTAAAGTCGAGTTCAGTTGGGGCGCAACGGAGGTGAAGCCGCCCACGCTGGCCGACGCTATTGTTGAAGTGACTGAGACGGGCAGTTCTCTCAAGGCCAACCACCTCAAGATTATCGACACGGTGATGGAGAGCGAGACGCATCTAATCGCGGGCAACGCCACGCTGGCCGACCCGTGGAAGCGCGAGAAACTCGATCAGATTGCCATGATGCTGCGGGGCGCAATCGACGCGCAATCGCAGGTTGGACTGATGCTGAACGTCAGGCGTGCTGACCTCGAAACCGTTCTGGCCGTGTTGCCCGCGCTGAATTCGCCTACCGTGTCACAGTTGAGCGATTCAGAGTGGGTCGCAGTCAACACGATCGTCGAGGAACGCGTTGCCCGTGACGTAATCCCACGGCTGAAAGCAGCGAAAGCATCGGGCATCGTCGAATACCCGCTGAACAAAGTTGTGTTGTAGTTCGGAGCCAGCTATGAAGACCATCCGAACCAAAGGGCGCAACGCAGAACAAACCGAGCGAGTTCTGATCGCCTTGGAACGGCGCGGTGGCACTGCGCTCGGCACCGTGCTGCCGGCCGTTAAACGCATCGTTGATGCCGTGCGCAAACAAGGCGATCACGCGCTCTTCCGTTATGCAAAGCAATTCGACGGACTCACGGACACAGTGAACCTGCGCATTACGCCAGAAGAAATGCAAGCCGCGTGGGAGGCTATCGACCCTGCGCTGCGCGACGCATTGTCCACGGCTGTCAAACAGATTCGCGGCTTCGCCATTAATCAATTGCCGTCGTCGTGGAGCGATTCTCCCATCCCTGGCCTTATGACCGGCCAACTCGTACGACCGCTCGGGTCGGTAGGTTGCTATGTGCCAAGCGGGCGCCATCCCTTGCCCTCCACGCTGTTGATGACCGTTATCCCTGCGCAGGTTGCGGGGATTCATCGCGTTGTGGTCGTGTCGCCCAGGCCCGCGCAGGAGACGCTTGCCGCGGCCCATCTGCTGGGCATCACCGAGTTCTATCGCATCGGGGGCGCGCATGCCGTGGCTGCACTGGCCTACGGGACTGCAAGCGTCGGGCGCGTCGACAAAATCGTCGGCCCCGGAAATCTTTTCGTCACTGCGGCCAAGCGCCTGGTCGCGTTCGATTGCGCCATCGATATGCTCGCCGGCCCCACTGAGATTGTGGTCACCAGCGAACGCGGCAACGCGGCGGACATTGCCTCCGACCTTGTTGCACAAGCGGAACACGATCCTGAAGCGCTGGCCATCTTCATCACTACGCGCGCTGACCTGGCCAAAGCCGTCGTCGCTGAAGTCAAGCTGCGCAGCCGCAACAATGCCGTGGCGCGCGAAGCGCTTAGCCGTAACGGGCTGGTCATTGTCGCATCGAGCGTGGAGGAAGCGCGCGAGATTACGAATCGTCTTGCCCCTGAGCATCTCACCGTCGATGCGCCCAGCGACTTGGATTGGGTCGAGAACGCGGGATCGGTCTTCATCGGCCGCTGGTCCGCGCAGCCCATGGGCGATTATATTTCGGGGCCAAATCACACGCTGCCCACAGGTGGCGTGGGGCGCGTACGCGGCGGCCTGAGCGTCAACGACTTCGTCAAGCTCATCACCGTTCAGCAGTACTCCGCGCAAGCCCTCCGAGTTCTGGGCCCGAAAGCCGCATTGATCGCGAATGCGGAAGGCCTCACCGGACACGCGGACGCCATTCGCACCCGGCTCAACAAAAGGAGACCCCAATGACGGACGCCGCTGCTGAACACGCCACAGCCATTGGCCCAGCGCCCCGCCTGCGCGTGCAGGCTATGAAGGAATATCATCCTCCTCTCGGCAGCCGAGAGTTGATGCGGCTTGACTTCAACGAGAACACGCTGGCTTGTTCGCCCAGGGTTCGTGAGGTGCTTGGCAGCATCTCCGCGGGCGCACTCACGTGCTATCCCGAGCGAGAGCCAGTCGAAGCTATCGTCGCCGCGCATCTTGGACTCGCCCCGCAGCAAGTGGCCCTAACAAATGGCGTGGATGAAGCTATTCACGTGCTCTTTGAAGCATTTTTTGAAGCCGGCGACGAGCTTCTGCTGCCTGTGCCCACTTACACCATGTATGAGGTCTACGCTTCCGCGACAGACGCACGCGCGATCACAGTTCAGGCTGGCGACGACTTGCAGTTTCCCTTCGATCGACTTCTGGCCGCCATCACGCCGAAGACAAAGATCATCGCCATCGCCAATCCCAACAGCCCTTCCGGCTCCGTGGCAACGAGGGCGCAACTTCTTGACATCGCTCAACGCGCGCCGCACGCGGTGTTGCTCGTCGATGAAGCGTATTTTCATTTTCACGGCGGGACGCTGATCGATCAAGTCGGCGCAATTCCCAATTTGATCGTCGCCCGCACTTTCTCGAAGGCGTACGGGCTCGCGGGTCTGCGTCTCGGCGTGCTCGCTGGGTCTGTGGAGCTTATGCGCTGGGTGCGTCGCGTGCTTTCGCCCTACAGCGTCAACTCGCTGGCACTGGCCTGCCTGCCGCCCGCGCTTGAAGATGCAGCTTATCTCGACTGGTACGCGAATGAAGTGCTTCTTGCGCGCACAGAATTCGAAGCGGCAATTGATGCAGTCAAACTTCGCCGCTGGCCCAGCCGAGCTAACTTCATCCTTGTCGATATCGGCCCTCGGCACGCAGAGTTCGTGCGCTTGATGCGCGCGGGCGGCGTGCTGGTCCGCGACCGCTCAAGCGATCCCGGCTGCGACGGCCGCGTGCGCATCACCATTGGAACGCGGGAGCAAATGCGCGACGCCGCTATAGCACTGAATGAAGCAGCAGCCGCATTGAGTCTTGGAGTAGAAGCAAAATGACTAAAGCTATGAAAGCGAATCCCACGGCAAACACGAGTGCGCGCGTTTCCATCGTCGAGCGCAACACCGCGGAGACGCGGATTGCAATCCGCCTTACCATTGAAGGCCGCGGCCAATACAAAATCTCAACTGGCATTCGATTGTTCGATCACATGCTGGAACTGTTCACCTGCCACGGCGCCTTCGACCTTGAACTCAAGTGCGATGGCGATCTAGACGTAGATCAGCACCACACGGTCGAAGATGTTGGAATTGTTCTTGGCGAAGCCTTCGATCGAGCCCTCGGAGACAAACGTGGTATTTTGCGCGCCGGATACTTCCTCATGCCCATGGACGAGACTCTTGCTATTGCCGCAGTGGACCTCAGCGGACGCGCCGCGTTTGCTGTGGACACGAAAGTGCGGACGCGCCTGGTGGGCGATCTGCAAACGGAACTCGTTGTCGATTTCTTCGAAGGGTTCGCTCGCGGCGCCCGTGCCAATGTCCACGTGAAGACGATGTACGGGCGCTCGAATCATCACAAGATCGAAGCCATCTTCAAGGCCTTTGCGCGTGCATTGCGCGTGGCCTGCTCACGCGATAAGCAACTGGCAGGATTGCTTCCCTCTACGAAAGGGTTGTTGTAATGCAGGTAACTGTCATCGACTACAAGGCCGGCAATCTGACCTCGGTGCTGACGGCGCTTCGTCATCTCGGAGCTGAGCCGACGGTCACCGATGGCGATCGCGGGGCAGTGGAAAATGCGGAAAGGATTGTGTTGCCTGGGGTAGGCCATTTCCAAGCTACCGAACGCCTGAACGCGACCGGCCTGACGCCCGGCATTCGCGCAGCTATCGGGCGTGGCGTGCCTTTTCTCGGCATCTGCGTAGGCATGCAGTGGCTCTACGCAGGCTCAAGCGAAGCACCCCATCAGCCCGGCCTCGCGTGCTTCCCAGACGAGTGCGCGCGCTTTCCTGAAAGCAAAGAGAAAGTTCCTCACGTCGGTTGGAATTCCCTCGAAGTGCGCGCCGGCTCTCGATTACTTGCAGGCGTCGAGCCCGGAGAGTTTGTCTACTTCACGCACTCGTATAAAGCGCCGATCACCGCGGACACAGCGGCCGTCACGCAGTACATCGCGCCTTTTGCATCGGCCGTGGAGCGCGGCAATGTGATGGGGGTGCAGTTTCACCCCGAGAAGTCCAGCGCCACGGGTTTGAAGGTCCTCAGCAACTTCCTTTCGTGGGAAGCAAAGAAAGCTGCATGATTACCAAACGCATCATCGCCTGCCTGGATGTGCATGGCGGCCGGGTTGTCAAGGGAGTGCAGTTTGTCGACCTGATCGATGCAGGCGACCCTGCCGCGCTTGCTGCGCGGCACGCCCGCGAAGGCGCCGACGAAATTGTGCTGCTGGACATTACCGCAACGCACGAGGGACGGCAGACGCTGCTCGATACTGTGCGCCGAACTGCCCGCGAGCTGTTTGTGCCCTTTTGCGTCGGAGGCGGCATTCGTTCAGCGGATGACGCCGCGCAGGTGTTCGAGGCTGGGGCGGATAAGGTGAGCGTAAACTCCGCCGCGCTTGCCGAGCCAATGTTGATTGACGCTATTGGCCGAAGCTTTGGCGCGCAGGCTGTTGTCGTGGCCATTGACGCCCGCCGCGATCCCGAGGCCGCCGATCCAGCGCGGGACGCGCAGGTTTTCGTGCAAGGTGGGCGCAGGCCGACTGGTCGCCGCGCAGTGGAATGGGCGCGCGAGGCCGAAGCGCGCGGCGCAGGCGAAATTCTGCTGACATCCATGGACTCTGACGGCATGCGCATGGGATTCGATTGCGAACTCACAGCGGCAGTGAGCGAAGCGGTGAGCATTCCCGTGATCGCTTCGGGCGGCGCGGGGACGGTGGATCATTTTGTCGATGTCTTCAGGCGTGGCAAGGCCGATGCGGCGCTAGCGGCAAGCATCTTTCATTTCGGCGTTTCGAGCGCGCGATCACTTAAGGAAGAGCTGGCGCGCGCCGGGGTCTCCGTGAGGTTGCCATGCTGATTCCTTCGATCGATCTGCTGGGCGGCCGCATTGTGCAGCTAGTGCAGGGCGAGAAACTACGACTCGCCTTCGATGATTTTGAATACTGGATAGAGAAGTTCGCGCGCTTTCCCCTGGTGCAGTTGATCGATCTGGATGCCGCGATGCGGCAGGGCGATAATTCAGAGTTGGTTGCGCAGATTGCCAAGCGGCTGCCAGTTCAGGCTGGCGGCGGCATTCACTCCGTTGAGCGCGCCCGCCAGGTGCTGAATGCAGGTGCAAAGCGGGTCATCATCGGTTCAGCTTTGTTTTCATCCGAGGGCGCAGTCAACACCAGATTTGCCGACGAAATGGCCGACAGCGTTGGCGCGGAGCGCGTCGTCGCTGGAATCGACACGAAGAACGGGCGCATCGCGGTGAAGGGCTGGACGGCGCAGGTCGCACTCACGCCGGATGAAGCGATCCCGTGGCTTGAATCCCATGTTGGCGCATTTCTCTACACCCACGTTGACGGCGAAGGCCTGATGCAGGGCTTCCCCATTGAGACGGCCGCGCGGCTGCGTAGGCTTACGCATCGGCAACTGATTGTCGCAGGCGGCATTCGCAGCCAGCAGGAAGTAGATGCGCTGGACGCTCTGGGTGCCGATGCGGTGGTGGGCATGGCAGTCTACACCGAGCTTCTCGCAGTGTGATTGAAGCCGCGCGTTTTTCAGTCATTTGAAGCCTTTGCCGGTGTCTAGACCGAAATCGGATATTCTGGAAGCAAAGACTTCCCCACCCTGTTACGAAAGGAAAAGTGAATGATGGTGACGAAGCAGAGCGGGATAAGGCTGGCAAAGCGGCTGGACGAGGTTGGATTCTCCGACATCGTACAGATACGCAACAAGGTGATGGAACTGCGCACGGAAGGCGTCGACGTGCACGCGCTGCACGGGGGCGAGCCGTACTTTGAGACGCCGACAGCCATTAAGTATGCAGCCATCCAGGCGCTGGTGGAGAACCAGACGCGCTACGCGCCATCGTCGGGCGTGTTGCCGCTGCGCACGGCGCTGGTGGAAAAGCTGGCGGCCAAAAACAGCATCCACATCACTTCCGACGAAGTGATTGCAACCGTGGGCGGTTCGCAAGGATTGTATGCGGCCTTTCAGAGCGTGCTCGACGCCGGCGACGATGCGCTGGTGTTCTCGCCTTATTGGACGCCGATCGGCGACCTGGTTACGGGAGCACAGGCGCGGCCATTGCTGGTGCCCACAAGCACCGCGCGACGCAATGGGATTCGCAAGACGCTGGAGCAGTTTTCAACACCCCATACGCGGGCCATTTACTACAACACGCCGCAGAATCCCAGCGGGCTGGTCTTCACGCGCGCCGAGGCGGAAGAGGTTGCAGCCTTCGCCATGGAGCGGGACCTGATTGTGATTGCGGACGAAGCATACGAGGACCTTGTCTATGACGGAGAACATGTTTCGATGGCCTCGCTGCCGGGCATGGCGGAGCGAACGATAACCTGTTTCACTTTCTCAAAGACGTATGCCATGACCGGCTGGCGTGCGGGATACGCAGTGGCCAAAGAACCATTCATGTCCGCGCTGCGCAAGATTGTCCTGTATTCGACCAACGGCGTGGCCACGCCCGTGCAATACGCAATGATTCATGCGCTCAAAACGCCGGAGTCAGAGATCGCCCGCATCCGCGAGGAGTATCGAAAACGGCGCGATCTGCTGGTTGCCGGGCTGAATGAAGTGGGGCTGGAGTGCGCTTCGCCGGCAGGCGCATTCTATGCTTTTCCTGACGTGGAAAGAATACACAAGAACAGCCGCACGGCAGCGCAAATATTGCTGGAAAAGGCGCATATCGCCACCATACCCGGATCGGTTTTCGGCGCGCAGGGAGAAGGCCATTTGCGGTTCGGTTATGCAGTAACTATCAAGCAGATTGAAGATTGCGTTGAGGCGCTGCGCAAGTTTCTTGCCTAATAGGCTTGCTCATACTTCTGCTTCTCCAACGGCTCGACTGGTCTCTACGCGCGAGACGCGCAGGAAGCGGGCGATCTGCTTGAGATGCAGTTGCACCGCGTAGGCGCGTAGAATCTCGGCCTGCGAGAATCCGATGCCGGTGTGCCGCACGGAGTCCATGCGAGTTTCGAGCCGTTCAATGTCTTCTTCCAGATTCATTTGGTGCGGCGGCACATCGAATTGCCATGCGTGAATGCGGCTTGCCACATGGCGAAAGCCACTGAGAATGTCTGCGGCTAACTTGCCCAGTTCTGGTTCCAGTTGCTGCGCATACGCATCGTGATGGCTGTCTTTGACTGAGAATTCGAGCGCGACTAAAGCGTCGAATAGCGAGCGGCCAAACTGCGAGAGCATGTTCAGCCCCTCGCGCCAACCCGGACCGCCTGAAGGCTCATTGCGCGCCGCTTCAAGAAGTTGATTGTTTCCGCGCAGCATAGCCAGCGCGTCGTTACGCAGGGCCGGCAGGTTCTCGGCAGGCGCACCGCGAAAGCCTTGCAAGATGGCCTCAAAGAACGCGCCCAGCACAAGAAACTCCTGCGCCAATCCATCGCGCAGCCTTAGTCGCGCGCGGTCAGGAAACACCAGCGTAGTTACAGCCAGCGCTACAACGATTCCCAGCACCACCTCGCTCACACGCGCCAGCGCCAGGCTCCAGCGCTGTCCCGCTTGCTGCACCAGCATGACGATCGTGATGGTGACGCAGGCGAGCCGCGAACTGCTGTGCAGCCCAAACAAACCGCAAACAACGACCGCAGCAACTACTGCAAGAATGTAGTTCCACGGGAGCGAGCCGAACAGCGAAAATGAAAAGCCAAGGGCGGCGCCGATCAGGGTACCGAGGATGCGATCTCGCGAGGCATTCACCGTTGAGCCAACATTTGACTGCAGCACTATGATGGTGCTGATCGAACCCCAATAGCCGTCGCGCAAGCCGAAGCGTTGTGCCAACCACCAGCACAAGGCAGCTGCGAACGCGGTCTTTGCGGCGTGAATCAGCAGCCATTGCCGCTCCCAGGAGAGCAGCCCCGGCTTCTTGTCTTGGTCCACACGCAGTTTGATCGCGAGCTGTTGTTGGGACCACGTCTTCTTTGATTTCAGGCGCATGAATGCAATCGACCGTCGAAGATTCTCTTGAATACAGGGTCGGCGGAGTCGCCCTGCGGCGACAGCGACCTGTCTCACTGTCTACTTTATGCTGGACCTGCCAAGGCCGCCAGCTTTGAGTGAAACTGATGAATATGGAATTGCCCAGGGCGGTTAATATTGGAAATGAATCTACCGCGTCCGGCGGCCTGAGCGAGACTATGCTTCGAGTTGGAATTCCGACGACACTAGCACCGGACCTCTTTCGCGATTTTCCGAAGGAAGTCGAGCTGATTCCTGTGTCCGACGGCCCCGGTCCGGAGATTGACATCGATGTATGGATTCCCGACGCGCTTCCTACGCGCGCAATCAAGGCCTGGCCGCGGCTGCGCGGCGTGCGCCTGGTTCTCACGCTCATGGCGGGCACGGAGTGGATAACCGGCACAGTGGGCCCGCATGTGACCGTTTGCAATGCACGTGGAGCTCACAACATCTCGACCGCCGAGTGGACTTTGTCCTCAATTCTGGCCATGCTCAAGTATCTTCCGTTCTTCCTCGATGTGCAGCGCACAGGCCACTGGAAGCGCCGGTTTGAGGCCAGTGCAAAGTATGTTTCCATCACTGGCGATACGCGGCCGCTTTATCCGCCGGTGATGATGGAGGAGCTGACCGGCAAGACGGTGTTGCTGGTTGGATATGGTTCGATTGGCAAGGAGATTGAGCGCATGCTTGCGCCGTTCAACGTCGACCTGCTGCGCGTTGCCCGCAGCGCGCGCACTGATCCGAAGGTTCACGCCGTCAGCGAACTAGACAGCCTGTTGCCGCGGTCTCAGGTCGTCATTCTCATCTTGCCCTCGACCTCAGAGTCGTACAGGCTCATCGGCGCACGTCAGCTTGCACTGATGCCGCAAGGCGCGCTGCTGGTAAACGCTGCGCGCGGGCCTATTGTGGATACGGATGCACTGGTTGATGCGCTGCACGGGGGCCGCATTCGCGCCGCTCTTGATGTTACCGATCCTGAGCCGCTGCCCGACGGGCATCCCTTGTGGAGCTGTCCCAATCTGCTGCTCACGCCTCACATCGGTGGATCGAGCCCGCAGTTTGCGCCCCGTTCTCTGCGCCTTGCTGCAGCTGAATTGCGCAGGTACATGGCCGGCGAGCCGCTGCAAAATGTAGTCCAGGAAGGCGTCTAGTTTGTTGCCGCCGCGGCGCGTCGCCAATCGACCAGGCCCATTACGGCGAGTACGACCAATAGCAGGTAGAGCACTGCGGTAGGCAGAAGGTCCTTGTAGAGATATTCGCCGATGTACACCAGGTTCACTGCGATCCACAACCACCAGTTTGCCGTGTGCTTGCGGGCTTGCCACCAACTGGCGACGAGGCTGTAGCTGGTGAGCGCCGCATCCAGGTGGGGAAGGGCCGCGCCAACGCGCACCATCAACCAGCCAAGCAGCACAGCGCCCACGGCGCCTGCGGCAAGGCCTGCGATCCAGCCTCGAACACTTAGCGGAACTACACGCACTTCGCCCACTTCTCGTACGCCGCGCCACCAATGCCACCAGCCATACAGTGTGAATGCCACAAAGAACGCCTGCAGCAGCGCATCGGAAAACAGGCGGGCACGATAAAAGACGACGAGATAGAGCACGTCGGCAGCCAGCACTACCGGCCAGCAAATCAGCAGGCGGCGCGTGGTGAGCCAGATTCCGACGAGCGTAGTCAGGAAGCCTGCGATTTCGAGCCAGTTTGCTGCAATGTAATTCGTGATGGCCGTCGACAGGGTCATGTTTCTTTTCTCAGAGGTGCTCGGTTCACGGCCCACTGGCGGATCGCATTGAGCAGTGTCTCGCCCGCTGTGCTGCGGAACCAGCGCGCATGCCCCACAAGCCAGCCATCGTAGGCCATCTGGGCTTTCTCTTGTGATTGGAGTACGCCCAGAAAGTAGTCCGCTTCGGACAAGGCAAACTCCGCGTGGCAAATTGCTGCCATGGGCGCCAGCGCGGCCGCTTCCTCATTGCTCAGCGGACGCACGGACTCATAGCCATCGAGCAACGCGCTCAAATGGTCGAGGTGGAGGGGCACGTTTTCGGGGTTTGAAGGGCGTTCAACGAGGACGAGCCACTCCACGATATTGCGCTCAATGGCGTGGGCCAGGTCGTGTATGGCATTGGTCCGGTCGGCGAGGCCGAAATCAATTATTGCTGCGGCCTGCGCATTGTCTCCTCTATCGGACCAAAGTAGATTCGATGCATGCAGATCGTTGTGGGTCCATAGCGGCGGGAGCGCTGGCAGCAGCGGCTGCAATTCGCCATGAAAGGGTGCAAGGATTTCGAGTGCTTCGTCGCAACGCGCGCGCACCGGAGGATTTGTTGCCAATGCGGGGCGCGCCGTTAGATAACGTTGCAACTCCAAGCGAGGATCATTGGAGGCAAGAATTGTGAAACTCGCAACCAAGGGCCGAGGCCTGCGTCGTGGCGCGGCAAAGCCGTCCGCCGCCAGATGCAATCGCGCCAGCGTCTGTCCTGCCGAGCGTGCGTGTGCTACCGTGCGAAACGGCGTCCAGGAAAGCGCATCGCCATATAGGTCCACGCCGTCGGGCGCTTCATGTACCTCGTACGTCCAATGGCCAACTTCGATTGTCGTCTCGCCCGAAGCGTTCGCAAAAACTCGCGGCACTGGGGCTCCGCGTGCCAGGAGATGCTTCAGGAAGCGATGCTCCTCAAGCAATCCTTCTCGATCACGCACACTGCGATGCTGGCGCTTGATGAACACCGGGCCGCGTTCAGTCGCAACAACGCTGGCCGCAGAAAAAGGCCTCGGGCTTACGCTCATGATTTCTAAAGGCTCGTCGCACTCGGGGAACTGGCTCAACAGCGCGCGGACTTCGTCCATCGCCAGTGGTGCCCAGTCTGGGTCCACAAGCGTGCCGTCCATTCCGTGTGCCTTCGCCGTTGCGCTCATCGCGGGTGCATCCTTTGATTTGAAGGGGCGGAGCTTCGGCGCGCCGCCGCAGAGGCTAAAGTGTCTGCGTGAGAACTCGGGTTTAACGCAACGGATTGTGCGGCACCGAATTGGTAAACACAACTCCTTGCGGAATTTTCTAGTTCTCACGCACCCTCTAAAGCCCAAGCAGATTTTAAGGCGTTTGCGGAACGCGACCCCGACCCAGAGGGTGCCCCGGTACCCCGGTCGTGCCCTGACACAAAGCGATTCCCATGAAACATCCCTCAAAAGGTGTAATGTGCTGAGAGCCTCACCGTTGCCGGCGCGCCCAGGTGGATGAATGTGTCGCCGTAGTTTGCGCCGGTGTCTTTCCAGTAGCGCTTGTCAGTAATGTTGTCGGCATAGAGCCGCAGCGTCACACGGCCTTGCTCGCCGCCCGGTGTATAGCGCGCCCCGAAGTTGAACAGGTTGTAACTGGGCACGCTCACTAGGTCGTCGCGCGTAGCTTCCTTGCGGCCTGTATAACCCCAGCCGGGCATCAGGTGCAATCCGCGAGCGTGCGGCAGCGCAAAATCGGCAAAGGCCGCAGTGCGCAGATGAGGTACATTCAATACCTGCTTGTTATCGAATGCCGGTGTGCCGGTGTCGTCAGAGATGGCTCGTATGGCCGACGCGGAAGCCGTCAATCGCAACCAGCTCGCCGCCTTGCCCTCCGCATTGACTTCGATGCCGTCGTGTGTCTCGCGGCCCTGCTCTTCGAAGCAAAGAGTGCCTGGGCCGGTGAACTCGCTTGCGGTGCAAAAGCTGTCTGGCGCCTGAATCACCCTGGGATAAAAGAACGGCGCGCGCATGCGATAGAACGCAGTAGTCAGCAAAATGCGCTGGCCGGGCTCAAACTTGGCGCCAATCTCCGCTTGCCGCGTAAGGAACGAAGCGAGAAACTGATTCGCGTTGTCTACCCACCAAGGGCCTTGCGGCCCCAACGAAAGAAGCACGCCGTAATTGCCGTAGAGCGTGAGGCTGGCCGCGGGGTTGAATGTGACAGCATATTGCGGCAGCCAGATGGGCTTGTCAGTGAGGATGGGCGCGGTGCCAGGGCTGGTGGCTGAGAGCGAGTAATTGTGGTCGCGCAGGGAATCGTACCGGCCGCCGGCGAGCAACTGAATGCGGCCCGGCAAATGAATCCTATCCTGCAGCACGGCAGCCGATTGATGATTGTCTTCCCAAAGCGTTCTGGGTCCGGCGGATTGCTCGGGGGACTCGATTGGAAACGCGACGATCGGCTGAAAGATATTCTCTGAACCTACGTAGGTGTAGACTGCGCCGTCCTGCACGGTAGAGGCGGCGTTTGCTGGGGGCGCACCTGGCTGTTGGACGCTGCGACGGAACAACTCGCCTCCGTCGGTCAGGTCCTGGCCTATGACGCCGGTCTTGATGTGTCCAGTGACCAAAGCCTCTGCCTGGGCGTCGATGCGCAACTCGCCGGGGTCGCGGTAGTCGTAGATATCGTAGCCGCCATCGGGAGCGAAAAAGTAATCGGGCGCGGCGCCGCCATTGCCCTGGCACAGAGCCTCATAGGAGCAGCCATAGGCATACACGACGTTGTCGTCAATCAGCGATTGGCTGTAACTTGCCGCGGCGAAGGCATGCCAGGCAGTCGACAGGTCGTAGTCCAGACGTGCACCGGCATTCAGCGTGTCGAACGTATTGGGCGCAGCCCACGATTGCTCGCCCAGCATCGTGGAAGGATAAACCTTGTTGAGATCGGGCACCGTCGTTCCGCCCAGTAGTTGATAGCCGCACACCGAGCGCTCCACCTTGTGCTGGTACTCGAAGTCGCCTTTCAAAATCGCCCGCGGGCTCAGCTTCCAATCGGCCGCGCCGGAGCCCATTGCCCGCCAGCCGTCGGCGTCGTTGACGTAGGATTGGATCTTTTCGCCGGTCAGATTGGCCCGCGCGCCCACCTGCTTCCTTGTGCCGAAGAGCGACCCAAGATCGAGCGCGCTGAAAGTGCTGCCGCGATGATCCGTAGCTAGGTCGATCGCCTTCACAGCCGCCGGCCGCTTGGTTACGTAGTTGATCAGGCCACCTGCGGATGCCACGCCGCTCTCCACGCCCGCAATGCCTTTGAGAAACTCGACGCGCTCCACATTTTCTAGCGACACGTCCTGTTCTCCGGCAATGGTCATGCCGTTGATCTCGAGTCCAGTGGCGAGATCGATGGGGAAGCCGCGAATTTCGTAGTCGCCATAGTAGCCGACGGGCGCATAATCCTCGCCTATCGATGCATCGTTCTTGATGACATCGGAGAGCAGACGCGCTGCCTGGTCGTTGAGCAGGTCGCGGGTCACTACAGTAGCTGAGAGCGGCGTCTCCTTGAGGCTTGCGCCGTCGAGAGTTCCGACCGATACGCTGCTGGGAAGATAATCGTCTTTTGCTTCACCATGGACAACGACCGTGGTCGTCACGTTCTGCACCTGCTGCGCGAATGACTTTGCTGGATCGGGCGACTGTGAACCCGCAGGCGTTGCGGAACTTTGCGCAAATCCGCAGAGTGAAGCGCCGAGGATGCACGGCAGAAGCAGGAGGCGCCAGACCGCGGCCATCATCTGAATTTTTCTCAGATGAGGAGTTGAGGCGCTTTTTGTGGAATGAAGCATGGTGTGCCCTTGTTTCCAACTTCTTGAAACAAGAGAACTCGCGCTGGGATTCGAGGAAGAAGGCCGTCAGGCTTCGAAAACTTCCCACGCCGGTATTATCCGGATCGGGTTCTAGGGTATCTTCTCAGCCCCACTTCGTGGAGCACCCCTGTCTCAATAACCTGATTGAAACACTCCGGGCCTGGTTTGGCAAATGCGATTTCGGGACTTCGGGGCGGCGGAGATCAATGTGAGGAATGGCAGCCTCGCTTAGTGCGGCATTCCAGTGCTGAGGTTCGAGGATTCCTACATCTCAAGAAAGAGATGTGTGGCACCCGGATTGTGCGGGATACTGAAGCGGCGATTTTTTAGCCGGGATCAATGCCAGACAGAGGCGACGACTGCTCGATAGGCGTCGAGTTGCGGCACTTTGAGGTCGCGGACTTTTGCCGCATCGTCGGCGCGGCGCAACGACAGGGCCGCGCGGGCATGAGGCAGCGCTAGAAAGGCTTCGGACTCCGCGGCGCTCATGGGGCCGCCTTGCAGTGCAAGGCTCTGGACAGACGCGGGCGACAATGCGCGCAGGTAATCCGGCTTGGCAAAGCAGAGGTAGCGCTTGGCAGCCACGTGGAGGCGGATGGGGTCGAGGACGGACGGCGGCAGGTGCTCGCCGAGGGCTGCAACCGCGAGTTCCTCGTGTTGCGTATCGAGCCCGCGCGTGGCCGCACCTTCGCCTTCGGTGTGCATCAGGTGGCCCACATCGTGCAGCAGTGCTGCTGTTATCAGTGCATCGTCGCCGCCGGCGCGCTGCACAAACCATGCTGCCTGCAAGGAGTGTTCCAGCACGGTGACCGGCTCGCCGAAATAAGCTGCGCCGCCGCCGCTGGCCATCAAGTCGAAGACTTCGTCCACTGAGGAAAGCGACTGCATAAGGTTCAGGCCTCCGCGATGACCGGCTTGTGAAAACGTTGATGGATGACCAGGACCAGCGCTACGGCCGCAGTGAGAAAAGCCACGCCGGCCAGGCAAAAGAATGCATTCTTCCAGCCGAATGCTACGGTGATGCGCGCCACGGTGTCGCCAGAGAGATAACCGGCCAGGTATCCCACGCCATCGATGACTCCCGCAGCTGTTGCGCTGCCTCGTTTGCCGCCGAAGTCGAGAGAGATGGCTCCGGACAGGTAAGCGTAGGGACCGAGGAGAAAAAAGCCGGTAAGAGCCACCAGGCCCACGGCAATCCAGGGGTTGGCGGACGAGGGCGTGCCGGCCAGAATCAAAAGACACACAGTAACGAGTGCCAGTCCGCCAAAGAGAACCTGATTGCGGCCATTTATCCCAAGCCGGTCGCTCAAGATGCCACAGGCTACAACTGAAAGCCCGCCGAAAAAGGGAAAGAGAGCGGAGCGGCTCGCCGCCTGGCCGCTGGTCAGGCCAACGTATTGGACAAAGTAAGTTGGAGTCCAGAAATTGAAGGTCTCGCGGAGCAGAGTTGTCCCCAGTGAAAGGAGACAAACCAGCCAGAAGGGGAAGCTGCGCAGCAGCGGGCGAAGGATGGCCATCAGGCTCAATTGCTTTTCGCCGGACTTCTCCTCCTCGGCGGCATAGACGTTGATGGGGTTTGCCTGGGGCGCGGGCAGGCCGCGCTCTTCCGGCGTTTCACGGAGGAATATCCAATTGATCGCGAGCAGGATCCCCAGCGACCCGGCGCCAACCAGGAAGATTCCGCGCCAGCCCATCCCGACGTCGAGCAGCAGCGACATGATGTAGCGGCAGGCTGCGTCGCCGAACAGGTAGCTGAGACAGAGGATGCCCATAACCGTGCCATAGCTGGAGTAAGAAAACCAGCGCGATGTGACCTTGACCAACCCCGCCCAGCCCGCGGATTGAAAGAGCCGATTACCCAGCCAGGCAAGCGTGAAAAGCGGAAGGCCTCCGGATGCGGCAAATATCAGCGTGAACACAATGGCTCCGGCCATGCCGCCGAGAAAGTTCTTGCGTCCGCCAAAAAGATCGGCCATCGATCCAGAAAGAAATTTGCCAATGGCATACACCAGAACGCTGGCGGAGACAATCGAGCCGAGGCGAATTTTTGCAAAGTCCGCCGGAATCCCGTGGCGGCCAAGGTCCTGAATAAGTAGCGGCAGCACGACCGAGAGATCGGACCGGCAGAAGTAGTACCCTGTGTAGCCCACGGCCAGCAGCACGATGGTGGCAAGATGCCAGCCCGTGTAGGCGTGCCACGCAGTTGGCTGGTCAAGATTCCCCTGCTCCGCAACTGCTTTCTTCTCGGTTTGCACATCGGCAGACTATCACGGAGATGGCGCAAACAGAGTTAAACAGCAGCCCGTCAAGGCGCACGAGAATCGGTTAGCCATTGCTCCCGGCGCAATTTTCGTAAAAAATACCTCGTTCTCCGCAGCCATAGGCGCTACATTTGAGATGAAAACAATTTATAGGCGAAGAAACAGCATCTCTCTTGTCAAATTTTCTTGAAAGGTTTGCTCATGCGTGGTTTCTCTTCCCCTGTCTGTTTCCGATGCGGCGCGATTCCGCGGCCGCTGCAGGCGAGTTTTCTTGTGACCTGCTTCCTGCTTGCGTTCGCGGCCGCACCTGGGCTTGCGCAATCCACATTCGGCGAAATTCTTGGCACGGTCCGCGATTCGACCGGCGCTGTGGTCGAGGGCGCGCAAGTTACGCTGGCCAATACCGGCACTACTGCCAAGCGCACCCTGGTGACGGACGCGAATGGAAGCTACGCCTTTAAGAATATCGATGTAGCCAGTTATACCCTTACCTTTACGGCGACAGGGTTTGAGAAGGAATCGCTGCCGGCGATCGCCCTGACGGCGCGCGAGACCCGCCGCATGGACGCAGCGCTCAAGCCGGGCGCAGAGTCCCAGACTGTTGTGGTGATGGAAGATTCAGCGCCCGTAATTACGACTGACGTCTCCAACCTGGCCGAGACCAAAGCCGGTGACGAACTGGTCGAGCTACCCGTGGCCATCTACTCGCGTTCGACTGGTTCGACGAGCCCGATTTCCACGCTCACCACCGAGGCTGGCGTGCAGACCGACGACAGTGGAAACCTGGCCGTCGACGGAACCACCGCCGCGCTGCTCTCGGTGACCATTGACGGCATTTCGTCGGTTGGCGTCGAGTACTCAGGCCCGGTGAACGAGATGTTTCCCTCATTCAATTCCATTGAAGAGATTCGCGTTTCAGAGTCCAACAACGGCGCCGAGTTTGGCGGCGTGGCCGACATCACCACCGTCTCCAAGGCCGGCACCAACCAATTCCACGGCGGCACATTCGAGAACAACGAAAACACTGTATTCAACTCCAATAACGACTTCGCGCTCTCCAAGCCGAAGATCATCATGAACGACTTCGGCGGAACCCTTGGCGGCCCGGTCAGGATTCCGCATCTGTTCAACGGCAGCGACAATACCTTTTTCTTCATCAGCTTTGAAGGCCTGCGCCTGCCGCGCGAGACGCCCATTGTGTTGAGTGTGCCGTCGATGGACATGCGCAGCGGCAACCTCACCAACTACCTCGCCGGCCAGGGCGTCACGGCTATTTACGAGCCTGACGGCGTGACTCCGCTCAATCCGGGCAGCGTGCCAGTGAGCCAAATTTCGGCCAATCTGCTGAAGGTGCTAATGCCCACGCCCAACCTGGGCTCAGCCGATTCATACGCGAACAACTACCAGATCAATTTTCCGTCGCCCATTTCTTCAAACCAGGGCGATGTGCGGCTGGACCGCACGCTCTCGTCGCGGCAGACAATCTTTGCCCGCTTCTCTTACAAGAATCGCCAGGTCACGACGGCGCCTTCAGCCGCGTGCACCTTTACGTATTGCGCTGAGGCGGGCAGCCCGTTGCAGGGCGCCTACAACACGCCCGAGATCGACGAGGGAATGACGTTTGCCCACAACTTTATTTTCTCAAGCAAGCTGCTGAACGAGTTTCGCGGCGGCTACAACGCGCAACACACGTCGGAGACGCAAAGCTACTCGACTTCGGCGATTCTCAATCAGACCGGCATCGGCGTTCCGCAGCCGGACACCGAATGGTCAGAGGCGCCGCAGGTGCTGATCAACGGATTCATGTCGACGGGCGCGGGCAATCCGGGCGTACAGCGCGGCCAGATTATTCAGGCACTGGATAATGTGAGCTGGTCGCACGGTAACCATGCCTTCAAATTCGGAGGCGACTTCAAGCGGATCTCGGACCACGATGACAACGTGTTTGGGAACTATCGCTCGGGTTGGTATGTGTTCGACGGATCGTCGGATGTTGGCACGGCCATTGGCGATCCTTACACTGCATTTCTGGTCGGCGATCCGGACTATACCGAGGTGAGCTCCACCAATAATCCAACCATGAATGGCCTGGGTTATGCCTACGCCACATTTGCCCAAGACGATTGGAAAGTTACGCCAAGGCTGACGCTGAATCTGGGCCTGCGCTATGAGCTGCATCCTCCCCTGAAGGAGCAGCACTACAACACGGCGACGTTTCTGCCCACCTACGACGGCGCTGGCACCGTATCCGGATCAACCGTTCCCGGCGCGGTAGTTGTCTCCAACACGCAAGGCGAATCGCTCGAGTCTTCCGCGTTGCTGGCGGCAATCTCGCCCACGCCCATCATCACAGCCGCGCAGGCCGGCATTCCCGAAGGGCTGCGCTACAGCGACAAAACTGACTGGGGTCCGCGCCTGGGCTTTGCGTGGCAGCCTTATCGCGACGGGAAAACAGTGTTGCGCGGCGGCTGGGGACGCTTCATTGAATCGCCGCTCGGTTTTGCGCTGGTCTCCGGCTGGGCCGTTCATTCGAGTTATGTGGGCACATACAATCAAGGTTATGAATCAGACGGCGTTATGCCGTTGCTGACATTCGCCAACCCATTCAACACTGCGGCTGGAAGCTCGACGGGAACCGCCGGCTTCTACTACGCATTTCCGGTCCGCTATCGCGATCCCAGCGTGCAGCAGTGGAACCTGACGCTGGAGCAGGATTTCGGGCACTCGATCGGCGCGCGCTTCTCTTACACCGGCAGCCATGGGCAGAATCTTGAAGCCATGGTCGACCTTAACCAGGTGCAGCCCAACCCCTACGGATACTTCAACACGCAGCCCGGTCCGGCCTCAACCGCTGCCTGTGTCACCGACGGTGGAACGTATGTCGACGATCACAGACCCTATCCTTGCTGGAGCGTGATCCAGAGCGTGACCAACGAGGCTGAAAGCAATTACAACAGCGCGGCCGTGGAAGTCTCACGGCACAGCGGCAAGTCGCTGACCTTCGACGCCAGCTATACCTTCACGCGCGATCTATCCAACGCAGGCGGCGCAACGCCCAACGCATTTGCCGTGGCCGGAGGCAGCTTTCTTACCAACCGTTTCCATCCCGGCCTGGACTACGGCAACGTCATCTACGACCGCAGACACCGCTTTCTGGTCACGTATCTTTACGACCTGCCCTTCGGCAAGGGGCAGGCATGGCTTAACTCCGGCTCTGCGCTGAATCGAGTTGTGGGCGACTGGCAACTGGCCGGCGTAACCATCATGCAGAGCGGCCCGTTTCTTACGCCTTATGAAGACTCGGTCGATCCGGCGAATACGAATATCCTCACGACGGTTGGCCAGGCGAGACCGGACCAGCTTCCGAACGTCTCGCCCTACGCATCCCGGCGCACTACAACGCAGTGGCTCAATTCCAACGCATTTCCTTATCTCAATTTGCAGACTGCAGCGGGCAACGGCATCGGGCGCTTTGGCAATGCGCCTGTCGGCGGCGTTGTGGGTCCGGGGACAGACAACGTCTCTCTATCGCTGATGAAGAACCTTTCGCTCACCGAGAAGAGCAAGTTCCAGTTCGGCCTGGAAGCGGCCAATGTCTTCAATCATCGCAATTATGAGCCGCCCAACATGCAAGTCGATTCGTCAGGATTCGGGTCGATTACGGCTCTGCAGACGGCCGAAGGAGCGGGGCCGCGGAGCCTGGAATTATCGGGGCGCATTACGTTCTGACGAGAGTTGGCAGGCGAGGAAAGGGGCCGCGGGGGTAATTGCTTCCAATGCCCGTTCGCAACTGACAAGCCCGCCGAGGCTCAATCACTCCGCCTGCATCGCCTCTTGCGCCGCCTTGGCAAGAAATCCGGATCGGCTCAGATGGCGAGCCTCCGCGTAGTCGTCGATCTGCGATAGCAACGAGCCGGGAAGGGAGATGTTGACGCGCTTGGGCGCAGGATCGATGCGCGTCAGATCCAGGTCGACCAGCATCCAGACTCCACCCTTGTATCGCCGTTGGTTGGCCAGCTTTTCCAGGGGGGTCGGAGCAGGGATGGGCAGATTCTCACCTGCCATGTGACATTCAACGGCCTCCTGTGCCATCCGGTTGATGTCGTGCCAGTCGTCCGCGGCCGAAAAGCACCCAGGAAAATCCGGGAATTCAATTCCATGCGCGTGCTTCTTGTCTCCAACCTGAATATAGATTGGATAGAGCATACTCACCTCCATTGCCATCCGGCCTGCCGATAGATATTGCGCAACGTGCCGATGGGAAGATCTTTCCTGGGATGCGGAACTGTTACGGCGCCGGGCTTTTCCGGATGCTTGAACTTGACGTGGCTGCCAGCTTGATGAGCCTTGCGCCAACCTTCCGATTCAAGCTTGCGGACAATCTCCGCACTCTTCATTTGTGTAATTATACACAACGGGAGCGGTGGCGTGAAAAGTGGCCTCTCTGAAGCGCTATGGGCGAAGCGTTGGAAATCGCTGCTCTCAGCCGCGCCAATCACGCGCAAATCTGCGCGAGGTTACTTTCCAGTCCCCTCGGTAATCGTCACAATCCGGTCCACGCCCGGAACAGTGAAGTGCTCGACCTTGCCGCTGGGCCAATGGATTTCAATGTCATCGACCTTGGTGGCCTGGGCGAGGCCGAAGTGCGGGCGCGGATCGTTGGTCGATAGATAACTTCCGCCGCTGATCACGTCGCCGCGCTGCTTCATTCCGTTGGCGGTGACATAGACGGTCGAGCCTACAGCATCGCGCGGGCTCCCAGCGCTTGTTAACGTCTTGCCTCCGCCTACCAGTTTCAACTCCAGCCAGTGGTTGTGATCCGGATTCACATTGCGCAGCAGCACCGGGTGGCCATCTTCAACGTTGATCACGGCGTCCAGCTTGCCGTCATTAAACAGATCGCCAACTGCCATGCCTCGCCCGGCAATCACATCTGCAAGACCCGAACCCTCGACCGCGGGCACCGCCTTGAACTTCTTGCCATCGATGTTGTGAAAGAGCATGGGCCGCTGCGCCCAGCTTGTGCCCCACGAGTACTTGTCGGCTTCGGGGTACACGTGGCCGTCGGACATCATGAGATCCTTCCAGCCGTCGTTGTCGTAGTCAAAAAATGCGTCGCCCCAACTGAGGAAGGGAACGGAAATCTCGGCAATGCCCAACTGGTAGCTGATGTCGGTGAGGTTGCCGTCGCCCTCGTTGCGGTAGAACGGCTTGTAGTCGTCAGAGAATGTAGTGTCGAAGATGGCCAGTTGGCCGTTGTTCTGATAGTCGCCAACCGCTATTCCCATTGACGCGGTTTCGCGGCCCTGCTCGTTCAGCGCGAAGCCGGAAGAGTAGCTCACATCTTCAAACGTGCCGTCGCCTTTGTTGATGTACATGTAATTCGGCGTTGAGTCGTTGCCTACCAGCAGATCGATCTTGCCGTCGTTGTTGATATCGACAAACACCGCGCCCAGTCCGTAGTAGCCGGGCTTGTCGGCAACGCCGGCCTTCTCGCTTACATCGGTAAAGGTGCCGTCGCCGTTGTTGTGGAACAGATGGTCCGGCTCGCCTTTCAGGCCGCGCGGTCCGCAGGCAACTGACTCGCCGCGAAAGGTGCAGAACGCGTTGTTGCCGCCGTTCTCCTTGCTGTCGGGCAGATTGTTCCAATCCCAGTGAATGTAGCCGGCAACAAACAGGTCGAGGCGCCCATCGCCGTCATAGTCGCCCCATGTAGCGCCTGTTGACCAGTTGCCCAGTTGAACTCCGGCTTTCTCCGCTACATCGGTAAAGGTTCCATCGTGATTGTTGTGGTAGAGGCGATTCTTTCCGAAATTGGAAACAAAAATATCGGGCCAGCCATCGTTGTCATAGTCGGCAATTGCCACGCCAAAGCCCCACCGGTCGTTGGTGACGCCGGCCTTGGCGGCAACGTCGGTAAAGGTTCCGTCGTGGTTGTTGTGAAACAGGGCCGCATGCGGCGGCGTTGCCTTGCCGACCACCGCATCGTATGTTGACCCATTGACCACATAGATGTCTAACCAGCCGTCGTTGTCGTAGTCGATCAAGCCGACGCCAGAGCCCTTGGTCTCGATCATGTAACTCTTGGCCGGCGTACCCATCTTGTGCGTCCAGTGGGTCAGGCCTGCTTTATCGCTGATGTCTTCAAAGACGATTGGACCTGTCTTTACAAAGCCGCCCGCGGTGATCGGCAGATGCTGGGCGTCGAGAAGCGGTGGGTGCGGGCCGGCTGTGTCTTGCATGCCGGCGCCGGCTGCCGGCTGTGTGGACTTGTCGCTGGTTTGACCTTGTGGAGAAGCGCCCGGAGCTGTGGCTTGTGCAAGAGCAAGCGCCGGAATTCCGGCCGCCAGCAGTCCCAGGAAAGCGGTCGCGCGAAGAGCTTGAAACATGGCAGCAAGTATACGGGGCGGGGTGGCCCCAAGTATCGACCGAAAGGTGGATGCCCTCGCAGGTCGCATTCCTTTGAATGCTCTGTCGCGCCCCTTACATGCCGGCCTGCGTGCCGGAGGATGGGGTGACGTCGGATGCCGTCCAGCCATTGGTGCTCCTGATCAAGGTTGCCGATCCCATCAGCGCACCGGAGCTGTCCCGCGCGAGCTTGGGAAACGCGGTCTTCATCTCCGTGGTAGTTGCCCAGTCCGGCAGGCCGGCGATGCCGTAGTGGTAGTTCACTGTGTACTGCATCGCCCCGGGATCGTCCGGTGAATAACCGTCGACAGACACCACCTGGTCATGGCCAAAGCAGAAGTTCCCGTAGCCAGGCTGAGTCTGATCGGCCGTCCACGTTGACCGGCCTTTATCGGACAAATCGTAATCGTTAACCTGCTTTGAACCCACCAGGAACCGCTTCTTCTCTGCGGACGTCCTTTTCAGCAGGCCAGCGTCCACCAACGCATCGTAGCCCTTCGTCTGCTCATCGTTGGACGTGTCAGCCTGGGCCGGAAGTTTTTGCGACGACGCCCACAGGCAGTCCTGCTGCCCCTTGTAATAGTCGTTCAGCGCCGATTTGAACGCCGATTTGTCTACTGTATTGTTCTTGCACCCCGCACTCAATCCGATCACCACAGCCATCGCAAAAACCACCATCCTCGTTGCGCGCATTCGAATTCTCCTTCGCAATCTTGGATGCAGGAAACCTCAATGGTGGCGAACTACTCTTCGTTAATTTCGTATTGAACCGCAAACCGGCCGATTTGAATCAGCGCCTTGTCTCCCGGTGGCCAGATGTGCAGGCTCTCGACGCGGCCCGGGCCGACGATGCGGTGCGCATCTGCCGTACCCACAAGCGCACCCGTTGCAGCTTCGTGGAAATGAACGCTCAGCGCGTCGCCGCCGCTTGCGCGCGTCCATCCGAAGACATATTCACCGGGTTTCAGCGCGACTCCGCCGACCCGCATTGGGGCCTGAACGAGCAAATAGTGCGAGTACTTGCCGTCTGCCGAGTAGCCGGCCGTGAGCAGCACCACGCCGGCGATGTAATGCCCCTTGGCGTCGACAATGCCCGACGCGGTGCGCAACTCCGTCTCAATGTGTTCCTTCTCGACAGGCGCCCGCGCGGGCAACAGCGACGCCAGCTCCGCATCCGTTGCCTGACGCCATGCTGTTTTTTGGGCGGTTGCAATGGAGCACGACGCAAGAAGGATAAGTGCAAAGAGAATTGTCTTTTTCATTGTTTTGGTTTCCTCAAAGATTCGAGCGGAACAATTCCGCGTTGTATTGCCGCCGTGGCTGCCTGGGTTCGATCGGTCACGCCCAGCTTGCCTAACAAACTATTGATGTGCGTCTTTACAGTGGCCTCGGTAATCTCCAGTTCGGTTGCAATTTCCTTGTTGCTCTTGCCGTGTACAATTTGCTCCAGCACGTCGAACTCGCGCGGCGTCAGTTCTTCAGTGCCCATGCGCTCGGCCAGTTTCTCGGCAATCGCGGGAGGGATATGCGACTTACCCGCATGAACTGCGCGGATGGTGGTAATCAGATCATCGCCGGTCATGCCCTTGAGCAGATACGCGCGCGCCCCGGCCTGCAGCGCGCGATAAATGTCCTCGTCGCCGTCGTAGGTGGTGAGCACAATGAAGCGCGCGCCCGGCGTCTCCATGCGCAGGCGCTGAATGACGTCAACCCCGCCCATGCGCGGCAGGCGCAAATCCATCAACGTTATATCCGGCAGGTGCTTGCGGAACTGCGCGATGGCCTCAACGCCGTCGGCGGCCTCGGCCACTACTTCAAGGCCCTCAACAACGTTGAGCAGCGCCACCAGCCCCTGGCGCACTACGTGGTGATCCTCAACAACCAGCACCCGAATCGATTCCTTGGTCACTGTTGCTCCTTCACTGTTGCTCCTTCATTGAAGCTTGAGTCTCTCTCCGTGCCGTCACGCGCAGCCTTACCGTGGTTCCGGCACCGGGTTCGCTCGTCACTTCAAGCTTTCCGCCGATGACCGCCGCGCGTTCCCGCATCCCGGTCAACCCATAATGTCCCGGCGCAGGCGCCTCGTCCGGTGCAAACCCCTGTCCATCGTCTCGCACTTCGAGGGCGATCTCCTGCGGCCCATAGTCCAGTTGGACGAAAAGCATTCGCGCACCTGCGTGCTTCCTCACATTCTGGATGGCCTCTTGCGCCACGCGCAGAATCTCCTGCTCAGTGCCGGGCGCCAACCTCCTGTATGCGCCGAAGATGCTGCATGTCGACTCAAGCCCGTGATTGCCTTCTGTCTCGACCATGCGCCTCAACTTCACGGGAAGCGTGGTCTCGCCCGAATCCTGCGAACGCAGCGCCCAGATCGACTGGCGCGCATCGGCCAAGCCTTCACGGACATACCCGCGTGTCAGGTCGAGGTGCTTGGCCGCCGCCTCAACCTTGCTCAAGCGCAGCAACTCCGCAAGCACTTCCAACTGTACCGAGATGCCAACATACCCCTGTGCAAGCGTGTCGTGAATCTCGCGGGCGATGCGGTTGCGCTCACCGAGGACGGCATTGAACTCACGTTCCGCACGCTTGAGGCGCAGCCTCTGCATCAGAATCACGAGGCCCACCAGAGCCAGGATCAGCAGAGCATAAAACCACAGCGTCTGATAGAAGTGCGGGCGCAGATCGAAAGTCAATTCCGCGCCGTCCGTGTTCCAAACGCCGTCATTGTTGGATGCCTGCACGCGGAAGGTGTGCCGCCCTGCCGGGATGTTGGTGTAGTAGGCCGTCCGGCGCGCTCCGGCCTCTGTCCAGCCGTGGTCGACACCTTCCAGCATGTAGCGGTAGCGCACCTTCTGCGGCGCCACAAAGCTCAACCCGGCATAGTCGAACTCGAAGTGCACATGCCCTGCTTGAATTTGCGCGACAGACGCTGCCTCACGCAGTGGTTGGGGCACGTCGTCGATGGCGAACCGCTCCAACTCGACACCGGGCGGCACATTGTTGACGGGGAAGTGGGCCGGGTCTACTTCCACAAGTCCCTTGGGCGTGGCAAACCACAAATGGCCGTCGCGCGAACGCCAAGCGGATGGGTGGCTGTTGATGGCCGTTTCCTGGCTGCGAAGGCCGTCCGCGGGGCCAAACTCCATCCAGCGCAGGCAGCCCCCCGGCTCAACGCCAAGCGTGTCGGCAAGCATCTTAGGGCAGTCGCCGCGCGCCAGCCCGTTGCCGGTCGCAAACCACACATGCGCGCCCTCACGGCTCTCGCCTTCATCGTCCAGCATAGCGTGCACGCTGGCCTCATGCAGCCCGCTTGTCCCGGTTCCCGCCGCGATGAATTCCCGCCCATTCCACAGGTTCCAGCCGTGATCCTGCGTGCCGACCAGCAGCGTCTTATTGCGGCGCGGTAAGAGCGCGGTGATCACATTGCTCGAAAGGCCGTTCGCGGTGGTGTAGTTCTGAATCTTCCCGGCGTGCAGCAGCGACAGCCCGGCCAGCGTGGCCACCCACAAATCCCCTTTCGCGTCGCGCGCCATCGCGCCCACCAGGTCGCTGCCCAGACCGCTGGCCTGGGTAAAGGTCTCCATCTTCGCGGCGGATGGATTTCCGCCCGACCTCGTTGTTGCATCCGGCCAGTGCGTCAGCCCGTGCCGCGTTCCAATCCACAGCGACCCATCGGCGTCGACAAGCAGAGAGCGAATAAAATCGTCCGGCAGGCCGTCGGCGGAGGTGAAGGAAGTGATTGCCCCCTGACGAATCCGGTTGAGCCCATCCGGCGTACCGACCCACAGGTCTCCGTTGGGCGAGGCTGCCAACGATAGAATTACATCGCTCAGCAGCCCATTCCGCACGGAATAGCGCTTCACCGCCTGCGCGCCCGAGCCTGCCCCCATTTCCGGGACTGCATTCAGGCCTGCGCCGCTGGTTCCCACCCAAAGCGTCCCTGCGGCATCTTCGACTACGGTGGTTGTTGCATCGGATGACAAGCCCTCGCGCGCGCCAATGGTGCGGAAACGCTGATCGCGCAGAATGTGCAACCCGTCGGCTTCGGTCCCTACCCAGAGGTTGCCTTCGCGGTCCTCGATGAGCGTGAGGATGCTCGCTGTGGCCAGTGGATCGGTCACCGGAAGCACCTGTATTTTGTTCGCGGCCCATCGCGCCAGCCCGCTATTGGTGCCGATCCACAGGCTGTCTTCGCGGTCCGCATACACGGCCTGGATTCGGCTTCCAGGAAGCTCCTTGCCCACTGCGAGTCGCGCAATCTGATCGTTGCCGCGCCAGAGTTCGAGGAGATTCTTACTCCCTACCGCAGTTACACCTCCGACCAAATGAGCCTGAAACTCAGCCCGGACGCCGCCTTGAAGATTGAGAGACTCGAAGACAACGTTCACCCATCGGCTGTTTTGGAGCTCGATCGCCTTGTTCACAACAATTCCGCCGGGTCCAGCCGGATCAAGATGATCGATACGATTGCCCGGCAGGCCATCTTTTGTCGTGAAGGTGGTGACTGCTCCGTCTTTCCAGCGAGCTAGTCCGTCGCTGGTGCCAATCCATAGCGCACCGTCCGGAGTCTCCAGCAAGCAGCGCACATCGTTGCCGGGCAGAGCGGGCGTCGAATTGCGGTCGAAGAGCTGAAACCCTATGCCGTCGAAGCGAACCAGGCCCACCTCGGTCCCCAGCCAGATAAATCCGTCATGCGTCTGCACCAAGGCCTGCACCGTATTTTGCGGTAGCCCGTTCTCCATCACCCAGGCCTGGCGGCCATAGCTGGCCAGCGGCGTCGAGGGCTCAAGCGCAAATCCCGTCGATGCGATTCCGAGAAGCAAAACTGCCGTCGCGACGGCCATTCGCAAGCAGGAGCCGAATGCCAGCAATCCTCGCGGACTCACGCTGATTTGGTCTTCGGCAACTTCCGAATTGGCGCGATTTTGGGCCACAAGCGTGGGCGATACCAGCATCGAAGCGAGTCGAGCCTGCGCAGAGGGCGCAACTTCTGTAGAAGGTAAGGAGCGCGAGGCGTGCAGGTCAGCCTAACCAGACTACCGCACAAAGACGGACGCCAGTCTCCACCTATGGATGGAGTCCAGCCTCACTCCAATGACTCAAGACACGACGCCTACCTGCCGATACTCTGTGAATGTCTCCTGAATTGGTCTTCTGAACCGGTATATCAGAGTTACATTTTCGGGTGGCTGCCTACTCGCATGGCAGCCACCCGATTCCTTTTTGGGGCTCCGGGCAGTTATTTTCAAGGCGCAGTCGCCTGCGCAGGGCTCGGAGCCTGAGGCCGAAGTGCCTGGGCCGTCAGCTCATCGGCTTGCCGCAGGCTGGGAAACAGCGCGGCCCACACGCCGGCCACCGCGAGCGCTCCCACACCGCCCACGACAGTGGCTCGCACCGCTCCCCACCACTGCGCAGTCAATCCGCTTTCAAACTCGCCCAGCTCGTTCGATGCTCCGATAAACAGCGAGTTCACCGCGCTGACGCGTCCACGCATCTCCGGCGGGGTACCCAGTTGCAGCAGCGACCCGCGAATGATCACGCTGATGGTATCCGCTCCACCACCCAGCGCCAACGCCAGCAGCGAGAGCCACAGATTGTGCGAGAGCCCGAAGATCACCGTTGCAGCTCCAAAGATTGCGACGCACACGAACAGGCGCAGGCCCGCACGCCGACGGAAGGGAAACCGTGCCATGGTCAGGCTCACCATCAGAGCGCCGGCTGCCGGCGCCGCACGCAGCAAACCCAGTCCGCGCGGTCCCTGGTGCAGAATTTCGTGGGCAAAGATCGGCATCAGCGCCGTGGCCCCACCCAGCAGCACGACGAACAGGTCCAGCGACGTAGCCCCCAGCAGGAACGGCGAGCGCAGCATGTATTGGAATCCAGCCATCACGACCTTGAGCGAAGCCGCCCGATGCTCCATTCGCCCCGGCCTGACATGCAGGCTGGCCACCAGCACCAGGAACCACCCCAGCGAGCCAAGCGTGAACACATAGACAATACCCGCGCCTTCGAGTTTGGTGTCATGTATGAAGCTCGCCAGGGGCAGCGTAAACAGGAGTCCGCCCAGCGCAGGGCCCGTGATATTGGAAAACTGCCAGATGGCTCCGCCCCAGGTGACAGCATTGACAAAATGATGCTCAGGAACCAGATGCGGAATCAGCGCCGAACTGGCCGGCCCGGAGAAGGACCGCGCTGTTCCAATCACGAACAGGACGGCGTAGATGGGATAGACGGTGTGCAGGCCCGCCCGCGTCAGCAGCAGCAACGCGGTGGTGCAAAAGACTTGCAAGCTGTAGCACACGAGGATGATCTGCCGCCGGTCGAAGCGGTCCGCCACATGGCCTGACGGCAGCAGAAACACCAGGCCAGGCAAAAACAGCGCCAGCCCGGTGTAGCCCAGGTCGAGCGCCCTGTGCGTGATTGAATACACCTGCCACGCCACCGCAACCGACTGCGCCTCGGCGCCCAGGATTGCCGTGACACGCGCCAGCTGGTACCGCCTGAAGTCGCGAGAGGCAAAGGCTTCAATTCCGCGCACCGGGGGTTTGTGGGGGAGGGGATTCATCTCCTGCCACTAGCTTATATCGCTCTGCCTGTCCTGCCCACACTTCTGAGCTGGCCCCGCATCCTTTCCAGCACAACAAGCCGCTTTTGCATGAACACGCGGGTGTAAAAAGGAAGCATGAAGGCATACGTTGGTCTGCTGCGGGCAGTGAATGTGGGCGGAACTGGCAAGCTCCCGATGACGGAACTGAAGTCCATGTGCGACGCAGCTGGTTTCAAGTCCGTCCGGACGTACATCGCCAGCGGCAACGTAGTGTTCAAATCCTCCCTGGCTGAAGCCAAGGTGAAAGCCACGCTGGAAGCCGCTCTGGCGGCCTATGGCGGCAAGCCTGTCACAGTTCTTGTCCGCACCGCAGAGGAAATGGCAGCTGTTCTGGCCAACAACCCGTTCCCTGCAATGCCCGCCAATCGCACTCATGCGTTCTTCCTTGACAAGGCTCCGCCCGCTCACGCATTGCAGACCGTTTCCGGACAGGTCGGGGAGCAGCTTGGCCTGGGCCAGCGCGAAATCTATGTCTACTACCCCGACGGCGCCGGCGTATCCAAGCTCAAGATTCCTGCTGCAAAGAACGGCACTGCACGCAATATGAACACCGTCGCCAAGCTTGCTGAAATGGCCGCGGCGCTTTAGCGCAATTCCGCCTCAAACATTGCGTGCGCCGAGGTCGTCGTCTTTGGTCTCCCGGATCGCCAGCAGCCCCATGAAGGTGAGAACCGCGGACACACAGAGGTAGTAGCCGACATATTGCAGCCCGTAGTTCCTGGCCAGCCAAGTGGCGATATAGGGCGCGAGCGAAGCGCCGAGAATGCCGGCAAAATTGAAGGCCAGCGAGCTGCCTGAGTAGCGCACCGGCGTGGGAAAGAGTTCCGAAACCACCGTGCCCAGCGGCCCATAGGTGAGCCCCATCAGCGTGAGTCCCAGAGCCATCATGGCGAGCGCTCCCAACGTGCCGGCAGCGAACAGCGGTGCCAGAATCAGCCCGAACAGGAAGATTCCGGCCGTAATCCACAGCATCGTGCGCCGCCGGCCTCGTTCGGCCAGCAGAGCTGAAATCGGAATGGCTGCCGCGAAGAACCCGGTATCGAACAGTTGCATCAGCAGGAATTTCTCGCGGCTGAATCCCAGCGCCGTTGTTCCCCAGCTGAGCGCGAAAACGATCATCAGGTAAAACAGGATAAACGTCGCCAGGCATAGCACCGTGCCCGCCACAAGTACCCTCTTGTGACTGCGAAATACCGCAACCACCGGCAGTCTCACCTGTTCACCTCGATCCATGGACTGCTGAAAAACCGGCGTCTCAGTGATGGTGAGCCGCACATAGAGTCCGAGAAACACCAGCACCGCGCTAGCCAGAAACGGCAGCCGCCATCCGAAGGCGAAAAATTGTTCGTCAGTAAGCAGGTGCGACAACAGGAGGAACACCCCTCCGGAAAGGAAAAACCCGACCGGGGCGCCTAACTGCGGAAACATGCCATACCACGCACGCTTGTGCGCCGGGGCATTCTCAATGGCCAGCAGCACAGCGCCACCCCACTCACCACCCAGGCCGATTCCCTGGCCAAACCTGCACAGCGCCAGCAGCAGCGGCGCAGCAAACCCGATTGCATGGTAAGTGGGGAGCGCGCCAATGGAAACGGTCGAAACGCCCATGGTTGCCAAAGCCACGACCAGCGTCCTTTTTCGGCCAATCCGGTCGCCGAAGTGCCCGAAGAGTGCCGAGCCAATGGGCCTCGCGAGAAAGGCAATGCCAAATGTGGCCAGCGAAGCCAGCGTGGCCGCGGCGGGATCGCCTGCGGGAAAGAACAGCCTGGGAAACACCAGCACAGCTGCCGTGGCGTAAATGTAAAAGTCGAAAAATTCGATTGCAGTGCCCACAAGGCTGGCAAACAGAACCTGCCGGGGGGAATTGAGCTGTTTGCCTGACGGGTTGCCGTTTTGGGCAGGGTCGTCCCGAAGCTTGTCTTGCCAAGCCCCGTTCTTTTGGGGAAGCGGTGCTCTCATTCAATCTCCAATGTGCGGGAAAGCCAGACGGGGAAGCGGTGGCTTGTCTTTGGTTATACCGTCATTATCGCGGATTCGGGAAGCCAGGCGCTCGACCGTTGAATCAGCCTATGTTGCAATCTCCCCACCGCTTACATCTTCCGGGTGATTGTCATTTGCCCCCTTGCCGATATACCATTTGAACAATAGTATGGAACAAGTTCGGCCCAAAGCGACGGTGACATCCGTGTCGGGTCGAGGTGTGCCGTCTCAAGACCGCTCTCCCTTACAGGCTGAATTGTCGCGGGTGAAGGGCCAAATGGAACCAGGGCAAATCTGCGCCTACAACCAGACCAGGGAATGCTTCATTGGCCTCAACGTTGTTGCCGGCGATTTTTCACCGGCGAGCCTCAGCGATCGGATGGCCACCCTTAAGCCCAATTCCGGGGCGGGCATGTGGATGGTGCCGTTTCGTGGCATCCCTGCCGCCGAAGTGCGCGTTCCCGTGGACCTGTTGTACCTCGACGAGTCCTGCCAGGTGATTGAGGCCGTCGAATTCTTTCCCACCTTCCGAGTCTCCGCGTCAAGCCCGCCCGCAGCGAGTGTGCTGGCAGTGCCCACCCACTCGATTTTCTCCTCCCACACGCAACCCGGGGACCAGGTGATGCTTTGCACAGCCGACGAACTGGAATGGCGCATGGAGCGTCATGGAGGTGTGCCGGCCCTGGGCGGCGGCATATACTCCGCGCCAGCCAGTCCGGCTTTAGGCCCCGTGCTTGTTCGGGGAGGGCCGAAGGAACCGGCCAGTCCTGTGCTGGTTCGTGAACAGCCGGGCAAGACGATTGATCCGGCCCCGGTTCCCCTGGTTCGGGAAGAACCGAAAGCGGCCGCAGTCCTCCCAGAAGCACAACAGCCCCCCGCCCGGAAGCCTGAA
>Ga0182024_10003223_pt1 | contig 39228 bp, 34 predicted proteins | sample P32metaG_FD_120480 | JGI IMG/M metagenome (GOLD analysis project Ga0182024, IMG submission 120480) | Permafrost microbial communities from Stordalen Mire, Sweden - P3-2 metaG (Illumina Assembly) | ecosystem: Environmental > Terrestrial > Soil > Wetlands > Permafrost | place: Sweden: Stordalen...
CCCATGCGCTGAAGCGGGGTGTTAATGAAAGGAAACGGTTACCGGAATATATGCGCCCGGCATATATTTATTATCCGGCAAACGGGGCGAAATTAACGCTCGGAAGAATTCTGTCTCACACCCGAAGTGACATTATGAAAACGATGACATTAAGCGCAGTGCTGAATCCTGAAGAGGGCGGCTACGTTTCCCTCTGCCCGGAATTGGATATTGCAAGCCAGGGCGAAACGATTGACGAGGCGCTGGCCAATCTCAAAGAGGCGCTGGAAGGTTTCTTCGAGACGGCGAGCCCGGAAGAAGTACGGACGCGGCTGAAGAAGCCCTCGTTGTTCACCCGCATCGAGGTAGAATGTGCCTAAATTGGGAGTTTTTTCCGGTGAGGAGATTGTTCCCCGCGACTGAAAATCAAACGGTCCTCGACGATATTTGCGCCGCCATAAATCATTGCCATCGCTCGGGATACAATTGAGCAGGATGGTTTTGAATGGTTTCGGCTTTCCATCGTTACAGTTGATTGATAGAGTCGTCTTGAATAAACGTGCTCGTGTTGTGCGTGGCTACTTTTGTCCAAAATGCGCTATCTCTTTGAGACAGAGCGAATGCAAAGTTGAAAAGAGAATGGGTTTCGTGTGGCAGATCGTCTGCCCACGCTGTTCCACTGAGGTGGAATATTCGGGGATGGGCCTACTGCTGTGTGGGTTGGTCGCGGCGTTGGTTCTTGGCGGGACGAGTAATAGTTGGGAACAGGATTTTTTGGGTTGTGTGATATGCATACCTCTCGCCGCGACGGGAATTCTAAGGTCAATTCGTCAGTCCAGAATTGCCAAGGCTGATGCTTCAGTAAAAGCGGGCTAATTGTCGAGTTCACGGACCGCGCCGGGCCAGGACTGGGAAAGAGTGACCGGCGCAGCGACTGCGGCTTGAACTGCATTCCTCGCAATTTGCGATTCCAATCGAGAGGCCCTCGACTCATCAGTATTAGGGTTACACCTAATCTCTAGAACAGGGCGCATCACTTAATTTGGATGGTGTTAGGAACGCGCCGGCTCCCGGCGAAAAAACGCAAAATGAAAGTGAGATTATATGTTATACACAATGACGGGGCGTTTGGCGAAATCATGGCATGGCTGCCGTGGATTTATCTGCCCGGGTGGGTTTTCAACCTCTGCGCGACGCGAGCCTTAGAATGGAACACCTGATTGAACTTTCCACTGCGCCTGAGCCTCCGGGCCCCTCAGCAGGGAGGCCCGAACCGCCGCTGAATGCCGAACCCGGCGGCGAACTGCTACCCGCTCCACCGAGTCCTCCTGCGGCGGCCAAAACAACACCCGTGCAAATCGCTTTAGTGGCGCTGGGCGTGGTGGCCTTCCTTTACTTCGCCCGTCCGGTCGTCCTGCCAGTGGTGCTGGCGTGTGTGGGAGGAATGACACTTAAGCCGCTTATTCGGTGGTTGTCGGAACGCCATATTCCGCCGGCTCTCTCCGCTGCGGTCGTGCTTTTGCTTTTGGTGGCCGGCGTCACCATTGGCTTCATCCGCGTCGGCCACCCAGCGTTGACGTGGCTGAGTGAAGCGCCAAAACACATGACTGAGCTGAAGCAAAAGGGACAAAAACTCTTCCCCCGTGTGGCGCGTTTCAGCCAGGCAGCGGCCGCCGTGAACAACCTGGGAGCCACGGAGGAGGAACAAAAGACCGCGCCCGCCGTCGAAATAAAGACCAGCCGCGTTCCAACCATCATCAACTGGACGGGAACTTTTTTGGCAGGGCTGGGCGAGTTCCTGGTGTTACTGTATCTACTGCTGGCTTCGGGCGATTTGTTTTTGCAAAAGCTGGTTCGCGTCATGCCCACGATGAGCGACAAGAAGCGGGCGGTGGACATCAGCCGGGAGATCCAGCAACAAATCTCCAATTATCTATTATCGGTTTCGTTAATTAACCTCGGCCTGGGCCTCATTGTTGGTGGCGGCCTCTACTGGCTGGGAGTGCCCAACGCTGCCATGTGGGGCATGTTGATCGTGCTGTTGAACTTTGTCCCCTACTTCGGCCCCTTCGCCGGAATTACCGTGCTGACCATAGTTGGCCTGCTGACATTCGATACCCTGTGGAAGGCGCTTCTTCCACCCGCCTGGTATTTGCTGTTTCATCTTTTGGAATCCAACTTCGTGACGCCCGTTCTGCTGGGACGCCGCTTCACGCTCAACCCGGTCGTCATTTTCGTCTCCTTAATCTTCTGGACCTGGCTTTGGGGTGTGCCCGGTGCTTTGTTGTCGGTGCCAATTCTGGTTTCGATCAAAGTCTTTTGCGAACGCGTCCCGTCCATGTCCCACGTCAGCGAACTTCTCACCAGCGAGCCCAACGGCATCTTTGACAATCCCAAGCTGCTCCGAGTCCGAAAAGCGGGCGCACCCGCGGATGACACTGCCTCAATCGGCTAGTTTTGAATGGAGCATGACGGCGGGGGAGATAAACTACACCAAAAAACCATGGATCTCCTCCACTCGGTGTCAGCTTGCGACCGGGCCAATGAAACTTTCCCCAGGCGAGGGAAAGGAAATGACGGTTCCCGGCCTGCAAGAATTTTCTCATGCGCAATTTAGCGCAATTTAGCGCAATTTTACCTCGGAAAAGTTCAGGGCCCCGAAGCGCGCGCAGATGTGGAATTTTCCGGTTTCTCCTCCCTTTGGCGGCGCAGTTCCTGGAAAGCCAGCTTCTTCTGTTCAACCCGGAGCCGCTCGGCTTCGAGGTCGGCCCGGCGCAGAGTCAGGAAGCGTTCCATTAGGTCGCGCTGCCGTCTCGACTTTTTCGTCCCTTCGCGCATGGCGTCGAGCCGCCGGAGCTGCATCACCAGGTCGCCAGTGAAAAGAACGGCGACGCGGTTCAATAAGGTCTTTCGAGTCAATTCCGGCATTTCCGGCAGCTCCTGAATCATGGCAGCGCCGGCTTCGCGCATTTCACGCGCCCGCCTCCATGATTTGTAACCGGTTTTCTTCCAACGGGATAAGTTGTATTCGGCCATGGGCTGGCCGCGGAACTCGGCCGCCACGATGGCCTGAACGGCGGGCAAGCCATTGAGCCATGCGACCAGGCGCCGGCCGGTTTCCCCGTCGAAAAGGCGCTGGTTGAGTTCTTCGCGAATGGACGCGGGGAGCCGGGCTATTTTGCCTGTTTGTCCCATGGTTTTCCTTTCTGTTGACGTGTTCTACACATGGATACATAATAACACATTAAATTGGGACTACAAGCATTTTTTTTGGAGATTCCCTGGGGGTGTGATTAACAGTGGGGGAGCCTATGGTCTGGTTTTGGCACCTCCCGAAGGGAGGACTTGAAAATAGCCCGGCGATTTATCGCTGGAGAGAAGGGTGGTCTGGCGGTCTGAGTTCCGAAGGAACGTCCGAGGATCATGGCCTGGACATCTCGGCCGTCCCTGCCGGACTAAGGGTTATCCGGGCCGGTTTCCCGGCGATAAATCGCCGGGCTAGGGTCGGTTGTTCCTACGGAACAAGCTTGCACGATGGTGGGCGAGGGCACCCGGCGCGTTAGGGAAGAGGATCAGATGGGAACGTAGCCCTTGGAAATCGAAAGGGAATTGTACATGCTGTTCTCGTTCATTTGATTCATGAGCACACGACCAAACCAAAGAGCGGCTTGGCTCCCGGCCAAGCGGAAATTTCACACCATGTGTGAAATTCCCGGGTTAACATCTGCCGCCCAATGAAGGACTTGTTGCGCGCACTTCGGTATTTTCGCCCTGATGCGGCACGAGTGGCCGCTGTCTTTGGCCTATTGCTCGGCAGCGTCGCCTTGAACGTTCTGAAACCATGGCCGGTGGCGTTGTTGATTGACTCGGTGTTGGGCGAAAGGCCGTGGCCCGGACAGCGCGACCTGTTGCCCATGTCGGCACGGCCGGCGATGATCGCGTGGTTGAGCGCGGCCATCTTGTTTTTGCATTTCTCCCAGGCGGGTTTTTCGGCTGCGCAAAATTACTATTCCATCCAGGCCGGTTTGCGAGGTTTAACGCGCCTGCGCCAGGAATTGTTCGACCGTCTGCTGCGACTTTCCCTGCGCTTTCACCAAGGCACGACCGCGGGCGATCTCATTTATCGCGCGTCGTGGGACACTTATTCGATTCAAACCCTGTTCCAGCAGGGCCTAATGACTTTTGTCACGGCCTCCCTCTCGTTGCTGGTCATGGCATGCATCATGGCGCGAATGAATCTGCCGCTGACCATGGTCGCGCTGGCGCTGGCGCCGTTGCTGGTGATTGGAATTCGCAGTTTTGGCCGCGTGATGCGCGACCGCACCGCTCGCGCGCAACAGGCCGATAGTCGCGTGACGGCGCTGGTGCAGCAGGCCATTACCGCTTTGCCGCTCACGCAAAGCTACACGCGCGAGGAATTTGAGGCCGGCCGCTTCCGAACGGAGGCGGACGTGGCGCAAAACAAACGGCTCTCACAGCATGGCTCGGAAGTGGGCTATGGTTTCGTCGTGGCCGTGATTTTTGGACTGGGCACGGCGCTGACAACGTATCTCGGTGCGAGGCAGGTGTTGGTCAAAGCTCTCACGGTGGGAGAACTGTTTGTTTTTCTTTCTTACCTTGTCCTGCTTTATGAGCCGTTGAGCCAATTGTCCTACCTCGGAGCGACCATGGCGGGCGCGCTGGCCGGGGCGCGGCGCGTTTTTGAAATTCTTGACACGCGCGATGTCATCGAAACCCCAAGCGTTGCGGTCAAAGTTGAAAAGGCGGGAGGGATCGTCTTTCGCGGCGTCTCCTTTGGCTATCAACCTGGACGGGAAGTCTTGCGCGACGTTTCCTTTACGCTGGCCAGCGGCGAATCCGCCGCCATTGTCGGGCCGAGCGGCGCGGGCAAGACCACGCTGTTGCTGATGCTGCCGCGGTTCTTCGATCCTTTGCGGGGCAGCGTCGAACTGGGCGGAGTTGATTTGCGGCAATGGGACCTCCAGGACCTGCGCCGCCAGACTGCGCTGGTCTTGCAGGACCCGATCATTCTGCCCGCCACGGTGGCGGAGAACATCGGCTATGCCAAACCGGGCGCGACGGTCGAGGAAATCAAGGCGGCGGCGCGGGCGGCCAACGCGCTGGAGTTTATTGAGAAGCTGCCGGAACAATTTCAGACACGCATTGGGGAAGGGGCGGCAAGATTAAGCGCGGGGGAACGGCAACGGATCAATCTGGCGCGGGCGTTTTTGAAGGACGCGCCGATAATTCTACTTGACGAACCCACCAGCGCGCTCGACGACGAGAACGAAGCCCTGATCGCGGAAAGCTTGCGGACTTTGTTGCGGGGGCGCGCGGCCCTGATGGTGACGCATCGTCCAACAACTTTGGCCCCGTTCCAGAGGGTACTGGTGCTCGAGGATGGGCGGTTGATCGAACGAATGGAAAATGACATCCAAAAAGGATTTTAGACAGGATTGACAGGATGATACAGGATGAGCACTCGGTTTGATTCCGAGCACGCCCGCCACTAGAATACAACGAATGACGGCCAACGTAAAGACCGGCGCGAAATGAAAGAAATGACGCCAAAAAAAACGCTCATCAGTGCAACGATTTGGATTACGGGATTGGTTCTATGTGTTGTCTTCGTGGGGGTACTATTGCCTTACAGCCGTGCACGCGGGCGCTACTGGAAGTTGCCTCTCGATTTTCGCACCGAACTTTTCATCGCCGGGGGGTGCTGTCTCATACTGATGATCACTTATCTTGCGAATAAATATTGGTCAAATGGAGGAAAATCAAATTAGGACATTACACAGGATGAATCAGCAAAGTAAAAACAGGCCATGAACAGTGAAACATCATCCGACACCGATTTCCATCCTGTCCATCTTGTTCATCCTGTCCAAGTTCAGGTTTTGATTGCGTGGATACTGTTCAGGTTTCGGTCTGGCTCTTCCCGGAGCGAGGGTGGAACTTGCGGTGGATGTCGCGCAGGCGCGACGACGTCACGTGCGTATAAACTTCCGTTGTGCTGATATTGGCGTGGCCGAGCAATTCTTGAATCACCCGCAAATCGGCGCCGTTTTCCAGCAGGTGCGTCGCAAAACTGTGGCGCAGCGAGTGCGGCGTGACATTGCGTCCAATGGCGGCCCGGCGGACCCGGCCCTTGATGCGGCCCCACATCGTCGTGGCGGCAAACGGACGCCCGCGAAGATTAAGAAAAAGGTTGGCCGGAGATTTCGCTGTCAACAATTTTGGCCGGCCGGCGTCCAAGTACCGCTGGATCGCCGCCACCGCTTTGCGGCCCAGAGGAACAACGCGTTCCTTGTTGCCTTTGCCAATCACCGTCAGAAACCCTGCCTCCAACTGCAAATGTTCCAGGCGGACGCCGCGCAATTCGGCCAGGCGCAGGCCGGAAGCATAGGCCAATTCCAAAACGGCCTGATCGCACAAGACCGCGGGAGTTTCCAGCTTCTCCGGTTTCAGCAATTGCTCGATTTCCGAGTTCGAAAGGGCCTTCGGGAGGCGCTTCCAACGGCGGGGCAGCGCAAGATTTTCAGCGATGTTTTGCGGGAGAAACTTTTCCGCCTCGGCAAAATTGTAGAAGGCGCGCAAGGCCGCGATTTGCAGGTAGAGGCTTTCGGAGCTGAGTTTGCGAACGACCTCCTCGGGCTGGTTCTTCAAAGCCCGCGTTCGTTCAAATTCCAGAAAGGCGGTCAGATCGGCCAGCTTGACTTGCGCCCAATCATGGAGGCCGCGCCCTTCGACCCAGGCCACGAAATTCAAAAGCAGGCCGGCGTAGGTCTTCTGGGTCTGTTCGGACTGCCCGCGCTCATGCCTCAGATAGACGAGGAAGTCATCGACCAGGTTTCGCATGGCCTCATAGCGTATTTCCCGTCAAACGCTTGTACGCGTCCAGATATTTTTCGGTCGACCTGGCGATGATGTCGGGCGGCAAGGCGGGGGCGGGTGGTTGCTTGTTCCAGGAGAGCGTTTCCAGGTAATCGCGCACATACTGCTTGTCAAAGCTGGGCTGGCCCCGGCCCGCTTCGTATTTGTCGGCCGGCCAAAAGCGCGAGGAATCGGGCGTGAGCACTTCGTCAATAAGAACTAATTTGCCGTCGATCGTGCCAAATTCAAATTTCGTATCGGCAATAATCAATCCGCGTTTCAAGGCGTACTCGGCAGCGAAGGAATAAATCTTCAAGCTGAGGTCGCGCGCCTTTTCCGCAATTTCGCGGCCGGTGATGTCGCACGCCTGGGCGAAAGAGATGTTCTCATCATGCCCGGTCTCGGCCTTGGTGGCGGGAGTGAACACGGGCTCGGGCAGGCGGGAGGAATCGCGCAAGCCGGGCGGCAATTTGATGCCGCAAACCGCGCCGGTCTTCTGGTAATCCTTCCAGCCGGAGCCGGAAAGGTAACCGCGCACGACGCATTCAATGGCCAGGGGCTTGGCCTTTTGCACCACCATGCTGCGGCGGGACAAAAGGTCGGAATACTTTTGCAATTCGGCCGGCAGCGGGTCGCCGGCTTTGGAGGCCAAATGATTGGGCACCAGGCGCTCGGTCTGCGCAAACCAGAAGTAGGAGATTTGCGTCAGCACTTCGCCCTTGCGCGGGATGCCGTTGGGCATGACGACGTCAAAGGCGGAGATACGATCAGTGGCGACAAATAAGAGGCGCTCGCCCAGATCGAAGATTTCGCGGACTTTTCCGCTCTTGAGTTTCTTGATTCCGGGCAATTCCAGCTTGAGCAATGGATCGTTTGACATGGCGGCTAAAAAATAACGGCAAAGATCAAAGTTGAAAGCGAAAAATTAAAGAGACTGAGCTAATGCGAGTGGCTCACGGCGGACTGAGGATGGCTTCGATGGATTTCAATTCCTCCGCACTGAACGCAGCACGGTCCGCCGCTTTGACGTTTTCCTCGATCTGCGCGACGCTGCTCGCGCCAATCAGGACTGAAGTCATCGTCGGATGCCGCAAGACCCACGAGAGCGCCAGTTGTGGCAGCGTCTGGCCGCGCGCCGAGGCGATGGCCTTCAGCCGCGTCGCCTGCGCCACTCTTTCCGGGGTCACATGGGCCGGACGCAAAAAGCCATGCGCCTTGGAAGCGCGCGAGCCTTCGGGAATTCCCTGCAAATAGCGTTCGCTCAACAATCCTTGCGCGAGCGGGCTGAAGGAAATGCAGCCCGCGCCTTCGGCAGCCAGGGCTTGGAGCAATCCGCCTTCGACCCATCTGTCAAACATGCTATAGCGCGGTTGATGAATCAGGCACGGAGCGCCCATGTCCCGCAGCAATTGGGCCGCGCGCCGGGTTTCGTCGGCCTTATAATTGGACAGGCCCGCGTAAAGCGCCTTGCCCGACCGAACGGCGTGCGCCACCGCGCCCATGGTTTCATCCAGGGGCGTGTTTGGGTCAGGCCGATGCGAATAAAAAATATCCACATATTCCAAGCCCGTGCGGCGCAGGCTTTGGTCCAGGCTGGCCAGCAAATACTTGCGCGAACCCCATTCCCCGTAGGGGCCGGGCCACATCAAGTAGCCGGCCTTGGTGGAAATAATCAATTCGTCCCGGTATCTGGTCAAATCCTGTTTCAAAATTCGGCCGAAATTTTCCTCCGCCGAGCCGGGAGGCGGCCCGTAATTGTTGGCCAGGTCGAAATGGGTAATGCCCAAATCAAAGGCGCGATGCACCATGGCGCGCGCCGTTTCGATGGCATCCACGCCGCCGAAATTGTGCCACAACCCAAGGGAAACCGCCGGGAGCTTGAGGCCCCAACGACCGCAGTTGCGGTAAAAGCCGGGCTGATCGTAACGAGATTCAGCAGGAACGTATTTCATAATTCATCATTAGTCTGAGCAGATGCCGAAACATTTACCTGTGCTCGCGCTTTTTGTCATCAACTATGAATTCTGCAAGAGGGAAAACAGCAGGGCGAACTTTGCCAGGTGGGTCCACATCCAGGCTGCGGCGATTTGTTCTCTTTTGAGAAAGATAAAAGCCTAAAGGAATGCATGATTCATTTATTTGATAAATTCGTGGGAGACCTATAAGCTAGAGAGTGAATCCCGTTGGAAGCGGCCAATCATCAACCGCACGATTTTTTGAAATTAGCATGAAAGCGTTCCCAAGAGAAACAGGTGGCGAAATAAAAAAGGCCGGAGCTTTCACGCTGATTGAACTGCTGGTGGTGATAGCTATCATTGCCATTCTGGCGGCGTTGCTGCTGCCGGCGCTGTCCAAGTCGAAGATACATGCGATGACCGCAACATGCATCAATGCCCAAAAACAACTCGCGTTGTCGTGGCTGCAATATGCCAATGATAACAAAGACAAGCTCATCCAGATGGATCCGCAGGACTGGAATTCAGGCGTTGTGTCATGGCGCTGTGACAATTGGAACCCGGTCAAACTGGCCGTTCCTGCTTCCACTTCGGCGCAACAGAAACACATTTACGAGATGGAATTGGCCTTCCAGGAAGGAGGCTTTTGGCCTTACATGCCCAATGTCAATGCCCTCCACTGTCCGGCCGATTTACGAGCCAACAGTCCGGCTGGGCCGGACATTGAAACGGGGGCCACGTCGCCGCCGGGTTATTTCGCCTGGGTCAGCTATTCCGGCGCTGGCGGCTTGAATGGCGCCAATGGATCGATTCTACTCAAACTGTCCGATATCAAACACGTCAGCAGCCGGTTTGTATTTGCGGAAGAGAACGACCCGCGCAATGAAAACGAAGGCTCGTGGGACGAGGGCTGGCAGCCTGAATTGGAAGATTCCACCGCCTGCTGGCATATCCGCAGCAGCACTTTCAGTTTTACTGACGGCCATGTGGAAAGTCATCAATGGCTTGATCCCGTCAATATTGCCTATGCCTTGAACATGAACCCCAACAAATATTCTGGCGGGGGCGCCGATCCCAGTTTAAGCACCTGTCCGCATGACCTTCGTTTTGTATTCGGCGGTTTCGCCACCACGGCAAACCCGTAGAACGTGTCAGTAAAACCTCGGTGGCCGAATTTCCCATTGATCGAGCAAGTCAGCAGGCAATTCGCCCAAAAATCGCGATGGCTTTTGTGTTTGTTCCGCCCAAGTTCCCCGCGTGACGCGCAACTTGGGATACGTCAAATATAACTCGTCGCGCGCCCGGGTGATGGCGACGTAAAACAATCGCCGCTCTTCCTCTTCGCCTTCAGGATTTTCAATGGCCCGCGCGGCGGGAAATGATCCGTCACAAAGCATGATGATGAAGACCACGTCAAACTCCAGTCCCTTGGCCTGATGGATGGTCGAAAGCCGGACTTCCTCCTGGTCGCGATTCGGCCCGGAGGCTTCGGCTTCAACGGTCGTTTGCAGGGCCAGTTGGGTGAGAAATTCCTCCACGCTTTCAAATTGCAGGGCGAAGCTGGCGAGCTGCTCGATGTCTTCTTCGCGAGCGCGGTAGTTGGGAAACTGTTCCTTCAAGTAATCTTCATAGCCGGCTTCGATAACCAATTTAATCATGCGGGCGGCGCTCTTTCGAATCTCCGGGTTTTCCAATTGGCTGATGGTTTCGGTGAATTGTTCCCAATGCGCCTTTGTCTTCTTCGACACGGATGGCGCGATCTTTTTCAGCGCGGTTGCCACACCGGTGGCGGCGGCCGGAGAACACTCCGCCTGAAAGGCATGCCAAATTTTGTCGGCGCTTTTGGAACCTACGCCGGGCAAGAGGCGGACAATGCGTCTGAACGCCGACTCGTCGCGCGGATTGGAAATGAATTTCAAATAGGCCGCGATGTCTTTGATATGGGCCTGTTCAAAGAACCGGATGCCGCTTGTTATGCTGAACGGGATTTGCCGCCGCGTCATTTCCAGTTGCAATTCCAGCGCGTGAAAATGGGAGCGATAGAGAACGGCCATTTTGTCGAACGGCCGTCCTTCCTCATGCAATTCAACCAGGCGTTGCGCGACGAAGGCGGCCTGAATTGCGCCATCGCCGCAAGCGACCAACGCGGGCTTAATGCCGGACGGACGGGCAGGGGACAATTGCTTGGGAAATTGCTGGAGATTGGCCGCAATGGCCGCATTGGCCAGTTGGAGAATTTCCGGCGTGCTGCGGTAGTTCATTTCAATGCGATAAACCGCAGCTTTGGGATGGCGCTCGGGAAATTTCAGGATGTTTTGGAAATGCGCGCCGCGCCACGAGTAAATGCTTTGCGAGTCATCACCCACGACCATGATGTTGCCGTGTTTGGCCGCGAGCAAATCCAGCAGCGCGCCCTGGATCTTGTTCGTGTCCTGGTATTCATCAACCAGGACAAACTGAAAGCGGCGCTGTTGCTCCTCGCGCGCCTCGGAATATTCCTGCAACAACTTCAGCCAAAGCGCGAGCAAATCGTCAAAGTCCATCGCATTGGCGGTCTTCTTTCGCGCCTGATATCGCTCATGCACAGCCGCAATCTGCGCGGCTTGCGGGAGGAAGTAATCAAATTGTTCTTCGAGCACCGCGGCCACTGGCTCGCTTTTATTGACAGCGAGAGAAAAAATCTCGGCCAACACGTCCGGTTTTGGAAAATGCGTCGTCTTGTGATCGATCTGCATGTCGCCCAGGCAAGCTTGAAGCAAATCTTTGGCATCTTCGCGGTCCAGGATGGAAAAGTCCGGCTCGTAACCCAAAGCGCGGGCATTACGACGCAAAATGCGCGCGCCAATGGAATGAAACGTGCCGCCCCAAAGTCCCGGTAATTCTGCGCCAATCAAGCGGGTGACGCGCTGCATCATTTCACGGGCGGCCTTGTTGGTAAAAGTCAGCAACAGGATTGCTTCGGGCGGAATGCCTTGTTCCAAAAGAAAGGCGACGCGGTAAGTCAGCGTGCGCGTCTTACCCGAACCAGCGCCGGCGATGACCAGGGCCGCGCCAGGCGGGGCTGTCACCGCCGCGTGCTGCTGCTCGTTCAACTCCCGGGCATAATCGATCCGCAGATGGATCGGCGAGCGAAAAGCTTCTAAGACGTACTCACGCGACATGCCAAAACGTCACGGACATCCTCGCGCGGCCAATTCCCGGCGCAGCCGCGCGACGTTGGATTCAATGCGGTCGATGTAGAAGTTGGGGCCGTCGGGATAAGGATCGTTGAGAAAGCGATATAGACCCAGGAACTCGCCTTTGATTTTCTTCTGGACGTAATTCTCCCAGAAAAGCGGCGTCTTTTGCATCAAGTCCACCGCGCTGCTGAAGAACCCGCCGGCCTTCATCTTGCCATCCGGGCTGAAACGGGCGGCTTCGGCGAATTCGGAATAAAGGATCGGCAATTTGTCCACATAATCGACGGCGGCCATTTGCCCCAGCAGATCGGCGGTGCCCAGGGCGAATCCGACGATGCGCTCCAGTGGATCTTGGAAGCGGACGCTTTCCAGCTTCACGTTGACACCGGTGCAACGGATCATGTTTTGCACCGCCAGAATTTCGTCCACCGGGAAATCCTGGCCCAGCATGAGTTCACCGGCAAATTCGATGCTGCGATCGACATGGATCAAAGTATATTTGGCGCCGGTTCCATCGAAATCGCCCTTCTTTTTGAGATAGCCAGTGTCGTGCAGCAGGATGGCCAAAAGACCCAGTTCCAGCAGCCGTTGGGTCAATCGCGGGTCGGCCGGTTGCCGATGCCGGCCATGGAGCAATCGCACCATGCAGAGAACCCCTTGCATGGTGTGTTCCAGGTCATGGTAATGCGCATCAATGGCCTGATAATCGCGGTATTTGCCTGAGAACCATGAGACAGCCCAGCCAAAGATGGTGGAAATATAATTGGGATCACCGCGCGGGAACATATCGGCATAAGCCGCTTGCACGGCGCCCTCAACCGACGAGGGTTCGCGTGTGTTCACCGATTCCAGCATCGCATCAGCATGAACTTTCTCACGAGGATTGCACGCTTTTTTTGCAAATCGGGACTTCATTATTTTACTAGACAAGCGAAGTTATCCTCCTTTCTGCTGAGAACCATGAAAACGAAATCGCTGCCTAACTGCTGGATTCCAACTCTGGCCGGATTTTTGATTGCCTCCAGCGCAGTCCCAGCCCAGTCCAATCCGGTGATCTTAAATTCGCCGGGCGGACAATTGTCCATCACCTTCCAAACCATGATCGGCAACGAGGCTGCGCCGGGCCGCGGTCAGCTCGTCTATTCGGCCTCCTTTCGTGGCAAACGTATTATTGAACCTTCAAAACTCGCGCTGGCGCTGGCGGAGCAGGATTTGTTGGGCTCGAATGTTCGCCTCCTAAGCGCCTCAAATTCAACTATCGACGAAACGTATTCCCTCGTCACTGGCAAATCCAATCCGGTGCGCAATCATTGCAATACTGTCACCATCGAACTGCAGGAGGATGCCGGCCTGAAACGTTTGCTCCGCCTTGAAGCCCGCGCTTACGACGACGCGGTGGCGTTCCGCTACGTCGTCCCCGAACAGAACGGATTGACGGAATTTCGTTTGAGTGCCGAACACACAGAATTTCGCTTGCCTGGCGACGCCACCGCTTATGCCTTGATTCTACCCAATTACCGTTCGATGTATGAAAGCGAATTCGTCAAGTTGCCGGTGAGCGCCTTTTCCAATGAGGGCGGCGTGCCCAGCAGGATATTGATTGGCTGCCCGTTGCTGCTCGAATTGCCCGGGGTGGCCTGGATGGCCATCACTGAGGCCGACCTATGCGATTACAGTTCAATGTACTTGCTTAATCCGTCCGGAAGTTGGACTGGGCATTGGTTTGAGTCGCAACTTTCGCCCAAGTTGGACGACACGAACATCTGTGTAACCGGAGGTTTGCCGCACCATTCCAGTTGGCGGGTCATCCTCGTGGGAGACGAGCCGGGCCGCCTGGTAGAATCAACTGTGATCACCAGTCTCAATCCGGCTTCCGCCGTCGCTGACACTTCATGGATCCGCGCCGGCAAAGCGTCCTGGGACTGGTGGAGCGGCAGCATCGGTCCCGATGGCAAGCCGGCCTTCAACACCGAGACCATGAAATACTATGTCGATTTCGCCGCCAAATCCGGTTTTGAATACATGCTCATTGATGCCGGCTGGGCCGCTGGCGACGACATCGCAAGAATGAATGGCCGTGTTGATGTTCCCGAAATCGTGAAGTATGCCGCGGCTAAAAACGTCAAAGTTTGGATTTGGCTCTCCTATCAATCCACCGTGCATCACATGGACGAAGCGTTTCCGCTGTTCGAAAAATGGGGCGTCGCGGGCGTGAAAATTGATTTTATCGAGCGCGACGACCAGCGCGGCATAGATTGGTATTACCGCACCGCTGAGCTTGCAGCCCGGCATCATCTGATGGTTGATTTTCATGGCGCCACCAAACCGAGCGGCCTGGAACGCACCTGGCCCAATGTGCTGGGCTACGAAGCTGTCGCCGGCATGGAACAATCCAAGGCCGGAGCGCGTGATAATCCCGAGCATCGCACGACACTTCCATTCACCCGCATGCTGGCGGGGCCGATGGATTACACGCCGGGCGGATTTCGCAATGTGACGCGCAACGCTTTCGATCCCAGGATGACGTTGCCGACGGTGATGGGCACGCGCGCCCAGCAATTGGCCATGTATGTCGTCTATCAAGCGGCCTTTCAGATGGTTTCCGATTGCCCCCAGGCTTACGAAGGCCAGCCTGAATTCAAATTCATCCGAGATGTGCCCGCGACGTGGGACGAGAGCCGCGTGCTGAACGGATTGCCGGGTCAAAACATAACTGTGGCGCGGCGACGCGGCGGCGATTGGTTCCTCGGCGCGATGAACAATTGGGAGGCGCGTGATTTGGAAGTGCCGCTCCATTTCCTCGGCAGCGGCCGTTACACGGCAGAAATTTACGCCGACGCCAAAGACGCAGCGGCGGAGCCAACGCATGTAGCTGTGGAGAAAAGCACAGTCAGGTCTTCGACTGTTTTGAAAATTCATCTTGCACCGGGCGGCGGTTATGCCGCGCGCTTTTTTCCGAAACGGTGACGACATCGTTCCAGTTGCATGGGCTCATTCCCTGAGGATTCACTCCTTGCGTGACCTTTCTGCCCATCACGCCATGCAGGATTGATCCCGATGGAACTTGCACCCTTATGGCTGTGAGCCGTGGACGCGCACAAATTCAACGCACTGTTTGACGTCCGGCACGGAATTAGCCCAATTGAACTCGTACTCGATGGAGATGTTGCCGGAAAAGCCTTGCGCCTTCAACTCATCCAGAATTTCCTTAATCTTGCCGACGCCGGCGCCGTAAGGCACGGCATGGCCCCGGCGGCCAACGACATCTTTGTCAACGAGATGGCAACTCATGACGCGGCCTTTGAGCAACTTGATGGATTCCAATGGATCCAAACCGGAACCGACCCAATGGCCGGTGTCCGCGCAAGCGCCGATGCGGCTGTCGCGGTCCTGGACGACGGATAGAACATACTTGGGATCCCACACTTTATAATTTGAATCATTGTCCCGCCGTTCATGCTCGTGAATGCCAACGCGGATGTCGAACTCCTTGACCAGCTTCTCGATAATATCCAATTGATCCACCGATTCCGTCGTGATGCCGTAGAGGTTGAGTTTCCTGGCGAATTCGAAGATTTTCCGCCATTCCGCTTCGCCTGCGCCGCCGACAACACCATAATTGACAGCGATGATGCCCGCCTGTGCGAGCTTGGTTTTAAGCGCGGCGAGGTCGTCATCGCTCATATGGTGATCCAATTTCGCGCCTGGCCTGTCGGCGGAAAGTTTCTGGCCAGGGAAAAACTCGATGACTTTCCCGCCGGCTTCGACCGTTTTGTCGATGGCTTCAAAGGCGGTAAAATCCTTGAAGGTGTAAGCCTGGCAACCCAGGGCAAATCCGCCCGTGTCGTATTGCGATGGAATGGTCATGGCAGAAATTTGGGTGAGGGTGAAGGCGCCTAAGATGGCGGCCAGTATGGGAATTCGATTGGTCATAATGAAAGAATCAGATCGTCGTGCGGCAAAAGGCAAGCATTTTGGTGAGTAAGTTGGAGTTGGCTCTTGCGATTCCGCCGCGCGTTTGCTAACGAACGCCCATGCGCCGTTCAGCCGAGCCACACTCAACAGTAGTGCTCTTTCTTTTTTTTGCCTCCGGCTTCAGCGGGCTTGTGTACGAAGTGGTGTGGATGCGTCAACTTTCGCTGATCTTTGGCAACGCCGTCTATGCTTCGGCGACGGTCCTCGCCGGATTCATGGGAGGCATGGCGATCGGCGGATTTTTATTTGGCCGCGTGGCGGACCGAACGCAGTCCCCGCTTCTTCTCTACGGCATCCTCGAGTTGCTCATCGGTGCTTTTGCCCTGGTGTTTCCCCTTCTGCTCAAGGCGTTGCTGCCGGTTTACCTTTGGTACGCGCGCGTTTCGGGCGCTTCCTACCACAGCCTCAGTTTTGCCCAGGCCGTTTTGCTGGTGCTCGTGCTGCTGATCCCAACCGCTTTCATGGGTGGAACTTTGCCGTTGCTGATGCAATACTTGACGCGCGAAACGTCAGCTCTCGGCCGAAACCTTGGTCTTCTTTATGGCCTGAACACTTGGGGCGCCGTACTGGGTTGTGCTGCGGCAGGATTCATTCTTATCGCAGCGGTCGGCATCCAGGCGACAACGCGAATGGCGGTGGCCGTGACGATGTTGGTGGGAGTCGCGGCCATGATCCTAGGCTGTGGTTCGACCGCAACGAAGACCGACGGCAGCGCGGAAACTCCGTCTGAGGGCGCCGCGAAAATGAATTATCCGGAGTGGTGCACACGGCTGCTCCTTGTCCTGCTGGGCATTGCGGGGCTGACGGGCATGGCTTATGAAGTTCTTTGGACGCGTGTTCTAACCTTCGTGACCGGGACGACCACTTATGCCTTTACGATCATGTTGACGACATATTTGTGCGGATTGGCCTTGGGCGGCGTGGTGACGGCATGGTTCACAGACCGTAGTCAACGCTTGCTGGAAGTGTTTGGGGTGGTGCAAACGTTGCTGGGCCTGAGTGTGCTGGCGACGCTGGGATTGACACCGGTCGTCCTCAAATCGTTGAACAATTTAATTTTCCACGGAAGCGCCATGCGGTTCGGCGATTTCGCGAGCTTTGTTTTGCTCGAAGGAGGCGTGTCGCTGATCTTCGTCTTCCCGGGAGCGATTCTGATGGGGATGACGTTTCCGATGGCTGCCAAAATTTATGCGGCCTCGCGCGGACATGCCGGATCTGGCGTGGGTGTCAGTTATTTCACCGATACTTTCGGCGCCATCGGAGGATCGCTTCTGGCCGGCTTTTGTCTCATTCCCTGGTTTGGCACGCTGCACAGTCTGACACTGCTGGCTCTGATTAACATGGCCATCGGCGTGGTGGCATTCTGCTGCCGAAGCGGCGCGCAAATCAAATTTTCCACAGCCCGGTTTGGATCGCTCGGCCTGGTTTTGGCAGCGGTCGCATTTTTGGTCCGCGACGGCATACCGGCCGATACCTTCTCGGGCATTTTCGTGCCGGCCGATGCACGATTGACTTACTTCGATGAGGACGTTGGCGGCACGGTGACCATTGAAGATTACGGTGATCATCGCACGATCTCCATCAACGGTGTCAATGTCGCCGGGACTGACCTGAAATTCCAAACCACTCAGAAACTCCAGGCGCACCTGGCGCTGCTCCTCCACCCCAAACCGGAGAAAGTCCTTCAAATCGGTTTCGGCACCGGCGGGACGGCCTGGGCCATTACGCGGCATCCTGTGCAACAAATCGACTGCGTGGAAATCACGGCCGCGGTGATTAAGGCCAATGACAAGTTTCCTGAAAGCAATCACGGTGTCCTGGGCGACAAGCGCGTCCACGTGCGGATCGATGACGCACGGAGCTACCTGGTGAAAACAGACCAAACCTACGACGTGATTTTGTCTGACTCCATTCATCCGCGTCTGGCGGGCAACGGTGGTTTGTATTGCGTGGATTATTTTCAGCTCTGTCGCAAACATCTCAACACGGATGGCATTTTCTCGGCGTGGCTGCCTTATTACGGGTTGTCATTGGAAGATTTCCGCGTGGCGGTGCGTTCATTGAAAGCTGTCTTCCCGCACGTTTATCTTTTCCATTCACCCATGGGCCGCACCGAATGGACAATTATCTTGGCCACGTTCGAACCCCTCAAATTGGACGTGGCCTCGATGCGGCAGAAGATGGCGCTCCCCCCAGTGGCCGATGATTTGAAATTGATTGAAGTAGAAAGAGTCGAGGACCTGCTGGATTGCTTTTTGCTGGGCGATGGCCACCTGGCGCAATTCCTCGACGGCGGCGAGACCCTGAATACCGACGATTTTCCCTATTTGGAATACATCGCGGCGCGTTCCGCCATTCGGAGCAGCCGGGAAGGGCTGTTGCCGCCGATCTACTCGCAATTCGTCGAGTGCCGGGAGGATGTTTTCCCATATTTGACGAACACGCCTTTGGCCGGGCTACCAGACATCCAAAAATCGTGGGAGTCCAGCGCCCTGGTGTTGCAGGCGCGCCTGGGCGAATTGAGCGAAACAACCAATTTCAACGAGGTTCGAAAGACTCTCCAGGAGGCCTTGAAGTTGGACCCCCACAACAACGTCGCCAGGAATTTATTGGGGAAATACTTGGAGGCGCCCCAGTCTTCCGTACCTCCCAAGTAACCTTTCCTCTTGCGGATATGATGTCGTAAGCGGTTGTCCCGGCCTCAGCGGCTCACTTCGGTTCCGGCAAATGGAATTTTGGTGGCGGAAATTTTCAGGAGTGGCCCAAGCTCAAATACATTGGTGTAGCCATAGGCTTTGAGGGAGGTGTAGGTTGAGAGATTAAGCGACGCCGGAGGAGCCTTGGAAACAAAGGCTACCGGGCTGCCGAGGAAATTATTATTGCAGTAAATTAGAATCTTCGCGTCCTTGCCGGGAATGACACCGGCAAGGGATGCAGCGGTGAAATCCGTGAATGGCAAGGACACGGCGCCTGTCACGTGGCGTCGCGCAAACATGGGGGCGCTGCGGGCGTCCAGCACAACCACGCCGGATTGTTTCATCGCGGAAAGAAATTGGTCCTCAGTAAGACGGTGTGATTCGCGTTCCGCGCGGGAATTGACGACGATTTCCTGGAATTTACCGTAATCAATAAGAGGGTTTAAAATCGGTTCGCTCGCCGGGGACTTGAGCGCGGCAAAAATGAGACAGACAGTCAAAATCAATGTTTTCATCAGTCAATTAAACCACACCGGATAGGAAAAGTTTCACCGTAACAGATTATTTTGCATGCCGTAGTTCCAAACCACGAGATCGACTCCATCTCATTGGGACGAAATGCCCTGCCAACGCAACAGCCCGATTTCAACCTGTCGAATCTGATCCGGGGTCAGAATGCCAAGACGGCGCAAGAAATACTTGGGTGGCACTGCCTGAATTCCCTGAACGAGGAAGGCACCTACCTCAAGAAACCGCGTCGGCACAGACACTTCGAACTGCGAGCCACGCGTGGCCGTGGTGTGGGGAATTACACCGATCAGGGCTCGATCCGCGTCCCCGTACGGAACGCTGATGATCAAAGCCGGACGAACCTTCTGCGTAATGCCAAAGTCCACCTGCCAAACCTCCCCGCGCTCAGGCACGCTGAGTGTTCTCCTCCTCATCCAGCGCGCGGAAAGAGGCCGCGGCCAGAGCTGCGAAATCGTCTTCCGTCAAATCATCAGACATGGGAACACGCTCGACGATGGCGCGTCGAAGCTGTTGGCGCTCCTTTTCCGAGAGCTGCTCGAACTCGCCAAGAATTTGGGCGACTGCTTGTGTCATTTCCTAAATATACACAGATGGAGAGAATTGAGCAAGTGTTGGGGGCCAGGAACACGGGGAGATTGCGATCGAAAATAGCCGGGACAAAAAGGCCGCAACCCTCGCCATTGTCGATGCTGCCGGGAAATACAAGGGAGAAAGGTGAATTACGGAAAATCAAGGATTGGGAAATTCAGATGGGCCCGGGGGGCGGGACCCGAATGGCGCTCGTTTTGATCACCACCTTGGAGATCGCCTCTCAAAAAGGGGACATCATGCAGGAAGTCCGCCCCCCGACAATCAAAACCCTTGTAAACATTGATCAGGATAACCGCTGATGATTCCTGAAAACAGTATGGACAGACCCGCAATGACGCGGCGGTGATGGAGCCGCAGCATCTCCCTGTAACCAAACCCGTTCCTTCCCCGTATCTTCAGTGGACAGTTTGTTATCTTAAATTATGAAAAGAATTATTCTTACGCTCGCAACCGCGGCCGCCATATTGACCGGCGCACCAAAGGTTCTGGCCGGACCATTTAATCCCAAGGACGTCGCCGCCGATCCGGCCCTGCTGGTTCATGTGGATTGTGACGCCCTGCGCAACAGCTCCGTCGGCAAATCGATTCTTTCCGAGCCGGACATTCAGGACAAATTGGCGGCGGTGGGCGCCATTTTCGATTTCGATTTGCGAAAGCAATTGCATGGCTTGACCGTGTACACCACCGAGGAACATCCCAAGGATGGCGCATTGGTCGTTTATGCGGATTTCGACCCCGATCGCCTCACTACACTGGCCAAAGGGATGGATGGATTCCAGATTGTAACGAATGGCTCGCACGTCATCTATTCCTGGATGGACAAAAACAAGAAGGGCAAAGACGGCGAGGGGGCGCGCGTTTGTGGGGCGATCCTGGGGCATCGCGTGATCTTCGGTCAGGACGAAACGCATCTCGCCGACGCTCTGGATGTCATCGACGGCAAATCCCCTAGTTTCGCCGCCAAGAAGGTTTTTGCGGAGCCTGCTGCCGGCGAATCTGTCATTGTGCAGGGGGTCATGCTTAAGTTTGACTTCGACAGCGCCGACCAAAATGCCGCTGTTTTCAAAATGTCCAAATCGGTGCGCCTGAAAATAAGCGAAGCGGCTGACACCATGACTGCGGCGGTCCGTTTTGAAGCCGCCGATGCCGATACGGCCCAAAACATAGCCAATATCGCCCAAGGTTTGCTGGCCGTCCTGAAAATGCAAAAATCCGATGCCAGTGCATTGAAGCTCGCCAATGCCATCGTGATCAAGCAGGATGGGGCCGCAGTGGGGTTGACGTTGTCGGTGCCTTCATCCGAACTCATCGATACGATCAAGGAGGGGCAAAAGAAGGCGGAAGACAAAGAAAAGGCGCAAGACAGCAAAGTTTCGGCGGAGAACAAATAGTGGCGGGTGATTTCCAATCCATGTCTGATGAGGACCTGGCCCGGCAAAGCCAGGCTGGGGATCTTGTCGCATTTGAGGAATTGGTCCACCGCTACGGAAATCGTATTTACTCATTTATCTTCCAATTCTGCGGCCACGAAGCCGACGCGCGCGAAGCCACGCAGGACACTTTTGTCCGCTCCTTCGAAGCCATCGCTAAATTTGATCCGCGGCGCTCGTTCGCTCCCTGGCTTTTCACCATCGCGCGGCGCAAGAGTATCGATTGTTTCCGCGCCAGGATTCCCAGCGCCGATGAAACGATGCCGGAGGAGTTGGATGCCGATGATCCCTCCGAATTGCTGGCCCGCCGGGAAGAAGCGCAGGATTTGTGGCGGCGCGCGCGCGCATCGCTGCCCGATGTCCAATTCCAGGCCCTTTGGCTGCGCTACGCCGAGGACATGGATATCGCGGGCATTGCTCGTGTCCTTCGAAAAACGCAAACGCACGTCAAAGTGCTGCTATTCCGGGCGCGGAATAAACTGGCCGATCAATTGGAGCCTGCGCGACAGCCTCTGGTCTTTGGCGCAAAAGGAGCAAACATATGAAATCATGGTTTTCAAAATGGAAAATTTCCGCCGCGCTTGATTCGCGCCAACCGTTGCCCGAATCGTTGCGCCGAAAAATCGATGCCGATCCCGAACTGCAACGCTTTACCCAACGCGCGCAAGCTCTCGGCGAAACTTTGCGCAGTCTGCCGCCATCGGGCCCGCCGCTGCATGATTCCATCATGCGCGCAGTTCGTTCCACGGCACGCCGGGATCAACCGCGGCGCGCGCCGGTGTTATGGTGGGCGACGGCGTCAGGCGCTGTGGCTGCGGTCGCGGTGTTTTGCATCCTCCACTTCACCATTCTGCGTCCGAAGAATTTGGCCCGACAGGCGCTGGATGGCTCCGAGACTGTTCGGGAAATTATCGAAAATATGCCCGCTACGGTTCCTTCGTTGGCGATGTCACCGCTTTCCAACGAATGGGTGCGAGTGGATCATGATTTGCAAGATACGGCCCAAGTTTTGTTGGCCAGCTTGCCCTGAAAAGAAGATTCGATGATCAAGGTGAGGGGAAAAAATCCGCCGGCGGATGGCCGGTAGTTGGACGGGTGAATAGCTCGCCGTAGCGCGTGAAGCCGGGCGTGAATCCGCCAGTCGAAAGAAAAAATTGTCCGTCCTCAATGCTCATAAAGCGATCGAGGCGGTCTGACTTTCCAGTTCCATCGTGGCTGAAAGTGGCGGTGGTCTGCTCATGCCACTGGCCGTCGGTCGTGCGAAACCATTGGTTGCCGTAAAGCGCCTTGCGACACAGTTCGCCGTTGCTGCCGCCGAAATTTTCCACGAAGCTATAAAGCCCGTGTAGATAGCCGCCATCCTTGGGCGCTTTCCAACTCGAAATGAGCATCCACTTTTGTTTTTCGGGTTGAAACCAGTATCCGGCATAAATGGTATGAGTCGCGTCCGTCGATTTGGCGGTGACAAGGAATCGCTGCTTCTGCCCTGTCTTCCAATTGCACACCAAGTGGCTATGGCCGCCGGTGCCTTCATTGCCAAAATCGCCGGCGAAGACTCCTTGACCCTTCGCCACAAGCGCAACGCGATCTTCTTGACTGACGTTTTTTCGGTCCCGGCTTTCGCCGCCGCTGTCCCAAACGCTGAAAATAATCCGCCGTTCGGTGGGACTGTTGACCTGCATTCCCAAATAACCGCGATGCCATCCGCACGCCTCGAAGTAAGTCCAAAGAGGCGTTTCCACTCCGGTGACTTCGCAGTAAAAGGCATCCACATTGGTCGCGCCGCCCACTGGATACGCCAGATGCACCGAGGCCGCATTGCGGCGCGGTTTCAGATTGAAATGCGCCCCCACGGCGGCTGGGCCATCGAGCAGGAGCGATTGAAGATTGCCCGAGGACTGCCCGGGCGCATTGAATGACTCAAGAGTGAACTTTTGATAACCTGCCGTTGGAATATCGAACGATCCAAAATCAACTTTTACCACATCGCTGCCTGTCTCTTTGGCAGCCGCTTCGCGAGACTTTCCGGCAACCGTGAGGCGCAATTTTGTTTCTGTCCCTGCCGACAATCGCAACTCCAGTGAACAGTCCAATTTGCCGGGATTCTTGATGTCGCCGAACCAAACGACTTTGAGTGCGGGGTTGGTCCAATCGGAGATGGCGGAACGGGAAACTGTGGCGCCATCTGGGTCAGGCTCGAAATAGGCGGTAAAAGCCGGCACGCGCAATTGCGTTTGCGCTTGTGCATGGGAGAGCACGCACAGAAACAAGGCCGCCATGACTCGCCTTAGCTTTCGCATAAACGATTAAACTTCAGTGCGGAAATATCTGAAGTGATTATGGAAATCAACAACTTACGCGAAAACTACGTTGGAGCAACGATTTCCCCCTTTTGGATGGGTCGAAATTCCGACGTTCTTGCGGCTATCACCCCATTCATTGGGGAGGCTTCAATGCAAGAATTGCTCGAATGCAAAAGTGTATGTTGCTCTTGCTCCTGCGAACGCTTTTAACGCTGCTTTTCACAGCAGCGATTGCGAGAGGAGGCGTCAGCGTTGTGACTTATCACAACGACAACAGCCGCACCGGCGACAATTTGAAGGAGACCATTCTCACCCCGGCCAACGTCAACGCGAGTTCGTTTGGGAAGCTGTTCACGTATTCGGTGGATGGCGATATTTACGCGCAGCCGCTTTACGTTCCTGATTTGTTCATACCGCGAGTGGGAATTCGCGACGTGGTGTTCGTCGCCACCGAGCATAACAGTGTTTACGCTTTTGATGCCGATACCAACGGCGGCCCGTCCGGCGGCTTATTGTGGCAGGTGAGTCTCGGCCCCTCCGTGACGACTCCGAATCCCAATTTTGGCCTTCGCTACGGCGGCTTTAATGAGATAACACCGGAAGTCGGGATAACCGGCACGCCGGTCATTGACCTGGCAAACCAGACTCTCTACGTGGATTCCTTTACGCAGGAAGGGTCCGACTTCATCCATCGAATTCATGCTTTGGACATCAGCACGGGTGCTGAACGCCCGTATAGTCCGGTGGTTGTCAGTGCCGCCATTGAGGGAAACGGCGTGGGCGGGAGCAATGGCGTGGTGGTGTTCAGCGCGGCGCAACAACTCCAGCGCGGTGCTTTAACTATCGCCTCGGGCATTTTGTACGTCCAGTATAGCGGCTACTCTGATTACAACCCATATCACGGCTGGATTCTCGGATTTAGTCCGGCCAATCTGAAACTCTCTCCGGGCCATATCTTCAATACCACTCCGAACAGCACTATCGCTGATTTCGGCACGAACGCAGGCGAAGCGGGCATTTGGATGGGCGGCGGCGGCCTGGCGGTGGATTCCGGTGGCGATTTATATTTCTCGACCGGCAATGGAACCTTCAACGCCTTCAACGGATCAGGCGGAACGGAATACGGGGACAGTATCTTAAAACTTTCAACTTCTCACGGACTGGCTGTGGCGGATTATTTCGCTCCCTACAATCAGGCATACTTGGGCAGCAACGATCTCGACATTGGCTCTGGCGGAGTATTATTGCTGCCGGAACAACCGGGGCCTGTGCCGCATGTGATGGTTGGCGGCGGCAAACCGGGCGTACTTTACGTGATCAACCGGGACAAGTTTGCCGAGGACAACGATCATTTTAACACGAATGGAGGCTGGGATGACGTCTTCCAAAGTGTGTCGTTGGGCAGCGGCATTTTTAGCACGCCCACTTATTTCAATGGCACTGTTTATTTGACGCCAGCCAATGATGTCCTGGCGGCGTTTAGCGTCACAAATGGAGTGCTCTCCGTCCCGGCATCGTCGCTCGGCGCGCGAACCTATCCTTTTCCCGGCGCGACCGCGAGCGTGTCCGCCAATGGCAATAGTGACGGCATCATTTGGACAGTCGTGCGCGCGAATCCAGCGACATTGGTCGCCGACGATGCCAATGATGTATCGACAGAACTTTATAACAGCGATCAGGCAGGCACGCGCGATGAGCTTCCTGCCGGCACCAAGTTCTCCGTTCCGACTGTTGCCGATGGAAAAGTATTTGTCGGCGGACACCTGGCTCTGTCGGTGTTTGGGCTGCAGCCGCCGACCAACCAGCCGCCTGTTGGAACTTATAGCGGGCTTTTCTACGGTTCCAGCAGCGTGCAGATCGGTCAGTCGGGATACGTGACCGTGACGGTAAGCGCGAAGAGCCACTATCTGGCCAGATTGCAATCGGCCACCGGCTTTTACTCTTTCATGGGCGAATTTGATAACATGGGCGTGGCGAACAATAGCGCGAATGTCCCAAGATCCGCTCCGGTGCAGCTCCAATTGCAATTTGCCGGAGGCGATCCGCCCACGTTGACCGGAACAGTTGGAAATGGCGCCTGGACAGCGGGTATCACCGCGTATGAATCAATTTTCAATGCGCGCACGAATCCGTCGCCGTTCGCGGGCAAATATACACTTGCGATTTACGGTCCCAGCGACGGTAATCCGCAACACCCGCAAGGGAATGGTTACGGCACAGTCACCGTCAACACATCCGGACAATTGATTTTCCACGGAACGCTAGCCGACGGCACGCAATTCACCGAGGGCACAACCATCTCGGCGGATGGCGAATGGCCACTTTACGCCACGTTATACGGCGGCCGCGGCCAGCTTCTCGGTTGGGTAGATTTCACCAACGCATCGCAATCAGACCTATCGGGCAATCTGAGTTGGATCAAGCTGCCCGTTGTGAATTCCAGGAGCTACGCAGCCGGTTTTAATTTGAACCCCTTACTTCAAGGCTCACAGTTTACCGCAGGGACCGCAAAAACGCCGCTATTGGACTTCAGCAACGGTGTTTTGGTTTTGGCCGGGGAAGATTTTCCCGCTGGCGTCACTAATTATTTTACAGTCGGTCCTAACGAACGGTTGCTCAGCACGAATCACATGGTCTTGAATTTGTCAGCCTCAACGGGCCTGTTCACAGGGACTGCTCCGAACCCTCTCGGCGGCCCACCGCTTTTATTTCGCGGCATTTTCTTGAGCAAGGGGAACTACGGCGCGGGCTATTTCATCGATTCTGATTTGAGCGGCGCAGTTTATTTGGGGTCGCAGTGAGAGCAATTTTCTCGGGAGGGCGAAACTCTGTTGAGCCGTGGCGCGTGAAATGAGCATCAGGACTCGAGGGCAGTTGACCTTACCAAGGGTTTCCAAAAGTTATTTCTTCCACGCTTCAAGCACTAAAACCCAATCATCATCGCCATCGGCATTGTGGCGAGGCGGAATGAAAGTATGCTTGTCCGAATTGGGGAAGGGCGAGCCTTCAATCGCGAAATACTTGCCGCAACTTGGATCGTACCATTGGGCCGCAGCCGGACCGCACAACTGCGTCATGTCCACGGTGATGGGCCGGAACGTGGGCATGTAGGCCATTACCAAAGTCCCGTCCGGCGCGCGCCCTGCGGTCACATAATCGCTGGTCATATTAAAACGATTGCCGTCCGTCGGTGTGCCATCAAATGTTCCGTAACCCGCCGTAACGACTTTGTGCGTCTGATCCGGAACCAGATCAAACCATTTGCGCGGTTCAAACAAAGCCTTCACATAGGCCATCTGGATTGCGCCCGGCGTGTCGAGATGGGTTTTCCAATCGGCCTTGAACGTCCAGGTGAATTCGTTGCCATATAATTGCCCCGTTGCGCCGCTCAAGTTCGCCCAATATTCTTGACGCCGCAGCACCGCCGGCGTGCTGTTGCGCTCGAATTCGTAGTCAGACTCGATCATGCACACGGGCACGAAGTTGGAGCGGTTGTAATCCTTGAGCACTTGCGCATAGACCGGAAAATAAGTGTAGGACGCGCACAAGTTAAAGATCGGCGCCCAGTTGGGATCATCGAGCGAACCGCTGATCTCGTAGTCCAATTCAATCGTGTGCAAATGCCGCTTGTCCTTGTCCTTGATGCCCAAGGCCACGGCCGTGACGGCAGCGTCGTTGGTGGAATTGCGCCAATCCTGGTAATCGTTGCCGTGAAACCAAAGAAGATTGTCAAATGCCTCATAACGAGTGGCCACAAAACGCCCAAATTGGCGGCATTTGGCCGGGCCGTTTTGCACCATCACCTTGAGAAAATCGCCGGTCTCGGCTGGGTCAAGCATAACGAGCAGCCCGTGTTTGGTTGCCAGCCGAAGGATGTGCTCGCAGCGGTCGAAATAAGCCGGATTGGGAGTGGAAAGATCATCCGGCTTGGTGAAAGGCGCGACGCCGTCAAAGGTGGTGCCATCGGGCCGGCCACCCGTGTAAGGTTTGCACACAAGATTGATCCAAACGGTGTTGAAGCCGTGCGCCTGCCGATCGGCGAAATACGCCTCCGCCTCTTCCTCTGAAAGATTCACCATGAGCGATTGCGGAGAATCTCCGGCAACGAGAAAAGGCGCATTGTTTTGATCCACCAAATAGCGGCGATTCGCGCTGACTTTGAGAGGGTAAGTGGCTGCGGATGTTTGGTCCGCGGCATAGGTGGAACCCAAGGTCCACAAGAGTAATGGAATGATCACGGCTCGCACGGCAAAAAATCAAAGATTCTGTGCCCTCGCGGAAAGCTCATCTGCGAAGTGTTTGAGGGTTTCGCGTTGGCGGTTGGCATATCCGGCGTCTCGTTTTCGAATGTCTTCGTCTGCAAGATAATGATGAAGGAAATGGTAGGCGTTTTTAAGAGCTTTTTCGGACCCTTCGTCCGTCTTTGGCCATTGCGCAAGTGCCGCCCCGATGTTAAGCGGGTCGTCCAATACGCCAATGATCAATTGAGAAGCCTTTCTAAGATCATTCTGGCTTTGATTCATTTTTTGATGATTACCGGATTCTATCCCTTTTCCAGGTTGGGCTCAAGCTGTTGCTTCCTGTTTGAACCGGGTCACGTTATCACGCAGTATGGCGTGGAATGGCTATCACGCCCAAACAATTCGAACAGATGCAGGCCCGTGTCAGCGGTCCAAAGCGTCAACCATCGCCGGTCTTGGAAACAGGGTTGCGGGTGGTGTCAGCAAAGAATCAAGTTGTCATCGGCGTTGATCCGTCGTTGCGCGGCACGGGTTTCGGCGTGATTCAAGCCGGGCGGCCTTCTCCGCGCGCGCTCGCGCATGGGACGATTACTTGCCCGGCGGGTTGGGAACATTCGCGGTGCCTGTTCAAAATCGCCCAGACGTTGCGGGAAGTTGTCGCTCGCCATCGGCCAACGGTTTGCGCCATCGAAGGTCTGTTCTTCGCGCAGAATTTGCAAACGGCCCTGATCATGGGTGAAGCGCGCGGCGCGGCTCTGGCAACGCTGGCCGAAGCGGGGCTGGAAATTTTTGAAATCGCGCCGCGCAAGGTCAAACAAGCGATGGTCGGTTACGGAGCGGCGCAAAAGTTCGCAGTCGGCAAAATGGTGCAGCGGCTCCTGCAACTGTCCGAAGCTCCCGCGCCCGATGCCGCCGATGCCCTGGCCATTGCGCTGACGTATTTGCAAACGACGCACCGCTTCGGCGCAGGCGCACCAAAGAAGGTTTAATGGTTCGACACCGCGAAAACGGCCAGCACGACGATATTGACGTAAACTGCCGCGAGGACGTCGTCCACCGTTATGCCCAACCCGCCCCATAGGTTCTGGCTTTGACGCACCGGCCACGGTTTGAGGACATCGAAGAGACGAAACAGCGCGAAGACGCCAATAGTTGACGGCCAGCGCACCCAAAAAAATTCAACTCCCGGCCAGTGATGTTGCGGCCACCACACAATCGCAAGCCAGCCGATGAAGCAAATTGGCATAGCGACGATTTCGTCCAGCACAACCGAGCCGGGGTCTCTCCGGTTGAGAATCCGTTCCGCCCCGCCGCACAGCCAAACCGAGAGCGCGACGGCGAGAAGATTGCCCACGATGAAAATCGCCCACGAATGCGCGCACAATAGCACCGCGAACCAGCCCAGTCCGACGATGGAGCCGAAGGTTCCCGGAGCGATCGGAATTCGGCCCACGCCAAAACCCTGGGCGATCCAGAGTTTCATATATCCACCAGGTAAAGACTGCGATTGCGCCAGAGATAAATCACGCCGGAGATAAAAGTCAGAATCACCGCCACCCATAGCGACAGCGGCGCGAACCACGTCACCCACGGCCCCCAGATTATATTAATAGCAAAAATTTTGCCGACGACGCCCCACTGAAGATAGCTGTAAAGCACCAGGATCGAAATAATGGCGACGATTTGTGAAATGGTTTTGTGTTTGCCGAAACGTTCCGCGGCCAGCACGAGATGCTTCGACGCCGCCAGCAATCGCAGCCCTGTGATGGTCAATTCGCGCGCGACCACAATGACCACCATCCAAGCCGGCACCCAGCCGCATCCGACGAAAGCGATGAACGCGGAGCAGACCATGATCTTGTCCACCAGCGGATCCATCAGAATGCCGAAGTTGGTGATCAAGTTGTCGCGCCGCGCAATTTTGCCGTCAAAGTAATCCGTCAATCCCGCCACGCTGAAAAGGAGCAGCGCGATCGTTTCGTAGAATCTTGGCTTGGCAAAAATGACCACCAAAAACGCGAGCGTCAGGACAAAACGGGAGATCGTCAGTTTATTCGGAACGTTCATTCAATGACACCGGAGTCTCGGCGATATAAAGACATAATCCGTGCGCGAAGCAAAACATTTCCGCGACAAACTCACCTGTGATCGCCCGAACATTTGCGGCCTTTTTATGTCGCTCAATCGATTTGCGAAAACATTGTCCCCTTTGCCCGTTTGGCGGCATTTACAGGTAGATGCAGGAACTGGACGACAACGCCCTGTTGCGCGAATACCGCGAGCGCAATTCGGAGGAAGCCTTTGCCATGATTGTCACGCGCCATGTGGACAAGGTCTATTCAGTGGCTCTCCGGCATACTGGCAATCCGCATTCCGCTGAGGAAATCACGCAGGCGGTATTCGTCATTCTGGCGCAGAAAGCCCGACACCTTGGGCGGCGCGTGATCCTTTCCGGTTGGTTGTATCAAGCCGCGCGGTTGACGGCGTTAACATTTGTTCGCAGCGCAGTGCGGCGCGCCCAGCGCGAACAGGAAAGTTACATGCAAACTGTTGCCAACGAAAATCAGTTGGATATCTGGCCGGAAATCGCACCCCTTCTGGATGCGGCGATAGCAGGCTTAAGCGAAACCGACCGCCACGCGGTTGTGTTGCGGTATTTCGACGGCAAGACTTTGAAAGAGGTCGGCGCGGCTTTAGGCTCGAATGAAGAAGCCGCCAAGAAACGCGTCAATCGTGCCTTGGATAAGCTGCGCGTATTTTTCGGCAAACGGGGCATAAGTTCGACGACGGCCGTAATTGCCGCGGCAATTTCCGCGAACTCGGTTCAAGCTGCGCCTCTGGAGGTGGCAAAATCTGCAAGCGCCGTGGCGATGGCCCAAGGCGTTGGCAGTTCGACTTCAACTCTCATCAACGGAACATTGAAATTTATGGCCTGGACAAAATTAAAGGTCGCTGCTGTGGCTGGCGTCAGCGTCCTGTTAGTAGCCGGAACGGCAATTGTGACCGTCAAAGTTGCTCGAGCGCCCGAAACTCCAAAGATCGCCGACACAAAGATTTGGGACTTGTATTCAAATCTTTTCGCGCAGGGTCTAAGCGGGTCGGAGACCCGAGATGCCGCGGTTCAAGTCATGACGAGCCATCCGCCGATGGCTTTGATCCGCCTGACCCAATTGCCACGGTTAGGCGAAATGAATCAACCCCAGCGTGGAAGAATTCAAGGAGCGACGACAGGCCAAGGACACGTTGCGATGGGCTCTTCCTTGATCGAAGTTTTACGCTACGCTTATGGTCTTGATCCGAGATTTCCACAGAACCGCATCAATGTGCCTCGGGAATTAGCTTATGACCGTTATGATATTATTGACACAATGCCTCAAAATGGCAGGGAAATTTTGCAGCGGGCGCTCAAGGAACAGTTTGGGTTGGTCGCGAAACGGGAAATGCGCCAGAATCTGGTATTGACATTAAAGAACCCGGCCGCGAATGGACTACACAGGCATACCGACGACAATAGCAGCACCGGGTTTAAGAGCGTTAACGTTACGATGGAAGGGTTGGCAAGTGGACTCAGCAAACTACTCGGCGTGGAAGTGACAGATCAAACCGGCCTTGCCGGCGGATTTGATTATACGTTGAATGCGCCTTATCCTCCATCGGCTGAGGACATGAAAAAGGCGCTGTCGGATGTTGGATTGGAATTGACTCCGGCCGCCGACAATCAACATATCGAATTTCTCGTTGCTGAGAAGGTTCAATGATTTTGCTGAACCTTTTGGAGCAGTCAGTCCCTTAAGCCACCCTCGATACTTTAACTCATGGCGTTCTTTTCCTTGGTCCGGACGCGCAAATTTCTCTTGCGGCCAGGCCAGAGGTCGTAAATTGTGGTCTATTGATCGCTCCGGCCCAACATTTTGATTTCCAGCGCAAGGCGCGCGAGGAAATGATCCATGAAGGTTTCCAGCCTGATTTTCCACCGCAAGTGATCAGCGATACTCTCGCGATGAGCGCAGCCACCAGCACGGACGGCGTGCAGGATTTGCGCTCGTTGCTCTGGTCCTCCATCGACAACACAGAATCGCGCGATCTTGACCAAATCGAATGGGCCGAGCGCAAGGACGATGGCCGCATTCGAGTGCTGGTTGGCATTGCGGATGTTGATGCGGTTGTGGCGGCCAACTCCGCAACCGATTCTCATGCCAAAGCCAATGCGACGTCCGTCTATACCGGCGGGCCGGTTTTCCCGATGCTGCCGGAAAGATTGTCCACCGATCTGACTTCCCTGGGGCCGGGCCAGGATCGGCGCGCGATCATCATGGAATTTATCGTCGGCGCTGATGGGCAGGTGACATGTTCGGACGTGTGCCGGGCCGTCGTCCGCAACCATGCGCAGTTGAATTACGATCAGGTTGGCAACTGGCTGGAAAGCGCGTCGCCCGCCGCGAGTTCGCCGTTCAACCTCCCCGGCTTGAGCGAACAACTGCTCCTCCAACGGGAGGCCAGCGTGCGTTTGAAGGCTTTCCGCAAGGAGCATGGCTCCCTGGTCTTCAACGAAATGGAAAACGTCCCGATTGTAGTCAATAATACAGTTCACGGTTTTGCCATGGTCAAGGAGAACGCGGCCCGCGATCTGATTGAAAGTTTCATGGTGGCGGCGAATGTGGCCATGGCGGAGCATTTGCGCGCCCGCAATTGCCTTTGCCTGCGCCGCGTGGTGCGCACTCCCAAACGATGGGACCGTATTCAAGCCCTGGCCGCGCCGTTGGGTGTGAAGCTGCCGGATAGCCCGGATGCCCGCGCGCTTAATGACTTTTTGACCCAACGGCGAGCGGCGGACCCTGATCATTTTCCCGAGTTGTCGCTGGGTGTGCTCAAATCTCTCGGCCCCGGCGAATATACCGTCGAACATCCAGGCTCCGAACACGAGGGCCATTTCGCCTTGGCAGTAGAAGACTATACGCACTCCACCGCACCGAATCGCCGCTACGCGGATTTAACGATGCAGCGCCTTCTGAAAGCGTGTCTGGCCGGATCGCCCGCTCCCTTTTCGGAAAGCGCGTTGACGGATCTGGCCGCGCATTGCACCGAGCGCGAGACGGCGGCGCGGCACGTCGAACGTTTTATGAAAAAAGTGGCCGCCGCCATCATGCTGGCGCCGCAAATCGGGCGTATTTTCGACGCCATGGTCACCGGGGTTTCGCCAAAAGGAACTTTCGCGCGCTTGTTGACTGTGCCGGCGGAAGGACGGATCATGCGCGGCGACCGGGGACTGGATGTGGGCGATAAAATCCGCGTCCGCCTGGCCGGAGTGGATGCCGGCAAGGGATTCATAGATTTGGAGACGGTCCGTGGAGGCGCGTTGACGTAAAAACATGAAGCACGCGAAAACAGCGAAGCAACTTTCCACTTTTTCTTTTCCCACAAAAATTTTATTCGGCGCCGGCGCTCTCTCGTCACTGCCTTCGATGCTGCGCGACTTGAAGATTCGCCGGCCCCTGATCGTCACGGATGCCGGCGTCCTGACGACAGAAGCATTTGCGCGTTTGCAATATATTTCCGGCGGCAAATGCCCGGTGTATTCGGAGGTGCATCCGAACCCCACGGCGGAAGACGTGGAGGGTGGCGCTCGCGCATTCCGCCGGGGCCGCTGCGACGCTGTCATCGCTTTTGGAGGCGGCAGCCCGCTGGACGCCGGCAAGGCAATCCGGCTGCGGCTGAAACGGCCCAAGTTGAGCCTGGCCAAATTTGATTTCTCTCTTGATTGGAGCGGACTTGTGCCATTTATCGCCATTCCAACCACTGCCGGAACCGGGAGCGAAGTTGGGCGAAGTTCCGTTATTACAATGGGCGGCCGGAAACGGGTTCTTTTTCATCCGGCGCTCCTGGCGGCGATTGTGATCCTTGACCCGGAATTGACTGTCGCTCTGCCGGCTCGCCTGACCGCGGCCACGGGCGCGGATGCGCTGACACATTGCATCGAATCCTACACTTCCACAGTTTATCATCCATTGTGTGACGGCATTGCGCTTGAGGGCCTGCACCTCATGGCCGAGGCGTTGCCGCGTGCTGTCAAAAATGGAAACGACCTGGAGGCTCGCGGTAAAATGCAGATCGCGGCCATGATGGGGGGCATTGCGTTCCAGAAGGACCTTGGAGTGGCCCACTCCCTTTCCCATCCGCTCTCGACCATGTGCGGGCTGCATCACGGCACAGCCAATGCCCTTACGTTGCCGGTGAGCATGGATTTTAACGCAACGCGGCGGCCGGGACTTTATCGTCGCGTGGGCATAGCCCTCGGTTTGGGCGATCCGAGCGATAGCGCAACGATTGCGTTTGTTCGCTCTTTCCTGGAAGGCATCGGACTGCGTCCCGGATTGCGCCATTACGGCGTGAAGCCCGAGCAGTTTGCCGCGCTTTCGGAACAGGCGCTGGCGGACTCGTGCCATCAGACCAATCCCGTCCCTGTCACAAAGAAGGATTTGCGGCGACTCTATGAGGCAGCCTATTAACGCCATGAAATTCCCCACCCAGCTTGTTCTCAATGGCAAACTCCAATCGGCTTCCGACGGGAAACGATTGTCCCTCGTGAATCCAGCCACTGAGGAGCCGCTATGCGAAGTCGCGTCGGCCTCAACGCGCGACGTCGAGGCCGCCGCCGTCGGCGCGCATCACGCTTACCAAAAAGAATGGCGCGATATTAAGCCCGCGCGACGGGCCGAGATTCTTTTTCGCCTCGCTCAGGAAATTCGCCTGCACGCGGAGGAATTGGCGCAACTGGAAATGCTCAACATTGGCAAGCCGATTGCCGACGCGCGCGATGAAATCGCCTTGGGCGCGCGCACCTTTGAATATTACGCCGGCGCCGTTTCGAAATTTTGCGGACAGACCATACCTGTCGGTCGCGGCGGATTCGATTTTACATTACGCCAACCGATGGGTGTTGTCGCGGCCATTGTGCCGTGGAATTTTCCCTTTCCTATCGCGTGCTGGAAAGTGGCGCCCGCCTTGGCGGCCGGCAATGCCGTGGTGCTCAAGCCCGCCAGCCTTTCGCCTTTGACCGCGCTGCGGTTGGGTGAACTCGCTCTCGTGGCAGGCGTTCCGCCCGGCGTGTTGCAAGTCTTGACTGGATCGGGCGCGGACATCGGCCAGGCTCTGGTGCTGCATCCGCTGGTCCGCAAAATCGGATTTACCGGCTCGACCGCCGTCGGTTCGAGCATCATGGAAATGGCGTCACACGAGGTGAAACGTGTGTCGCTGGAATTGGGAGGCAAGTCGCCGAACATTGTTTTTGCCGATGCAGACTGGGAACAGGCCGCGCGCTCGTCGCCTATGAGTGTTTTCGCCAACGCAGGGCAGGATTGCTGCGCGCGCAGCCGCGTCTTTGTCGAACGCAAAATCTTCAAAAAATTCGTGGACGCCTTTGTGGAGGCCACTGTCGCGCTCAAAGTTGGCGACCCGGCGCTGGCTACGACACAGGTCGGGCCGTTGGTGTCGCTCCAGCAGCGGGAAGTGGTGGAAGGTTTCCTGGCCGGGGCGCGTCGATCTCGGCGCCAGTGCCTGTCCGGTGGCCAGCGATTATTCAAAAAAGGATATTTTCTCAGCCCCGCGGTGGTGCTCGGTTGCGAAACTTCGGACGAAATTTGGCGTCAAGAAGTTTTTGGGCCGGTGGTATGCCTTCGCGCCTTCACTGACGAGGAGGCCATGCTGGCGGAAGTGAACGACACCCCTTACGGCTTAAGCGGTTCGCTTTGGACGCGTGATTTGCAGCGCGCCTTGCGCGTGGCGCGGCGAGTTGACAGCGGAGTGTTGAGTGTCAACAGTCATTCAAGCGTCCATTTGGAAGCGCCTTTTGGCGGATTCAAACAGAGCGGGTTGGGTCGGGACTTGGGCATGGCCGCCATGGAGAATTACACGGAGTTGAAAAATGTCTATGTCGCGGAATAACTGTCTCTCTTTACCTGCTCTTAATCTTGCTCCTAACCTCCTCGTGCTTTCCCGCGAAGAGATTAAGATTACGAGCAAGATTAAGAATGATTTGATTTCTCATGCTTAATCTCGCGCAACTGAAAACGAAACTGACTCGCGGCGAATTGGATACCGTCCAGGTGGTTTTTCCTGACGTTTTCGGGAGGCTCCTCGGTAAACGAGTCACGGCGCGGCATTTTGCGGATTCCATTCTCCGGCACGGCACCCACGCGTGCAATTACCTGCTGACGGTTGATTTGGAGATGGAGCCGATTCCCGGGTTCAAACTGGCCAATTGGGAATCCGGCTACGGCGATTTTGCGCTTCAACCGGACCTTGCCACGCTTCGAGTCATCCCGTGGCAACCCGGTTCGGCTATGGTGATTTGCGATTTGTTGAACGACAGCGGGAAGCCTGTGGCGGAAGCTCCGCGCCAGGTTTTGCGCCGCCAAATCGAGCGTTTGGCGGGCAAACGGCTGAATTGCATGGCCGCCAGCGAATTGGAATTTTTTCTCTTCAACCAGACTTATCACGATGCTGTCACCCGCCATTTCCTCGACTTGACTCCGTCGAGCGATTACCGGATTGATTACCACGTTTCGCAACCGTCGCGGGACGAAGGGATCATGAAGGCGTTGCGCAATCTCATGGACGCGGCAGACGTGCCGATCGAGTCTTCCAAAGGGGAGTGGGGCAAAGGCCAGCATGAAGTCAACTTTATATATGACGAATCGCTCGCGATGGCCGACCGTCACACGGTTTTTAAACAAGGCGCGCGCGAAATTGCCGTGCAGAATGGCAAATGCGTCACCTTCATGCCGAAGTTCGACGCGGCGGAAGTGGGCAGTAGTTGTCACATCCACATGAGCCTGTGGAGCAGGGGACAAAATGTTTTTTGGGACGGTAAGAAAGAACAAGGCTCGAAAGTCTTCCGGCATTTTTTGGGCGGGTTGATGAAGTATGGCCGGGAGTTGTGTTATTTTTTTGCTCCCACCATCAACGCCTATAAGCGTTACCAGCCGGGAAGCTGGGCTCCGACCAAAATGGCCTGGGCGTTCGATAATCGCACGGTGGGCTATCGCGTGGTGGGAGAGGGAAAGTCATTTCGAATCGAGAACCGGATGCCTGGCGCGGATGCCAATCCCTATCTGGCTTTCGCCGCGATGCTGGCCGCCGGGTTGGCGGGCGTGGATGAACGTTTGGATTGCGGAGAAGTTTATACCGGCAACGCCTACACGGACCGGAACCTGCCAAGTCTGCCCATCTCGCTGCACTCCGCCGCCGGTCTGCTTGACAAGTCGAAAGTCGCCCGCGCAGCGATGGGCGACGCTGTTGTTGAATTCTACGTCCATACCGCGCTCGCCGAAGCGCGGGCTTACGACAACGCCGTAACGGATTGGGAACGGAAACGGTACTTCGAAAGAATTTAGCCGAGTGCAGTTCCAGAGTAATGGCGCGGGAATCAGGAATATTCTTCATCGCCTTGGCTTTGGCGCGGTGCTATTTTCTGGCCGTTGACCGTTGATCTCGAAATCATTCGCAGAGCTTTATCCGAAGACATCGGCACGGGAGATGTGACCACGCTGGCGACCGTGCCGGCTGACGCCATGGCTGCCGCCGTCATGGTGGCCCGGGAACCGCTCGTTGTTTGCGGGTTGCCGCTGGCTGAGGCGGTTTTCAAGGAGGTGTCCGCAAAGATTGAAATGGAACGGCAGAGTGAAGACGGGACGCGTGCAAACCGAGGCCAAACGCTGCTGCGCTTGCGCGGGCCGGCGGGTTCGATTCTCACCGCGGAGCGGGTGGCGCTAAACTTCGTCCAGCGCCTCTCCGGTATTGCGACGATGACGGCCCGTTTTGTTGAGGCCGTGGCCGGAACGCGCGCGCGCATTTTGGACACACGCAAGACTACGCCGGGTTTGCGCCAACTGGAAAAATACGCCGTCACCTGCGGCGGCGGGACCAATCACCGTGCCGGTCTCTTTGACCGGGTATTGATCAAGGACAATCATTTGGCGGCCTTGCGCCAGGAACCGCCCAATGCGATTGAGGCGGCGGTGCGACGGGCGCGGGAGAAATATCCCAAATTGGAAGTGGAAGTCGAAGCCGACACATTGGAGCAGGTTGAACAGGCGTTGCTGGCCAAAGCGGATGTCATTCTGCTTGACAATATGTCGAACGAAGATTTGCGCGCGGCGGTTTGGCTGGTCAACAGTCGCGCGAAGACTGAAGCCAGCGGCGGGGTTTCGCTCGCCTCGGTGCGACCCATCGCCGAAACGGGCGTGGACTACATATCCATTGGAGCGTTGACGCATTCGGCGCGGGCCGTGGACATTGCCCTGGATTTCGAGAGCGCGCGATGACCGTTGACGCCAAAATTCTGTCCGCATTGCGGGCGGCCCCAATCGGAATTTCCGGGACGGAACTGTCCCGCAAATTGAATATGACTCGCGCGGGTGTGTGGGCGCATATAGAAGATTTGCGCGCGCTTGGCTACGACATTGAAGCCAGTCCGCATCTTGGCTACCGGCTCCTGGGAGCGCCTGACCTGCTGCACGCGGACGATCTGGTAGCGCGGATGGGGAAAGTTCGCGTGATTGGCCGCGAGATTCATGTCTTCCAGGAAACGACTTCGACCAATGACGTTGTCGCCCGTCTGGCCCGAGGCGGCGCCAAGGAAGGGGCGGTTGTTTTTGCCGAATCGCAAACCAAGGGCCGCGGCCGATTGGGCCGGAAGTGGATTTCTCCTGCAGGGAAAGGACTTTGGTTCACAGTCTTGCTGCGCCCTGACTGCCCGCCGCAAGGAGCCACACAATTGACCGTCGCCGCCGCCACGGCCCTGGCCCGAGCCGTCACACTGCAAACCGGGATCGTGCCGGAGATCAAATGGCCGAACGACATCTTGATTCGCCGCCGGAAGATTGCCGGCATTCTCACAGAGATGCGCGCCGAGCTGGATCGCGTGCAGGAAGTGCTCCTGGGCATTGGCATGGACGTCAACTTGGAAGCGAGCGATTTTCCTGAAAATTTGCGGCGCACCGCGACTTCGCTAAGAATTGAGACAGGCCAAAAGGTGAATCGCGCGGAATTAGCCGTGACCATTTTGCGTGAATTGGACCGCGATTATCAAATGGTGATGGAAGGCCATTTCGAGCAATTGGCCGAGCAATGGGAGGAGCGATGCACTACTTTGGGTTCTCAAGTCACGATTCGTTTTGGCCAGCGCGTCCTTCGGGGCCGGGCCGAATCTCTTGACAGCGACGGCGCTCTGCTCATTCGCGGCCTGCACGGACATTTGGAGCGTATCGTCGGCGGCGACGTCACCATGGAGCCAGGATGACGCACGCTTGCATGCATTTTATGCTTTGGAATGACTACTCTGATCAACTCAACAGGGCTATCCTATTGACTCCACCGACCCCTGTGGGTGGTATTTCGGGTTGTTGGACCCGCCCACCAGAGCATGATACGGAGCCGGCGACAGCTGCACGGCCTGTTGCGCCAAGCGATAAA
>Ga0182024_10003224_pt1 | contig 39221 bp, 31 predicted proteins | sample P32metaG_FD_120480 | JGI IMG/M metagenome (GOLD analysis project Ga0182024, IMG submission 120480) | Permafrost microbial communities from Stordalen Mire, Sweden - P3-2 metaG (Illumina Assembly) | ecosystem: Environmental > Terrestrial > Soil > Wetlands > Permafrost | place: Sweden: Stordalen...
AATGTCGGATGGGGCAAAGGCGTTTGGGGAGATGACAAACCGGCCTGGCCGGCGGACAGCGTTCTGGTTCGAACGCTCTCCATCGAAGCTCTGGCGGGCGGGGATTCCACCGCCAGGCCGATCGAAACGCAGATCCTGCATTTCGATGGGAAGCATTGGAATGCATACACCTATGCGTGGAACGCCGAGCACACCGATGCGGAGTTGATCGGCGCCGACGGGGATGATCGAAACATTACCGTCCCCGACATGCGGGACATGACGCTCAACCTGCCGAAGCACAACGGCGTCAAGCAGCAGCGATGGCATTTCGCTTCGCGCTCCCAATGCATGACCTGCCACAACGTCTGGGACGATTACGCGCTGGCATTTAACGCGCCTCAACTCGATCGCGTCGCGGACTTCGATGGCACAAAGGACAATCAAGTCCGCAGCTTTCGCCACGTCGGCCTGCTGCTCGATCCGAAGACGCCTGCGGACGATGCTGGCAGCGAGAAGCTTGCGCTCACGGATCCCTACGACAGCTCCGCGAATCTGAACGAACGCGCCCGCTCTTATCTGGCCGTCAACTGCTCGGTCTGCCACCGCTTCGGCGGTGGCGGCTCGGCGCTGTTCGACGTCCGCAAGGAACTTCCCGCAAACAAGCTCAATCTCATCGATGCCCGCCCCAACCTGGGAACCTTCGGCCTGGACGATGCCCGCATCGTCTGCCCCGGCGACCCGACGCGTTCCGTCCTGTTCTACCGTATGGCCAAGCTCGGCCGCGGCCGCATGCCGCACATCGGCTCGGACCAAGTCGATCACCGTGGCTTGCAACTCATGATCGATTGGATTCGCTCACTCGACCCCCAAAAGCATCCGGCCCCCGTCGCCACCACAGACCCGGCCGCCATCGACCGATTGCTGTCCTCCCCGACCGGCGCACTGGCCATCATCTGCGCGCTCCATTCTCACACGTTCGATTCGGCCGACGCCTACAACCTGATGACGTCGAAAGGAATCGCATCCAGGAACGAGGCAGTGCATGACCTGTTCCGCACGTTCGACCCGAACGAGCAGGGCCGCGACCGCCTCGGCCCCAACGTCAACCCTGCCAAGCTCCTCACCCTCAAGGGCGACCCCGCCCGCGGCCGCCAGATCTTCTTCGGCGCCGCCGACAGTTCGGCTGCCCTCTGCGCCCGCTGCCACAAGGTTGAAGGCCAGGGAAACGACTTCGGCCCCGACCTTTCTCACATCGCCATCAAATACAACCGCGCCGACCTGCTCGACAACATCATCAACCCCAGCAAAACCATCGCCCCCGGCTACGCCACGACCCTGGTGCGCACCAAATCCGGCGACACCTTCAGCGGCATCCTCGTCAGCAAAACCGGCGAGGAAATCACCCTCAAAGGCCTCGACCTGAAGCTCATTCACGTCTCTGCCGCCGACGTAGACCGAATCGCCGTTCAAGCGATCAGCGCGATGCCGGAGGGACTGCTGGCCGACCTCGAGCCGCAACAGGCGGCGGATCTTTTGGATTGGTTGTCGGCTAGGAAGTAGTGCGGACGTCCTAGCCGTGATCTTTGCCGGTGTCCCGATACGTCGATTCGCCGTGGTCGTGTCGTATATCGACTAGTTGGAGGAGCGGCGGTAATCTGCCGTGCGTCACTTGCGGGAGTAATGATGTTGCAATTGGCATGGAGCGGCCGCTGGCATGCTCGCTGGGCGGGACGCGGAAAGACACTGGCAAATGTGGCCGCGGCGATGCTGCTGGCCGGATGGTGCGGCGTTGTGAGAGGCGGGTTGTTTGATGACAAGCCATCGCCCTCGACGCCGACTCCGGTGAAGCCGGTGCCGCCGGCACCGGTGACTCCAGCGACTGCGGATCGACCGGCGGCGAATCCGCCGGCGGTCGCTCCACCGCCGGCTCCTTCGGCGCCATCCCCCGGCCCGACCACCTCACCAGCGCCGACGGCAGCGGTGCATCGGATGGCAATGCCGAGCGAATCGGAGCAGCAGGCGGCCGAGCGGCAGGTGAAGGAAGTGTTGGGGGCGCAGATCGCCGCGGCAAGCACGCCCGCCGATTGCTCGAAACTGGCGGCGCAGATGCTCGAGACCGCGGCTACCACCGCGGAGCCGGCGAGCAAGTTTGTTTTGCTCCGCCACGCCGAGGACCTGGCGGTGCTCGCCGGGGACGTCAACGCGCTGCTGGCGGCGCATGATGCGCTGGGCAAGGCCTTCGACTTGGGCAACTCGCGGGCGGCGATCGAGGCGTTTCAGAAAATCGTTCGCGCCCCACTGTCGGCAGACGACCTGGCCAAGCTCTGCCGGGGGATGGTGGCTGCGGCAACGGATGCGGTCGCCGCCGACGCATTTGATTCGGCCCGCCACATCGGACAACTGGCATCGACCTCCTCGCGAAGGCTGAACGACCCCGAACTCGCCGGAAAAATCGCCGCCCTGATGGCGGCAATCTCGATCAATGAAGCCGAGCACAAGCGGATCGCGCCCACCGAGGCGGCGCTAGCGGCCAAGCCCGACGACCCTGCGGCCAACACCGCCGTCGGCCGCTACGTTTGCCTGGTGAAGCATGATTGGCCGCGCGGCCTGCCGATGCTGGCCAAAGGCAACGACGCGGCCCTCAAATCCCTCGCCGGCATGGAACTGAACGCCCCGACGGCCCCGAACAAGCAAGAAGCCCTGGCCGATGCGTGGTGGACCTACGCCGAGTCGCAACGACCCGACGCCCGGCCCGCCATTCATCTGCACGCGGGGGAGTGGTATTCGCTGGCGTCCAGCAAGCTGACGGGACTCGCGAAGCTAAAGGCAGACGAGCGGGCGGCCGACTACCTCAAATCGCTTCCGCCCAAGCCCGAGGTCGTCGCAGTGGTGCCTCCGGGCGAGGGGCCGGAGGGATTCACCAGCCCGTTGCAATTGCTCCAATCGCTCCCGGCAAACTTGTTTCCCCCGACGCTTGCCGAGTGGGACGATTCGCATCGAAACGCCGTCAACGATGCGATGCGGGAGCACGTGCTGCATCACAACGCCACGTTTCTGATAACGGTCGAGAAAGTCCTTCATTCCAATTCGACTTCGCTGGTCACGTTCGACCAGCCGATGCGGGTGGGCCAGTTTTCGGCCAGGGTACACATGGCATTCGATTCGAGTTACCAGGATCAATGGCCCTCCATCCGCGAAGACGGGACGTATCTGGTCAATGGCGAGGTCCGCACCGCCACGTTCAACGCATCGGATCGGATCGAGTTGTTTCTTTATCTGGTCAACTGCCGTGTTGTCACCCACGAGCAGATGGCCGCTGCGGCGCGCAAAGCGGCACAGCCCCAGACGCTTAGCGCGGCCCCTCCGCCGTCGCCCCGGCCCGCGGTCGTTGCCGGCGCCAAGACGGAATATGCCAGCCTGGAGGAGGTGCTGGCGGCGGTGCCGCTCGATCAGATGCCCAAGACCAACGAAGAGTGGCGCGACCGGAACAGCGGCTCGCAGTTCGGCCATGCCTTCCACGACGCGTTCATGTCCAAGACAGTGACCTGCCGCATTACCGTCGAAAGGGTCGATACCAGATTGAGGGACACCACCGATTTGCGCTCGCCACGCTATCCGGTCGGGCCGACGCACATCGACCTGAATTTCCGCGTCCCGGTCGGCGATCCGCTCCTGGCCGGGATGCAGGCTGGCCAGACCTGCACGGTGAGGGGAAAAGTCGCCGGGCTGGGTTGGGGCCCGTCGGCGCTGGGAATCACATTGACCCAGTGCGAGATTGTGCAAGGGAAGTGATCTGATGCAATCCGCATCAGTGCTGCTTGATCGGCGTCGCGATGGACGGGGTCCCAAACGCAGGTCGATTATTGGGATGACTGTTCCCGACCTGCGGATTGGGAATCGGGGCGGCAATGGAAAAGCCGGAAGGGTTCGGAATTTTGTTCCCGCTATAGACGGGCGTCCCGTAAAGGGAAATCCCCGGCCGATCGCTGATTGAGGGCGTGTTCATGGGACCCAGCGGCACGCCGCTGATGGAGTTGGCCAAGCCGAGCGCTTCCGATCCATTCCAGGTGGCGTTGCTGGGCGGGTTCCAGAAGTGGTGGTAGCCGATTGAGCTGCCGTTGCCGAAATCGCTTGCGCCGTTGATTACGCTCCATCCGTCGTTGGCGGCAGGTGTAAGTTCACCCCAGAATCCGGTGAGTGGCGCATACGGATTGGTGACAAAGTTTTCCGCCCCCTGCTGCTCCAGCGTCATCGGCATGGCGGCCGCCTGCATCGCCGCGGCGGCGGGCGCAGGCTGCATGGTCACAGCGGCATTCCATCCGAGTCCGTGCCGCACCTGGGTGGCTATGGCGTCCTCAATGGTTGAAGGGGCGGACGCAGGGCCCGTGGACTGGAACGTGACCACTGTCTTGCCGGACTGGACGTCCAGCACTTTGCCCGTCACATGAAGTTCGCGGGAGGTGGCGCGAACTTCTCCCATCGCGACATATCGAGCACCCGCCCCGGCGGCGGCTCCGATGGCCGCCCGCGCGTTGGCAGGCTTCAGATCGGATGAGACCGCCCCGGCAGGGGCGAACGGCGCGAGATCGGCCAAGAGCCGGTCCTGAATCGACTTGAGGACGCCGGGCTGCGGCGCGGATGCGCTCATCGCGGTGAACGGCGCGATCATGATCTTGCCAGTGGCAGGTCGGTCGGCGGCGGCACCGCGCCGTCCGGTAGCAATTGAAACCAAGGCGACGGACGCCACGACGATGATCGCGCGGGAGAAGTGTCGCATGATCGAGGGATGATACAGCGCGCATGGGCGAGGCACGCAATATGTATTTCGGCGAGGAAATAAGGAAGGGACAGGAATGTCCCAGCAACGGACTTGGCAGACAAGAATGTCTACCCCACCAAAATAAGAAAGGGACAGGAATGTCCCAGCAACGGATTTGGCAGACAGGAATGTCTACCCCACCAAAATAAGAAAGGGACAGGAATGTTCCTGCGGCGGACTGGGCAGACGGGAACGTCCACTCCCCCATTTGAATGCCGGATCTATCATTCGGCACGCAGGAACGCCTGCTCTGGCACAACGTCTGGCAGAGCTTGGCATATGCCCTATCATGTCCCGTATGACCGCACCGAGTTCTCCAGGAACCCCTGCGCCTGCCACCGGCGGCGCGACGCGTCGAACGAGCCGAATTCCGCTGTTCACGGCTGATGCGTGGGCGCCGCTAAAGACCGAGCTGTTTCGCAATTTGTGGATCGCCACGTCGATTGCGCAGATCGGGACATGGATGCGCGAAGCGGCGGGCCCGACGCTGATGGAGAACCTGACCCACAACGCCCCAAATCGGGCGGAGATGGTCACGAAGGTGCTGATGTTCTCCAATCTGCCGATCTGCCTGTTTTCCGTCATTGCGGGGGCATTGGCCGATGTGCTGGACCGACGACGACTGCTGATCGTTACACAACTCTGGATGGTCGCCATCTCGTTTCTGCTGGGTCTGATGACCTACTTTGGAATCATCCGCCCGGGCGGCCTGTTGGCGCTGACGTTCCTGCTGGGAGTGGGCACCGCCGCATTCGGACCGGCGCTGCAGGCGGTTCTGCCTGAGCTGGTGCCGCGCCAGCATTTCGCGCTGGCCATCAACATGAACAGCATCGCGCTGAACGTGGCGCGCGCGGTCGGGCCGGCATTGTTCATCGTGGTCGTCACGCTCATTCCCGGCGACCCGGGCGCGGGCATTTCGTTCATGCTGGCCGGGGCGTCGTTCCTGGCGGCTACCTGGGTGCTGTTCCGCTGGAAGCGACCGCCCCAGCGCGCCGCCCTCGTCGGCGAGCAGATGTGGGACGCGATCCGCGCCGGATTCAGATATACCGTCTATTCCCCCGCCAACCGCGCGATCTTGCTGCGCGTCGCGGCGTTCATCATTCCGGCATTGGTCATCTGGTCTCTGGTGCCGATTATCGCCACAAATCAACTTGGGTATCTGGCACAATCCGAGTTGGAACGGCAGCGAATCTCGGCATTGCTCTTTGCGTTCATGGGCGTCGGCGCGGTATTTGGCGTGTTTCTCATGCCTGGATTGCACGCGCGCTACAAGATCGATCCAGTGGTGAACGTCTGCACGGCGCTGTTTGGCTCGGGGCTCATCCTGCTCTCCTTCGTCCACACGTTGACCCTGGCCGCGATCATCTTCGTGTTTCTTGGCATTAACTGGGTCATTATTCCAACGAACTTCAATACCGCAACGCAGAAATCGGTCCCCGCCTGGGTGAAGGGGCGGGCGATCTCGTTTTACCTGACGGTGCTGTTCGGGTCGTTTGCAGTCGGTGCGTTGCTATGGGGGAAGTTCACGCATGCCCACGGAATTCACGCCACCCTCCTGGCCGGCGGCATCTCGATGCTCGCCTTTTTGACGCTGGCGATTTGGTTCCCGCTCACGATCAACGAGGGCAAGGACCTGGCACCCGCGTATGCCGAGCCCCCAGCCGACCGGTTCGGCGAGAAGCCGCAGGGCACGGGCCCGGTGCGGGTTGGGGTGCGGTATCGGGTGCCGAGCCATCGGACGGAGGGATTCCGCGATGTGATGAGAGACCTTCGGCTGATCCGCCTGCGGAACGGCGCGAGCCGGTGGGAGCTGGAGCCGGGCGAGGCTTCGGACGGGCATACGTTGCTGACCGAAAGGATCACCTTCAGCTCGTGGCAGGAATACACCCGCTCTTTCAGCCGGGCGACCAAGGGGGATTTGCTGCTCGAAAGCCTGACCCGCGAATATCACCACGGCAGCGAGCCGCCAAGCGCGGTGGCGGAAGAGACGCGGCGCGGGTTTCCGATTCGAACCCCCGGGTCGCGGACGGCAGCGGTGCCGGAACCGACTCTGGCGGACGGCCTGCGTGACGCTGCCGCTTCGACCGATGCGGTTCGTCCCTCGGGATTCCGGCTGCAGGATCGAATCGCCGATGCGCTGGACCGTGCGATCGACGAGGCATTCGTGGCCTACGACCGGTTTGCCAACGCCCCGCGCCGCAAGGCCGCGTGGCGGCACCTGATCATCCAGTTCCCGGCGAATATCGTGATTCGGGATAAGGACGATGCGTCGTCTGACGAGAGATCCGGAGGGGTTTGACACACTGCTTGTGATGCCCGCATTTCGTGTAGCCGGCGAGCTTGCTCGCCGTTTCCCGCGGAACGGCGAGCAAGCTCGCCGGCTACACGAAGATAGGCGTACACGATAATCAGGGCACACAAATACGAGCGAAAACGCGGGGGATATTGCATCCGCCCCGTTTCTCTGCGACGATACCGCCCGCGCCATGGACGGCATTCTTCTCGATATCCAGCATCTTGATCCCTTTCAGAAGTGGGCGCTGGTCTGCGCCGCCGGGCTGACGGTGGTGTACATCGTCATGCGCCCGTTTAAGAAGCGGAAGGACCCGCTGGCCCACCCGACCAATTTATCGCTTGCCGGGCAGCGCGAGGTCGAGCGGCAGATGACCGAGCTTCTGGTTGAACTGGAGCAGATGTCGCGCCAGATGACGGCGCAGCTCGACACGCGGGCGCGGAAGCTGGAACTGCTAATCAAGGAGGCCGACGAGAAGATCGCGGCCCTTCAAAACCACGGCGATGGCCGGGCCATCCTCCCGACTTTCGTCCAGACGGAGACGGCTCCCGGAATGTCGGCGCGGGCTGCCGATCCGCGCCACGCCGAGGTGTATGATCTTGCCGACGCCGGGCAATCGGCCCGGCAGATCGCCCAGCAACTGAGCCGCCCCCAAGGCGAAATCGAGCTGATTCTTCACCTGCGCCCACGCCTGGCGACTGCGGCGGCGTCAAGCTGAGCCGGTGGGCAACCCGATTCCAGATGCCTGCCCGGTGCGCGGCGCAGCAAACCCGCAACCGTCTTTTCACCCTCCAATCACGTTCCCGTCATAGACGGCACTCCCTTTGCAATTAACGCCAGCGTTAGAAATTCGATGGACCGGATTTCGACAGGCCGCGGTTGTACTCAGGAGTTTGCAATTGGCGCAGGCGCATCCGGCTGCGGTCCTCGGCGTTTCACACTCGGATCAGGCCCCGCGAACCTCGGACCCGCCTGCCGCCCTCTTCCTGGAGAACAATCCGCAAAACTGGCCGAAGCCGCGAACCTGACGCGTGAGCCGCTCGTCCACGGCGGCATCGGTCAGTGCGCCTTCGGGGGTGAATTTGTGTGACACCCCGGAGATGAAAACGCGCTCGGGGTAGAGGTGCGCATTGCGATAGCCGAAGACCATCTGCATTTGCTCGACTGCGCGCAACGCGCCGTAGGAGCCCGATGACACGCCGACAAAGGCGACCGGCTTGCGGTCAAAACTTTCGGGGAACTTCAGCAGATCGATGAAGTATTTGAGCACCCCGGGAAATGAGCCGTTGTACTCCGGCAGCACCAGGTGCAATCCCGCGGCGTCAAAGACCTTCTCCTGAATCGCTCGAAGGGCAGGCGGCTTGGACTTATAGGCATCGGGATGAAACATCTCCACCGGGAGATTTTCCAGATTGAACAGCTCCGACCGAATATGCGCTGCCGCGTAGAGTTCTTCGACACGCTTGGTGACGCGGAGCGTGGTTGAGGCTGGCCGGTTGGTGCCGCTGATCAGGAGAATGAAATCGTGCGGGTGCATGGACGATCGCGCAAAACATACCGCGAGACGCGGGGGTTGGATAGTTTGCGATGACGATAGGAGTCTTGATCGCGCTTCTTTCGTTTAGCCGGAGCTGCCAGGCCCGTGCCTTTTCCTCGAAGAAAGACACCGCGTGGCCGCGGTGGCTAAACGAACAGTTCGCACGAGTCAGTTTTCCGGGACCGCTAATTCTCCCGTAGACGAAAAATTGTCGTCACCCAACAATGCCCTCTGCACTGAAGCGCAGACATTTTGCAGAGGTTATTTATGGCCAACGAACCAGCAGCGACAGCGCTCGCTGACGCGCCCGAGGCGGCGCTGCCCGTGATGCATTCAATCACGATCAAGGTCAATGGCTCGGAAAAACAGATGGAGATTGCGCCGTGGGTGACGGTGCTGGACCTGCTCCGCGAGCGCCTCGACCTGACGGGGACCAAGAAAGGGTGCGATCACGGCCAGTGCGGCGCATGCACGGTGCTCGTCAACGGCACGCGGATCAACTCCTGCCTGACGCTGGCGGTGATGTACGACGGGGCCGAGATCACCACGATCGAAGGGCTGGCCGCCGGCGACACGCTGCATCCGATGCAGGCGGCATTCGTCGAGCACGACGCCTTTCAGTGCGGCTACTGCACGCCTGGGCAGATCTGCTCGGCGGTCGGTCTCTTGCGCGAGGGCCGGGCGAAAACCGATGGTGAGATCCGCGAGCTGATGAGCGGCAACATCTGCCGCTGCGGGGCATATTCGAACATCCTCGCGGCCGTGAAGGACGTGATGAACGGAGAAGGGAGCGCCGACCGATGAACAGCTTCTCCTACGCCCGCGCGGGCAGCGTTGCCGAGGCAATTTCGGAAATGGCCGGCGAATCCTCCGGCAAGTTCATCGCGGGCGGGACCAACCTGCTCGACCTGATGAAGGAAAATGTTTCCCGCCCCACTCACCTGATCGACATCACGCGCCTCCCGCTCAAACAAGTGCAGGAGATCGACGGCGGCGCCCTGCGATTGGGCGCGATGGTCTCCAACTCCGATGTGGCCTATCACCCGGCGGTGGAGAAACGCTACCCGATGCTCTCGCAGGCGATCCTCGCCGGCGCTTCGCCGCAGCTTCGCAACATGGCCTCAACCGGCGGCAATCTGCTCCAGCGCACGCGCTGCTACTACTTCTATGACACCGGCACGCCGTGCAATAAGCGCGTGCCGGGATCGGGATGCCCGGCGATTGATGGACTCAATCGCATGCACGCCATCCTCGGCGCCAGCGACAAGTGCATTGCAGTCCACCCTTCCGACATGTGCGTGGCCCTGGCCGCCCTGGCTGCAGTCGTCCGCGTGAAAGGAAACGTGGGCGAGCGGACGATCCCGTTTGCCGACTTTCATCGCTTGCCCGGCGACACGCCGGAAGTCGATACGACGCTGGCCCCCGATGAAATCATCACGGCAGTCGATCTTCCACCCAAGGGTTTTGCCAAGAATTACACCTACGTGAAAATTCGCGATCGCGCCTCCTACGCATTCGCCTTGGTGTCGGTAGCGATCGGCTTGGAACTGGAAGGCGATCGCATCAAGGAAGCCCGCATCGCCCTGGGCGGCGTGGCCCACAAACCGTGGCGCGACACGGAAGCCGAATCCCAACTGGCCGGCGCCCCAGCGACCGCCGGCCGATTTCAGGAGATCGCCACCTTCATCCTCCGCAACGCGCGGGGCTATGGGAAGAACACTTTCAAGATCGATCTGGCCAAGCGCGCCATCGTGCGGGCGCTAGAAGAAGCCGTTGGGAGGACGCGGGCATCATGATCACCATTCCCACCAAACCACAGAAGCCGGGCGCTCAAATCGGTCGGCCCCTGAACCGCGTCGATGGCCGGGCCAAGGTCACCGGGGCGGCGAAATACTCGGCCGAATACAACTCCGATGGATTGACCTTTGGCGTTGTCGTATGCAGCACCATCGCCAGGGGCCGCATCACAAAGATTGACGCAAGCGTCGCGCTCAAGCTGCCCGGCGTGTTGCAGGTATTCACCCACGAAAACCGGCCGAACCTGGCGCGGCTCGATCGCAGCTACAAGGACGATGTCTCGCCGGGCGGCTCTCCGTTTCGGCCGCTGCACGATGACAAGATCGTTTACAGCGGGCAGCCGATCGCGCTGGTGGTGGCTGAGACGTTCGAGGTGGCGCGGTATGCCGCATCCGTGGTTCACGTGGAATACGAGGGTGCTTCACACGAGACGGATCTGCGCGCCCAGCGATCCAAAGCCTATCACCCGAGCACGGCTAAGGACGGCTTTAAGCCGCCGCCAAAACCCCGCGGTGATGCGGATGCGGCCGTGGCCGCCGCGAGCGTGAAGGTGGACGAGGAATATTCCTCCCCGGTCGAGCATCACAATCCGATGGAGTGCCACGCGTCAACCGTCATCTACGAGGACGACGGCACGCTGACGATCTACGACAAAACGCAGGGCGTGCAGAACAGCCAGAAATATGTCACTGGCGTCTTCAATCTATCGAAGGAACAGGTTCGCGTGATCTCGCCGTTTGTCGGCGGAGCGTTCGGCTCCGGGCTCCGGCCGCAGTATCAACTTTTCATGGCGGTGATGGCGGCCCAGGAGCTCAAGCGATCGGTGCGCGTCTCGCTCACCAGGCAGCAGATGTTCACCTTCGGCCACCGCCCGGAAACGATCCAGCGCGTGGCCCTGGGCGCATCCGCCGACGGCAAGCTGCAGTCGATCACGCACGAAGCGTTCGCGGAGACCTCACGCTTCGAAGACTTCACCGAGATCGTAGTCAATTGGTCCGGCCTGCTGTATCAGTGCGACAACGTGAAACTCGATTACAAGGTGGCCAAGCTCGACGCCTACACACCGCTCGATATGCGGGCGCCCGGCGCGGTACTCGGCTTGTACGCCCTCGAATCCGCCATGGACGAGTTGGCGGCGAAGCTGAAGATCGACCCGATCGAGCTGCGCCTGCGCAACTATGCCGAGACCGACCAGATTGACGGCAAGCCATTTTCCAGCAAGGAGCTTCGAGCCTGCTACAGCCAGGGCGCCGAGAACTTCGGCTGGGCGAAGCGCAAGCCTGAGCCGCGATCGATGTGCGACGGCCGGCGCCTGATCGGCTGGGGCATGGCCGGCGGCGTATGGGACGCCATGCAAGGCGAGGCCAGCGCGCGAGCCATCCTGAGCGTGGACGGCAAGCTGACTGTCAGCAGCGCCACCGCCGACATCGGCGCCGGGACCTACACGATCATGACCCAGATCGCCGCCGACCGGCTCGGGCTGCCGATCGACCACGTGACCTTCAAGCTTGGTGATTCCTCCCTTCCCCCGTCGCCAATCGAAGGCGGCTCCTGGACGGCCTCATCGGTCGGCTCGGCCGTCATGGCCGCCTGCGATAAGATCCGCGAGCGGCTCTTCAAGCTCGCCCGAAAGATGGACCGCTCGCCGCTGGCCAACGCCGACGCCGACGACATCACCATCGAGGACGGGAAGGTCCGTCTCATCAGCGACCCCTCCCGATTCGTCTCGATCACCGACGCCATGCGCAGCGGCGGCGTGCTCCACATTGAGGAGCAAGTCGTCTCGGTCCCCGACTATGCCAAGCAATCAAAATACACTCGCAACACCCACTCGGCGGTTTTCGCCGAAGTGAAAGTGGACGAGGACCTGGGCACCATTGGCGTCAGCCGCGTCGTCAGCGCCATCGCCGGCGGGCGAATCCTCAACCCCAAGACCGCGGCAAACCAGATCTCCGGCGCGGTCGTCTGGGGCATCGGGATGGCGCTTCAGGAAGAGACGCTGATCGACATCAAACTGGGCCGGTTCATGAACCACAACCTGGCCGAGTATCACGTTCCGGTGCATGCCGATATCGGCTCGATCGACGTGATCTTCGTCGAGGAACACGACGAGATCGTCAACCCGCTGGGCTGCAAGGGACTGGGCGAAATCGGCATCGTCGGCGTCGCCGCGGCAATTGCGAACGCGGTCTATCACGCGACGGGAAAACGCGTGCGGGATTTGCCGATTACGCTGGATAAAGTCATGTGAGTCGCGCTGAGCCGCGACCGTTCCCAACGTCGAACACCCCCCACGCCGGGGCAGAGCGCTTCGAGCAGTATGCGCATTCCAAGTGTGTTCCCGCGCCGCCCCGGATCGGGTGCGCGGTCTTTTGGTCCCAGGAAAAACGCGCTCTGAGATCCGGGGCGGCGCGGCGGAATGGCGCCAAAAGGCGCAGCGCAACGCGCGCCGCTTTGCCCCGGCGTGGGGGGTGATTCTGGGATTGTCTCACGCTCCAAAGTCTTGCGACGCGATTCCTTGAACGTCGCCCACCTTGCACTATCATCCGCCCCCTATGAGCACCAAAGGCAATGCGGTGATCGGCCAGTCCGGTGGGCCGACTTCGGTTATCAATCAGTCCCTGATCGGCGTCGTGCAGGAGATGAAAAAGGCGGGGCTCGTCGATCAGCTCCTGGGCGCCAGGCACGGCGTGCGCGGGATCGTCAACGAGGAGTTCATCCCGCTAAGCAACGTCGCGGATGATCTGCTCGAGCGAGTCGCGCAGACTCCGGCGGCGGCGCTGGGATCCACCCGCGACAAGCCCGACGCGGCATACTGCGAGAAGATCTTCAAGTCATTCGCCAAGCATGATGTCCGCTACTTCTATTACATCGGCGGCAACGACTCGGCCGACACCGCCCGCATCGTCGGCGAGCTGGCCGCCAAGGAAGGGCATGCGCTCAAGGTTTTCCACATCCCCAAGACCATCGACAACGACCTGCGCGTCCATGACCACACGCCGGGCTACGGGTCGGCGGCCAAGTTCGTGGCGGCGGCGATCATGGGGGACAATTACGACAACCGCTCGCTGCCCGGCATCAAGGTGGACGTGATCATGGGCCGGAACGCGGGGTTTCTGACGGCCGCTTCGGTGCTGGCGCGCCAGCATGAGGAAGACGGCCCGCACTTGATCTACGTGCCGGAAGCGCCGCTGACCGAGGACAAGTTCCTCGCCGATGTGGATGGCGTTTACAAAAAGCACGGCCGCTGCCTGATCGCGGTCAGCGAAGGCGTGGGCCAGCCTGGGGGCAAGACGTGGGCCGAGGCGATGAGCTCAAACCTGGACAAAGACGCCCACGGCAACGTCCAGCTCTCCGGCACCGGCGCGCTGGGGGATTTCATGGCTTCGCTGATCACCAGGAAACTCCAAACCCCCGGCGGCAAGAAGCTCCGCGTGCGGGCCGACACCTTCGGCTATCTGCAACGCTCCTTCCCCGGCTTCGTGAGCGAATCGGATGCAACCGAGGCCCGGCTGGTCGGCCGCATGGCCGTCCAATACAGCGCCAAGGGAGAGGCCGGCGGCAGCGTCGCCATGCGACGCGCCGCGGGAGCCGAGTACAAGATCGAAACGTTCCTCACCCCGCTCAGCACCGTCGCCCGCGAGACCAAGCACCTGGATGCATCCTATATCTCGGGCGGGAACAACATCACCGAAGCATTCAAGCAATACGTCCGCCCCCTGGTCGGCAAACTGCCCGTCGTCGGTACGCTTACGTAGGGGCACACGGCGTGTGCCCGGATGTGACGGTATGACGTAGGGGCACACGGCGTGTGCCCGGATGTGACGGTATGACGTAGGGGCACACGGCGTATGCCCGAATCGCGCAAGAAATCGGGGGCGTTCCTAAAGCAGGAACGCCCCCCGACTGTTTCACGAATCTCCCACCGCTACGTTGAGCGATGATTTCATCACCCGTCGGTTCGCGCCTCCGGCGGCGGAGCCGCTCGGCTCCCGACCAGTTGTGACACCGCTTCTAAACCGTGAACGTGCCCGTGCTGGTTACCGAATCATTGCCCGCATTGGTGTCGCCGGGGTAGCTGACGGTGATCAACAGTTGATAGGTGCCCGAGGTGAGCGTGCTGGGCAGCGTCAGCGGGAGGCTGACGGTCTGCCGCCCTTTGGCCGCGGCGGCGATGCGGACGGTGCCGGACCCGACGGTGGTGGCGTTGCCGAGGGTGTCCAGCGCCTGGATGGTGAAGTTCGCCGTTGCCCGGGCCGCGGTGTTGCCGATGTTCTTCAGCGCCACCGCCAGGGCCGCCCGGCGTCCCACCTTCAATGTGGCCGGGAGCTTGCCCGACCAGAGGTTTTCAATGTCCACAAACGGCAGAGCGACCGCGGTTGCCGTCGCCGAGATCCCCAGATTGTCGGTATAACTGCTCTCGCTGATCGTACCCGTGGCGTTCACGTCCGCCACTAGGAAGAAGTTGCCCGCCACGCCCGCCGGCCACTTGAAGCCCGGCAACGCGATAGGCGTGGATTTCCCAGGCTTCAGGTTGATGTTGCGGGTAACGGTTTCAAGGAGCGTTGCCCCGGAGGTCGTTTCGCTCAACGATGCATACAGATTGATGGCGATCTTGCCCTTGGCCAGCGCGTTCCCGGAGTTGAGTACGGTCACCCGCGTCGCCCCGGCAAACCGCGTCCCCGCGACCGCCGTCGCCGGATTGCGCGCCGTCACCGATGCAACGAGGTCCGGACCGTTCGGAGTGACCACGGGCACCGACACGGTAAACTGTCCGAGTTGTGCCCCCGCCACCGGCAGCCCGTTGGCATTCATGACCGCATTGGCGGATGTGCTGGTCGCTGCAACGGTATAGGTCCCATTGTCGGCGGTGCTGGCCGCGCCTGACAGGGCCGGGATGCTGTAGGTCACAGTCACGCTTGCCGCCGGGGCCAGATTCGTGCTGACCAGGCTTACCGGCTCCGTATTTCCATTGGGACCAGTCACTGTCAGGTTTGATCCGTTAAGCGTACTCGTGTCCACCTGTTGCGCATCGGTATAAGTCACGCTGAATTGAATGGTCGCATCGCCCGGATTCACCGTCGGCTGGGAGGTAACGAGGCTGGCGGTCGGCGCCGTGGTGTCTTGATCTGTGGTGTTGATCAGCGACGTCACATCGCTCTGGTTGGCCAGCACCATGTCGGTGAGACCATCGCCATTCAGGTCGCCGGCCGCGATCGCGGTTTGTTGGGTCCCCTGCTGGCCGGTGTTAATGAGATTGCCGACGTGGAACGTCCCGTCGCCGTTGCCCAGAAGCACCTCGGCGTCACCGCTCGATCCCGCGCTGAGCAGGCAGAAGAGGTCAGGCAGCCCGCCGGCCGTTAAGGTCGCGACGCGAACTTTCAGCGGCCCGCCGTCCGGGGCCGCCCCGCCAACCGCGGTGTTCATCGCCGGCTGGAACGACCCGTCGGGGTTTTGCAACAGCACGCTGACGTTGCCGCTCTCGGCATTGGCGGTCACCAGGTCATCGTTCGTATTAATCTTCTGATTGAACGCGCCGTCGGTGATCGTGAAGGGCTCGGTCCCGACCGGCAAGTCCTGAGGGTTGACGGTGAAGTTCCCGCTGCCGTCGTTGGTCAGTATGGTCACGGCATCGGAACTGGCATTGGACACCGCAAGATCAGTTCGCCCGTTGACGGCGTGGAACGCCGTAATCGACGTCAACTGCGAGTGCGGCACCGACACCACTTCGGGGGCTGCGAATGTGCCGTTGCCTTGGTTGATAAAAATCGCGACGTTGTTTGACGTGCCGCCGTCGTCGCTGGCCACGGCGATGTCAAGGTTGCCGTCGCCGTTGAAATCGCCGATGGCGACGGATTGGGTGTCGGACAAATTTGTGGCGGTGAGAGGCACGAGGTTGAAGTTGCCGCCGCCATTGTTCATGATCACGCCGAACGTCGAGCCGCTCTGGCTGCCGACAACAATATCGATGTTGCTGCTGCCGCCCACCAGTGCGCCGGTGCGGATGGTAAGCGGAGTAAAGGTCAGTGGGATCGTGTCGGCGGTGCCGAACGTGCCGGGCTTGGTGCCACTGGGATCGCCAGGCAGAATACTGACGCTGTTCTGCACGGTTCCACTCGTATTGGCAATATTGGCGGTGATCAGGTCGGCCACGGTCTTGTTATTCACCTGCGTATTGTAGATGTCGTCGAGATTGACATAGACCGGGTTAATCCCCGCGGATGCCGTGGGCGTGTTCACGGGATTGCCGAATACGACCCCACTCAGATAGGAGCGGGACTCCAAACCTTCGATCACGTTTTGAATCTTACGATTACGACGAATGGTTGACCGGCGATGAGACGGCGAAGCGTTATTCACGTGCTTTCCTCCTCGATTGAGTTAGAGCCTCGACTAATTTGAATCGATCGCGAGGGTTTTGTCGAATCCCGGCCGAGGAGCCTCGGCAAATCATGGCTGCTTTGCCGCGTCGATGGCACAGGCGTTCTTGCTGCCTGTTTGGTGGGGCAGACATTCCTGTCTGTCCATCTGCCGCAGGGACATTCTTGTCCCATCCTTATCGTCTGGGTGGTGCGGACATTCTTGTCTGCGTCGGGTCCGCGAGTGGGGGACATTGCTGTCCTCCGAGCGGGCTCGAAGAGATGTGGAAGGGACAGGAATGTCCCTGCTGCAAATAGACAGACAGGAATGTCTGCCCCACCAAGATGTGGAAGGGACAGGAATGTCCCTGCTGCAAATAGACAGACAGGAATGTCTGCCCCACCAAGATGAGGAAGGGATAGGAATTTCCACGCCGCGGATGAACAGGCAGGAATGTCGATCTCACCAAATACCGAACAAGCCTGCGCTACGTGCCGCTCTTGGTCTTTCGGTGTCCACGATCCAGGTGGATCGCCAGCACCGTCACGTCTGCCGGGGTGATGCCGCTGATCCGCAGCGCCTGACCGAGGCTGCGCGGAGTGAATTGGGATAGCTTCTGGCGGGCCTCGTTCCGCAATCCAACGACCGCCGCGTATTCGATCGTCGGCGGGATGAGCTTCATTTCCCACTGGTCCGATCGTTCGATCTGCTTGTCCTGGCGCGCGATGTAGCCCTGATATTTGGCGCGGATTTCGATGAGTCGGCCGACCTCCGGCGCGAGCTGCGATGCCGCGGGGACGCGGGCGGCCAGGTCGCTCCAAGTCACTTCTGAGCGGCGAAGGAAATCCATCGCCGTTGCCTCGCCCAGGCGGGTTGAATTCAGTATCGCGATCCCCTCGGCGATCGCATCGCGCCGCGACTGGAAGGCGTTCCAGCGCGCCTCGCCAACCAATCCCAAATCACGTCCGATGGGCGTGAGCCGCTCGTCGGCGTTGTCGCTTCGCAGGTGCAGGCGATGCTCGGCGCGGCTGGTGAACATTCGATACGGCTCGATCGGCGGCTTGGTCACCAAATCATCGATCAGCACGCCGATGTATGCCTGATCCCGCCGCAACACAAAATCCGCTTCGCCCTTCGCGGCATGTTGAACCGCATTCACCCCCGCCATCAGCCCCTGCGCCGCCGCTTCTTCATATCCGCTGGTCCCGTTGATCTGCCCGGCAAGAAACAATCCGCGGATCGACTTGGTTTCCAGCGTCGAGCGGATCTGCGTCGGCCAGACCATGTCGTATTCGACGGCGTACCCGTGGCGGAGAATTCTCGCGTTTTCAAGTCCCGGCACCATCCGCACGATCTGCTCCTGCACGTCGGCAGGCAGTGAAGTGCTGATGCCGTTGCAATAGATCTCGTCGGTGTCGAGCCCCTCGGGCTCGAGGAAGATCTGATGGCGATCCTTGTCGGCGAAGCGAACGACCTTGTCCTCGATGCTTGGACAATATCGCGGCCCGGTGGATTGGATCTGCCCGCTGTACATCGGCGCGCGATGAAGATTGGCGCGGATCACATCGTGCATCGCGGCATGCGTCCAGCCGATCCAGCAGTCCACCTGGGGGAGAGGAGGGGTCCAGGAAGACGCGGAGACGCCCGGGGGGGACGCGGAGACGCGGGGACGCGGAGACGCGGAGACGGGGGGAGAGAACGAAATCGCTCCGACGTCTTCTGCATTTTTCTCCGCGTCCCCGCGTCTCCGCGTCTCCGCGTCTTCATGCCTCCCCGTCTCCGCGTCCCCGCGTCCCCGCGTCTCCGCGTCATACTCGTTGAGGAACGAAAACGGCATCGGCTCATCGTCGCCGGGCTGGCGCTCGAAAGCGGCGAAGTCAATCGAATCGCGGTGCAACCGCGGCGGCGTGCCGGTCTTCAGGCGGCCCAGTTCGAGACCGAGCCGGGACAAGCAGCCCGAAAGCCCGCGTGCCGCGGCTTCGCCGACGCGGCCGCCTTCGGTCTTTCGCTCGCCGGTGTGCATCAGCGCGCGGAGGAATGTGCCGGTTGTGACGATTGCGGCGCGGCAGTTCAGCCGCGATCCATCGGCAAGCAAGACGCCGGTCACCTGTTTGCCCTTGTCAAACTGCTCGGTTTCGATCTCGGCAACCTCGCCCGGAACGATGTCCAGATTCGGGCAAGTCGCCAGCAGGCGCTGGACTTCGATTGCATATTTGTATTTGTCCGCCTGCGCCCGCGGCCCCCAGACGGCCGGCCCCTTGCTGCGGTTGAGCATGCGGAACTGAATGCCGGTGTTGTCGGTGGCGATGCCCATCAAGCCGCCGAGGGCATCGATCTCGCGGACCATCTGCCCCTTGGCCAACCCCCCGATTGCCGGATTGCACGACATCTGCCCGACCCGTGTGGGGTCGAGCGTAATGAGTGCCGTGGCGGCACCTAACCGGGAGGCGGCCCAAGCGGCCTCCGCGCCGGCATGGCCGCCACCGATAACGAGAATGTCATAATTCCTGCCCGCCATGCCGAATTCAATGCTATTGAACGATCGCGTCGGATTCCAACCCTCCGATCAACGCGGCGGCGGAATTCTAATACAAAACTTGGAATTCGGTTATACTACAGTCAGTCCGAGGGTATCATTCTTATCAGAGTCTGCTTCGCGGAGAGCCAATCATGAGTCTGCGCCAGAGCCTTGCGTGCGCGTTGTTAATTGCCGGGGGTTGGGTGGTCTCGCCGGCCATCGCCCAGAATTACAACAGTCAGAACCCATCGCCGGTCGCCCAAGCCGCAAAGACGGTGAATGACGCTCGGTTGGTTCTGAAGAAGGCCCAACTCGAGGTGCAGAAGGTTCGGGACAAGACCAAGGCCGAGCTGATGCTCAAGCCCCAATGGGTGCCCATCACCGCGGAGATGAACAAGGCCCAGAACGACGTCACGGCCGCCAAGCGTGCGGCAATGAATGTCGCCCACAACAAGCCGGAATATATGGCGGCGGCCAAGGAGCGCGACGACGCCGATAAAGTCCGTCTGCAAGCCAGCGCCACGCCCGCCGCGGGCAGTGACGACAACAAGGTGAGCGACGCCGACCTGGTAACCGCAAATAACACTTACATCACCGCCGCAACCACGATGAAGAAGATCGAAAAGCAAGTAATGATCGATGACCAGCCGCTCAACGATGCCAATGCCCGGCTCGACGCCGCCAAGGCGAAGATGGCCCAGCTCGACGCGGAGGTCGATGAATCGCTGAAAACCGATCAGGCCTACCAGCAGCTTCAGATGGCGGTCGCCACCGCCCAGCAGGGAGTCGATCAGGCCGAGCAGCAACTGACTCAGGCACGCCAGCAAATGGCCCAACAGGCCGCCCAGCAACGTGCCTCCCAAACGCACACAACCAGCAGCAGTGGACGGCGCTGAGGCGGTGCGGCGTTCGATTCTGACAGTCAGTCTGGCGGCGGCCGGTGCCGCTCTCGCAGGCCCGTGAACCCCAGGACGAGGCTCAACGCGGCGGCGACAAAATCAAGCATCGTGCGCCAGTCGGCGATCGCCCCGCCGGCGGCGACATAGCGCTTGTGCCCTTCCCATCCCAGAAAAAACGCGATCACCAGAAACGAAAAGCTCAGCCGCCCCAGCCAGTAGCGCGTGATTTGAGGCCAGTCGTTTTTCATTGACGGTTCATAGGGCGGAACGTAGTGTCACCGGGCATTATGGCCCGCCTACTGCTCAATTCCCATCGTTTCACAATCGTTGCACTCCTGATCCTACTGCCCTTCTGCTCCCCCGCGATCGGTCAGGAAGAAACGCCCAGCCCGCGGCAGGTCTTCTCGCAGGCGGTTGCCAAATGGGTCAACCTGATCGATGGCCGCGAAGGCGCATCGCAGACGCTGACGGCCGGGCTGAGATTTATCAAAACCGATGGGCTCCCACGCGAGGCCGCCGGGGCGACGGTCGATATCGCCTATCAGGCTCCCGACCACCTGCGCGTAAGCGGGAGCGCCTCAGGGTTCGATGTGGCCGTCGGGCGCGACGGCCAGTTCCTCTGGGTCCACGAGCCGAAATTGAAATTCGCAGTGCTGGGCAAAGCGGGCGTCCCACGGTTTTCCGCCGAGCCCGATCGGCTCGATGAAACGCAACTTCCCCCATTCAAGCTCCCGATCTCGCGAATGCAGCTTTCGATGGTCTCGCTGATGCTGGACATCCAGCAAGCGCCCGACGAGCAGATCAGCGGCCAGGCGTGCGACGTGCTGAAGATCGGCCTTCTGCCGCAGGCGACGGAACTTCTCGGAATCGGCGCGGGCGAGGCCACGCTGTGGCTCCGCAAGACTGATCGCCTGCCGCTACGGGTTACGTATAAGGACAGCAATCGCGCAGACGTTCAGGTGGACGTGACCGATCCGAAGCTGTCCGCTCCCTGGACCGCCGAGCAGTGGAAGCTGCATGCCAATGCGAGCGATGATGTTCAAACGGTGGCACTGGGCCACCTGACCCGCTTTCTGGAGGTCGGTCCGAAACTGCTGACAGAGAAGGCGCAGCCTCTCGGCCCGGCAAGCGGCGAGCGGGAACTGCTGGCCACCGAAGGTGACGGACGCCTCGAGGCGATCGACGGCACGCGCGTGCTTTTCCTCAAAGGCTCGCCCCAGGAAATGGGCCGCCAGCAAGGCGTGCTGCTTAAGAAGCAGGTCCACCAGCTTTGCGATCACATTCTGTACGGAGTGGGTGTTGGCAGCTCGTTTCTGCGAGGCAAATGGTTCTTTGGCGAGATCGAGCGGGCCGAGGCGCGCCTCCATCCCTTCATGGACCCGCGCTACCTGGCCGAGATGGACGCCATCGCCGACGCCAGCGGCATGGATCGGCAGGAAGCGCGCCTGTCCAACTTCTTCCCCGAGTTATTCCATTGCAGCGGCTTTGCGCTCTATGGGAAGGCCACCCGCGACGGCCACATGTATCACGGCCGCGTGCTGGATTATCTCAAGGGCGTCGGCCTCGAGCAGAACGCCGTCGTGATGGTCTATCAGCCCGACTACGGCAACGCATGGGTAAACCTCGGCTATGCCGGCTTCATCGGTTCGGTCACCGCGATGAACGAAAAAGGAATCAGCATCGGCGAGATGGGCGGCGCCGGCTACGGCGACTGGGACGGGAAGCCCATGGCCGAACTGATGCGCGAGGTAATGGAGAAGGCGAGCACGCTGGATGAGGCGATCAAGATCATGCGCGATGGCCCGCGGACGTGCCATTACTACTATGTGATCTCCGATGGCAAGACCAGGCAGGCCGTCGGCATCGACGCCACGCCGGGCCAGTTTCGCGTGCTCCCCGCCGGGACGGCGGTTCCCGAATTGCCGCACGCCTTCGACGACTCGGTTCTGATGTCGGCGGGCAACCGGTACGAGGAATTGTGCAACCGCGTTAAATCCAACTACGGCTCATTCGACGCGCGCTCCGCCCGCGATCTGATGACTCGCCCAGTCTGCATGGGCAGCAACATCCAATCGGTGCTGTTCGAGCCCGACACGCTGGATTTCTGGGTCGCCAACGCCGATTCGCAGCACGTTGCCAGCGCCGCGCGATACACGCATTACAACCTGCGCGAGCTGCTCAAATCGCAGCCACCGAAGTCGGAGTCGTTCTTTCATTTTTGACAGAGAGCGGGCGATAACCGCCCTTCAAAACCCTCCACCGCGGTGATGTTGAATCGCTTGGTTGGAAACCATTGCAACGATCATAAATCCCAGCGCGATCGTCCCCAATATTCCCATGATCAGCCCGAAGACGGCCCGGCCCATCCCGTGCCGGTTGGGGTGCTTCCGCATGTCGCGAATCGCAATGATCGAGCAGATGAGCGCCAGCGGTGCGGGAACCAGGACAAAGCTGAGCAGCCCGAGATATCCCGCGGCAATCGCCCAGCCGGAGCGTCCGACGGGCAGAAGCCAGCGCGTGCCGGGGTCGTCCCCGATGGAGCGTTGCGGTGCGTAGGGCGCAGGCGAGGCATAGCCGATGGGCATCGCCGGCAACGGCGGCGGCGCCGCGCCGGGCGGGAAGAGGCCCGCCGTTTGGGCCGCCGGCTGCCAAGTGGCCATTCCCGCGGTCCAGACCATGTCCGCGGCCTTAAGTTGTCCTGATGCGGCCAACCGCTGCAAGGCCTCCAGCGAGACCGGTCCCTGCTGCGATCCGTTTTGGACGTAGAACCATTCAGCCATCGCACCCTCCTGCCAAGTTCACCGCCCCAGCGGCAAATTCTTCCGTATCACGATTGTCCCGGCAATCATGTCGTGAAGCGCCTGCTTTCGCTCGGTCCAGCCGGCCATCATATAGCCAATGTAGAGGATCATCGCGGAAATCATTTTCGCAAAATAGCGCCCGCTCGCCCGGCCGAAGGAGATGCGGGCGCCCGTCGAGTCGGTCACGATCAAGCCGCACGCCATCTTCCCCAGCGTCGCCTGGTACGAGGAACTTTCCATGAGAGCGAAGTAAAGCCAGTCGATCGCGTTGGTCATCAGCGCTGACATGGAGGACGGCGTGGGGATCAGCGGGATTCCGTGGCTCATCGGGATCGGCAGCCGAACCGTTTCTTGCAGCAAGCTCGAAACCGCGTGCTCTGGCACCCAAAGGACGATCGAGTCAATCACAAACGCCACGAACCGCAGCCAAAACCCGGCGAACATCACGACCGCGCCGCTCGGGTTGTAATAATTGATCTGCGCAGCCGGCGTCTGATATTCCACGGGGCCTACCGCCTCAGCCATCATTGGAGGCGCCTCCGACGGGAACAACTGCTGCACGCCCCCCGCCGCCACCCAATTGGGCATGCCTTCGCGCCAGACCATGTGCGATGGGGCGAGGCGGCCTTCCTTCACGAGCCGCCGCAATTCATCCAGCGTCGCCGGCCCCTCGTGGTCGGTTCCGCTCCATGAGTAATACCATTCATCGGACATGAGCCCTCCCGCCGGGTCCGGCGAATCATAACTGACAGCACTGCTGCCATGCGATGTCTGCGCTCTGATCGCCGCTTGCGGCTTCGCGAACGACGGGACGTGCCGCGACGGGAAACAAGTGCCCGGCGGCTTCGTGGTTCTTTGTTCGCGAAGCCGCAAGCGGCGATCAGAGCGCCGTGTCCTGTCGCCCGCGCGCGGCGGCATCGCTATCATGCCGCCGCATGTCATCGGCAGCGGCATTAGTTCCGTCCCATTTGCGTCGCGCTATTGCTCGCGTCCAGCCGATCGCGCGCGATCTGTTCGACCGCGCGATCTACGTCGCGGCCCGGCTGGCTTCGATTGCGATGCACGCGTTCCCAGTCAATACCAATCTCCGCACGGCCAAGCTATTGGGAAGCGGCCTCTATCTGATCGACCGCCGCCATCGCCAGCGGGCTCTGGCCAACCTGCGGCGGAGCTTCCCGGAAATGTCCGAGCAAAAGCGCGAGAAACTCGCTCGCCGCAGCATGCAGCAGATGATCATGCTGTTCGTCGAAGTGCTCTTCACCACCCGCCTGATCCGGCTCGACACCTGGGCGCAGTACGTCGAGCTGGAAAACTTCCGCGACGTGATGGAGATGCTCCTCCGTCGCGAGCGCGGCCTCCTGCTGCTCACCGGCCACTACGGAAACTGGGAGATCCTCGGCTATGTGCTGGCGACCCTCGGCTTCGAAACCACCAGCATCGCCCGCCCGCTGGACAATCCCTACGTGAGCCGATTCCTCTTCGATGTGCGCGAGAGGACCGGACAGAAGATCATCGCCAAAAAAGGGGCGACACCCGAGGTGCAAGCGGCCCTCGATCAGCACGGAGCCGTCGGCTTCATCGCCGACCAGAACGCCGGCCGCAAAGGCGTTTTCGTCGATTTCTTCGGCCGAAAGGCCAGCACCTACAAGTCCATTGGCCTGGTCGCGATGGAATACGACGTCCCGGTCGTGATCGGCTACGCCCGCCGGGTCAACGATCGCTTCCACTTCAAATGCGGCGCGCAGGACATCATCTATCCGCAGGACTGGAAGTCGCAGCCCGATCCTCTTCGCTATATCACTGAGCGATACACCAAAGCGATCGAAGACATCGTCCGCGTCGATCCGGGGCAATACTGGTGGCTTCACCGGCGATGGAAGACGCGACCGAAGGGAGAAACGGCAGAGGCGTACGACTGAATTTCAGGTGAAGTGAATAATGCAAAATGCAAAACATGCAATGCAAAATGCAAAACCGGAGGAAGCACTCCGCTCATTTTGCATTTTGCATTGCCTGTTTTACATTTTGCATTCTCTCCTGCCGCTGCCATTCCTCGAGTGCGAGCCACTTCCCCGACTCGATCGAAACTAATCCCGATTCATCCACCCTGAACCGATGCCAGCAATTCGCCCCATCATCGTCGCGATCTTCCCCCACATAGATCTGCCATGCATCGAGTGAATCCGCGGGGTGCCCTTCACTGAACAGCAGGCCATGACTTTCCCCATGCGAGTTCTTCGCCACCGAATCCATGAACCGCCCCACCTCCGGGATCCGCCCGATCGCTTCCTCGGCGTCGGATTCGCTCAGCGCCTTGGCCGCCGGCGCCGTGGCCGGGCCGGCCGGCAGCAGCTTCTGGATCGCGCTTCGGAGCAACTGATAATCTGCATTCTCCTGCGCGTCTCCTGGATCAGACGACGGGAAGAATTCCACGCCCGGATGCACAAATCGAATGATCCCCTGCCGATCGACCAGGAACGAAGCGCTGGTCGCCTGGCGATGACCGGTGCCGAGCCACAGCCGAATCAATGCATCCCAATGCGAATCCACCGCGATGGCCCCGCCATATCCAATGGCGGACGCGGCTTTCGCGATCGTCTCGTCCTTTACGTCCCTTGCCGGCTTGGGATGGTAGACCGCCACCACCTTCAGCCCGCGCGGCTCGAACTCTTTACGCAATTGCTCGATGGCCGGCAGCGTCCGCGCACAGAACGGACAGGTATCGGTCCACCAACGATAAAGCGTGACCGAGCCGGCCAGTTCCGGCGCTTGATTGCCCACCCATCGATCAAATTTCATTGTCGGCATCTTCGTGCCGATCAGGTCCTGCCCACCGCGCGACGCCGGCAGGCTCGCAATGGCCGGCTGCGTTTGCGGCGCTGCATCACCGGCGTCGGCCCGCACACAAAGACTCAGCAGGAAAAAGAGGCACAGGAGCTGACGTATCATAGTGAAGTGCTCCGGGTTCTGACTTACCTGATTGTACCACGGTGGGGTAGACATTCCTGTCTGCCCGCCTTGCAGCAGGGACATTCCTGTCCCTTCCTCGTTCTTCGCTTGTCCGACCACGAGCAGCCGGGTACGTTCTGGCGCAACCATTGCCTTGCGGAGGAGCCCCCATGAAGATCGCGATTCTGCTTGCCGCGTGTGTGTCCCTGGCGTTCGCCCAGATTTCCTTTGCGGCCGACGAATCCGCCGCCACGAAAGGCCCGGTGTATCACGTGGTCTCGCTGAAGTTCAAGGAAGGTACGACCCCCGATCAGATCAAGGCGGTCGAGGAAGCCTTCCGCCAGCTCAAGACCAAGATCCCCGGCGTGCTGACGCTCCACTGGGGCACCAATATCAGTGCCGAGAAGCGCAACAAGGGCTTCACCCACTGCTTCGTCCTGACCTTCGGCAGCGAGAAAGACCGCGACGCTTATCTGGTCGATCCCGCCCACAAGGCCTTCGGCCAACTCGCCGGCCCGCACCTCGAGGACGTGTTCGTCATCGACTTCGTGGCAGAGGATTGAAGGAGCGACGCAGTTACAGTTCGCAATCAATCCCGAAGCACGGCACGCATTATGAGCACCGTGGCGGACAACCGGATGCTTCTTTACCTCCGAGCCGCCGCATATCCGCAGATGGCCAGCACAAGCAGAAACAGCCCAAATAACAACAGCGCCGCGGCACCGAACGCGCTGAGGATCCCGTAGCCATATCCTTTGTAGCCGAACTTCACCCGTAGCCAGAGCGCAATTCCCAAGAGCGCGACGGTCATCGCACCCCAACCCGCAACCCCAGCCCAAGGCGGCAAGCCGTTGATGGTCCACTGCCTTTCAAAATATGGAAGCCCAACGAACCAGAGAACCGAGAGCAGGATGTATCCGAGACACCCGATCGCCATCCGACCTTTAACGGGGATGTAGCCGGGGTTGGCGCGTTGCGCGGGAGCGGCATAGTCGATCGGCTCCGCGGGGATCGGCCGTTTTGCCTCGGGGTTTGGATCGGCCACGAGAATCTCCAACTCTTAGAAGTGGCTCTCATTGTAGGGGCACACGGCGTGTGCCCTCTGGTGTAGGGGCGGACGGCCGTACGCTCTAGGCACACACCGTATGCCCCTACAGGTCCTTCCCGCTCGGTGTTGCGAGTTGAACGGTCTGGTCGCGCAAGGCCGACAGCTTCTGCTCTTTCCCATCCCGATAAAACAGATTGAACGTATCGAACGGAATAATCCGTCCGTCGGGATGCACGATGTGGACGCATGATTTCTTGACCGACCGCACGTCGAAATTATGCGGGTCGAGGAACTGCATGACGATCACGCGGAAGACGTTTTGATACGTGACCTCCGGCGGAGCTGCGATCAGCGGCAGGCAGCAGAGAAGCTGCTTGAGGGACACCGCCGATGACGAAGGCGACGCCGCCGTGGAGAAGAGCTTGAACAGTTCGCCGCGGAGTGCGCTGTTTTGCTCGTACATGATGGTGTTTCCCTCGCCGTGCAGGAGGAGTTTGGGGTCGAGCATGCCGGTGAGGGGGAGGACCTGGCCGTCGAGTTTGAGCGCGTACGCCATCGCCAGGCAGTCGGGATGACAGGGGACGGGGATGACGTCGCTGGGTTTGAAAAGTGGGAATTGTCGCAGGATCTCTTGGCGAACTTCGCCGAGGGTGAGCCGGTCGCAGGCGGGGTCGAAGTTCTCCAGTCGGCCGGCGGATTGCACGGGTTGAAAGGTCACACCGCGCACGCACGGCTGCTTGATCGCAAACTCCAGGATCGCCCCGATCTGATCGTCATTCAGTCCCTTCTTCAGAGTGACGACCAGCGTCGTGGAAATGTTGTGCTCATTGAGTCGATCGAGCGCGCGCTTGCGGACACTGGTCAGGTCTTCCCCGCGAAGGGCAAGCAATGGCCCGGGCGTAAGCGAATCGAATTGCAGGTAGATCTCGAAGCGAGGCATATGGCCCGCGAGTCTTCGGGCAAATTCCGGATCGTTGGCAATCTTGATCCCGTTCGTATTCACCATCAGGTGCTTGATCGGCCGCGCCTTGGCCGCGTCAAGAATGGCGAAGAACTCCGGATGGATCGTCGGCTCCCCGCCGCTGATCTGCACCACATCCGGCTCCCCCTCGTTCCGCACCACGCAATCCAGCATGAACTCGATCTGCTCCAGGCTCCGATGCGCCCCATGATGCGGCGACGACTCGGAATAACAGATCGGGCACGTCAAATTGCACCTATCCGTCACCTCCACCAGCGTCAGGCAACTGTGCTGCTCATGGTCCGGGCACAATCCGCAATCATAAGGACATCCATATTTGATCGGCGTATTAAACTTCAGCGGCATCTGCCCCGGCTTGATCGTCTGCCGCGATAGCTTGTAATACTCCGCATCGGTCGAGATCAGAACCTTCTGAAACCGATGCTCCGGGCACCACTTGTGCAGATAAACCCGCTCGCCCTCGATGACCACCTTCGCTTCCACCTTGCGAAGACAGGTGGCGCAGAGGCTGTTGGTGAGTTCGTAGAAGAGATAAGGGCGGTCGGGCATTTGTACTCCGAACTCAACGGGTGTCATCCGGTCGTCGATTGCATCCAAGCCGCTTACTTCGCGTTCAGTCTCAGGGGATCACTGTTGCACATGCGCAACACCTCGGGTAACCGCGGCACGCCAGGGTGCGATCTTCGTCAACGCAAAAACGAAGATGCGGCAATTCCACATGTGCCGAGGAAAATCAACGTCCCAACACCAAGCGAAATAAAAACGCCTCTGCCCGCAAGCTTCCAGCGGTTTGACAGGCTCAGGCCGATCCCGATGAGAAGCTTGATCGTGAGGAACGCGAAGATCGCAATCAAGGGCCTGTTCCCCCCTTGGAGGGCAAGCAACAGAATTCCCCAGAAAATCATCGACGCGACGCTGCCGGCGACAAGGCCGGTCCAGAACTGCCGGCGGCCGCCCTCTTGCGGCCGCTGGCCGGCCGGTGGCTCGTAATCCAACGGATTTGGAGATGAATGATTCGGATCGGACATGGATTCTCCGATGATCGGTTTTGCAATCCCGAAGTCTATGAGACGATGGGCAGAGCCGCTCCCATGCGATACCCGCGAAGTAAATCGAGGGTGCAGATGACAGCCCCCAATACACTGACGATCTGAATCGCACTCAGCCCAGCGTATGGCTTCCACGTGGGTTTGATGAACTCCACGTTAAAACGGAATAGGAGATAAGCAAGCAAATAAAGTCGGAAGAGCGTGCCGTTGGGCAGTGAGGCAGCCCGGCGGGCGCGGAGGCTCCACAGTCCCGCGCCAAGCGCAAGCAGGAAGACGATCTCGTAAAGCTGCGTCGGGTGCCGCGGCCCGTCGCCGAAGTTGACGGCCCAGGGGAGGCGAGTGAAGTTGCCGTGCGTGTGATCATCGAGGCCGGTGAGGAAGCATCCCACGCGGCCGATGCACTGGCCCAGGATGAGCGGGAAGACGAAGGCGTCGCCGGTGGAGTGGCGGATGCCGAGGCATTTCTTGGCGATCTCGACGCCGGCCCATCCGCCGAGCAGCCCGCCGACGATGGTCTTCCCGCCGGCCCAGGCGGCCGGGTCCAAGCGGTGCGGCCAATAGTCCGGCAGCGATTCCACCCACGCCAGCACCTTCGATCCGATCAGCGCTCCGAAAATCGCGCCCACCAGAATCCACAGATTCTGCTCGAAGGGCACCTTCGCCCGCGGGAAGCGCGGCCGCAGATACCGGTAAAGCTGGAACCCCGCCGAGTAGGCGATGACTTCCATCACCAAATGGGGATGAATGCGATGGCCGAAGACGTGAAGGTAGACGGGGAAGGTCATCGGAATCCGTACAGTATGATAAAACGTGAGGCGTCGTTTCGAGTGGATCGCCCGTCACATCTCAATTACGAAATTCAAAGCGGCAGGAAAACGACCTGATTGTGAATCTCGTATGGTTCAACTGGTCGTCAGGAATTGCCGCATTCCCGTCTTCCTGTGCGGTCACAATGTCCAAACTGCGGGAGCGCAGGCCCTCGGTAATCTCTCGTCGCACATGCGCGTCCATGTACAGTCGGAGCATCAGACTTGCTCGCTGGATTTAGGAGGGACGCCACCCATCCGATCGAGCAACGCCTCGCGGCTCATCCCTGAAGTTTCGGCGCGAAGCGCAGAGATCTCCTGCAATTCACGCTCAATGTTCGCATCTAATTCCGTCTGATGATCGTAGTAATACGCAAGTGCGGCGTGGATCTGCGCGAGCGAAAGATGCGGGTATTGTCGCCGAATATCGTAGGGCGTCATCCCGCTGCGCGTGTCCAGCACGATGTTGACCACGCGCGACCGAGATCCCGCAATTCTAGCAACGCCGTGATCATCCAACTCGATGTGTTCGACGGAAATCGTGGGCATCCGAATACCTCGAAAGCGACCGGTGAATTATAGCCGAATCGGCCCGATTTAGAGTTGTCGCACCCGAGCAGCGCGTCGAAGACGGTCGACATCTTCGGGTTGTAGATGCCCGGCCAACGCCGTCATTGCGTTTGCCGCCCCGCAGGCCGCCGCAAGCATCAAGGCCGCGTCCATGGTTTCATTGGTGGAGAGTGCGATCCCCAAGCCCGCGGCAAACGCGTCGCCGGAGCCGACGGCGCTAATCGCCTTAACGGCGGGCGAGAAGACTCGCCAGACGTTCGTTCCGTCGCTGCCGATCGCGCCGGACTTACCGAGCGTGATGATCAGCTTTCCGCCAGCGGGAGTATTACGGCGGATGGCGTCGATCAGGCGGCTGTCGTCGCTCAGGTCTGTTCCAAGCGTCTCGGCAAACTCCTCGCGATTCAGCTTGTAAATCGCGTTGCCCTGTTCGAGCGCGAGCTTGAGCGGCTCTCCCCGAGCGTCAATCACCGCCATCGCGTCGTGTTCCCGCGCCAATGGCAGCCACCGTGCGTAAAAGTCCTGCGGCGCGCCCGGCGGAAGGGTGCCGGAGAAGATCCACAGGGGCGACTTGGGAAGCAGAAGCCGCAGCTTGCCGTCAAGCTTTTCCCAAGCCGCGTCCACGACGGGAGACGACTCTTCAACCAGTTCGGTCGCCGTGCCGGCCTGGCGATCGATCACGGTGATGCACTGGCGCGTTTCCCTCCCGCCGACCGTGAAATGGTGCTCGATTCCCGCGGCATCGAGATCGGCGCACAGCATCTGGCCGCGCGTCCCGCCGACGAAGCCGGTCGCCAGCACGTCATGTCCCAGAGTGCGCAATACTCGCGCGACGTTGATCGACTTGCCCGACGCATAATCGGCCACATGCCTGGCACGATTGACGCCGTCGACTTTTACGCGATCGAAGGTCATCGAGCGCTGATAGACGGGCGTGGTTCCAAGGCAAATGACCATGGAAGAAGAATACCGGCGCGAAAGGAATGAATCACCCTATCGCCGGTTGGCCCGCTTCAGCGGGCGCCCGTCCCGAAACATCACCCCGGGAGTGCCGATGCAAAGAATTTCACCCAATTCTCCCCCATGATTCCCCGCACCGCGGGATCCGGGAAACCCGCCGAAGAGAGCGCATCCGCGACGCGGGGCAGATCCGCGGAAGTCTCGATTTCGATGGGGATCTGCTCGCGGCCCAGGCCGCCGTCCATGTCGGTGCCGATGCCGACCTGATCGGCGTCGCCGATCAGGTCGCACATGTGCTTGACGTGCCGGACGACGTCATCGAGCGTCGCGCGGCGTTTGCCGTAATCGGGCGCGGGAACGAGGAAGCGATCGTAGAAGTTAATCCCGATAATGCCGTCACGGGCGGCGACGGCCTTGATCATCTCGTCAGAAAGCTGGCGATCCGTCGGGATGATCGCCCGGCAATTTGAATGGGAGGCCATAATCCTGCTGCCGGTCAAGTCGAGCAGTTGCCAGAACGAATCCTCTGCCAGGTGCGAGGCATCATGGATGATGCCGAAGCGATCCAGTTCGGGGATGAGTTCGACGCCCTCGCTTGTGAGCGGCCCCGGCGCACCAGTCCCGCCCGCATACCGCGTCCGTTTCCACGCGAGGCCGACGATGCGAATGCCCAGATCGAAAAACACCTTAACATCCCCCGGCGTGCGGATCGGATCGGCCCCCTCGAGAAGGAGAATCGAGTCGATTGTGGCACGGGACTTCGACGAGTTCAGTCGAGTCGCGTCTCGCCCGTGCTGAGCACCTTGCACGGGCGGGACGACCGTGCCACCGGCACGCAGTTGCTCACCGATTTTCACAAACGACATCTCCCCCGCATCCGCCTGCTGCTTATACCAGCGAAGCTGGTCGATGGCGGCGGCGTGCGCCTCTTCGGGCGACCGATATCCGCGTTCCTTCGGGGAGTCCGGGGCGCAGAAGATCGTGGCACAGATCAAACCCACCCCGCCGGCCCGAAGGTCGGGAAGACCGACCGAAGGAATCCCGTCAGCATCCGCAGTTTGCTCGCGGGCAGGCCGAAGCACCTCGCGGCCGCGGAGGGCGTTGTAAGCCAGATCCAGGTGGGCATCGACGATGAACATGGCCGGCATTGTAGGACGGATCGACTCGGCGCGAAATCGGGGGCTTTCATTAGGCGCGATTGTGCCGTTTGCGGCTTCGCGAACGATGCGCGTCATTCGTTCGCGAAGCCGCAAGCGGCGATCGGACGATAGATGTCTCCCGGGTCCGATAAAAATTGGAGTGCGATACCCATCCGGGTCGATGGTGCATCCAGATGCTCTCCACCGCCGCGCTGACCTGGCACCCACTTGAATCGCTCGACGCGCGGTTTCGCACCAATTTGGCCGCGTTGGAGACGCGCGACGCGCAGCTCGCCGGGCGGTTGCGGGCGCTGGCGGTTTCAAGGCCCTTTTTCATTGCCGCGGTCGGAGACAATGTGTTTCTGGGCCGTGCGGGGGCGACGGGGATTGAGGTGATTGCCGATCCCGTCCCGCCCCCCGCCGCCCGGGCGCTTGGTTCGGTCAGCGGGCCGCTGGCGGTCGCGGGGTTGGGGTACGGCTGGCTATGGGATGTTCTGGCAAAGATCCCCTGCCGAGTGGACGTGCTGCCCATGCATCGTCCGCCGATCTATTTCCTGGTCGGCGACGTCGAGCAGCTTTGGGCGGTGCTGCACGTGCTGGATTGGCGTGCAATGCTGGCCGAGCGAAGGCACCCCATCTTTGCCGGACCGGATGCGATCGACCAATTCCGCCAAAGCCTGATCGCCGACCCGACATTGCCGGAGCCGCGCGGACTGATCCGAATTGATTCGACCCTCCCAGCGCAAGACCTCAATCCCTTCATGGAATTCGTGCGTGGAGCGCGGGACGAACGCCTGGCTGACCTGTATCAGCGTCTACACGCGGTGTACGCGCCGCCGGCCGGTTCCGATTGGCCCCAGCGATTTCGCTCCGGCCGCCTGCGGGTTCTGGGGATCACCAGCCGATACACGACCTTTCTCCAGCATTCGATGCGCGACTGGCTGGACGCTTTTGGGCGAATGGGGCACGACGTTCGATTGCTGATCGAAGGACATGATCATCAGATGCTGGGCGCGTTCGGCTACGCCGCAGGAGTTCTCGACTTCAAGCCCGACCTGATCCTTGTGATTGACCACTACCGCTCGGCGCTCGGCAAACTCCCGGAATCTGTCCCATGCGTGATGTGGGTGCAGGACCGGCTTCCCAATATTTACTGCCCCGCCGCCGGCGCGGCGCAGGGTCCGCGAGATTACTGCATCGGCTTCAGCCGGCATCATCTAAGCTCACGCTATGGCTACCCCGCCGAGCGGTTTCTCTCATGCACGGTGGGGGTCAACGAACATCGATTCGAGCAGACGCCGCTGAGTCCATCCGATCAGGCCCGTTTCGGCTGCGACGTCTCCTACGTCAGTCATGCGAGCACGCCTGCGGATCAGGTTCTCCGCGATCATCTGGCCAAATTCAACTCGCCGGAGCTTTCGCGATTGTTCGACCATATGTACCAGCGTCTCGAAGCGTGGTATGCCGCCGGCGGCATCGCGCTGAGCGACGTCGCGCTGCGCGAATTGCTCGACCAAAGCATGGCGTCCACCGGCATCATGCTGACCGAGGAGAAGCTGGCCGAGTCGGTGATCTTCTTCAATCACAGCGTGCAGAACGCGATCTTCCGGCACCAGACGCTCCTGTGGCTTGCCGACATGGGGCTGAATCTGCACCTATGGGGCAAGGGCTGGGAGAAGCACCCCAAGCTCCGCCGATTCGCCCGCGGCGTGGCAGATAACACCACAGACCTCAGCAAGATCTATTGCGCCAGCAGGATCAATATTCAGGTGACGCCGCACGGCTCTGTCCACCAACGCCTGCTCGACGGTTTGGCCGCCGGCGGCTTCTTTCTGCTTCGCTGGCACCCGGGCGACGCGGTCGGACTGATCTATCGGGAGCTGCTGGATTGGTGTGCGGTTCGGAACGTGCGCAGCGACGTTGAGTTGTATGCCAGTGCCGACGAGCGCGTCCGACAGATTATCGCGCGAATCAACGAGTGCGAAACCTCCACGCCGCAGAACCGGCAAATGAGCGTCTTCGACGTGATGAACGGCCATGCCGACATGAACTTTCTCGGCACCGCCGACTCCGTCTGGCCAGAATACGACCGCGTTGCGTTCAATACCCGTGACGAGCTTGAGGCAAAGGTCCGCCACTTCCTGAGCGCCGAGCAAGAACGACGCGAGCTGTCTGACTCGATGCGGCAGGGGATGCTGGAAAAATTCAGCTACGCGAGCATCTCAATGCGTTTGCTCAACATGATCGCCGATGACCTTGGAGCGAGGAGCCAAAAGTGCGTAGCCTGAGGCCCGAGGCCATCCAGCGCGGCTGGATTGCCGCAGACGACCCGCTGCTGGTGCCGCGGCTGGCGTATCCGCTTGGCGCAGATCTGCCGGAGGTCGTACACGATTTCAATCGAGCCGCTCGCGACCGCGTATTGCGCGACGTACTGGCCGGAGACGCTGCGCCCGAGTCGAACCCGCCGCTGTTTGGCGCCGAAGCCGAAGTGACCGTCGCCGAGGTCGAGCGCTACGGCATCCCCCTTCGCACAGTACTTGGGACACAATCGGGCCTGATGCGCAGCGATCCGTACTACAGCGAGGCATATCTGGCCCGCTTTTACCGCGATCATTACCGCGATCTGTATCGACCCCGCCGGTTCTCGCAATCGTGGTTCTTCAGCGAGCAGATTCGCTCCGGCCAACGCATTCTCGACCGCCTCGGCGGACGACTCCCGGGCCGCGGCCGGGTGCTCGACATCGGCTGCGGAATGGGCGGGATGCTCGTTCCGTTCAGCTTCTCAGGTTACCAGGTCAGCGGCTGCGACTGCGGGCAGGAATACGCCGACCGCGGCCGCAGCCTCGGACTCGACATCCGCGTCGGCGGCCCGGAAACACTGGCAAGCGATGAAAAGTTCGATCTAATCATCCTGTCTCATGTCGTGGAACACGTGCGCGATCCGGTGGCGTTTCTTTCGCGAGCCGCGTCATTGTTGAGCGATCGAGGCGTCTGCTATATCGAAGTGCCCGGACTGCTCGATCTGGATCGGTGCTACCAGGGCGATGTGCTGCAATACCTTCAAAACGCCCACCGTTGGCATTTCACCTCCGGCACATTGGGAGCCGTGCTTTGCCGAGCCGGGCTCGAGGCGATGGAGTCGGATCAAGCGGTCACGTGTCTTGCGACCCGCGGGACGGCGCACCCCAATGCCCTTCCAGCCGATGGGCCAGCGGTATTGGCCGAGATTTCCCGATTGGAACAGGCGTACGCGTAGCCGAAAGTCGAAATGAACATGACGCGATCCACTGGCAAGGCACTGGCGATCATCCCCGCACGCGGCGGATCGAAGGGGATTCCGCGGAAGAACATCCGGCTGGTTTGCGGGCAGCCATTGATCGCATGGACAATCCAGGCGGCCCGGACGGCGCGTAGCGTTGGCCGGGTGGTTGTTTCGACCGATGACTCTGAAATCGCGGACGTGGCCAGCCGGTTCGGCGCCGAAGTGGTGAGACGTCCGGCCGAGCTGAGTGGCGATACCGCATCCTCCGAGCAGGCGTTGTTGCACACGCTCGAGATGTTGGAAGCAGACGGCGCGGATCGGCCGCCGCTGCTCGCGTTTCTGCAGTGCACCTCCCCGCTGACGCTGGCCGAGGACGTGGATGGGACGCTTCGAGAACTGGTCGAATCGAATGCGGATTCTGCGCTGACGGTCGCGCCGTTCCACCATTTCCTCTGGCGCGCCGAGGACGGCAACGCGGTGGGGGCAAACCATGACAAGCAAGTCCGCCCCATGCGACAGGCGCGCAAGCCGCAATACCTGGAGACGGGCGCGGTCTACGCGATGAAGACCGATGGCTTTCGGGCCGCCCGGCACCGGTTTTTCGGCAAGACGGTCATGCACGTCGTCCCATCGGACCGGACGCTGGAGATCGACGATCCGCGAGACCTGGTGATGGCCGAGACGCTGCTCCGGATCCGCACCGAGCGCGATCGGGAGAACCTACTGCCTACGTTGCCGGCCGCAGTGGTCTTCGACTTTGACGGCGTCTTTACTGACAACGGCGTGTGGCTCGACGAGGACGGCCGCGAGGCTGTCGTCTGCCGCCGCGACGACGGCATGGGAATCCAGCAACTCAAGCGGATTGGCGTCCCAATTCTGGTCCTCTCGACCGAACGCAATCCCGTCGTTTCGGCCCGGGCCCGAAAGCTCGGCATTGAGTGCATCCAGGGATGCGACGACAAGGAAGCCGCCCTCTTGAAGTGGCTGGTCGAGAGGAATCTGGCGCCGGATCGCGTGGTCTACGTTGGCAACGACGTGAACGACCTAGACTGCCTGCGCGCCGTCGGTTGCGGCGTGGCCGTCGCCGATGCCTACCCGGAGGCGCAGCGGGCGGCGCGGATTGTCCTCAGCCGTGCCGGGGGCCGCGGTGCGGTGCGAGAGCTTTGCGATTTGATCACTCAACGTGCGGAGGCGGCATGAAGACGGATAACGCGATGGCACCCACCCTACTGCTGGGGAATCGCGCGATCGGCGCGGGCCAGCCGGTTTACGTGATTGCAGAAATTGGCATCAATCACAACGGCGATCTTGATGTAGCCAAGAAGCTGATCGACATGGCCGCACTTGCCGGCTGCGATGCGGTCAAGTTCCAGAAGCGCACGCCGGAATTGTGTGTCCCGGACGAGCAGAAGGACCTCAAGCGCGAAACGCCGTGGGGCGTCATGACCTATCTCGAATATCGCCACCGGGTGGAGTTCGGGTTCGAGCAATACGCCCAGATCGATCGGCACTGCAAGGCCCGCGGCATCGCGTGGTTTGCCTCGTGCTGGGACGAGCCGTCGGTAGACTTCATCGAGCAGTTCGAGCCGGTCTGCTACAAGATCGCCTCGGCCTCGGTCACCGACATGGCGCTGCTTGAGAAGCTCAAGGCGACGGGCCGGCCGCTGATTCTGTCCACCGGCATGTCGCACATGGAGGAAATCCGCAAGGCCGTCTCGGTGCTTCCGAAGGAGCGTCTTGCGCTCTGCCACGCAACGAGCAGTTACCCATGCAAAGCGGAGGAACTCAACCTGCGAGTGATTGAGACGCTCAGTGAGGAATTTGGCGTTCCGGTTGGATACTCTGGTCATGAAGTCGGCTTGCAAACCACCTACGCCGCTGTCGCGCTGGGCGCGTGTTTGGTCGAGCGCCACATCACGCTCGACCGGGCGATGTGGGGGAGCGACCAGGCGGTGTCGGTCGAGCCGCAGGGGCTGGTGCGCCTGGTGCGCGATATTCGTGTGATCGAGCGCAGCCTCGGCGATGGCGTCAAGCGCGTCTACGAAAGCGAAAAGCCGAGCCGGGCCAAGCTTCGCCGCGGCAGAACCGTGACCAATCAACAGTTGGCGCATCATTCGCTGCTAGCGGAAAACCAGAAACTGCGCAACCGCCATGCCGGCGAACGCTGCTTCATTCTGGCCACAGGCCCGTCGGTGCGCGGCCAGTCGCTGCATCAATTGGCCGGCGAGACCTGCATCAGCGTAAGCAACTTTTTCGTTCACCCTGACTACGCTCGGATCCTCCCGCGTTACCACTGCGTCGCCCCGTTCCATAAACCGATCACAGAGGATGGCTGGCAGGAATGGCTCGCCGAGATGGCGGGCAAAACCGGCGGCGCGGAATTGTTCTTCGGCCTGCAAGACCTTGAGCGCAATGGCCAGGGTGGGCTGTTCAACGTTCGCCAGGTCCACCACATGCACCTGGGCGGCTCTCTCGGCCAGCTTGAGGCCCATGGGATCGACCTGACTCGGGCCTTGGCGGCCCCACAGTCGGTCACCATCATGGCGCTCTACTCGGCCATCTATATGGGCTTCAGCGACATCGTCCTGCTGGGCTGCGACCACGATTGGATTCTGCACCTCAATGAGTCGCGCCATTTCTATAGCGAAGACCAGCACGCCTTGAATCGCTCGGGATACAGCGAGTGGTTCTCGTCGTCGTTGGACGATTACTGCCGGGACTACATTTCGCTTTGGGGCCAGTACCGGGCCGTCCACAAGATCGCCAGCGCCAAAGACGTGCGAATCGTCAACGCGACCCGCGGCGGTTTATTGGACGTCTTCCCGCGCGAATCACTGGAGCGCGTGGCGGCATAAACGCTCGCTTCACAGATTAACCCAATCTTCCCTCCGGTCGCGGCTCGGGCCACCTCTGCGCGGGTGTAACTCCTCTTTGTGGCGACTTGGTGGGGTAGACATTCCTGTCTGCCCATTATCCGCAGGGACATTCCTGTCCCTTCCTCACTATTTCAGGTCCGCTCGGCCATGCGCCGCATTGACCAATCCCCCGCACCATTGGACACTATGGCAGGTGCATTCATCTCGGGGTTTTGCTGGAGTTCGCCATGCCTTGGAGTCGCTGGAGCCGGCTGGCTGTCGTTTGGTCGATTGTCCTCTGCGGAGTGCGCCATGCGATCGCGGACTCGGCGCCGATCCCACGCCTGGCTGGCGCAAGCACCTGGAGATCAGCTACGCCAAGGACGGGCGGAAGAAAAAACTCTCCGTGGATGAAGATAAGAACGTCGATCCGATCGAACTGGCGCGGTGACCGGCCCGATCTGTCAGGTGATCGCGGCCTTCGGCGGGTCGCCCCATCGCATCTCACTTGCCCGTCTCGGGACGCGCAGCATCAACGACCATATGGTACGCATCAATGAGCTGCCTTCGGGCCGCGGCGCGGAAGGGCTGGCGGAGG
>Ga0182024_10003225_pt1 | contig 39216 bp, 35 predicted proteins | sample P32metaG_FD_120480 | JGI IMG/M metagenome (GOLD analysis project Ga0182024, IMG submission 120480) | Permafrost microbial communities from Stordalen Mire, Sweden - P3-2 metaG (Illumina Assembly) | ecosystem: Environmental > Terrestrial > Soil > Wetlands > Permafrost | place: Sweden: Stordalen...
AGCGGTTCACGCGTTCGCCGAGCGCGGCCAGGCGGGCGAGAACGACGTCGACGATGTCGCGGTTGGCCTCGAGATAGGCGCGGCCCTCCGCGGTGATGGCATAGAGCTTCTTGCTGCCTTCGGTCGAGGCGGTGACATAGCCTGCTTCCTCCAGGTAGGTCAGCGTCGGATAGACGATGCCGGGGCTCGGGCTGTACCAGTCCGCGGTCTTCTCCTCGACCAGCTTGATGATCTCGTAGCCGTGGCGGGGCTCCTCGACGATGAAGGCGAGCGCGATGAGCCGCAGGTCGCCCTGCGCCAGCATGCGCCCGGCGCGCAGGTCTTCGGGGTTCATGCCGCCGCCCATGCCGTGCCGCCCGCCAAAGCCAGAACCGCCGAAGCGGCCGCGGCGGTGGCGCCCGGCGCCCCAGTGGCCGTGGTGTGAATTGCAATGTCCGTGCATTCGGTTTTCTCCAGTTGATAAGATATATCTTTAGATAGATCATCATGAGGTGTAACGCAAGATATATCTTTCATCTCGGCGTTATTGCGGAAAGATATTATTTATCAGTAGCTTAATATGTAAATTCTGGTGCGAGTTCTGGTAGTGGGTCAGTTTGAATGTGGCGGTAGTGGCCAGTTAGACCTGCCACCCTTTATGAGATTTAATTCCTTGAATGTCTAAATTCGTGCCAGCCCGGAACTCAGTTTGACGAAACTTCCGCTAATCGCTACTTCTACGAGTGGCTGCGCAGGGGATTGGGGCTGTGTTCGGCTATTTCATTCTGCGACTATTCCTTTGGATTGGGACTGTCGGCATCGCACTTTTTCCAACGCTGCAAGCATCTGGTGCTTGGCCGTCGCCCGATCCCTACTCAACCATGGCTGAAATAAATCTGCACGGGAACTTCCGTGATCTCTTGTTTGTGATCGTTCCGGCCGCCGCAATCGCATTGTCCACATGGATGGAGTTCTTATCTGCGTGCGTGATTCGGAGGCGCGCAGCGCGTACTGGATTGATTACGGTCGGATTTCTTGCTCTAATCGCAATTGTGGCTAATATCGCAGTGCTCGCTACCGGGATGGTTGGTTTTTCCCTAATACCAGCCGGCTCTGGACAAGTCGCCTCCACCACATTTTCGTACTGCTCGACGGCGATTATCGTCGGCCTGGGCGTGAGTTTGCTTAGTGAAATTGGAGCGACTTGCGCAAACTCGTTTTACGGGAATTAAGAGGAACGTGGGCTTTAGTAAGACGCTTAACGTCCTCGGATTAGCTCTCCCAGAAGGAGACAATGGCAATGACCAAGATCGAAGTACTGCAGTATCTGGTGTATGCTCAGTACGCCCTCGTGGCGCTATCCGTGCTCGTCTTAGGTGTGCGTGTCTTCACGCCGCTAGCAATTCGCGCCGAAATCGTACGATTCATACGCGGGCACTTGCCGGGACGGAAGGGCCGTCTCGAAGCGTGACTGCTTCTGAGCGAGTGGCCTCCCAAGCCTCAAGCATTTCCACAACGTCTTTCATTTCCCACAGCCGCCTAGTAACGCCAGCGGCCATTGCCGGGGTGACTTTAAGCGTTTGATGGATGCGAACAAAATTGTAATAGAGGAAATGCAGGGCCATCGAGTGCGCGTGGTTTTGGACTTTCTTGCTGAACGCATTTGTCAAGCGCGTCATGCGCCGATTGTGCATCCGGACATTCAGGTTATTACGCTCGCTGTGCGACGTGCTGATTGAGGCTGGATCGGGATTGCCCTGCACAGCCACCTTGCGCGCACCAACGCAAGCAGGCGGGCTGTAGCGACCCTTGAAGCTATCGGGAGTGGCACCGAAGACCTTCACGACTTGCCCGTAATCGGCCTCTGGAAACGCGCCCTTGACCGCCTGTGCGTAGGCGCTGAAAGCGTCACTGCTGAGCTGAACTTTTTCGCTCACGCGGCTGGCTAGGTTTTGCATGAAGGCTCGCGCGGCATGGCCGTTGCGATGCCCGACATACCAGCACGGAACGAGCTTAGTGTTTCGGCAGGTAGCGATCCAAACCCAAACATCGCCCTGCACGTGTTGCTTATCTTGGGGAGTGTTCGCGGCCTTTGAGCCGACAAATCCCCAAATTTCGTCGGTTTGAATGTCGGTGCAGGGCAGATTGCGCAGGGTGCGGTCCTGATACCAAACCGCTGCCTGACCGGCATCAACGAGAAGCTTGATGACCGTGTTCTTGCTCGCGCCCGTCAGCCGGGTAATAGCGCGGATCGATTGACCCTCGCAAAGCAGGTGAAGGATACGGGCGCGGGTCTCACGGTCGAGCTTGTTCATGCCCGACATGATATGACCCTTTATACTTAGCGTCAAGCAATATTTAGGATTTGGGTACTCCGAGCGGAGCCGTGCCATACAAGAAGTGCTTACTCAGTTTTGAATGCCGCTCGACTTTTGGCGCTGTAGGCGCGGGCGAGGGAGGAGGCGATGGCGTTTGGGCTTCCTCTGCTGTCTCCCCGTCGAACTGGCCGAACATCTTCTTGGCGTCCGGCTCCGAAAGCTCATAAGTAGAATAAATGCCCTTCTTTCCAGGGACGTTATAGATCATCCCACGGCTGGCCATGCGGAAAAGCCGCTGCGTTACGGCCGTCCGCTTAGGAACCTCTTTGGTTCTGGTGTAAAGCTCCATAATGATCTTATCGAGCGAAAGTACACCACCGGCTTGGGCAATTATGTATTCTATGAGCAGCTCTTGCCGGTCGTTTTCGGTAAGGTTTAATTCTTTCAGTAGCTCATCCGGAGCGTGTTCGATCTCCTCAAAGGTAAGAAGAATCCGCTTTTGCGGAGTATCTCCTCTGTTCAAATAGGCAATATCCTGGGTGCCACGCTTCTGGATTTCTTCCATGAAGTGTGCCAAGTCTGCGAAAGTTCTAGCAGTCTTAAAATGAAGGCCGCTTCGATAGTTATCTTCATCATATTTTCGCGCTAACCTCTCTTGGACAGCCACCTGCTCCTTGACGAAAGTAACGTAGTTATCTATCTTAGGCATCGTTCGGGTCCTTCTAGGTTGGAGGAGAGGACGGGATTCGAACCCGTGGCACGCTTCTCAGGGCGTGCACTGGAATGACAGTCCAGCGCTTTAAGCCACTCAGCCACCTCTCCGGCTACATTCTCGGCACCACAGCCGAGCGTCGTACAAGCCACTCAGTCATACGGGAAGCACTTTGCTTTTTGACGGGAGGGGCTTGTGCCTTGCGGTGCAGGCCCCTCTTTTAATTGCCAGAATCGCCGTTTTTTCCCGTACTTCGCGAAAGATATAGCGCCGGTTCACAAAAGTTTCAAGGCGCGATCTCAATAGAACCGCAATCAGAATTGCAATGAAATCTAATCAGGCCGCCGCCGGAAAATTATAAACGTAATATCAACACTTTATGCGGGCTATTTCGCTTTCTTCCACCTAGTGCGGGCTGCCTTTTTGGCGATCTCCGCTCGCCTTTCGGGCGACAAAGCGCGCGACCGGGCAGCGCCGCCCCGCTTGCCGAGCGCCGCCGCTGCCGGGTCCTTGCCCTGTTCTTCTGGCGTAGGTTCCCGGTCCTCGACCTGGCCGGTGGCGATCTCGACCATGCGCTTTGCCCATTGATTGGGGTCACGCGGGCGCTTGGGGTGCTTCTCGGCCATGCTTGCAGTATGCACCGGAAGGGCCCAAACCGCCATGACTAGTCAAGGGCTGCCTTATTCAAACTGACCCACTACCCGAGTTCTAGCAGCGGACAGTCTGAATAAGGCAGTCCGAATTAGGGTTGCGGGGTACGCCAGGAGGGTTGCATATTGCAACCATGAGGTTAGGCCCGCTCAAAGCTGTCGAGTTCGTCTGCCCGAATTGCCAGCTGCACTATCGGGCAACGCAGCAGCACTCTACCGAACAACTATCGGGCAGTTTCGAGTGCGAGGAATGTCATAAGCCGGTGCATGAATGGACCGGATTTCAGGACTATTTCGATTGGCAGTCGATCAGGATGAAGCCACCCGGGCAGGGGACCAAACTGTGACTGTGGCAGACTAGGCGACAGCCCTTTTTTGCACGGCTTCCTCGCCTCGCGAGTTCGCCATAGGCGGAGCGCGCGCCGCGGCACTAGAATGCGGCGATGTTCGCGACCTTCTTCCATGAGCTCAAGCAGGCCGGCCTGCCGGTGACGCTGCGCGAGTACCTGACCTTGATGGAGGCGATGGAGAAGGACCTCGCCGGCCGCCGCGTCGAGGATTTCTACTATCTGTCGCGCGCCGCCCTGGTGAAGGACGAGCGCAATCTCGACAAGTTCGACCGCGTGTTCGGCCACGTCTTCAAGGGCCTCGACCTCGTGGAGCAGGCGCTGGCCGCCGAAATCCCGATCGAGTGGCTGAAGAAGCTGACCGAGAAATACCTCACCGAGGAGGAGAAGAAGCAGATCGAGGCCATGGGCGGTCTCGAAAAGCTCCTCGAAACGCTGCGCCAGCGCCTCGCCGAGCAGAAAGGCCGCCACCAGGGTGGCAAGAAATGGATCGGCACGGCGGGAACCTCGCCGTTCGGCGCCTATGGCTACAATCCCGAGGGCGTGCGCATCGGCCAGGACGGCAACCGCAATTTCCGCGCCGTGAAGGTGTGGGACAAGCGCGAGTTCAAGGACCTCGCCGGCGACGTCGAGCTCGGCACCCGCAACATCAAGATCGCGCTGCGCCGGCTGCGCAAGTTCGCGCGCACCGGCGCGCCGGACGAGCTCGATCTCGACGGCACCATCAAGGGCACCGCGCACAAGGGCTATCTCGATATCCTGATGCGGCCCGAGCGCCACAACACCATCAAGGTGCTGCTGTTCTTCGACGTCGGCGGCTCGATGGACTGGCACGTCAAGGCGACGGAGGAATTGTTCTCCGCGGCGCGCACCGAGTTCAAGCACATGGTGCACCTCTACTTCCACAACTGCCTGTACGAGAAGGTGTGGAAGCAGAACGCGCGGCGCTGGACCGAGACGACGCCGACCTTCGACGTGCTGCACACCTATCCGCACGACTACAAGGTGATCTTCGTCGGCGACGCCGCCATGAGCCCTTACGAGATCGTCGCGCCGGGCGGCTCGGTCGAGCACTTCAACGAGGAGGCGGGCCAGGTGTGGATGCAGCGGCTCCTCGCCACCTATCCGTCATGCGTCTGGCTCAATCCGCTGCCTGAGCGCGAGTGGGAGACCACCGCCTCGATCCGCCTGATGCGCCAGCTTCTCGGCGGGCGGATGTACCCGTTGACGCTGGAGGGCCTCGACGCGGCGATGCGGGAGCTGGGGAGGTAGTTGCAACGGGTGAGATGTCGCACAACCCCATCTTCCCAATCGCGGGAATCGCTTTATATTGGGGCCGTCGTTAACAAACCGAAAGGAGGTGATCCAGTGTCTCATTGTCTATCGCCGCGGTCGCCGGCATTCATGATCTGGATCCTCGCCTCTGCCGAGGCTCCTGCCAGGTGACTTAAATCCGTCACCGGCTCATGCGCGCGGGCAGCACATCGCTTCGCGCAACCGGGCCACGGCCTGACAATGGAAGGGTCGTCCGCAAGGGCGGCCCTTCTTTATATTTTCTTTGCGTTTTTTTGGCGCGGTGACGCTTGAGGGCAGGCCGCGGCGATGCGGCAGGCCGGCGCTTCCCAAAGCCGCGCGATATAACCAATCTGTGCTACCGAGCGTGCGCAGGAGGTACCCAATGCCCGCCGAGAAATTCGATTTCCGCAACGCCCAGGGCCACACGCTGGCGGCGCGGCTCGACCGCCCCGAAGGCCCGACGCGCGCGGTGGCGCTGTTTGCCCACTGCTTCACCTGCGGCAAGGACAACAAGGCGGCGCGGCGCATCGGCGAAGGTCTCAGGCTGCACGGCATCGCGGTGCTGCGCTTCGACTTCACCGGGCTCGGCGGCAGCGAGGGCGAGTTCGCCAACACCACGTTCTCCTCGAATGTCGACGACCTGATTGCGGCCGCGGATCATCTGCGGGAAAAACTCGCCGCGCCCGCGATCCTGATCGGCCACAGTCTCGGCGGCGCGGCCGTGCTCGCCGCCGCGCACCGCATCGCCGAGGCGCGCGCCGTGGTGACGATCAACGCGCCCTGCGATCCGTCGCACGTCGCCGGGCTCCTTGGCGAGCGCGTCGCCGATATCCACGCGCAGGGCGAAGTCGAGGTGAAACTTGCCGGCCGGCCGTTTCGCATCCGCCGCGCCTTGCTCGACGACATCGCCGAGCAAAAGCTTTCGGCGCGCATCGCAAACTTGCGCAAGGCATTGCTCATCTTCCACGCGCCGACCGACGACACGGTCGGCATCGACAATGCCAGCCACATCTTTGTTACGGCGAAGCATCCCAAGAGTTTCATCTCGCTCGACGGCGCCGATCACCTTCTCAGCCGCCCCAGCGATGCCGCCTATGTGGCGAGCGTCATCGCCGCCTGGGCCGAGCGCTATCTCGACATGGCGGTCGACGACCAGCCCACTGCCGATACCGAGGCCGGCGCCGTGGTGGTGCGCGAGACGCGGCGCGGCCAGTTCCAGCAAGAGATCATCGTCGGCGCCCACCGCCTGCTGGCGGACGAGCCGGTGGCGTCCGGCGGGCTCGACAGCGGCCCGGGTCCCTACGACTTCCTGCTTGCCGCGCTTGGCGCCTGCACGTCGATGACGCTGCGGCTCTACGCCGATCGCAAGCAATTGCCGCTGGCGCGGACCGTGGTCCGGCTGCGGCACAGCAAGATCCACGCGGCCGATTGCGCCGAATGCGAAACCAAGGAGGGGAAGATCGACCGCATCGAGCGCGCCATCGCGCTCGAGGGCGCTCTCGATGCCGACCAGCGTGCGCGGCTCATTGAGATCGCCGACAAGTGCCCGGTGCACCGCACGCTGGAATCGGAGATCGACATCCGCACCGTGGAGGCGCCGGCCGCCTAGCCCGCACTACGCCGTGCGCGGTGCGGCCTACATCTTTGCCTTCACGGCGGCGATCACTTGCGGGATCGCCGCGTCGTTGCCCGGCGCCATGATGTGGACGCCGGCGATGCCGGGGATGGTGGCAAGCTCCTCGATCAGCTCGACGCAGATCTTGACGCCCTCGCGCGCGGGGTCTTGGGCCTGCTCCATGCGCGCGATGAAGGCGTCTGGGATGATGGTGCCGTAGAGGTGGCTTTTCATCCATTGCGCCGACTTGGCCGAGCGCAACGGATTGACGCCGATCAGGATGGCGAGGTCCCGCGTCACGCCCGCCTGCTCAAGCACGCCGACATAGCGGCGCACGACGCCGGCGTCCATGCAGAACTGGGTCTGCGCGAACTGGGCGCCGGCTTTGACCTTGCCGAGGAGCGCGTTCGGCTGCCAGCCGGCCGGCGGGTCGATCGGCATGTCGGCGGCGCCGAGGAAGAAGTCGGCGTGGCCCGAAACCTTGCGCCCGGTGGGCAGGGTGCCGTCATCGCGCAACCGGCGCGCGGTCTCGATCAGGGTCTTCGAATCGATGTCGAACACCGGCTTGGTGTCGGGCTGGTCGCCGGCCTTGGGATCGTCGCCGGTCAGCATCAGAAGGTTGCGCACGCCGAGCGCCGCGGCGCCCATCAGCTCGCTCTGCAGCGCAATGCGGTTCTTGTCGCGGCAGGCAAGCTGCAAGATCGGCTCGATCTCCATGCCGACCAGGATCGACGCGGCTGCGAGCGCGCTCATGTGGGCCCGCGCGCCGGCGCCGTCGGTGACGTTCACGGCGTCCGCCAAGCCCTTAAGCGGCGCCGCCTTGGCATGCATCTCGTGGGCGTCGCAGGAGACCGGCGGGGCGATCTCGGCCGTCATGACGAAACGGCCCTGCCGCAGTCGCTGCGCGAAGGTCGAGAGGCCGGGATTGCTGCGGTCGTCCATTGCACCTTCTCAGCGGCGGCGCCGGGCAGGGACAGCGCTTATATGCTTTGCGGTGGCCCTGCAAATGGCCCCGTTCCTGGACATGAAAGCACTGCCCCGCTAGAGGTTGCACCAAGATGAGCGGCGTCAACGATATCAGGTCGGCCTTCCTCGCCTATTTCGCCCGCGAGGGGCACGAGATCGTGCCGAGCTCGCCGCTGGTGCCGCGCAACGACCCGACGCTGCTGTTCACCAATGCCGGCATGGTGCAGTTCAAGAACGTCTTCACCGGCCTCGAAAAGCGGCCCTATGTGCGCGCTGCCACCTCGCAGAAGTGCGTGCGCGCCGGCGGCAAGCACAACGACCTCGACAATGTCGGCTACACCGCGCGGCATCACACCTTCTTCGAGATGCTCGGCAACTTCTCGTTCGGCGACTACTTCAAGGACCGCGCGATCGAGCTCGCCTGGAAGCTGGTGACGAAGGAATTCGATCTTGCCGCCGACCGGCTGTGGGTGACCGTGCATCCGTCGGACGACACCGCGCGCCAGCTCTGGAAGAAGATCGCGGGTCTGCCGGACGCGCGCATCGTCGGTCATGCCGACAATTCGTGGGCCATGGGGCCGCTCGGCCCCTGCGGCTATTGCTCGGAGATCTTTTACGATCAGGGCGACAGCGTCGTCGGCGGACCGCCCGGATCGGCGGAGGAGGACGGCGACCGCTTCCTCGAATTCTGGAACCTTGTTTTCATGCAGTTCGAGCAGATCGACGAAAACACCCGCGTCGAGCTGCCGCGGCCGTCGATCGACACCGGAATGGGTCTTGAACGCATCACCGCCATCCTCCAGGGCGTCACCAACAACTACGATATCGACCTGTTTCACGCCCTCATCAGGGAGGTCGCCAATCTCACCGGGGTCGATCCCGACGGCCCGCAGAAAAACTCGCACCGCGTCATCGCCGATCATCTGCGCGCCGCCGCGTTCCTGATCGCCGATGGCGTGCTGCCGTCGAACGAGGGCCGCGGCTACGTGCTTCGCCGCATCATGCGCCGCGGCATGCGCCACGCCGAACTGCTCGGTGCCAAAGAGCCGCTGATGTGGAAGCTCGTGCCGGTGCTGGTGCGCGAGATGGGCCTGGCGTATCCGGAGCTGCACCGCGCCCAGCCGATGATCGCCGAAACGCTCAAGCTCGAGGAAAGCCGTTTCCGCGATACGCTCGAGCGTGGCCTCGCGATCCTCGACGAGGCGAGCAAATCGCTCAAGCGGGGCGACATGTTCGACGGCGTCACCGCCTTTACGCTTTACGATACCTACGGCTTTCCGCTCGATCTCACCCAGGATGCGCTGCGGCCGCGCGGCATCGGCGTCGATATCGCGTCATTCACCGACGCCATGGAGCGCCAGCGCGAGAAGGCGCGCGCGTCGTGGGCGGGCTCCGGCGAGGCGGCCGACGAGGCGGTGTGGTTCGCATTGCGCGAAAAGGTCGGCGCCACCGAATTCCTCGGCTACGACACCGAGACCGCCGAGGGCGTGGTCACCGCGCTGGTGCGCGACGGCGAGGAGGTCGCTGCATTGAAGAAGGGCGAGAGCGGCGCCGTCGTCCTCAACCAGACGCCGTTCTATGCCGAATCCGGCGGACAGGTCGGCGATAGCGGCGCCATGACCGGCGACGGCGTGAGCTTCAAGGTCGCCGATACGCAAAAGCACGCCGACGGTGTGTTCGTGCACATGGGTACGGTCGAGCAAGGCACGTTGACTGTCGCAACGGCGCTCGCGCTCGATGTCGATCATGGCCGGCGCAGCGCGATCCGGAGAAATCATTCCGCGACCCACCTCCTCCACGAGGCGCTGCGCCAGGTTCTGGGCGACCACGTGGCGCAGAAGGGCTCGCTGGTCGCGCCCGACCGGCTGCGCTTCGATTTCTCGCATCCCAAGCCCATGACCGCCGACGAGATCGAGCGGGTGGAAGAGATTGCGAACGACGCGGTGCTGCAGAACACGCCGGTCGTGACGCGGCTCCTGAGCCGCGACGACGCCATCGCCTCGGGGGCGCGCGCGCTGTTCGGTGAAAAGTACGGCGACGAGGTGCGCGTCGTCGCCATGGGGGAGGGCGGCGGCAACGCCTTGGGCTGGTCGGTCGAGCTGTGCGGCGGCACGCATGTGCCGCGCACCGGCGACATCGGCCTCATCTCGGTCCTGGGCGATTCCGGCGTTGCCTCCGGCGTGCGCCGCATCGAAGCGCTCACCGCGCAGACCGCCCGCGCCCATGCCAATGACTTGGCGCGCGTCGCCAAGGCGACCGCATCCGAATTGCGCGTACCGCTCGACGAAGTGCCGATCCGTGTCGCCACGCTGCTCGATGAGCGCAAGCGTCTCGAACGCGAACTGTCGGAGGCGAAGAAGAAGCTTGCCATGGGCGGCGGCAACAAGAGTGACGGCGCCGACGGCGTTCGCATTGTCGGCGACGTGAAGCTGATGGCGCGCGCCGTGGACGGCATCGAGCTCAAGGACCTGCGCAGCCTCGCCGACGAGGGCAAGAAGAAAGTCGGCTCCGGCGTCGTCGCCATCGTCGGCCGCACCAGCGACGGCAAGGCGGGAATCGTGGTCGGCGTCACCAACGATCTGGTCGAGCGCTTCAACGCTGTCGACCTCGTGCGCAAGGGCGCCGAGGCGCTCGGCGGCAAGGGCGGCGGCGGCCGCCCCGACATGGCGCAGGCGGGCGGCCCCGACGCCTCCAAGGCCGACGCGGCGCTCGCCGCGATCGCGGCGGCCCTCGGCGGCCCCTGATCGGCTGGCGCCGGGCGCGCGCGGACCAGCCGGCTCGATTCAGAGCTCGACGATCATCCCGTCTTCTGCGGTATCGAACGGAATTTCGGCGCGGCGCGCCAGCATGTCGTTGCTCATATGGGTCAGCACCAGGCGTTTTGGCCTGATCTGGCCGAGGTGGCGCTCGATCGCGGCGAGCGACATGTGGGTGGCGATCGGCTTGTCCCGCGTATAGGCCTCGCAGATGAAGAGGTCGGCCTCGCGGCCGATCTCGATGAGCGTGTCGGTCCATTCGGTGTCGCCCGAAAAGGCGATCACCTTGCCCTCCGCCTCGAAGCGGAAGCCGAGGCACGGCCCGGCGCGATCGTCATGTACGACATGAAAGGCGGTGACCCGCACATTGCCGGCCTCGCTGCGCGTGCCGATGTCCAGCTCCTTGAGGATCAGGGGAAAACTCAACTTCATGGCCTTGGTGCCGGGAAATTCGATTTCCATGAGCTCCGCAAAACGCGATTCGAGGCCGGGCGGCCCGACGATGGTCAGCGGCCGCTCGCGCTTGAGCACGTAGTTGGCCTCGAGGATGAAGAACGGTAGGCCGCCGATGTGGTCGGCGTGGAAGTGCGAGATGAAGATTGTGTCGATGCCGTTGCGGTTGATCGCAAGCTTGTTCATGGCAACAAGCGAGGTCGCACCGCAATCGATCAGTGCGTTGATCTGCCGCCCGACCAGATGGAAGCAGGTGTTAAATCGTCCGCCCGAGCCGAAGGCATCACCGCAGCCGACGAATTGGAGGTGCATGGATAAGCCCCCATGAAGTTGCCAAAGGACATGGAGTCGCCAAAGGACCCGGAGTCGGCAAAGGACCTGGAGTTGCCAAAGGACGTTACGAGACCGCGGCAGGCGAAAATGTGCATAAGTCAGTGAAGGTACGGGTGAGGCTGCTGCGAGGTTAAGCGAGGAGGATTACTGGCGCAATTGTGCCCAGCAGGATCGGGAAATGCGTCCAACTCCCTGTCTTCTCATTGTTTTTTTACCTTTGCCGGGTTCATTCGAAGGCTTGTGGGTTTGCGGCAAATGCCGCAAGATGCTCCGCTAGCACAGTGCGAGGCGTCGCGCCATGATCGCAACACAAACTGGCGCATGCTTGCATCGTGGCCGGTAGGGCTCAAGGGGACGGTCGGGTGTACCTGGGATCAAACCGCTTCCGCCTGTTGGCGGCGCTGGCGACGGCCGGCGCGCTGGCGGGTTGCGCCAATATCGATTTCGATGCGAGCCAGCAGTGGTTTGCGAAGCCGCTCAATGTCCTCGGCACCGGCTACACCTACACATATTCCGAGCTCCAGGCGGCAAAGCAGGACCACTCGATCACGCCGAGCGACCTCGTTGATGGCAACGGCGGCTGCGCGGCGCAGCCGCAGCTTCAGCCGCAGCCGCAAGGCGCCGCGGTCGCGCCCGATCCGACGGCCCCGGTCGGCGGCGCCCTCGCGCTCGGCATGAGCGAATGCGATGTGGTGCGTCGTGCCGGCCAGCCCGCGGCCGTAGAGCTCGGCACCACCCCGAACGGCGATCGCACCGCGGCCATCACCTACAGGGACGGCGCGCCCGCCGGTGTCTATCATTTCGAGCGCGGCCGCCTCATGCAAATGGACCGCATCGAGCAGCCGGTGGCGCCGCCGCAGGCGGTCAAGAAGAAGCCCGCCAAAGCCAAGAAGCCTGTCAAACCGGGGGACGCCGCATAGCGGTTCTGGGCGCCGCCGATCCGCTGCGGGGCGATTGGCGTCGACTCTCGCTCCGGCTGCAGGACGAGTGATCCGGCAATTCAACGCGTTCGCAAATTCTCCACGAGGACGATCTGATGGCGCTCGAGCGTACCTTTTCGATCATCAAGCCCGATGCCACGACGCGCAACCTGACCGGCGCCGTCAACGCGATGATCGAGAAAGCGGGCCTGCGCATCGTGGCGCAGAAGCGCATGCGCATGAGCCGCGAGCAGGCCGAGACCTTCTATGCGGTCCACCGCGAGCGGCCGTTCTTTCGCGAACTGGTCGACTTCATGATTTCCGGGCCGGTCGTCGTGCAAGTGCTCGAGGGCGAAAACGCGATTGCAGCCTATCGCGATCTGATGGGAGCGACCGATCCGGCCAAGGCCGCGCCCGGCTCCATCCGCAACGTGATTGCCAAGTCGATCGGCGAGAACTCGGTGCACGGCTCCGACGCCGCCGACACCGCGGAAAAGGAAATCGCACAGTTCTTCGCCGGCAATGAAATCGTGCGCTGAAACGCTGCGTCGGCCGCGTCCCGCCGGCGGGCGCCGATCGGGCGGGGCCGCACTGCTGGATCGGGCTGGCGTGTGCCGTGCCGCTAGCGTCGCGTGCCAAGCCAAGGCGGTCACGAGAGACGAAGAACGACGGTGGATTCGCTCGCCCAATACCTGAACCCCTCGTCGTGGGGCGAAATGCTCCACTACGGCGGCGATGCGGGTCAGCCGGCGTTTTGGATCGCCGCGCTCCGGGTCGTCCTGATCAATATCCTCCTCTCCGGCGACAATGCCGTGGTCATCGCGCTCGCCTGCCGTGGCCTGCCGCCGCGTCAGCGATTTTGGGGAATGGTGATCGGCGCCGGCGTCGCCGTGGTCCTGCTTATTGTCTTCACCGCCGTCATCGCCCAGCTCATGCTGCTTCCCTTCCTCAAGCTGGTGGGAGGCCTCGCGCTGTTCTACATCGCGGCCAAGCTGCTGGTGCCCGACGACGACGACGAGGAAGATGTCGAGGCCACGGCGCATCTGTGGCGCGCCGTCAAGATCGTCGTCGTTGCCGATGTCATCATGAGCCTCGACAACATCATCGCCGTTGCCGCCGCGGCGCAGGGCAACATCGCTTTGCTGGTGATCGGGCTCGCCGTGTCCATTCCGATGGTCGTAGCGGGCGCCGCTGTCATCATGGCGCTGCTCGACAAGTTTCCGATCCTGGTCTGGGCCGGTTCGGCGCTGCTCGGCTGGGTCGCCGGCGAAGCCATCGCGACCGACGCGGCGGTGTCGGCTTATCTGACGGGGCTGTTCGGCGAAAAAATCGCGCACGAGATCTCATGGGCGGCGGCCGCCGCCGGAGCGATCCTTGTCATTGCGGTGGGCGGACTGTGGCGACGTTCGCACGCGTCGAAGGCCCGCTCCAAAACCCGCGCCGGCTCGAGCGGCGATGACGCGAGCGGCACGTAGCGCCCGTTTGCTCGCCGCCCGCCGCGCCGCGACGGCATAATGGATTTTTTGTTGACCTCGATGCGCGTCTATTGGGCTCGCGAGCACGACGCGCTTTACGACGTTTGTCACATTGACGTTGTTGTTTGGAACTTCACTTATTGAAGTCATGCTGGCGCCGCATTTATCGGGCTTGCTTGGCGTGCAATCGGATTTTGTCCATCCGGGGTGCTGTCTTGGCGACACGATCGTTTTCGGACTTTCCCCAAAATTCGGCTTGTGGCGTGGATCACGGCATCTGCAGGTGCGGCGGCTGCGCCGCCGTCTTTGTTGAGATCTGGACTGACTGAGGAGACAGACGATGCAGAAGGGCACCGTCAAATGGTTCAATGCGACCAAGGGCTACGGGTTTATCAAGCCGGCGAGCGGCGACAAGGATGTGTTCGTCCACATTTCGGCTGTCGAGCGCGCCGGCCTGCGAACGCTGAATGACGGTCAAGAGGTCGAATACGAGCTCGTTAGCAACCGCGGCAGGACCTCGGCGGAAAATCTGAAAGTTGCGTGAGCGCATACCGGGATTGACCCGGTTCCCGTGGCCCCTGGCTGACCGCCGGGGGCTTTTGTTTTTGGGGCATGCCCGCAACTTATCGGTTACCTTGCGGCGGCGCTTGTCAGAGGGTTCCCTGCGATGAAGCCGTTCGAGACTCCATCCGGTGCTCAAGCCCGGACGTTCTGCTGCAACGCCGGGGCTGTCCATGCCGGCCCATGCTGCGGCAGGCGGCAATTCCTGGGCGGCCTCGCCGCGCTCGGCGCCGGCGCCGTCCTCGGGTCGCGCAATGGCGCGGCGCAGACGCCGGCCGAAAAGCCGTTCCGCATCGATGTCCATCACCACATATCCTCGCCCGCCTTCATCAAGGAGATTGCCGGGCGGCGCACCGGCCAGGCGCCGCTGATGAAGTGGACGCCGCAGCAATCGATCGACGACATGGACAAGGGCGAGGTCGCGACCGCCATCTTGTCGGTGAGCGAGCCGAGCGTGTTCTTCGGCAACTACGACGCGGCGTCGGCGCTGGCGCGAGAAACCAATGAGTACGGCGCCAAGGTGATCGCCGACCATCCCGGCCGCTTCGGCATGTTCGGCACCTTGCCGCTCCCCGACGTCGCGGCCAGCCTGCGCGAGATCGAATACGTTCTCGATACGCTCAAGTTCGACGGCGTCTGCATGATGACCGATTATCAGGGCAAGTACCTGGGCGACCCGGTCTTCACCCCGGTGCTGGAAGAGCTCAATCGGCGCAAGGCCGTGGTCTACACGCACCCTTTCCGCAACGACTGCTGCCGCAACCTGGTGCCGGACGTGTTCGAGCCGATCATCGAGCTCGGAACCGACACGACCAGAACGATCGCGAGCCTGATGTTCAGCGGCTCCGCCGCGAGATTTCCCGACATCAAGTTCATATTCTCGCATGGCGGCGGAACGCTGCCGTTCCTGGTGCAGCGCTTTCTGTTTCTGCCGACGGTTCGCAAGGACCTGCAGGCGAGGGTGCCCGAGGGCGTGCTGCATTACCTGCAACGGTTCTATTACGACACCGCCAGCGCCTCGACGATCTATCCGCTCGCTTCGCTGATGAAGCTCGTATCGTCGTCGCAAGTCGTGTTCGGCACCGATTTCCCGTTCCTGACCGCCAAGGTGACCGCCGCCGAATTGCGCGAGACCGGTCTCTTCAGCGCTGCCGATTTGCAGGCGATCGAACGCGGCAATGCCGAAGCCCTGATGCCGAAGTACCGGATCTGATCGGCGACGCGCCGCGTCGCGCTAACTCGGCTCGCCGGCGGCGAGGCTGGCGCGGCCTTCGGCCACCAGGCGCAGCGCCTGTGGATAAATTCGGTGCTCGACCTCGAGCACCCGCGCGGCCAGCGTCTCTTCGGTGTCGCCCTCGAGGACCGGCACGGCCTCCTGCACCACAATCGGACCCGAATCCATCTCCGGCACGACGAAATGCACGGTCGCGCCGTGGCGCTTGACGCCGGCCTCGATCGCCCGGCGATGGGTATGAAGCCCCTTGAATTGCGGCAGCAGCGCCGGATGAATGTTGAGCAGGCGGCCGCTCCAGCGCGTGACGAATGACGGTGTCAGGAGCCGCATGAAGCCGGCGAGGCAGACGAGGTCGATGCGGTGCGCGCGAAGCTCGGCATCGAGCGCGCCTTCGAACGCCGCGCGGTCCTCGCCGAACGAGGTGTGATCGACGATTGCGGTCGCAATGCCCGCTTCCCGTGCGCGGGCGATCCCCGAGGCATCGGGCCGGTTCGACACGACGAGCACGATCTCGGCGGGATAATCATCGGCCTTGGCCGCCTCGATGAGCGCCGTCATGTTCGAGCCGCGGCCCGAAATGAGTACGGCGACGCGCTTGCGGCTCATGCGCCTCACCAGGAAAGATCGAGGTGCCCGCGAAAGCTGACCCGGGCGCCGCCGTCCGCCGCGGCCACTTCGCCGAGGCGCACGACAGTCTCGCCGTGCGCCGCGAACGCGTCGCTCGCCGCCTCGGCCGCATCCTTGTCCACCACCGCTATCATGCCGATGCCGCAATTGAACGTGCGCAGCATCTCCTGCTCGCCGATGTCGCCTGCTGCCGCGAGCCATTTGAAGACCGGCCGAACCGGGACGCGGGTAAGGTCCAGCACCGCGCCAAGCCTCTGCGGCAGAACGCGCGGGATGTTCTCGATGAAGCCGCCGCCGGTAATATGGGCGAGCGCCTTGACGGCCCCGGTCGTGCGGATCGCGGCGAGGCATGATCGCACATAGAGCCGCGTCGGCGTCAGCAGCGCCTCGCCCAGGCTGCGCGACGGCTCAAACGGGGCGGGGAGGTCCCAGGTGAGCCCCGCTGCGGCGGCTACCCTGCGCACCAGGGAAAATCCGTTGGCGTGCACGCCCGTCGAGGCAAGCCCGAGCAGCACGTCGCCGGCCGCGATGTCGGCGCGCGGCAGCAGGTCGGCGCGCGCCACGGCGCCGACGGCAAAGCCGGCCAGGTCGTAGTCGCCGGCCTGATAGAGGCCCGGCATTTCCGCCGTCTCGCCGCCGATCAGTGCGCAGTGCGCCTCGCGGCAGGCCGCCGCAACGCCCGTGACCACGCTCGCCCCGACCGCCGGATCGAGCTTGCCGCAGGCGAAATAATCCAGGAAGAACAGGGGCTCGGCGCCCTGCACCACGAGGTCGTTGACGGACATGGCGACAAGATCGATCCCGATCGTGTCGTGGCGGGAGGTTTCGATGGCGATCTTGACCTTGGTGCCGACGCCGTCGGTCGCGGCGACCAGCAGCGCATCGGCAAAGCCGGCCGCGCGCAGATCGAACAGGCCGCCGAAGCCGCCGATCTCGGCCGCCGCGCCGGCGCGCGCCGTCGCGCGCACCAGCGGCTTGATCAGTTCCACCATGCGGTTACCGGCATCGATATCGACGCCGGCAGCCGCGTAGCGCGCCTTGTCCACGGAGCCACCAATTCGGACGATCGTTCCCGCCCGCGTTCCTGCCTGGCGGGAGGGAGGGTTCGGCGCCTCCTACGTCGGAATCGCCGGGTGCGCAAGCGCGCCGCCGCCGCTATATAGTGGACCTGTCATGGGCACGCGCGGCGGCGGGCGGCGAGCGTGCCGGAGCCGGGGCGCGGTTTGAGTATCCCAAACCTCATCACGCTGGGACGAATCCTGCTGGTGCCTGTCGTGGTCTGGGCGATCACGCAGGGCCAGATGCGTATCGCCTTTCTTTTGTTCCTGGCGGCCGGCATCAGCGACGCGGTGGATGGCTTCCTCGCCAAGCGCTTCCACATGAAGAGCGAGCTTGGCGCCTATCTCGATCCGTTGGCCGATAAGGCGCTGATCGTGTCGATCTACGTTTCGCTCGGCATCGTCGGCAAGCTGCCGATTTCGCTGGTGATCCTCGTGGTTTCGCGCGACATCATGATCATCGGCGCCTTCATGCTGTCCTGGCTGGTCGCCAGGCCTATGCCGGTGCGGCCGCTCAAGATCTCGAAGGTCAATACCGTGGCGCAGATCGTGCTCGCCACGCTGGTGCTGGCCGAGCAGGGTTTCGGCTTCGACGCCGCCGCTGTGACGATGCTCGTCGTGGTGCTGGTCGCCATCTTGACCTTGCTTTCGATCGCCTTCTATCTCGCCGAATGGGTCCGCCACATGAACTCGTTCGGCGCCGGGCACTGATCGATTGAGGGCGCGCCATGCTGATTGAGCGGCACATCATATTCTGGGTCGGCGCCCTCCTGGTCTTTGCCGCCCTGCTTTGGCTGTTGAGTCCGATTCTGCTGCCGTTCGTGGTCGGGATGGCGCTCGCCTATGTGCTCGATCCGCTGGCGAACCGGCTGATCAAGCGCGGCATGAGCCGGCTGGTGGCGGCACTCCTCATCCTCGGCGGTTTCGTGCTCGCATTCGTTGTTCTGCTTCTCCTCATTGCGCCGGTTCTGACGCAGCAGGTTTCAGGATTCATCGACCACGCCCCGGCCTATGCGCAGCGCCTGCAAAGTCTGGTCAGCGATCCCAACCATCCGTGGCTCAAGCGCCTGGTCGGCGACAACCTGGTCGGCACCGACAAGTCGGTCGGCGATCTGATGAACCAGGCGATAAGCTATTTGACCCAGCTTTTAGGCTCGCTGTGGACCAAGGGCTGGGCGCTGCTGTCGATATTCTCGCTGATGATCATCACGCCGGTGGTGGCGTTCTATCTGATCTGCGACTGGGACCGCATGGTGGACAGCGTCGATCGCCTGATCCCGCTGCCGCAGCGCGAGACGGTGCGCAGCCTCGGTCGCGAAATCGACACGACGATCTCGGCCTATGTGCGCGGCCAGTCCGGGCTGTGCCTCATCCTCGGTTCCTATTATGCGGTCGGGCTCACTATCGCCGGGCTGAACTTCGGGCTCCTTATCGGCGTCATTTCCGGGCTCATCAGCTTCATTCCCTATGTCGGTTCGCTGACGGCGCTGGTGCTCTCGCTCGCGGTGGCGGTCGCGCAGTTCTTCCCGGACTGGAGCCGCATCGTCGTTGTCGCCGCCGTCGTGCTGATCGGCCAGTTTCTGGAAGGCAATGTGCTGGCGCCGAAGCTCGTCGGAAAAAGCGTCGGTCTGCATCCGGTGTGGCTTATGTTCGCGCTGTTCGCTTTCGGCTATCTGTTCGGCTTCGTCGGGCTGTTGCTCGCGGTGCCGCTGGCGGCCGCGGCGGGCGTGCTGATCCGTTTTGCCGTGGAGCGTTATCGCGCGAGCCCGCTCTACACCGGAACCCGGGCGACCTAGGCGCCATGCCGTCTCGCCCGCGCCAGCTTGCGCTCGCGCTCGATCACGCCGAAAGCTACGCGCGCGAGGATTTTCTTGCCGGTCCCTGCAACCGGGGCCCGCTGGAGCTGATCGATCGCTGGCCGGATTGGCCCACCAATGCGCTCGCATTGGTCGGGCCCGAGGGCTCCGGCAAGACCCATCTGGCGACGATGTGGGCGCACGCGGCGGGTGCGCGCATCGTTTCCGCCCGCGCGCTCAGTGAGGCGCAGGTGCCGGCCTCGCTCGCGACCGGCGCGCTGGTGGTCGAGGATGCAGCCGCCATCGCCGACGAGCGCGCGCTGTTCCACCTCATCAACCTCGCCCGCGAGGAGAGCTCGTTTCTGCTGTTTGCCGCGCGCACTTTGCCGTCCACCTGGCCGGTCGCGATCCCCGACGTCGTTTCGCGGCTGCGCGCGCTGCCGGTCGCGACGCTGCAGGCGCCGGACGATGCGATGCTGCGCGCGGTGATCGTCAAGCTCGCTGCGGATCGCCAGCTTGGTCTCGATGAAGGCGTCGTCGGCTACCTCTCGACCCATATCGAGCGCACCTTCGCGGCTGCCCGCGCGGCCGTGATCGCGCTCGACAATGAGGCGCTGCGGCAAGGACGGCCGGCGACCCGCGCGCTCGCCGCTGAGTTGTTCCGCGATGACGGCTTGCCCTGAGCGCCGGCCTATGCCGCGGCGGGACCGGCAGGGGAAGGGAACGGTAAGCAGGCTGTGGTTTGATGCTGCCCAACCTTCTCCGGCGGCGCGCCCCGGGAGGCTTGACGCCGCGCCCTGGCACCGCCTTATTGGGTGCAGGGCCGTCATGAAGTTGTCAGCAAGGACGGCGATCATCGCGCCCAGGGAGCCGAGCTTAATCATGGCCGATCGCGGCCAAGCTGCTGTTATTGCGCTTGAATCCGACCCCACCCCGGGGCTGGAGGAAATCTCGTTTGCGGCCGAGCCGGCGCTGATATCAAGCCCTGACAGGTTCATCAACCGCGAGTTGTCGTGGCTTAATTTCAACCGCCGCGTGCTGGAGGAATCCGCCAATCGCGGCCATCCGCTCCTGGAACGGCTCAAGTTCCTGTCGATCTCCGCCAACAACCTCGACGAGTTCTTCATGGTGCGCGTTGCCGGCCTTGGCGCACAGGTGCGCGCCGGCATCACCGAGAAGAGTCCCGAGGGCTTGACCGCCCCCGAGCAACTGGTGCGCATCGCCGAGGCGGTGTCGGTCCTGGCCAAGGACCAGCAGGCGCAGTGGCGCGAGTTGCGCGCGGCGCTCACCCAGGCCGGCATCGCGCTGATCGACGCCCCAGACGTCACCAAGCCGGAGAAAGCCTGGCTCGAAGATTATTTTCTCGGCCACATTTTCCCGCTGCTGACCCCGCTCGCGATCGACCCGGCGCATCCGTTCCCGTTCATTCCCAATCTCGGCTTCTCCATCGCCTTGCAGCTGGCGCGCGCCAAGGACGGCAAGGCGATGAACGCCCTCATCCGCATGCCGAACCGCATCGAGCGTTTCGTTCGGCTGCCGCCGGCCGGCGAGGGCGGGCAGGTGCGGCTGATCTCGCTCGAGGGTGCCACCAGCCTTTTCATCGGCAAGCTGTTTCCCGGCTATGCGGTGAAGGGCGTCGGCGCCTTCCGCGTCATCCGCGACTCCGAAGTGGAAATCCTCGAAGAGGCCGAAGACTTGGTGCGGCTGCTCGAGACCGCGCTCAAGCGCCGCCGCCGCGGCTCGGTGATCCGGCTCGACATCGAAGCGCCGATGCCGCTCGAATTGCAGCGCTTCGTGCAGCGCGCGCTCGGCGTCGCCGACGACAGCGCCGTCTTCAAGGTCGACGGCGTGCTGGCGCTCAACGAAATGGCGCAGATCGCCAGCCTGAACCGCCCGGACCTCGAATTTGTGCCTTATACGCCTCGCTATCCCGACCGCGTGCGCGACCACGGCGGCGACTGCTTTGCCGCCATTCGGCAGAAGGACTTCATCGTCCACCATCCCTTCGAATCGTTCGACGTGGTGGTGAATTTCCTGCAGCAGGCGGCGCGCGATCCGGAAGTCGTCGCCATCAAGCAGACGCTGTATCGCACTTCGGCCGATTCCCCGATCATCAGGGCGCTCGCCGAAGCCGCCGAGGCCGGCAAGTCGGTCACGGCGCTGGTCGAGCTCAAGGCGCGCTTCGACGAGGAGGCCAATATCCGTTGGGCGCGCGACCTCGAACGCGCCGGCGTGCAGGTCGTGTTCGGCTTCATCGAGCTCAAGACCCACGCCAAGCTCTCGCTTGTGGTCCGCCGCGAGGGGCCGGAGCTGGCCTCCTACGTGCATGTCGGCACCGGCAATTATCATCCGGTCACGGCGCGCATCTATACCGACCTGTCGTTCTTCAGCTGCAATCCCGTGATTGCGCGGGACGTGGCGCGTGTCTTCAACTTCATCACCGGCTATGCCGAGCCGGTCGAGCTCGAGCGCATGGCGGTGTCGCCGTTCTCGCTGCGCAAGCGCATCCACGCTCACATCGAGGAGGAGATCGCGCACGCCAAGGCCGGCCGGCCGGCCGCCATCTGGATGAAGATGAACGCGCTGGTCGATCCCGCCATCATCGATGCGCTCTATCGGGCCTCGAATGCCGGCGTCCCGATCGAGCTCGTGGTGCGCGGCATTTGCTGCCTGCGGCCCGGCGTGCCCGGACTGTCCGAGAATATCCGGGTCAAGTCGATCATCGGCCGCTTCCTCGAGCACGGCCGCATCTATTGCTTCGGCTCGGGCCACGGCCTGCCGCACCCGAAGGCCGCCGTCTACATCTCATCGGCCGACATGATGCCGCGAAACCTCGACCGCCGCGTCGAGGCGCTGTGCCCGATCCTCAACACCACCGTGCACGAGCAGGTGCTCGATCAGATCATGGAAGCCAATCTCAAGGACAACGAGCAGAGCTGGCGCCTCCTGGCCGATGGCTCCTCCGTGCGCATCAAGCCCGCCCCGGGCGAGGAAGTGTTCAACGCCACGACCTACTTCATGACGAATCCGAGCCTGTCCGGACGCGGAAAATCCAAAGACTCCATTCCCCGGTTGCGGCATCGTCCGGAGCGCATGTGAACGGCCTGGGTGGCGTCGGCCCGCGGCCTGTGCCAAGTCTGTGCCGGCGATTGATGCGCTGATTCACCGATGGGCCTTGCGTAGACGCGCCATCGCTTCACCTTATCGGCTTTGACGAATGACCCGCGCCAGTTCTGACGCCAAGGGACGCCTCGACCACGGTCCGCCGATCGCCGTCATCGACATCGGCTCGAACTCGGTGCGGCTCGTCGTCTACGAGGGGCTCACCCGCAGCCCGACGCCGCTATTCAACGAGAAGGCGCTGTGCGGGCTCGGCCGCGAGGTGCAATCGACGGGACTGCTCCCCGCCGACGCCGTTGAGCACGCGCTGGCCACGCTCAAGCGCTACCGGGCGCTGTGCGAGACGATGGGCGTCAAGAAGACGCTCGCGATCGCGACCGCGGCCTGCCGCGATGCCAGGAACGGCCCTGCCTTCATCAAGCTCGCTGAGCGCACCACGCGGGCCCACGTCGACGTGCTCTCGGGCGCGCGCGAGGCCGAGCTGACCGCGCTCGGCGTCATTTCCGGCGTGCATCGCGCCGACGGGGTGGTCGGCGATCTCGGCGGCGGCTCGCTCGAGCTTGTCGACGTCCGCAACGGCCACGCGCGGCACGGTTTGACGCGCCCGCTCGGCGGCCTTGCCTTGGCGGACATTTCGGCGAAGTCGCTCAAGAAGGCGGAAAAGTTCGTCAAGAAGGCGCTCGGCCGGCTGCCGGTGCTCAAGGCCTGCGAGGACCGCAACTTCTATGCCGTCGGCGGCACCTGGCGGGCGCTGGCGCGGCTGCACATGTGGCAGACCGGATATCCGCTCCACGTCATGCACGGCTATGCGATCGCGGCCGACGAGGCGCTCGAATTCGCGCGCCTGGTGCACCGCGTCGGCGTCGATTCGCTCTCCAACATCGAAGTGGTGGCGAGTGCGCGGCGGCCGTTGCTGCCCTATGCGGCGCTGGTGCTCGAATACATCCTGCGTGTCGGCAAGCCGGAAAGAGTCGTGTTCTCGGCGCTCGGCGTGCGCGAAGGACTGCTCTATTCGCTGCTCAAGCATCGGGACCAGCAAAAGGACGCGCTGATCGAAGCCGCGCGCCACCTCAACGAGCTGCGCTCGCGCTCGCCGCGTCATGGCGAGGAGCTGATCGGGTGGACCGACCGTTTCATGTCGTCATCGGGCCTCGAGGAGACGGCCGAGGAGCGCCGGCTGCGTCACGCCGCGTGCCTCCTCGCCGATATCGGCTGGCGGGCGCATCCCGATTACCGCGGCGAGCAGTCGCTCAACATCATCGCTCACGGCGGCTTCACGGCGATCGACCATCCGGGCCGCGCCTACCTGGCGCTCGCCGTGTTTTTCCGCCATGTCGGCCTGGTCATGGACGACGAACTGTCGCCGCGGCTGCGCGAACTCGCCTCGACGCGCATGCTCGACCGCGCGCGCGTGCTCGGCGCGGCGCTGCGGCTCGCCTACGTGGTCTCGGCGGCGATGCCAGGCGTGCTTCCCAAGACGTCGCTTGCCGTGGAGCGGCACCGCCTCACGCTGCGCCTGCCCGGCGCCTTTGCGGCGCTCGCCGGCGAGCGCGTGCTCAACCGGCTGCGCGCGCTCGCGCGCCTCATCGGCCGGGAGCCGACGATGCTGATGGGCTAAGCGTCTCGCTAACTATTTCGTCCGCTTTGCCGTAGCGCCGGCAGGCCGATGCCCGTGGCTTCAAAGCCGCCGTCAACCGCAAGCGTTTGCCCGGTGATGTAGCTCGCCCGCTCGCTGCACAGGAAAAAGATGGCCTCGGCGAGTTCTTGTTCCAGGCCGTAGCGGTTGAGCGGAATGGCGTCGTGATAGGCGGCGCGGATGGCGGGCGTATGGACGGCTTTCGCCATGGCGGTATCGACCGGCCCCGGAGCCACGGCGTTGACCCGGATGCCGAGCGAGGCGAGTTCGATCGCTTGTTGTTGGGTTAAGTGCGCAAGCCCGGCTTTGCTGGTGCCATAGGCCGTGCGCAGGGTCGAAGCGCGCAGACCAGATATGGACGTGATGTTGACGATGGCGCCGCCGCCGGAGTCGCGCATCAGCGGCGCTGCAGCCTGCGTGCAGAGAAATGGGCCGGTGAGATTGACCGCCAGCACCCGAGACCAGTCCTCATAGGTGAGGTCGAGGATCGGCTTGAAGATCGCAATGCCGGCGTTGTTGACCAGCGCGTCGAGCTGGCCGAATTGTTGCGCGACGGTCGCGAACGCTTTTGCGACTGCGGCGGGGTCAGCAACGTCGCAGCAAAGAGCGACGGTTGCCTCGGGCTTTGCAAGCGCCGTGAAAGTGCGCTTAAGCGTCTCGTCGTCAATATCGAGAAGCACGACTCGCCAGTTGTCGGCGAGAAATCGTTTGGCTGTTGCCAAACCGATCCCCCGCGCGGCGCCGGTCACGACCGCGACCTTTTGGCTTGTCTGGCTCACTCGCCCTCCATCACCCGTCTCAGGCATGGCGTCAAAATCATTTTTTGCGAAGCCGTTCGCCGCGTCCGATGCCCTGCATAATCATCCAGGCATTCCATATCGAGGCAAAGAGCAGAGCCGTATAGGACGCCGTCACCCCGTACATGCCCCATTCGCGGCCGGCGGCGACAGCACCGGCGCTGCCGATGCCAACCACAAATCCGGCGATGAAGAAGGCGGAGCGGCGGACCGAGAAGCCGCCGCGCCCGCGCGCGCCCGGGATCTTGAGCGCCTTCGACAGCAAGGCGAGCGGAAGCAACAGGCACCAAAGATTGATGACGCAAAGCTCGGCGCCGAGAACCTGCAGCGGCTGCGGTACCAGGATCGCGGTGGCCTCCAGAAGCGTGCTGAGCAGAAGCAGTGTCGTGTATTGCGCCCGCAGCCGGTAAATCTCTTCGTTGCAGATTTCGGCAAGATGTAGTGAGGTCGCCACAAAAAGGAGTCCAACGAGAGCCGCCGAAGACGTACCCAGCATGAGATACAAGTCATGCCACGGCGCAGGTAGCGGCGGACTCGATAGGAAAGCCGTCCACACAGCGTTCTCCTTGACCCCGTTTAGGCGCTGAGCGACGCGGCAAAGCCTCCGCTACGCGCGTTCGACCGTTGCGACTTTGCCCTTCTCCATGGCGAGCGCGAGCTTGCCGTGCTTGAGCGCCAGCGCCTTTTCGCCGAACAGCTCGCGGCGCCAGCCTTTGAGCGCCCCAACATCGGCGTGATCGTCGGCGGCGATGCGCTCGAGGTCGTCGACCGTGGCGATGACCTTGGCGGCAACGTGATGGCGCTCCGCGATCATGCGCAACAGCACCTTGAGCAACTCGACGACCGCCATGCCGTTTGAGGCCTGCTGCGCGCGCACCGGCGGCAATGTCTTGACATCGCGGGCAAGCCCGCGCGTCACCGCGGCGACGATGGCCTCGCCCCAGCGCGAGCGCTCGAATCCCTTGGGCAGCGAGCGCAGGTGCTTGAGCTTCTCGATGGTGGTCGGCGCCTGCACGGCGAGGTCGGCGAGCACCTCGTCCTTGAGCACGCGCGAGCGCGGCACGTCGCGCGATTGCGCCTCGCGCTCGCGCCAGGCCGCGACCTCGATGAGCACGGCGAGCTCCTTCGGCTTGCGCACCCGCGTCTTGAGCCGCTGCCAGGCGCTCTCCGGCTCCATGCGGTAGGTCTCGGGCGAGGTGAGGACCTGCATCTCGTCGCCGACCCAGTCGGCGCGGCCGCGCTGCTTGAGGCCTTCGACCAGCGCCAGATAGACGTCGCGCAGGTGCGTGACGTCGGAGACCGCATAGGCGAGCTGCGCGTCGGCGAGTGGACGGCGCGTCCAGTCGGTGAAGCGGTGCGACTTGTCGAGCGCATCGCCGGTGATGCGCTGCACGAGCTGATCGTAGGAGATGGAATCGCCATAGCCGAGCACCATGGCGGCGACCTGGGTGTCGAAGATCGGGTGCGGAATGAGTTTTGCGGCGTGCCAGACGATCTCGATGTCCTGACGGGCGGCGTGGAAGACTTTCATCACCTTGTCGTCCGCCATTAGCGCGTAGAACGGCGCGAGATCGATGCCCGGCGCCAGCGCGTCGATGACAACAGCCTCATCCGGCGAAGCCATCTGGGCGACGCACAGCAGCGGGTAATAGGTCGTCTCGCGCAGGAATTCGGTATCGATGGTGACGAAAGGATGGGAAGCCATCCGTTTGCAGGCGGCCGCAAGTTCGATCGTCGTCGTGATCGGGTGCATCGAGGCCGTGATAGCGGAAACGGATACCATTGTCGCCCAAAGTCTTTTCGTTGCGCCGTCGAGTTCCAGCCCGCAGAGGGCGCTGCATTGAAACTAAGCGCCGCGCACTTTCCCCATCTGGATGAATTCCCACGGGCTCGGCAAGGCACCCACGGGCACGTCGATGATGGTCGGTCCGTCGCGATGCGCCAAGGCACGCCGTAGCGCGAGCCGCAATTCGTCCGGGCTTTTTGCACGGATGGCGTGTGCGCCGAAACTCTCGGCGAAGGCGACAAAATCCGGGTTGGCGAGATCGCAGGCGATGAGGCGGTTGCCAAAGCGTTCCTGCTGGATGCGCCGCACGTTGCCGAAGGCTCCGTCGTTGAAAACCACGGTGACGAGCGGAATACGGTGCAGCACCGCGGTTGCAAGCTCGCTCGCGGTGAACATGAAGCCGCCGTCGCCTGAGATCGCCAGCACCGGCACATCGGGGCGGGCATGCTGCGCGCCGAGCGCGGTGGCAAAACCCCAGCCGAGATTGTCCTGGTAGCCCGGCGAGAGGAAGGTGCGCGGCTTATAGACCGGAAAGGCGAGGCGCGCGGCAAAGCCGAGCTGGGTGACCTCGTCGACGAAAATCCCATCCTCGGGAAGCTCGGCGCGGATCGCTTCGAGGTACGCGATCTGCGGGCCGATCTTTTCGAGGAGCTTGCGCCACGCCGCCTGGCGCTCCTGCATCTCGGCTTTGCGCGACGGGCGCTTGGCATTGTGCGCCGGCAATTCCGCCAGCAGGCGCTGGAGGATGGGCTTGGCGTCGCCGGTCAGCGCGACCGCCGGCTTGTGCAGCCGATGATGCTCCTGCGGGTCGGCATCGACGCGGATGATCGCAAGGTCGCGGTCGATGCCCCACTGCCGCAACTGGATGAGCAACCGGGTGCCGACGGCGAGCACCACGTCGGCCTCGCCCCATAGATCGCGCCCGAGCGGCAAGGTGACGCTCAGCGGATCGCGGCTGTCGAGCACGCCGCGGCCGCGCCGATAGCCGAGCACCGGCGCCTGCAGCATGGCGGAGAGCGCGGTGACCTCCTCGGCCGCATCCTGCGCGCCGCCACCGCAGATGATCATCGGCCGTTTCGCCGCGCCGAGGCGCTTGGCGGCCTTGCGGATCGCGCTGGCGTCGATGTCTTGCGCCGGGAGCGGCAGCGGCTCCTGCAGCGCGACCGGGCCCGACTTGCCCCAGACATCGATGGCACATTCGAGTACCGCCGGCCCGGGCCGGCCGCTGCGCATCGCCCGCAGCGCGAGCGCGGTCGCGCGCGAGGCCTGCTCGGGCTTGCGGATGAGCGCTGCGTGATCGACCAGCCGCCGCACGATGCCGGCCTGGTCGCGGATCTCATGCAGGTGTCCGAGGCGGCGGCCGATGTCGGCGTCGGGGATTTGGCCGATCAGGCCGAGCACCGGCGCGTTCATCGAATAGGCGGTGAGAAGGGCGGCGGCGGAATTGAGCAGTCCGGGCCCCGGCACCACCGCGTAGGCCTGAGGCTTGCCGGTCGCGAGCGCGGCGCCGAGCGCCATGTAGGCGGCGCCCTGCTCGTGGCGGGTATGGATCGCGCGCAGCCGGTCCGAGGCCTGGAACAGCGCCTCGAACAGCTGGTCGTTCTGCACGCCCGGCAACGCATAGACCGTGTCGAGCCCGTGGGCGGCAAGCGTCGCGACTACCGCTTCGGCGACCGTCATGGTGGCCGCAGCCGGGGCCGCAGCCTGCGCCGCCCGGCCCGGTTTTCTTCGCAGCTTTGCCATTCCTGCTCCTTGTGGCGCCGCGCGAGTGTGCAGATCGGCGGCCTTCTGTCGAGGCGCTTGCCCGCCGCCGGCGCGGGCGCCTGCGGCTTGACAATCCGGCGACTGACGTGTGCTTGTGCGCCACCTTTTCCCGCACCATTGGCGGATTTGAGCATGCACCGCTACCGCACCCATACCTGCGGCGCGCTCCGCGAGAGCGACATCGGCGCCGAGGCCCGGCTGTCGGGCTGGTGCCACCGCATCCGCGACCATGGTGGCGTGCTGTTCATCGACCTGCGCGACCATTACGGCCTCACGCAGGTGGTGGCCGACCCCGACAGCCCGGCCTTCAAGATCGCCGAGACGCTGCGCGCCGAATGGGTGGTGCGGGTCGACGGCAAGGTGCGCCGGCGGCCCGGCGGCACCGAAAACCCGGAGCTGCCGACCGGCGCGGTCGAGGTCTACATCCGCGAGATCGAGGTGCTGGGGCCGGCCGGCGAACTGCCCATGCCGGTGTTCGGCGAGCAGGAATATCCCGAGGAAACAAGGCTCAAGTACCGTTTCCTCGACCTGCGCCGCGAGCACTTGCACCAGAATATCATGACGCGCGGCGCGGTCATCGATTCGCTCAGACGGCGGATGAAGGAGCAGGGCTTTTTCGAATTCCAGACGCCGATTTTGACCGCGTCGTCGCCCGAGGGCGCGCGCGACTATCTGGTGCCCTCGCGCGTCCATCCGGGAAAGTTCTACGCGCTGCCGCAGGCGCCGCAGCAGTTCAAGCAGCTCATCATGGTGTCGGGCTTCGACCGCTATTTCCAGATCGCGCCGTGCTTTCGCGACGAGGACGCGCGCGCCGACCGCTCGCCGGGCGAGTTCTATCAGCTCGATCTCGAGATGAGCTTCGTCACGCAAGAGGATGTCTTCGCAGCGGTCGAGCCGGTCATTCGCGGCGTGTTCGAGGAGTTTTCCGGCGGCAGGCCGGTGACCAAGGAGTTTCCGCGCATTCCTTACGCCGAGGCGCTCGGCAAATACGGCACCGACAAGCCGGATCTGCGCAACCCGATCGTCATGCGGGACGTTTCGGAGATTTTCCGCGGCTCGGGCTTCAAGGTTTTTGCGCGTATCCTGGAAGGCAGCGCCAAGGCGGCGGTGTGGGCGATCCCGGCGCCGGGTGGCGGCTCGCGCGCGTTCTGCGACCGCATGAATTCCTGGGCGCAGGGCGAGGGTCAGCCGGGGCTCGCCTATATCCTGTTCGCTGTCGACAACGGAGCCGTGGTCGGCCGCGGGCCCGTTGCCAGCAATGTCGGGCCGGAAAAAACCGAGGCGCTGCGGGTGCAGCTCGGCTTGAAGGACGGCGATGCCGTGTTCTTCGTCGCCGGCGAGCCCGCGACATTCGTCAAGTTCGCAGGCCCGGCGCGCACCAAGATCGGCCAGGAGCTTGGCCTGATCGACAAGGAGCGCTTCGAGCTGTGCTGGATCGTCGATTTCCCGATGTACGAGTGGAGCGAGGAGGAGAAGAAGATCGACTTCTCCCACAACCCGTTCTCGATGCCGAACGCTCCGATCGAGGAATTTTTGGCGCTTGATGCCGCCGACCGCGACAAGATTCTCGCGCTCAAGGCGATCCAGTACGACATCGTCTGCAACGGCGTGGAATTGTCGTCGGGCGCCATCCGCAATCACCGCCCCGACGTGATGAAGAAGGCGTTCGCCATCGCCGACTACGACGAAAGCGTGCTGGAGCAGAAATTCGGCGGCATGCTGCGCGCGCTTTCGCTCGGCGCGCCGCCGCACGGCGGGATCGCTCCGGGCATCGACCGCATCGTGATGCTGTTGTGCGGGGAGGAGAATTTGCGCGAGGTGGTGCTGTTCCCGATGAACCAGCGCGCCGAAGATTTGCTGATGGGGGCGCCGTCGGAGGTGACGGCGCGGCAATTGCACGAGCTTCACATCCGCGTCGTCGCTCCCGGCGTTCCGTAGACAGGCCCGGCGCCGTCCGCCTGGAAGCCCCGCTCTGCGCGGTCGCGGCGTCCCCACGCGAATCATTCCGCCGCAGTCGCCAAGTTGCGGTCCAAGTCGCGGTCCGAGAGCGCGGTTGCGATGGCGCAAAACTCCGCCTCCATCCGCTTGAACCGCATCAGCCGCAGCACGAGGCTAAGCTCGCGCAGCACGTCGAGCGAAAGCCGCGTGGCGCAGCCGAGCGCGCTCGCGATCTGGAACGCCTTGCGCTCGTCGCGCCACCAGCGCTCGGCTTTTGCGATCGCCGTATCGAGGCTGCAGCCGCACCACCCCGCCGCGCGCGCCGCGAAGCGCGCCCGCACGGCGGGGTGGTGCGGCCCAAGCGCGACCATGCGCTCGACCCTGACCTTGAACGTGTTGATGGTTGCGGCCTCGCCGAATGCGGCGCGGATTTGCGCCAGCGCAACCTCCATCGCCGATGCTCCCGCAGCGGCGGCCGCGGCGGCGACGCGGCGCACGCGCGCCGCCTCGCGCTCCTCGCGAAATAGACGCGGCAAGGGCTTTGCAGGGCGCATGGTCGACCCGGCGTCAAGGGAAACGGCATGGACAATCGAGTCATCGCCCGGAGGCGAGGACGGCGCCACGCGACGGGCGATCGTGTATCTGAAAATGAGACGAAAGTCAAGGCCGCGTAACTGTAACAGTGACGTAAGCGCCGCGGCTTGCGAATCAGACGCACGCTGCGTGACACGGGCCGATTCGTTTCGGTCAGGAAAGATTCGCCGCGCAGGCGCGACGCGGCCGGCCTCAAAAAAGCTTGAGGCAGCAAAGCACCTTGCCGACGATTTCGATCTCGGCGAGCGGCACTTCTTCGCTCGGATGATTGGCGTTGTCGGAAATGATCTTCACGCGGGTTGGCCGCGCCGAGCGCAACAACTGCAGGCGCTTGACCACGATGCAGGAGAAACTGTCGCGGATCGCATAGAGGCCGTCGGGGGTCGGCGTCTTGTGGCCGGTGTCGACGACGACGCGCTCGCCCGATGCGATGGTCGGCGCCATGCTGTCGCCGGTGGTGTCGAGGACCAGGAGCCGGCCCGGCGATGTGTGCAGCTGCTCGCGCACGAAAGTGGCCGGAAACAGCCATCCTTCGGCCTTTACCGGGTCGGTATGGCTGCCTTCCTTGCGCACCTCGCGCGCCGGCACGCCGCCGCCGCCGAGACCGGCGCGGGTGTCGAGCTCCGGCACTTGGCCCAAACTTGGGCCGAGCGGCTCGTCGGGGCTCGATTCCTCCCGCAGCACGTCGCTTGATTCGATGTGGCTGCCGCCGGTGCCGGGATATCGTCCCCACAGCAAAATCTGCTCCGGCGAATAGCCGAGCGCGGTGGCAAACGGCTTGAGGTGATCGAGCCGCAGCCTGATCAGGCCGTTCTCGAGGCGAGAGAGCTGCTGCTTCGAAATGCCCGACAGCCTGACCAGCTCGGTGCGCGACATGCCGCGCGCCTGCCGGGCGTAATAGAGCCCAGTCCATTGCTTTGCCGGGCGGATTTTCCTCGCCATCGGACGCATTGTCACGAATCCGGTAATCGGTGCCTAGCATCCAAAATGGTGACTTGACGGTCGCCGTTGCAGTGACTATAGCCGCCCTCCGAAAGCTTGGGGAGGACAGCGGATGGCAAGCGCGGCATGGACGAGAACCGCGACCTGCAGGCCCGCCGCCACGAAGACAATGCGGCGACGCTGCGCGGGCTTGCCGCCAAGCTCGATCAGCACGCCGAGTCCGTCGAGATGATCCGCCCGACGGTCGCGGCGCTCGAATTGTCCCGATCGAAGCTCGCCACCTGGGCATCGGTCGGCTTTGCGGTCGCCGTGCTCGCAGGGTGGGTCGTGGAATCGGGCGTGAAGTGGACCGTGGCGTGGATCCTTTCCCATTTTCAGTAAACGGAACCTCGTTTCGGCGCGCCGCTGACGGGAATCCTCGCGTTCGGCCTCGCGGCTGCAGGGTGCAGTCAAGCTTAACGATGCGTTGAGCCCATCCCCGCGGCGATCCGTCTAATTTTACGAAAAGCCGCAAGCCTGCCGCTAGGAGTGCGGTGGTAGAAGCGCGCAAATCCGCTCGAACCAGCATCGGGAAATGCGGTGCCGACCTTCGATGTTCCCAATTTCGTCATCGATCTGCCGACGCTGTGCGCGGTGACCGGCTTCATTGCCGTGACCGGCGGCCTGTTGCTGCTGTTCTCGTGGATGCAGAATCGCGCCGTGCCTGCGCTGGCGCTGTGGGGCCTCGGCTATCTGTTCGGTTCGAGCGGGGCGGCGCTGCTGGCGCTGCGCGGTCTGGTGCCGAATACATGGTCGATCGCCGTCGCCGTCACGCTGTTGTGCGCGTCCTACGGCATCATGTGGGCCGGCGCGCGCTCATTCGAAGGCCGGCGCATCCCGGGATTCTGGATATTCGCCGGCGCCGCGATCTGGCTCGGCGCCTGCCAGATCGATGGCTTCTATCAATCCGAGCAATGGCGCATCACATTGGCGTCGATGATCCTCGCGACCTACGCGCTCCTCAGCGCCGGCGAGGTCTGGCATGCCCGCGACCGCCAGCTCATTTCGCGCTGGCCGACCATGGCGCTGCTCGTCTTGCACGCGGGCTTTATCCTTGGCCGCATCCCCTTCGCCGGCGCGCTGGCGTTCCCGGCGGCCGGCGGCCACCCGCACGGCATGGTCGTGTCCGTCATGGCCTTCGAGGCGCTCTTTGCCGTGTTCTGCCTGGCGTTTCTGCGCGTCAACATGTCGAAGGAACGCGCCGAGCTCGAGCAGAGACGGGCGGCGCTCACCGATCCGCTGACCGGGATCGCCAACCGCCGAGCCTTCTTCGATCTCGGCGAGCCGCTGCTTGAGCAGGCCGTCGCCGAGCGCCGATCGGCCGCGCTCCTTCTGTTCGATCTCGATCGTTTCAAAGAGATCAACGACACGGCAGGACACCAGGCCGGCGATCGCGTGCTCAAGGCCTTCGCGGGCCTGGTCGAAGCTTCGATGCGCACGGGCGATCTGTTCGGACGCCTCGGCGGCGAGGAGTTCGCCTGCCTGCTGCCGCACGCCTCCATGGCAGAAGCGCTGCGGGCGGCGGAGCGGGTGCGCCGCGAATTCGCGGCGATGTGCGCTCCGGGCCTCGCCACCAACCCGACTGTGAGCGTCGGCGTCGCCATGGCGAGCGACTTCCTGGACCAGCGCCCTCAAAAACGACGGCAAGCGGACCGTGAAAAACGGTCGGCCGATTTTGGACCAAATTGGCATCCTTGCCAGCGATCTCTCGCGGCAGGCTCGCTTTGTCCGGCCGCCCCGCCACCCCTCCACTTTGGCGCCCCAAGGGACTTATCGGACCAGTGACCGGGTGTTTTTGCTACATTCTTGCTCGGGGCATTGTTGCGAAAAATCGGCGATTTGGCGTGTGGCCGTCATTAAACTGAAACTGAGGCCCAAATCCCGCTGAAGAGCGAACCGTCCGTGGTGGTGGCCCTAAGGTCGCCACCATGCCCGCCGGCACGACGGCCAACGGGTCTGGGTAACCCGCCGCGACCGAAGGCCCACACCCGACGCCTCCTGAGGCTCGCGCGGGTCCGTTTGTGAGCCATAGGCCGCCACCAATAGGTGGACCCCGCACGCATCGCCGCCAGACGCCTCCGCATGTGGGATCTGGGCTCGTCTGTGGCTCTAGGGTCGCCCGTGAGGGCCTCGACTGCGAAATTACATCGCCTTCCGTGATTGTGCCCGGAGGACTTTTCGTCATTCGGCGTTCTGCGCCTGGACCGCCCAAGTCGCGCCCACATTGCCGAGGCCGACGGTCGAGGCGATCGTGGCGCCGTTCTTCTATGCCGGCGCCCGCGCGCTTCTGGTCTCTCATTGGGCTGTCGATTCGAACGCCGCGACGCGACTCACCACGTCGCCCTTCGACATCCTCAAGGCTGACCCGAAGCTCGGGCGCGCCGAGGCGCTGCGGCGCGCCATGCGGTCATACATGGAAGACAAGACAGACCCGCGCAACGCATATCCGGCCTTGTGGGGACCCTTCGAGGTGGTTGGCGAGGGTGCAGCACGATGAACTGAATGATGCGACCGTTCGAAACGTCAGCGCACTTGGTCCCGGCCCACCACGATGTGACGTTTTGGCGATTGCCATCATTAGTTGCATGGGCATAATGCGTCGGTCGAATGGATGCCGCATCCGACCGAGGATCGCGTGATGACCGCGATCCGCAGCGCGCTGACGAACGCCGGCGGCTCGGTCCGGTTTCAGCCTGCGGCTGCTCGAGCCTTCGACAACGTGGACGGGAAGAAACTGTGACCGCGCCGAACCGCGCCATCTGTCCAGCAACGCCGTCAAGCCCAAGCTCAGGAGTGCAGCAACGACATTAGTCACTTAGCCGCTTAGAACAGAGAGGTGTGCGATGCAATCGGGAGGAAACAACCAGAAACGTCGCGTCACGCGACGAGACTTCCTTAGGACGTCCAGCTTCGCCGCCGGGGCTGCCGGTTTGGCACCGGTGATGTCGGCGCCGTTCGTGTCACGCGCGTTGGCCGACAACAAGTCGCTGTCGATCGTGCAGTGGAGCCACTTCGTTCCCGAATACGACACGTGGTTCGACAAGTTCGCCAAGGACTGGGGCGAGAAGAACAAGGTCTCGGTCGCGGTCGACCACATCCCGGTGCAGAACATTCCGGCACGCGCGGCTGCAGAGGCGTCGGCTGGATCGGGACACGACCTTTTCGGGTTCAACGGCGCCGGTGGCGCGCATCTCTACCGCAAGTTTTTTATCGACGTCGCCGATCTCGTGAAGGAGACCGAGAAAAAGTACGGCCAAGTCAGCACCATCGGCAAGCAGCTCGGCTACAACGCGGACGACGGTACCTGGTCGGCCTTCCCCGATTTCTACATCAACTTTCCGGGCATGTATCAAAAGAGCCTGTGGGACGAGATCGGGATGAAGCCCGATACGTGGGACAACCTGCGCATCGGCGGCGCCAAGCTGAAGGCGAAAGGCCATCCGGTCGGCATCTCGCTCGGCCACAGCAACGACCCGAGCACGACGTGGCGCGGTCTGTTATGGAGCTACGGTGCTACCGATCAGGACGAGACGGGCAAGAAAATCACGCTCGACAGCAAGGAGGCGGTCGAAGCGGTCAAGTACGCCGCCGCCCTCTACAAGGAGGCAATGACGTCGAACGTGCTGTCGTGGAACGATGCCAGCAACAACCAGTACCTCGACTCTGGCGTCGGCTCGTACATCATCAACCCGATCTCGGCCTATCGGACGGCGCAGACGCTCAACAAGAAGTTGTCCGATGACATCTTCGTCATTGAGCCGCCGAAAGGCCCGGCAAAACAGATCATGGGTGCTGCTTCCGAATTCTACGGCATCTGGAAATTCGCCAAGAACAAGGAAACGGCGATCGAATTCCTCAAATACTACGCCGACAACTGGCCGGAAGCCTTCAAGGCAAGCGAGGGATACAATAATCCGTGCTTCGCCAATCTCGTGCCCAAGCCGATGCCGATCCTGTCGAACGATCCGACCTCGACCCCGCACGACAAGCTGTCGATCCTACAGGACTCGGACAAGTGGTCCGCCATCCCGGGCTATCCGGGGCCGGCCACGCCCGCAATGGACGAGATCTACTACACCTTCATCATCAACGACATGATGGCGAAGGCGGCGACGGATCAATCGAGCGCCGAGGATGCGGTCAAATGGGCCGCGCAACAATGCGAGATCATCATGAAGAAGTGGGCCGGCAAGGCCTGATCGCCTAATCCCGGGCCGCACGCTCGTGCGCGGTCCGCACTGCCGTCACTCTCGGTTCTCGATTAAAGGGATTATGCGCAAGTCACGCTCCGCCAAGGGGAAAGGCGGCGCGGATGCGCTTTCGTTGAGTATCTGGGAGGTTCAATGGCTGCGGTATCGACAAGGAACATCGTCAAGAAATTTGGCGAGGTTCCCGCCGTCAACGGCATCAGCTTGGATGTGCCGAACGGCGAATTCATGGTTTTGCTCGGCCCCTCGGGCTGCGGCAAGACGACGTTTTTGCGGATCATCTGCGGGCTCGAACAGCAGACAAGCGGCGACCTTCTGATCGGCGGCGACATCGTCAACGACATTCCACCGCGCGCCCGCGGCGTGGCGATGATGTTCCAGAGCTACGGCCTCTACCCACACTTCTCGGTGCGCAACAACATCGCCTTTCCGCTGCGGACCCAGCGCGTGCGCAGCGCCGAGATCGACAAGAAGGTGGCGTGGGCTTCGCAACTGCTCGGCATCGACCATCTGCTCGACCGCCGGCCGCGTCAACTCTCGGGCGGCGAGCGCCAGCGGGTTGCGCTGGCGCGTGCGCTGGTGCGCGAGCCGACCGCGCTGCTGCTTGACGAGCCACTTTCGAATCTCGACGCCAAATTGCGCTCCTCTGCCCGCCAGGAGATCAAGCAGTTCCAGCAGCGGGTGGGCGTCACCACCATCTACGTGACACACGATCAGGTCGAAGCCATGGGCATGGGCGACCGCATCGCCGTCATTGACCGCGGTCAAGTGCGCCAGGTGGGAACGCCGTCGGAAATCTACGACGACCCCGCCGATCGCTTCGTCGCCACCTTCGTCGGCGCCCCGCCGATGAATATCGTCGCGCGCAATGGCGGCTATCTCGGATTCCGGCCGGAGAATTTCCTGCCCAAGGACATGATCAAGGACGCGGCTTTCACAGAATTCAAGTTTCGCGTCGACCGTTCCGAGTATCTCGGCTCCGAGCGGATCGTTTACGGCGTACTGGAAAGTTTCGATCCGAAGCAGGTGATCACGGCAAAGCTTCCTCCAGCTCACGTCGCCGACGAATGGATCCGGCCCGGTGAGTGGCATCCCTTCGCCGTGCGCGACAGCGCGCTGCGCCATTTCGATAATGATGGCAAGCGGACGAGCCGCCACTAGAGGGCATTTTCGCCAATGGTCGCAATCGCCGATTCAGTCCCCAAGCCGGCCGCGCGCTTCCGGTTCATCCTGGACCGGCGCGACGTGTTCGGCTCGATCCTGATCGCTCCCGCGATCCTCTACGTGCTGCTGCTGGTCGGCCTCCCGTTCCTGATGGCGGTGTATTACTCGCTCAGCGCCTACACGATCTACGATCCCTCATGGCGCTTCGTCGGCCTGGCGAATTTCGCCGACGTCGTCGAAAATCCGGTCTTCCGGCAGACGCTTTACAACACCTTCATCTTCACCTTCGGATCGCAGTTTCTCGGTCTCATCCTCGGCAAGTTCGGCGCACTGGTGCTGCTGCGTCCGTTCCCCGGCCGCAAGCTCGTCAGGGCGCTGATCATATTGCCGTGGGTCGTGCCGATCGCGCTGGCGGCGGTGGCCTGGCAGTGGATGTTCGATTCGCTTTACAGCGTCATCAATTGGACGCTGATTGCGCTTGGCATCGTCACCCGATCGGACGCGCCAAACTGGCTCGGCACGCCGCATCTGGCAATGCTGTCGGTGATCGTGGTCAATGCTTGGCGTTTCTTCCCGTTCGCGATCGTCATCTTCCTTGCCGGCATCACCGCGGTCCCGCAGGACGTGCTCGACGCGGCGACCATCGACGGCGCCGGGTTCTGGCGGCGCAACTACCAGATTATCTTGCCGATGATTCTGCCGATTGTTGCCGTCGGTCTCATCTTCGGCATCGTGTTTACGTTTACCGATCTTTCAATCGTCTTTCTGATGACCATGGGCGGCCCAGTGGGCGCGACCTCGGTCCTGGGCTTCGCGGGTTTCCAGACCGGCATCAATTCCGGCGATGTGTCGCACGGCGCCGCCATTTCGCTGTTCATGCTGCCGGTACTGCTCGTCGTGGTGGTGGCGATGCTGCGTTTCATCCGGCGGCGGGAGATCTGACATGCCGCGCGTCACCGTCGCAAAAGCCCTGCAAGAGACCTCGTTCTACGGCGCGGTCGCGTTTTTCCTGGTCATCGCGGCGTTTCCATTTTATTGGATGGTGATCACCTCGTTCAAGACGAACGCCGATCTCTACAACGTCACTAACATTCCGTTCTGGTTCAACGATCCGCCCACGCTCGAGCACTTCCGCTATCTGTTCGAGAAAACTTTGTTCGCGACCTGGTTGTTGAACTCCTTGATCATCGGCCTCTGCGTCACCGCCATCACCCTCGTCACCGCGCTGCCGGCCGCCTACAGCCTCGCACGCATGACCGGCCGCAGCGGCGAGGCACTGGGGATCGGCATCTTTCTCACTTACCTCGTACCGCCGACGCTCCTGTTCCTGCCACTGTCACGGGTGATCGCTGGGCTGGGTTTGCAGAACTCGATGTGGTCGCTGGTCGTCGTCTATCCGACCTTCACCATCCCGTTCTGCACCTGGCTGCTTATGGGATTCTTCAAGTCGCTGCCGGTCGAGATCGAAGAGGCGGCGATCGTCGACGGCTGCAGCCTGTTCGGCGCCTTCGTCAAGATGGCGATCCCGCTGTCGCTGCCGGGCATCCTGACAGTGGTGATCTTCACCTTCACGCTGACCTTGCAGGAGTTCGTCTACGCGCTGACTTTCATATCCGCGTCCGATCAAAAGCCGATCACGCTTGGCGTGGCGACCGATCTGATCCGCGGCGACATCTTCTACTGGGGCGAGATCATGGCCGGCGCCTTGATCGCCAGCATCCCGGTGGCGATCGCGTACAATCTTTTTCTCGATCGGTTCATCAGCGGGATAACCGGAGGCGCCGTCAAGTAGGCGGAGCTTGCGGACGCGCGCGCTAAACCATTTCGTTGGCAATCCAATATCGGCCTCGGCCACGGCGCGATCGATTGGGCGGCGGCTACACCTATTTCGATCAGATCATGGCCACCGGCGTCGAGAGCATATTGAGATCATCTAAGCGAAGCAGGCCCAAGCGGCAAGTGAACCGGCCTGGCAGGGCGCGAAAAGTTGCAGCTCGCATATTGACCCCAGCAATGCGACTTCTGAGTCAGCGAGGCGGCGAATTCATGCGATCGTGTTTGCTGCTGCTTTTCTTGCTGTTCGCCTCAATTTGGTTGCGCGGTAAGGCAGCTCAAGCCCAAATTCAAGGCGC
>Ga0182024_10003226_pt1 | contig 39214 bp, 33 predicted proteins | sample P32metaG_FD_120480 | JGI IMG/M metagenome (GOLD analysis project Ga0182024, IMG submission 120480) | Permafrost microbial communities from Stordalen Mire, Sweden - P3-2 metaG (Illumina Assembly) | ecosystem: Environmental > Terrestrial > Soil > Wetlands > Permafrost | place: Sweden: Stordalen...
ACGGCGAGATTGAAGGAGGCGTCGGCGTAGGTGGGGTCGATGTCCAGGGCGGTCTCAAGTTCCTTCTTCGCGGCGTCCTGCCACCCTTTCTGGCTGGCGGTGATCCCGAGGTAATTGTGTGCTACTGCGTACTTGGGATTGATGGCGAGGGCGCGTGTGAGGGAGTTGATCGCGTCATCGTACCGGTGCTCCTGGTAGTAGACGATGCCGAGGGTGCAATGGGAGAATGTGTCCTCGGGGGCGACGGCGATGGATTTCTTGAGGGACTCCTCGGCGAGCTTCCATTTCTGGTTGCGGAAGTAAACGACCCCGAGATTCGAGAGGACGTAAACGTTGTTCGGCGCCTTGGTGAGCATCTTCTCGTAGATCTTCTCGGCATCGCGGTATTGCGCGCGCTCGAAGGATTCCTTCGCGGCCTTTGCCTCGTCCATGAGCTCTGGGGGGACCATGGGGCCGATGTCGTCGCCGGGGCTCTTGGCGGGAGCGGCGGGAGGCGTGGAGGCCGCGGAGCTCTCGGCCGGTGCCGGGGGAGGGGGGGGATTCCCGCCCGTGGCCGGGGGCGTGCCGGTATCCGTGCGGCTCGCGAGCTGCATGGGAGTGGCGGAGGGCGACGCGGCGGGGAGCGGCGCCTGATTATCCGGAGCAGGCACGGTGGTCTCGCGGGCCGTCTTCAAGGGAGTCGCGGAGTCCTCGCCGGCGACGGGAGGCGGGGAGGCAGAGGCGGGGGCGGTTTGCTTGGGAGCGGTGATGGTCATGTCCATGCCGCTCTGGTCCGCATCGGGGATGTCGATGGAGGGATCCTTGAAGAGGGCGCGCTCTTTCGGGGTCAACTGGACGACGGGCTGGCCGAGGAGATTGATCTGCTGGAGGAGCGTATCGGACTGGACCTGAAGCTGCGAGAGCTCGGACATGACCATCCGCTTGGCCTCGTCGCGGCGGGCCTGCTGTTTGAGCTCGCGCAGGACAATGCCGCGCAGGAGGCCGTTTTCATCGGTGAGCGTGGCCTTCTCCGTGGAGGAGATGCCGGCGTTCGCCTTGAGATTCGCGAGCTCGGCGGTGGTGCTGTCGTACTGGCGCTGGAGATCGTTGAGGGTGGATCGGACGTTATCCCGGTCCTGCTGGGTGGCCGTAAGGAGTGCCTTCGTATCGCTGACCTGTTTGCGGAGATCCGCGATCTGCCTGTCCTTTTGCGGCGAGTCGGACTTGAAGTCCTTGATGATCTTCTCATCGCCGGCAACCTTGGCCATGAGCGTGGCATTTTGCGCGATCAGCTGGTCGACGTGCTTTTGCGCCTCGCGCGCCTTGCCTAGATCGGCCAGCGCCTGGTCGCGCTGCGCGGCGATCGAGTCGCGGTCGGTTTTTACCGAGACGATCTCCTTTTGGGCATCGGCCAGCTTGCCATTGAGCGAGGCGACCTGCTTTTGGACGGCGTCGCGATCATCGGTGAGCTGATCGATCTGCTTGCGGGCATCCGCGAGCTTGCCTGAGAGATCGTCGCTCTTCCGGGCGGATTGGGCCTGGCCTGCCTTCAGCGAGGCGATTTGCTTTTGGGCATCGGCAAGTTTCGCGGCGGTCCTGGAGGTGGCGGCGAGCTGTTTGTCCAGATCGTCGGCACGCTGTGTGGCGGCGTCGCGGTCCTTGGTGAGGGCGGCGATCTTCTTGTCTGCGGTATCGAGCTGGGAGGCGAGCTTCGCGGCGTCCGTGTATTTGGCCTCGATCTCTTTATTCTGTGCAAGCGCCGCGTCGCGCTGCTTTGCGATGGCACCGGCGGCCTGCCGGGCTACGGCGGCGCGGCGGGCGGCGTCGGCGTTTTGCTCATCGGCGGCATCGCGATCTGCCTCGGCGTTCCGCAGGGCATCCCGCACCTGGGCCACGCGCGCTTTTTCCCGGCGGGCCTGGTCGGCGTTCTGCTCATTCGCGGCGTCGCGGTCGGCCTCGGCGTCCTTGAGGGCGCTCTCGAGCTGGGTAACGCGGGTCTGGAGTTCCTTTTGCGTGCCGGTGGGATGCGCGCTATCGGAGAGGGAATTCTGGTATGCATCCTGCGCCTGCTTGAGCTGGCCCTTGAGCTCCACCTCGTCGACGCGGGTGTGATCGAGCGCCTTGAGTGCGTCGTCCAGCTTGCCGGCGAGATCGGCCTTTTGGCTCTCGACCGTTTTGAGCTGCCGGCGGGAGTCGCGCAGATCATTCTGGAGCTCCTCGAGCTGATCGCGCACCTGCTGGTTCATCCCGCCCTCGCCGGCTGTGGCGGGAGGCGGCACGGGCTCGGGCGTGGTGGTTTCCAGGGGGGGATTGTTATCCTTTTGCGGAAGCTCGCCGTCGATGGGTGCGGCGGTAGGCTGGGGCACGGTGTCCTGGGTGCCAAGCTGCTGCTGGAGCCGGGCGATGTTTTCGCTGACTTTCTTTTTGCGGTAATCGACCACGAGTGGCTGCCACTGGGGATCGTCGTGGCTGATCTGGTCGAGGAGGCTGGCGGCGTAGCGGTACTTCGAGAGGGCCTTTTCCGTATCGCCGGAGCCCTCGAGCTGCTGGCCCTGCTCATTGGCCATGTAAGCGTTGAGGAAAAGGTCCGAGGTGTCGGCTGCTTGAGAAAAGGCGTGCTGGGGCCCGGCCACCGCCATCAGGACGAACGAAAGAGTGATGAGAAGCCGCCGCATGGGTGGGTGTGATAGTGGGGAGGAACGGGGATTTTAGACCAAGCGGGCGCGGGGCGCAAACCGAATCCCCCCGGGGAGCACGTGGGGCTTGTCTTCGCGGCGGGCGGCATAGCGCGACTCCGCCTCGGGGTTGCTCGCAAACCGGCAGATATGGCCTGGCGCCAGCGCCCGAGTTGTGGGACTCGGGGCTGCCGCTACCTCGCCCTCCGGGCGTTTGTGAACAAGCCTCCTTACCTATCCACCCACATCCACACCTTTTAATTTACCCCTTTGGTGTCTTTTTTGGGTTGAGGCAACACGTGGGACGCCTCCCGGGGCAAGGGCGCGGCGGGAAGAAATGAGCGGGGATGCCGCTGGGCGGGGGAGGGTGCGAGCGGTGGGTAGCGCAACTGTAACGTCGAGGCGTTTGCGTGTTTCGCCCTGCGGGAGAGGGAGTTATGGTTGCGCTAAAGGCGGGGGGAGCGCCCCGGCTTTGGCCCCGTTGACAAGGGTGGATATCCGATGCTAGTTTCCGCGCAACTTTTCCACGACCATGTTGGACCGGCAAGTACTGGTATTGAACAGGCTGTGGCAGGCGGTCAACGTGTGCAGCGTCCGCCGTGCCTTTACACTGCTATGCCAGGGGCATGCGCAGGTTGTTTACGAGAATGGCGACAATAACTTCCTGACCCACGATTTCGTAAGCTGGCAGGAGTTTTCGCAGCGCGAGCCGGAGGCGGAGATGGTGCATACCGTGACGTTTCGGATCCGGATGCCGCGGGTGATCGTGCTGCTGATGTTTGACCGGCTGCCGACCAAGGAGGTCAAGTTCACGCGGCACAACGTCTTCGAGCGGGACAAGAATACCTGCCAGTATTGCGGGAAGATTTTCGATCGCAAGGAGTTGAACCTCGATCACGTGATCCCGCGCGACCGTGGCGGGATGACGACCTGGGAGAATATCGTGTGCTCGTGCATCCCGTGCAATACCCGCAAGGGCAACCGCCTGCCGCACGAGGCCGCGATGCGCCTGGTCCGCAAGCCGGAGCGGCCCCGCTGGCGGCCGTTCCTGCACCTGACCTTTGGTGGCAATCACCCGGAGAGCTGGAAGCACTTCGTCGACGTGGCGTATTGGAACGTCGAGCTGAGTGACTAGGGGGGGCGCCATGGCAGGCCAGGGCTCCGCTGGAAATGTGATCGCCGCGCTGTGCAGCTTTTTTGTGCCGGGGCTGGGGCAGTTGCTCCAGGGGCGCCCGGGGAGGGCGCTGTTCCATTTTTGCGTGGGGGTGTTGCTGTGGTTCGTGCTCCTGGGGTGGATCGCGCACATCTGGTCGGCGCTGGACGCGGCGCTGTTTACGCCGGGTCCGATAAAGCCTGGATGTTAGATCTAGACTAGTGGCTCACGGCCAGCGTCGCGTTTGTGGCGATGGGGGTGGCGAAGAGGCTGTTGAGAATGGGGGCCGGATAAATGCCGAAGAAGAAGATAAGGAAGGTGAGGGCGGCGATGGTAAAGCGGGTGAGGGGAGCAACGGGGATCGCGGCGTCGGAGGCGGGATCGAGCCAGTACATGGCGCGGACGACCTTCAGGTAATAGTAGAACCCGGCGCCGACGGTGACGATGCCGATGGCCGCGAGGACGTAATGGCGCTGCTCGATGGCGGCGGCGAAGACAAAGAATTTCCCGAAAAAGCCGACCGTGAGCGGGACGCCCGCCAGGGAGAGCATCGCGACGAGGAGCGCGAAGGCGAGGCCCGGGGAGCGCTTGCCGAGGCCATTGAAGTGGGCAATGTCATCGCCGCCGGCGGAATTGGCGACGACAACGATGATGATGAAGCTGAGCAGCGTCATCAGCAGGTAGCCTGCGAGGTAAAATGCGATGGCGCTGCCGGACTGGGCGCCATCCAGGCTGGCGACGGCGATGAGCAGGTACCCGGCGTGGGCGATGCTGGAGTAGGCGAGGAGACGCTTGAGATTGTTTTGGGGCATCGCGGCCAGATTGCCGTAGATGAGCGTCAAGGCGGCGACGGCGGAGAGGATGGCGACGACCTTGTCGTGCAACGCGGGGACGGAGAGGAAGAGCCCGACGACGCGCATGAGCACGATAAAGCCGGCAGCCTTTGAACCGACGGAAAGGAAGGCGGTGACCGGCGTCGGGGCACCCTGGTAAACATCGGGAACCCAGAACTGGAAGGGGACGGCGGCGACTTTAAACCCGAGCCCCATGAGGATGAGCATGAAGCCGAACAGCAGCGGCCCCTGGCCGCCAGGGAGGGCGCGCATGGCGATGGCGGCCTGGCCGAGATTCGTGGTCCCCGTGAGGCCGAAGATCCAGGTCACGCCGTAAACGAAGAACCCGGTGGAGAGCGCGCCGAGGACGAGGTATTTGACGCCGGCCTCGAGGGAATTGGGGCTGCGGCGCATGTAAGCGACGAGGATGTAGAAGGAGATCGTGACCAGCTCGAGTGAGACAAAGATCATCACGAAATCGATGGCCGAGGCCATCCACATGAGGCCCGCGCAGGTGAAGATGGGCAGCGTGTAGAACTCCGCGATGCCGGCATCCGGATGCGCGCCGAAGATGAACCGGCGGACCATGTCGCGGTACTCGAGCGAGATGATCAGGACGATGATCGTCGTGAGAAGAGCGAAGCGCTTGAAGAAGAGGGCGAAGGAATCGGCGACGTAGAATTGCTGCCAGCCGAGGACCGGGCCGGTGATGGCCGGCGTATGAGCCGCGAAGAAGCTGGCGATGAATGTGACCGCGAGACCGGCGATGCCCAACCCGGCGACAAAGCCCTTCTGCCGGTCATCGGCGAAGGACTCGTAGATGAGGAGGAAGATGCCGGTGACGAGGACGGCGACTTCGAGAAAGGCGGGCGCGATCATCTGATGGGTGTGAGGAATTGAGCGACGACGGGCTTGATCAGATTAACGAAGAGCTGCGGGAAAAACCCCGCGAGCAGGAGCACCCCGAGCAGCAGGATAAGGGGCCAGCGGAGGGTGGTGATATCCTTGAGGCCGGTCCAGCGCTCCTGGATCTCTCCCTGGAAGACCGCGCGATAGCCGCGCAGCATGTAAACGGCGGAGATCACCAGGCCCCAGAGCGCGAGAGCGGTGGCGATCTGGTAATGGGAAAGCAACTGGTTGGACGCGTGGCTGAAGGCGCCGAAGAAAACCAGGAGCTCCGAGGCGAAATTCGCGAACCCCGGGAGCCCTATCGAGGCGAACGCCGCGAGCCCGAAGACGAAGCCCAGCACCGGCATCGGCTTCGCGAGGCCGCCCAGCTCCGTGAAGGTCAGCGTGCCCGTGCGTTCGCGAAGCTGCCCCGCGATGGCGAAAAGCGCGGCGATCGAGAGCCCGTGTGCAAACATGAGCAGCGCCGCCCCCGTGGTGCCGATGATGTTGAACGAGGCGATGCCGAGAAAGATGTAGCCCATGTGCATCACGCTCGAGTAACCGAGCATGAGGTCGAGCCGCTTCTGCCCGATGGTCGCGAGGCCGCAATAAATGATGTTCCCGATGAGGAGCACGAGGAGGAGCCCCGCGTAATGATGGGCGGCATCGGGCAGCAGCGGAATGGCGACGCGGAGCAGGCCGTAGAGCCCGAACTTCTTCAGCACGCCCGCGTGGAGCATGGCCGCGGGAGCAGGGGCCGAGGCATACGCGGAGGGAGCCCACGTGTGGAACGGGAACAGCGAGATCAGGATGCCGAAGCCGACGAGCAACGCGAGGTAGATGGCATTGCGGGAGCCGGGCGCGATCAGATCCGGGTGCTGCTGGAGGAGCGTGATGTCGAAGGTCCGGCTCGCCGCGGGCAATGCGACATAAAGCCCGAGCAGGCCCAGGAGCAGGATGAAACTGCCGACCGCCAGGTAGATGGTGATCTTCCACGCGGCGGTCTGCCTATCCCCGGTGCCCCAGATGCCGATGAGGAGGAAGGTGGGCACCAGCGCCATCTCGTGGAAGGCGTAGAAAAAGAAGAGATCCAGCGAGGCGAAAGCGCCGGTGGCCCCCGCCGAGATGAAGAGCAGCGAGGCGAAATAGGCGCGCTCATTCCCGTTCACGCGCGGCGCCACCCAGAGCGCGGCGACGGTGACGATCGCGGTGAGCAGCAGCATCACGAGGCTCAGGCCATCGACCCCGAGGAAGAATTGCAGCCCCCAGTCCGGGAGGATTGCGAACTTGAACGTCTCCTGGTAACCGCCGATGGAGGCATGGTAACCGAATAGCGCGCCGAGCGTGAGGAGCAGGTTGAGCCATGCGGCGCCATTGGCCGTCGCGCGCGCCGGCGCGCCGAGCAGGATGGCGGCGGCCGCGAGGATGGGGACGAGAATCAGAAGAACTAACATGGGTGGGGAAATTCGAAGGTCGAATTTTTCATCACGGCTTGGAGAGGAAGTAGTAGATCAGCGCCACCGACCCCGCGCCGAAGAGAAACGCATAAGCCTGCAAATTGCCCAATTGCAGGAACCGCAGGACGAAACCGGTCACCCACGCCGCGCCGCTCACCCCGCGGACAATCGCCCCGTCGAGGATCCAGCGGTCGAACGTGGCGCTCAGCGAAGCGGCGAAATCCTGGGTCAGCGCGATGAGAGTCTGGTAGAATTGATCGATGTAAAACCGGTTGGCGAGCAGGGGGATCAGGATCGGATCGGAGTCCTTGCCGTTGTAAACGAACCAAGCGAGGCCCGCGCCCGCGACGAAGACCAAGACCGAGAGCCCCATCACGCCGAAATTGATGTGCTCCTCCCGCGGCAGCGTCAGGAATTTGCCCGCGAAGAAATGGTACCCCGCGAACACCGACGGGACCGCGAGGATGATGAGCGGCACCGTCATCACCGGCGGAGGCTGATGCCCTTCCCGGGCGTGCTTTGAGCGGGTATGACCCCAGAAGACCACGATCATCAGCCGGAACATGTAGAACGACGTCAGGAAGGCCGTCGCGAGCGCGAGCGAGAAGATGAGCGGATGATGGAGATCCAGCGCGGCGGTGATCAGCGCATCCTTGCTGAAGAAACCGCTCAGCCCCGGGCAGCCCGTCAGCGCCAGCGTGCCCACGAGGAAGGTCAGGAACGTGCTCGGCAGCCGATTCTTGAGGCCGCCCATTTTCCAGATGTCCTGCTCGTGATGCGTCCCGTAGATGACCGCGCCGGACCCGAGGAAGAGCAGCGCCTTGAAGAAGGCATGCGTGAAGAGGTGATACATCGCCGCGTCAGGCGCGGGGAGACCGACGGCGCACACCATGTACCCGAGCTGGGAGAGCGTCGAGTAGGCGAGGATGCGCTTGATGTCATTCTGCTGCGTCGCCATCAGCGCCGCGCCGACCGCCGTCGTGATGCCGATGAACGCGATCACCGATTGCGCCCCCGGCGAGGCATCGACGAGGAAGCGGACCCGGCTCAGCATGTAAACGCCCGCGGCGACCATCGTCGCGGCGTGGATGAGAGCGGAGACAGGCGTGGGGCCTTCCATGGCGTCAGGAAGCCATACATGGAGGGGGAACTGCGCGGACTTGCCCACCGCGCCGCAGAAGACCAGCACCGTGGCAATCGCGAGAAACGCCGGCGCGATCGTGGAAGCATGCACCCAGCTCTGGAGATCGGCGAAGTAAACCGTGCCCGAGGCGCGCCAGAGCAAGAGAATGCCGAGCATGAAACCGAAGTCGCCAATGCGATTGGTGATGAAGGCCTTGTTGGCCGCGGCGGGGGGCGCGGGCTTATCGAACCAATGCCCGATGAGGATGTAAGAGCTGACCCCGACCAGTTCCCAAAAGAGGAACATCATCACGAAGTTATCCGCGAAGACGATCCCGATCATCGAGAACATGAAGAGCGAGAGGCCCGCGAAGTACCGCGACTCGCCCTCGTCCTCGTCCATGTACCCGTAAGAGTAAATATGGATGAGCGAGCCGATGCCGGTGACGACGAAGAGCATCGCCTTGCTCAACTGGTCGATCGTAAAGCCGATCGAGATCGAGAAATTCGGAACGATATCGAGCCAGCGGAAAGCGGCGACCGGCATGCCGCCGGGCTTCGCAAAAAGGATGCACGCGGCCACGAAGGAAACCAGGCACGCGCAGATCGAGATCATGGCGCTCAGCTTGCGCGTGCGCTGCGTGAAGAGCGTGATGAAGATCGCGCTCAGGAGCGGGGTGAGAAGGATGATCCAGGGAAGTGCCATCGTTTGATGATCTAGAACTTCAGGCTGCTAATGTCCTCGACGTGCGTCGTCTGGCGCAAGCGGTACAACGCCACGATGATCGCAAGGCCCACGGCCACCTCCGCGGCAGCGACCGTGATAATGAAGAATACCAGCATCTGCCCGTTGTAATTGGGCATCCCATCGTGCGCCTGGTAGCGGGAAAAGGCGATCAGCGAGAGATTGGCCGCATTGAGCATCATCTCCAGGCACATGAAGATGATGATGATATTGCGCCGCAGCAGCACCCCGGCAAACCCGATGGCAAACAGGAGGCCGCTGACCAGCAGGTAATCGTCAAGCGTGAGATCCATGGGGTTATTTCAGCTCCCGCTTGCTGAGGATGACAACGCCGATGGTCGCCACGAGGAGAAGGACCCCGACGACCTGGAAAGGGAGATTGTAGCTGGAGAAAAGCAGAGCGCCGACGTTCTGAACATCCTGCAGATTCCCGTGAATGACCGGGAACGTGCGGTTGCCGAACGGCAGCTCCTCGATGACGGCACAGAGCTCCGCGACGAAAGCCGCGGCGACGACCAGGCCCCCGATGATGACGCTGGTATTGAACTTGCGGCGCTCTTCCGCCTTCAGATCGAGGAGCATGATGATGAAGAGGAAGAGCACCATTACCGCGCCCGCGTACACCAGCACCTGGATCACCCCCAGGAAGTACGCATCCAGCAGGACGAAGAGCGCCGCGAGGCCGGCAAAGGAAATGACAAGGCTCAGCGCGCTGGCGACCGGGTTGCGATTGCAGACCACCGCGCAGGCGAACCCGAGCATGATCGCCGCAAAGAACCAGAAGAAGAGCGCAGTCATTTATTTGAGCGGGTTCCACTTGAAGACGAGGCCCTCGAGCGTGCCGCCGATCTCGTAGAGCTTCGTCTTGTCATGGACCATCTGGTCGCGGCTGAAGCCGGTGATGGCGTAATCCTTGCGCAGGAAGATGGCCTGCTCCGGGCAGACCTCCTCGCACATGCCGCAGTAGATGCAGCGCGTCATGTCGATATCGAACTGATCGGGAAACTTCTCGACCTTCGCCCACTGGCTCGTGGCGGGCAGCTCCGCGGGCTTGATGCGGATGGCGCGCGGCGGGCAGATGAACTCGCACAACTGGCAGGCGACGCAACGCTCGCGCCCCTTCTCATCCTTCACCAGCGCAGGCGCGCCGCGATAATAGGGGGGTAGATGGGCGTCCGGTTTTTCCTCCGGGTATTGCATCACGACCTTGGTCTTGCCGGCGAGCATATTGACCAGGTGCCGCATGGTAATGACGAGGCCGCCGACGACCTGGGGAAGGTACATTTTCTCCCAGAAGGTGAGCTTGGGGCGTGAGACAGTGTAAGCCATGGGGGAGTTCTAGTTCGGATACAGGGCCAGGATGAACGCCGCAATGAACACGTTTACCAGGGCGATTTCGAAGAAGAAAATCCACCCCAGGCGCATCAACTGATCGTAGCGGAAACGCGGCAGCGTCCACCGGACCCAGATGAAGAAAAGGAGCAGCAACGCCACCTTGGTAAAGAACACCGCGATATTGACCAGCCCCCAGAACCAATCGGGCAGGGCGTGGAGGACATCGAGGCCGCCATTGCCCGCGCCATCCGGGATGAACGGGCAATGCCAGCCGCCGAGGAAGAGCGTCACGATGAGAGAGGAGCCGGCGATCATCGCCGCGTATTCGCCCAGGAAGAAGAGGGCGAATTTCATCGAGGAATACTCGGTGTGATAGCCGCCGACCAGCTCCTGCTCCGCCTCGGGGAGATCGAAGGGGAGGCGGTTGGTCTCCGCGAACATCGAGATCGTGAACACCACGAAGGAGATGAAAATCGGGATCCAGAGGATGATCTTGCGGAGATCAAGGCTGCCATTCGTAAAGGGGATCAGCAGCCAGCCATTCTTGATCTGGTAATCCACGATGTCGCTGAGGTTGAGCGTCCGCAGGATGAGGAAGAGCGGGATTACCGAGAGCCCCAGGGCGAGCTCGTAGGAGATCATCTGCGAGCTCGAGCGGATGCCGCCGAGGAAGGAGTATTTCGAATTGGCCGACCAGCCCGCGAGGACGATGCCGTACACTCCGAGCGAGGAGAACGCGAAGATGAAGAGCGGCCCGATGTTCACATCGGCGATGACCATTTTATCCCCGAGAAACGAGCTGCCGAAGGGGATGACCGCGAGGCTGACGATGACCGCGCCGATGCCGAGCGCCGGGGCGATCCAGTAATAGAACTTGTTGACGTGGGCGGGGGTAAAGTCCTCCTTGATGAGGAGCTTGACGGCATCCGCGATGGGCTGGCCGAGGCCGCCGAGGAAAGGGGAAAAATCCTTTTTCGCGCCCAGGAGAGTGAGGGGAAAGCCGACGCGATTGGGCCCGAGGCGATCCTGGATCAGCGCGCTGACGCGGCGCTCGGCATAGACCGTGTAGGAAACCATCGTCAGAATGATGCCGAGCACCACCACTGTCTTCGCGAGCGAGGTGAGGATGAGGTACCAGTCGATGGAGTTGAAGATGTCCATTAAGGAGAGGAATCCGGGGCTTAAGTAAAAGCGGACGGCGTTCGCTTAGGTGGGTGTGTGGGCGGTGACGGAGGTGGTTTTGGGCGGAGGGGCGGGCTCGCCCGGCTCCAGGTTCAATTGCACGCCGAGGTCGCCGATCTTGCTGAGGCTGAGGCCGGCCAGGGCGGGGATTGCCAGAGCCATTTGCTTGAAGACATCCTCGATCATGTAGATGCCATTGGCGCCGGAGAGGCCCTGGATCAGGTCGCGGATGATCTCCCAATCGTCCCGCGCCGCGCCGGGGGCCTGGATGGCGCGGTTGAGGCGCTGGAGGCGGCCGTTCTTGTTGATCATCGAGCCGCGTTTCTCGGCAAAGCCGGAGGCGGGGAAAACGATTTGCGCGAGCTTGGTGGTGCCATTGGGGAGGATATTCGCGGCGATGATGAGCTGCGCATTCGCGATCTCCTCGCCCATGACGCGGGTCGCATCCTCGCCCAGGACGACGAGCGCCTTGACCGTGCGATTCTTCAAGCCGCTCGAGATGAGCCCGAGCAGCGAGCCCGGCACGCCGCCGGTCACGCCCATGAGGCGGGCCCCGGAGGTATTGGCGTTGCGATCCGTGCTGAGCAGGATTTTGTCCCCCTCGGCGTTGTGCGGGATGATGTCGATGAGCGTGGTGCCGAGGGCATCCCCGAGCCGCCGTGTCAGGAAGAGCTCCTCGTTGGTAAAGCTCCCCGAGGCGATGATCGCGACCTCCTCGCCGCGGAAGCGCTTGAGCTCCGTCGAGGCGCGGCTGAGTGCGATCTCCCATTGTGTGATCTCGTTGCCGGAAGGCCCCTTGATCGTGGGATTGATGAGCCGCTCCGGGCTCGCGAGCTGGTGGAAATTCAGCCGCCCGTAATCGCACATCCAGACGGAGTTCACGTCGTTGTTCTCCCGGGGCGTTTGCCGGTAGACGATATTCTCCCGGCTGCCGATGACTGTATTGCACCCGGTCGCGCAACTGGTGCAGAAGCTCCGGGTTTCCTTGAGAAACCAGACCCGCATCTTGAACCGGAAATCCGAGGAAGTCAGCGCGCCGACCGGGCAGATATCGACGGTATTGAGCGAGTAATTGCTGTCCAGCTTGCGGTCCGGGTGGCAGGCAATGGTCGAGAAGCTGCCGCGGTCCACGAAGCCGAGCACGTCGTCGTGGGCGACCTCTTTCATGAAGCGGATGCAGCGGGAGCAGAGCACGCACCGCTCCGCATCGAGTGTGACGCGCGGGCCGACCTCGACGTTCTTGGGCTTCTTGACCTTGTGCTCGAGGAAGCGCGACCCGCCGTTGCCGTACTCGACGGAAAACTCCTGGAGCCGGCACTCGCCCGCCTGGTCGCAGATGGGGCAATCGAGGGGATGATTGATGAGGAGAAACTCCATTACTCCCTGGCGGCATTCCTTGACCATGGGGGAATCGGTGCGGATGCCCATGCCCTCCGCGACGTCCTGCGCGCAGGAGATTTGCGGGCGTGGGATCCAGCCGATCTCCGGCTTGCCATCCGCGGCCATGACAGGCTTGCGGTCCGGGGTCATCCGGGGCATGCCCATTTCGATCAGGCACATGCGGCAATTGCCCGGCGAGGAGAGCTTCGGATGATAGCAATAGCGCGGGATGAACTTCCCCGCCTGGTTGCAAGCCTCGATGACGCGGGTGCCCTTTGGGAATTGCATCCAGACGCCGTCGATCTGGACATTCAGCATTTGGACTGGAGCGGCGGTTTCAGTGCTCATGCGCGGGGATGGCGGTTGCGGGTGCGGAGGTGCTGCCGGCGGCGGCGATGAGCTCGTGGGTGCCCTCGCTGTGCGGGCCGCGGAGCGTGGCGATCTCCGTGTGCGCGATTAATTGCTCGGGCAGGATCTCCGGCGGCATGGGAGGGGGCTGCGGCTTCGAGGCCCGGGCCTCGAAGTCGGCCTTGAATTTGGCCAGGAAGCTCTGCGTCGGCCACGAGCACGCCTCGCCAAAGGCGCAGATCGTCCGGCCCGCGATGTTATCGGCCACGGTCTTGAGCGTATTGGCGTCGCCGGTCACGCCGCCGCCGGCGAGGAGCCGGCCGGTGATTTTCTTCATCCAGAGCGAGCCCTCGCGGCACGGGGTGCATTGGCCGCAGCTCTCGTGCGCGTAAAATTCGTTGATGTTATTGAGCGTCCACACCATGTCGCGCGTATCGTCCAGGACGATGACGCCGCCGGAGCCGGCCATCGAGCCGACCGCCGCGAGGGAATCGAAATCCATGGGGATCTCCTCGAGCCCGATCTCCCGCTCGCCCATCGTGCCATCGGGCTGTTTCTCCTTGAGCTTGTAACGGTCCGTGGCGCTGAGGACCTTCGCGGAGGAGCCGCCGGGGATGACCGCCTTGATCTTGCGCCCGGCTTTCGGGCCGCCGCACACTTCGTTGATCAGCTCGCCCATCGTCAGCGAGCCGACTTCCACCTCGAAGTAACCGGGCTTTTGCACATCGCCGCTCACGCAGAGGATGCGGGTGCCGGTGTTGTTGGGGCGGCCCAGCTTCGCATACTCGGCGCCGCCCATCCGGACGATGTGCTTCACGTGGCACAGCGTCTCCACGTTATTGACGATGGTCGGGCACTGGTAGAGCCCCAGGACCGCGGGAAAATAGGGCGGCTTGATGCGCGGGTAGGCGCGCTTGCCCTCGAGCGACTCGATGAGGCCCGTCTCCTCGCCGCAGATGTACGCCCCGGCGCCGCGATGGACGTAAATATCGAGGTCGAACCCGGAGCCGAGGATGTTCTTGCCGAGGAAACCCTTCGCACGGGCATCCGCCAGCGCTTTCTCGAGGATGCGGGCGCCTTCGGGGAATTCGCCACGGATGTAAATGTAGGCGAGATGCGCCTGCACGGCGAAGCACGAGATGATCATCCCCTCGATCAGTTGATGAGGATCCTGATGGATGATGTAACGGTCCTTGAACGTGCCGGGCTCGGACTCGTCGGCGTTGCAGATGAGGTATGTGGGTTTCGGGCCGCCCGGCTTGATGAAACCCCACTTCACGCCGCAGGGGAATCCGGCGCCGCCGCGGCCCCGCAGGCCGGAGGCCTTCACCTCGTTGACGATGTCGCCCGGGGGCATCTTGACCGCCTTCTTCAGCTCCTCGTAACCGCCGTACACGAGATACTTCCCGATGTCGTTCGACCACCCGTCGCGGTCGATGTTCTGGAAAACGATCCGCTTCTCGCGCCAGTGTGGCGGGTGGATTTTCGGGACCGTGGCGCTGGAGGTGGTGCTATCGAGCAGTTGCGGGATCGCCTCCGGGGTCACGCGCTCGTGGAAGTCGTCGTTCGACATCGCCACCGGCGCGGTGCCGCAACTGGCCAGGCACTCGACAAACTCGACGGAATACTTGCCATCCGCGCTGACCGCGATGGGATTGCCGTGGTCATGCCCGTGGCGCTCGATCTTCGCCGCGGCGCACACTTTATCGAGAAGATCGTAGCTGCCGGCCATCGCGCACGAGAGCGTGCGGCAGACGCGGATGTGCGTGCGCCCCGCGGGCTTGCGGCGGAACATCGGGTAAAACGTCACCAGCTCGAGCACGTTGATCGGCTCGATCTCGAGCTTCTCCGCGATCCACTTGGTCGCCTCATCGGAGACAAACCCGAAGTGCTCCTGGATGAGGTGCAAGAGAGGCAGCGCCGCGCTCCGGCGCGACACGGGATAATGAGTGATGACCTCCTCGATTTCGGCTGTGAGAGCGGGGGGAAGGGTCATGGGAGAAAACCAGCGTTCCTGCTCATTGATCAAACGCCCCTTCCTGCCCGATGAGCTTTCCATCCACGAAGTGCAGCACCACCGTCTTGCCATCCTGCACATACACATAACGAACCACCGGGAGCGTCTTCACATCGGTCTGAAGCTCCATTTCCTTGGTCACGACCTGGTTGGGCTGCCCGAGGATCGACTCCACCTCCTTCGGGTTCATGTCCATCTTGACGCAGGAGAGATTGGCGTCCGTCAGCTTGCGCTTGCAGCCCGTGAGGACCAGGCAGGCCATGAGCGCGACGGCGGCGAGCGATGGAAGATGCGTGGCCATTTTTCCGGGGGTCAACGATCACACTCGCCCATGACGAAGTCCAGCGAGCCGAGGATCGCGACGACATCGCTCATCATGTGGCCGGGCAGGATCGCGGGCAGGATGCTGAGGTTGACGAAGGAAGGGGCGCGAATCTTGAGCCGGTGCGGCGTGCCGCCCCCCTTCGAGTTGATGTAAAAACCGAGCTCCCCCTTCGGGTTCTCCGCGCCGAAGTAAATCTCCCCGGGGGGGGCGTCGATCCCCTCCGTGTGGATGATGAAATGATGGATCAACTGCTCCATCTTGGTGAGCACCTCCGACTTCGGCGGCGGGAAATTCTTCGGATCGGCCACGTTGACGGGGCCGGTGGGCATATTCGCCAGCACCTGGTTGAGGATCTTCACACTCTGCCGCATCTCCTCGAGGCGGACCAGGTAGCGGTCGAAGCAATCGCCCACCGAGCCGAGCGGGATATCGAAGTCGTACTTCTCGTAATCGAGGTAAGGCGAGACCTTCCGCAGGTCCCGGTCGACGCCCGCCCCCCGGAGATTCGGGCCGGAAAGCCCGTAGGAGATCGCCATGTCCCGGGAGATCACGCCGACATCGCGGGTCCGGTCCAGCCAGATGCGGTTGCGGGTGAGGAGGTTATCCGACTCGTTGAGCACCGCGGGAAAATCGTCCAGAAACTTCCGGACCGCGGGGAAAAAAGGCTCGGGCAGATCCCGCGTCTGGCCGCCGATGCGGGTGTAGCTGGTGGTGAAGCGGGCCCCGGAGATGATCTCGCACAGATCGTAGATCTTCTCCCGCTCGGTAAAGGTATAGAGGAAGACCGTCATCGCCCCCACGTCCATGGCGTAGGCGCCCAGGCCCAGGAGGTGCGCGGAGATCCGGGCGAGCTCGCAGCAAATCACGCGGATCGCCTTGCCGCGCGGAGGCAGCTCCCACCCCATCAATTTCTCAACGGCCAGGGCGTACGCGACGTTATTGGCCAGCGGCGCGAGGTAATCCAGCCGGTCCGTGTAGGGGACAAACTGGTTGTACTGCATGTTTTCCGCGATCTTCTCGTCGCCCCGGTGCAGGTATCCGACATCAGGCGTGGCCTTGGTGATGAGCTCCCCATCCATCTCCAGCACGATCCGCAGCACGCCGTGGGTGGCGGGGTGCGAGGGCCCCATGTTGAGGATTAGCTTTTCGCCGAGCAGATCGCCGGAATCCGCCCCTGCACGGGAGGCCGCGGCCGCGGCGCGGGCAGCGGTATCGGGCGATTCAATCTCTTGGGTGACGGCCATGCGAAAGGGCGAAAAACAGCCCCCTCGGGGAATCTACGAGCCTGCCGGAGAAAGGGGCAAGCGTGTTTTGTGAAAAGATTCACAAGCGAGGGTGCGACGCGGGGCTACCGGATGAAATACGATTTTCACATTCACATCAGCTCCCTATAAATTGCCAGGTAAGCGGACGCGGCCGCGCGCCAGGTGAACCCCGCTGCCCAGGCCCGCGCCCCGCGGACGCGCTCGGCCCGCTGTTCCGGGGTGAAGTCGAGGATAGCCTGGATGCCCTCCGCGATGGCGTGGATGGAGAGCGGGTCCACCAGCTCCGCGTGGCCGCCCGCGATCTCCGGGAGGCACGAGACGTTCGAGGCCAGGACCGGCGCGCCGCACGCCATCGCCTCCAGCATCGGAAGGCCGAACCCCTCCGCGAGCGACGGATAGCAGAAGACGAGTGCGTTCGCGTAGGCGGCGCGCAGCTCTTCATCCGCCAGGTAGCCGAGCACCTGGAGCCCCGGCGTATCGAGCAGCTCCTCGAGGTCGGGCATATCCGAGAAACCGGCCTGGGGACGACCGGCGATCCAGAGCTCGAGGCGGGGATTCCGCTCGCGCAGGAAGCGGAACGCGAGGATCAGCCGGGCCAGGTTCTTATGGGGCTGGAGTGAGCCGACGCAGAGCAGGTACGGCACATCCGAGTGGGCAAAAGCCTCCTCGCCGGAGGGGAACCGGACGCCATGGTAAACGCGGCGGAGCCGCTCCTGCTCGATCCCGAGGCGCTCGCCCGCCTCCGTGCGCACGTAGTCGGAGATGGCCACCACGCGCGCGGCCCGGATGAGGCCGGGGAGGGCGGTGAAAGAGTAGACTGTGCGAAAGGCGCGTGAGAACCACTCCGGGTGCTTGAGAAAATTGAGGTCGTGAAGCGTGACCACGTTCCTGACCCCGCGCGTGAGGCACGGGCTCGTGGTGATCGGGTGATGGGCCACCGGGCAATGCATCTTGCGGCAGAGGCGCGGCAGCGTGAATTGCTCCCAGAGCTGCGCCTTGCCCCGCGACCACTCGGAGAATGGGGTCGCGACCAGCGTTACGCCGGGCAGATCGCCCCACGCGGCGACGCCGGGGAACTTGGGATCGGCGAAGACGACGAGCGGAGTCTCGCGCCCCGGCAGCCGGACAATCGCGTCGAAAAGCGGGAAAGCGGCGGTCTGGGTGCCCGTGGGCTGCAAGGTGCCGGAGAATCTCCCGTTGAGGGCTACCGCGTCGCTATTGGTCATGCCGCGCGGGATCATACCGATGGGCGCGCAGCCGGCAATCGTGAGTTTTCCCCGGCGTGCGAGAATGGCAGCGCGCCACGCTTTTGGGCAAACCCGCCGGCCCCGCGCCCCCGCTGAGAACGCCTTTGACCGGGTGGGCGGCCTCCTGTCTTATATAAAGGGATATGGATCGCCTGCAGGAAATCCTGGAAACCAAACGGCGCGAAATCGCGAAGCTGGCGCATCGCACGGAGCTCTTGCGCGCCGCGGCGTTGCAGCGGAATGATTTCCGGAGCTTCCGGGCGGCGATCGACAGGGGCCCTGGGGCGCTGGGCCTGATCGCGGAGGTCAAGAAAGCGTCGCCCTCGGCCGGGGTGATCGCGGAGAGCTTCGATCCCGTCCAGATCGCACGCACTTATGAATCCGCCGGGGCCAACGCGATCTCCGTGCTCACGGACGAGCAATTCTTCCAGGGGAGCCTCGCGTACATGACGCGGGTGCGCGCCGCCGTGGAGCTGCCGGTGCTGCGGAAGGACTTCATCCTCCACGAGGCGCAAATCTACGAGGCGTCGTGTGCCGGCGCGGATGCGATTCTGCTGATTGTAGCAGCGCTTGAGCAGGGGGAGCTCGAGCGGCTGCTCTGCGTGGCGACCGATTTCCAGCTCGATGTGCTGGTCGAGGTCCACACTCTTGAGGAGCTCGACCGCGCTCTGGCCACCGACGCGCGGATCATCGGCATCAATAACCGGAACCTCGCGACCTTCCAGGTCGATTTAAAGACGACAGAGGAACTCAGTGAGGAGGTGCCCGATGATATCGTGCTGGTAAGTGAAAGCGGCATCAAGACCGCGGACGATACCCGCCGGGTGCTGGAAGCCGGCTGCAACGCGATCTTGGTAGGGGAGACATTAATGCGCGCGGACGATGTCCACGCGGCGGTGGAGGAGCTGGTGGGTATAGAAAAGACGGAGTAAGCTATTTTAATCTCCAAGGCAGAAGCGTTGAAGTTCCACTGCGAGTTCTAACAACTCATGCACTTGAGTGCTTTTCCTGTTCAGCAAGCAGCCGGAGCCAGCGATTTAGCTCTACCAATCCTGAGGAGGGCGCTGGTGGGTGATTTCGAACGCTCCATAGTGAGAGACCTGAACGCCTGGAATGCCTTCCATGTATCCGCCTTGCGCACCTCTTCCTCGCGGATGCGTTCGAGCTCGGGACCTGCCTGTTTGCATGCATCCACCCATCTTTTCATCAGGGCTAACTCTTCTGGCGGTATTTCTCTCATGATAACCAGCGTGCTACTCTATCTGGCCGGCCGCTCCGCCGGCAGAGGGTTTTTTCGAACGGCTCCCTTTCTCTGCCTTCGCCGGATTGGCTTTCTTCTGTTCCTCGTCGAATAAGGCGCGCCAATAGTCGAGCCGCTCTTTTACCCGCTTCTCGTAACCTATCTCGGTGGGCTCGTAATAGATGCGGCCTTCGGGTAAGTAAGCCTGCGGCACATACCCGCCTTCATAGTCGTGGGAGTATTGGTAACCTTCGCCGTGCCCGAGTTTCCTGGCGGACTTATAATGGCTGTCGCGCAGATGCTTCGGGACGGGGAGCGTGATACCTTGCTTTACCTCGGCCATCGCCTTCCCGATGGCAGCATACGCGCGGTTGCTCTTAGGCGCGGTGGCAATGTAGATCGCGGCATGGGCCAGCGGGATTTGCGCCTCGGGCATCCCTACGAACTCGACCGCGTGCTGCGCGGCGACCGCGAGGATGAGCGCCTGCGGATCGGCCATGCCCACGTCCTCGCTGGCGCAGATGACGATGCGCCGGGCGATGAAGCGGATATCCTCCCCGGCGTAGAGCATCTTCGCCAGCCAGTAGGTGGCCGCGTCGGGATCGCTGCCGCGCATGCTCTTAATGAAAGCGCTGATCGTGTCGTAGTGCTGGTCTTCGTCGGCATCATAGACGACCGCCTTCTTCTGGATGCTCTCCTCCGCGACGGGGCGTGTGAAATGGATGAAGCCATCGGCGGCCGGCGGGGTGGTGAGGACGCCGACTTCCAGCGCGTTGAGGCATTTGCGCGCGTCGCCGTCGCTGGTGGTCGCGAGGTGGCGCAGCGCGTCGTCATCGATGCGCACGGGGTAACCGCCGAGGCCGCGATCCGGATCGGCGAGGGCCCGGCGCATCACGGTGACGAGGCTATCCGGGGAGAGCGGCTCGAGCTGGAAGACCTGCGAGCGCGAGACCAGGGGGCTATTGATGTAAAAGAACGGATTGTGCGTCGTCGCGCCGATAAGCCGGATGACGCCGCTCTCAACATCCGGGAGGAGGATATCCTGCTGGGCCTTATTGAACCGGTGGATTTCGTCGATGAAGAGGATGGTCCGGACGCCGCTGGTCTGGAGCCGATTGGCGGCGGAGGCGATCACCCGCCGCATATCCGCGACGCTGCTCTCCACGCCGCTGAGCCGCTCGAATCGCGACTGCGTCGCCTGCGCGATGATCTGCGCCAGCGTCGTTTTGCCGACTCCGGGCGGCCCGAAGAGGATAATGGAGGAGATCCGGTCGGCCTCGATGGCCCGGCGCAGCAGCTTGCCCGGCCCGAGGATGTGCTCCTGCCCCGCATACTCCTCTAGCGTCCGGGGCCGCATCCGGGCGGCGAGGGGCGTAGCGGCGGCGGCCGCCTGGGGCGCAGGGGTGGTATCCGCGAAGAGATCGGGCATTTGGCTTAAGGTAGCCCGCCTGGGGCGGGCGGGAAAATTCGAAATTCGAAATCAGCAGTCCGAAAAAGGATGCTCCGTGGACGGCCGATCCCGCGCCCCGCCCGCCCCATTCCTTCGAGTTTCTGATTTCGAATCCCCCCCTCCTCACCGGCACGCTTGACGCCCTTTCCCCCAGACGCTTAGGTTTGGCTCCAATCTCTTACCCCTGACCGGAGCCCCTTAACTTGGATCTCAAAGAAATCAAGGAACTGATAGCGCTGATGCGCCGCAACGAACTCTCCGAATTCGAAATGGAAAAGGAGGGGTTCCGGATCAAACTCAAAAAAGGCGGGGAACCTGTCATCACCCACGCGCCGATGGGCTACGCGCCTGCCCCGGCGGGCATGGCCCCCGCTCCCGCGCTCGCGGCGCCGGCCGCCCCGGAGGCGAAGCCGCAGGGCCGCGAGATCACCTCGCCGATGGTGGGCACCTTCTATTCCTCGGCCACGCCGGAAGCGAGCTCCTACGTCGAGGTGGGCACGGAGGTCAATGAAGAGACGGTTATCTGCATCATCGAGGCCATGAAGGTGATGAATGAGATCAAGGCGGAGACCAGGGGCGTCATCGCCGAGATCCTGGTGGAGAACGGGAAGCCGGTCCAGTACGGCCAGGCGCTCTTCCGGCTCAAATGATCGCAGGCCCGGCATCGCAGCGCCTCCGCACCGGTGGCGGCCTTCCATTTTAACCCCGTCGATGTTTAACAAAGTCCTCATCGCCAATCGCGGCGAAATCGCCCTGCGGGTCATCCGGGCGTGCAAGGAGCTCGGCATCCGCACGCTGGCGGTGTACTCGGAGGCCGATCTCGATTCCCTCCACGTCCAGCTTGCGGACGAGGCCATCTGCATCGGGCCCGCCCCGAGCTCCAGCAGTTATCTCAAGATCGACCGGATCATCTCCGCCGCGGAGGTGGGCGATGTGGATGCGATCCACCCGGGGTATGGGTTCCTGTCGGAGAATGCGCACTTCGCGGAGGTGTGCGAGAGCTGCAATATCAAGTTCATCGGCCCGGAGGCGTCGTCCATCCGCGCCATGGGCGATAAGAACGTGGCGCGGGAGACCGCCCGCCAGGCCGGCGTCCCGATTACCCCGGGCAGCGATGGCATCGTCGAGAAGGAAGCCGACGCCCTGCGCATCGCGAAGAAGATCGGCTACCCCGTGATGATCAAGGCCACAGCCGGGGGGGGCGGCCGCGGCATGCGTCCGGCGCACAATGACGTGAGCCTCGTGCAGGGTTTCCACGCGGCGCGGGCCGAGGCGGAGAAAGCGTTCGGCAACGCGGGGGTCTATATCGAGAAGCTGATCGAGAACCCGCATCACATCGAGTTCCAGGTCATGGCGGACAATCACGGCGATGTCGTCCACATCGGCGAGCGCGATTGCTCCATCCAGCGGCGGAATCAGAAGATCGTAGAGGAGTGCCCCTCGCCGCTCCTGAGCGACGACCTGCGGGAGAAGATGGGGGCGGCATCGGTCAAGCTGGCGCAATCCGTCAATTACTCCGGCGCCGGCACCATCGAGTACCTCGTTGATGACAAGGGTAACTTCTACTTCATGGAGATGAACACCCGCATCCAGGTGGAGCATACCATCACCGAGGAAGCATACGGCATCGACCTCGTGAAGGAGCAGATCAAGGTCGCGGCGGGCGAGAAACTCTCCCATTGGGTCCGCGAGCCGAAGCTCAAGTATCACGCCCTGCAATGCCGGATCAACGCCGAGGATCCATTCAATAACTTCCAGCCCAGCCCCGGCCGGATCGAGCTTTACTACGCCCCGGGCGGCCGCGGCGTCCGCATCGATTCGCACGCATACGCCGGTTACACCGTCCCGTCCCATTACGACTCGCTCATCTCGAAGGTGATCGCCATGGGCACCAGCCGCGAGAATGCCATCGCGCGGATGACTCGCGCGCTCGGCGAGTACATCATCACCGGCATCAAGACGACGACGATCTTCCAGGAGGCGATCATGCGGAACCCGGATTTTCTGCGGGGCAAATATAACACCGGCTTCGTCGACCAGATCATCGGATCGCGCAGCGCGGAGTTCAAGAGATAGGGGCCCCGGCATCCATCATGGGCAAGAGTAAGTTGGGGTTCGCTTACTTTGGCGGGATAGGGGATTGCCTGCGGATACTGACTTTATTCCATGGGCCGCTACTGCAAACAATCAACCGCGGGAGGACACCGGTAAGATGGAATGAAGGAGGCTCGGCCGGAAACTTATTGGTCGATAAGTACATCATCAGCCGCATCCCCGGCTATTACTCGGCCGGCTCGGATGAGACCTTTACTCCGATCCTGGATTACCCCCGCTGGCATCGTTTCTTTCGTTGGGCCCGTACGCCGATTCCCTTCCAACTTACTCCGGAAGAAGAAGCCGCCCTGCCAAAGCTATCCGCCGGGAAACCCAGTATCGCGATATGTCCGCATCAAAACGGCCTTGCGTGCAAAGCCCTCCCGGCAGCTTCAATCAATCAGTTACTCAAACTCCTGCGCGCCAGGCTGGACGCCGAGTATTACATCTTTGATGAGCGCGCGGACCCGGGAAGTGTCGACGCGCCCTGCATCTGCGGCCTTAACCTCACACAGGCGATGGTGCTGATGGCGCGCTTTGACGCCGGCATATCCGTCGATAGCTGGCAGAAGTACATCATGGGCATGCATGGAAAACCGCAGACGACCCTCGTCGTCGACTTCCGTATCAACGAATCCTATACTTACGAAGCGACGCCGTCCGCCGTGTACCAGGAGTTCTTCCGCTGGCGCATGAAGCCCGGGGAGATCCTGGGCTACAGCGCCGATTTCGCGGAGTTCCGGTGGAAGACCGCCGCCGAGGCCGACCCGCAAATCCTCGCAAATCACTTCCTGCGCCAGGTGCAGGGAAAGCCGCGATTCACGAATTACCTCAAGCCGTGAGACAGCCGGTGAATTTTCAAATTCAAACATTTCGAATTTTTGATTTCGAATTTTGCCCCCGGTGTGCTGCCTTTTTCCGTGAGATTAGACTGGCTTCGGCCCCGCCTGCGATTGCATAAAAGCCCTGCCTGACGATGAAGCGACTCGAAGACTGCCTCCTATATGGCATCCTGGACATGGGCTATGTCCGCCCGGCGGATATCATGCGCGTGATGAGCGAGATGATCGAGGGGGGCGTCGATATCCTGCAACTGCGCGCAAAGGGTTACGTCCAGGATGACGTCCGCTGGTTCGCGGAGCAGATCCATCCGGTGACCTCCGAGGGGGGCGTGCCGTTTGTTATCAATGATTATCCAGATGTCGCCGCGGATATCGGCGCCGAAGGCGTTCACGTAGGCCAGGATGACCTCTCCGTCGAGCAGGCCCGGAAGTTCGCGGGCTATCGCACCGTAGTCGGGAAGTCGACCCACTCCATCGCGCAGGCCATGGCCGCTGCCGCCGACGATACGGATTACATCGCCTTCGGCCCGCTCTACGCCACGCCGACAAAGCCCGCTTACCCACCCATCGGCACGCAGGATATCCGCACCGTGCACGAGATGATCAAGAAGCCGGTGTTTTGCATCGGCGGCATCAAGCTCGAGAATCTCGCGGCCGTGCGGGAAGCCGGCGCGCGGCGGGTGGTGATCGTCTCAGGGATATTGCAGGCAGGCGATATAACGGGCTATTGCCGGAAGGTGAAGGAGATGCTCGGGTAAATTCGAAGCATTTGGCGCGAGAGGCGGGCAGGTTTTGGATTGCGCATCCGTTATCCATCTTGATTCGTCCGTCAAACTTTTCGAATTTGGGCGGTTTATCGCGGACAATTTTGGGCGGGCTATGTCGCTTCGCTCCGTTCTGATTGCGAATTTCGAATTTACCGATTACACGAAAGGGCGGCGAAGGTTGCATCAACCTCCGCCCACCCAACCCAACATCCATGTCCGTCCTCGTAGTAGGTTCCATCGCGCTCGATACCGTCAAGACGCCCCTCGCGGAGCACGCCGATCTCCTCGGCGGCTCGGCCAGCTACGCGGCGGTGAGCGCCAGTTTCTTCACCGGCGTCAACCTCGTGGGCGTCGTCGGGGATGATTTTCCGAAGGAGCACGTCGATTACTTCGCCAGCCGCAAGGTGGACCTGGCCGGCTTGCAGACCGTGCCCGGGAAAACCTTCCGCTGGTCCGGCGAGTATCATTGGGACTTGAATACGCGCGATACCCGCAGCGTGGAGCTGAATGTCTTCGAGCACTTCACCCCCACGCTCGCGAAGGGGTACTCCGCCACGCCGTACGTGTTGCTGGCGAACATCGCCCCGGCGCTCCAGCACCATGTGCTCGACCAGATGGAGAAGCCCCGGTTCGTCATCGCGGACACCATGGACCTCTGGATCAATATCGCGAAGCCCGAGCTGGTCTCCCTGCTCAAACGCGTCGACATGCTGATCCTGAATGACGGGGAGGCCCGGCAGTTGACCGGCCTCACGAGCCTCATCAAGGCCGGGCGCGCGATCCAGGACCTGGGCCCGAAGTACGTGGCGGTAAAGAAAGGCGAGCACGGCTGCCTGCTCTTCGCGCCCGATGCGTTCTTCAGTTGCGGCGCGTATCCGCTGGAGGATATCCACGATCCCACTGGCGCGGGCGATACCTTCGCGGGCGGCCTGGCGGGCTTCCTCGCGAGCCGGGATCACGCCACCGTGACCTTCGAGCAACTGCGCCAGGCTGTCGTCTACGGCAGCGTGATGGCCAGTTTCAATGTCGAGGCCTTCTCCCTGGAACGCCTCCGGACGCTCACCAACGTGGAGATCGAGCAGCGCTACCAGATGTTCAAGCTGATGAGCCAGTTTGAGTTGATCGAGTAGCGGAAAAAAATTCCGGGATGCGCGGCGCGGCGGCCTGAGGTAGGATTGGCATTTCCATGTCCGTTCCGCTTTCCTTTTCATGAAGAGCAATACCGTCTGGCGCGTCTTCGCGTACCTGCGGCGGTATCCCTGGCTGGCGCTGGCCACGCTGTTTTGCGCCATGGCCGGCACGGCCACCGTCATCGTCTTTCCGCAGGTCACCGGCGAGATCATCAATAACGTCGTGCGCGCGCACCATCCGGAGCTGCTGTCGCGCCTTATCTGGACGGCGATCGCGGCCTATTTCGCGCAGCACGTCTTCAATGGCCTGCGGCTCATCGTGAACAATACCTTCGAGCAAAAGGTCATCCTCGATCTCCGGAGCGATCTCTACTCGCACATGCAGCAGTTGCCGCTGCGCTGGTTCGATAATCGCGCGACCGGGGACCTGATGACGCGGGTCCTCGAGGATGTGACCGCGGTCGAGCGGATGCTCATCGATGGCCTCGAGCAGGGCGTCGTCGCCGTGCTCCAGGTGCTCATCGTCACCGTCGTCCTCTTCCGGCTCGATCCCACCCTCGCGCTCCTCGCCCTCTCCCCGCTGCCGCTGCTGGCCGCAGGCGCATTGACCTACACCCTCACCGCGCACAAGCGCTACCGGCTCCAGCGCACGGCGTCCTCCGCGATGAATGCGCTGCTCCACGATAACCTCGCGGGCATCCGCCAGATCAAGACCTTCGTCCGCGAGCAGGAGGAGCATGCGCGGTTCAACAGGGTGAGCGATCAATTGCGCGAGGCGACCCTCGTGGTCATGCGTGCATGGGCCATGTACACGCCCACCATGGGGTTCCTGGCCGCGGCCGGCCTGGTGCTCGTGGCCGGCTTCGGCGCGAGCGCGGTCCTGCACGGCCGGCTGGATGTCGGCCACTACGTCCAGTTCCTCATGCAGGTCCCGTTCCTCTACGATCCCATCGGCCGGCTCCATCAGCTTAACCAGCTCTTCCAGGCCGGGCGCGCCGCGGGGGAGCGCGTTTTCGAGATCATGGATGAGCAGCGGGAGCCGGGGGACTCCGGCGCCGATGAGGCCGAGCCCGAGCCGGTCCTCGGCGAGGTGGAGTTCCGCAACGTCTCCTTTTCCTACGACGAGGCGATCCCCGTCCTGCGCGGCATCCGCCTCCACGCGCATCCGGGCGATACCATCGCCCTGGTCGGGCAGACCGGCGCGGGGAAATCGACGCTGGTCAACCTGCTCACCCGTTTCTACGAATACGACAGCGGCGAGATCCTGATCGATGGCCGCGGCCTCCGCGACCTGCCCAGGAACGCCCTCCGCAGGGCTGTGGGCATGGTGACGCAGGAGAGTTTCCTCTTCAACGGCACCATCCGCGAGAACCTCCGCCTTGGGAAACCGGACGCGACCAGCGAGGAGATGCTCACCGCCCTCGAGGCCGCCAATGCGCGGGAATTCGTCGACCGCATGCCGAAGGGGCTCGATACCATCGTGGGCGAGCGCGGCGTAAAGCTCAGCGTCGGGGAGAAGCAGCGCGTTTCCATCGCCCGCGCGCTGCTCAAGGACCCGCCCATCCTCGTCCTGGACGAGGCCACCGCCAGCGTCGATACGGCGACCGAGCGCCTCATCCAAGAGGCGCTGGACCGCCTCATGGAGCGCCGCACCAGCTTCGTCATCGCCCACCGCCTCTCCACCGTGCGCCACGCCGATCAGATTCTCGTGATGGACCACGGCCGCATCGTCGAGCGCGGCCGCCACGCGGAGCTCCTGGCGTTAAATGGGATTTACACCCGGCTTTGCGCGAATAGCTTCATGGACACCGGCGCAGGGGCCATTGCCGAAGTGCTTGGGTGACCTCCGGCGATCGCGGTGGGGGAGGGGGGCGCGGTGGGGTGAAATGGGTTAAAAAGGAGCAAATGACCTTGACTTGGCATGCTTCCTGGTGGTGTAAGGTGGGGCGTAGTGGGGCAAAAGGGGGCGAAAGGGCGGCTCCACACTACCACCGAACATGCCTTCCTCACCTGACAACTTACAGAGGCCCCTGGTCTTCTCAGGTGAATTCCGCCCTTTGCTCGACGAGAAAAAGCGGCTGACGATTCCGGCCCGCTGGCGGTCGAGTGCGCTGGAAGACCTTTTCATCATCAAGAGCCCGAGCCGGGGCTGTCTCGCCGCGATGCCGCAGGAAGTCCTGCAGGCCATGGGGGCGAAAGCGGCCGGTCAGTCCCCTACCGTAGCAGATCATCAGGCTTTCAAGGATCATCTTTTTGCCAGCGCGGTCATCTGCCCCGTGGATTCCCAGGGGCGCATGGTCCTCTCGGAGGATCTGTGCAAGTTTGCCGGCATCAAGAAGGAGGTCGTCCTGGCGGGCGGCGACTCAAAATTCGACATCTGGAACCCCGAGGCCTGGCAGCAGCGGCAGCAGACCGTCGCGCCGGCGTTCGAGACCATCCTCAAGAGCATCGGGTTATGAAATTTCTGACCAAACGTTTCTCAAAAAATGATCTGTGTTGAACCCCTTTTTTGGAGCCGTATGCGCCCCGATGAACATTTCCATACGTCCGTCCTGCTGAAGGAGGTCCTGGGTGCGCTCACGCCCCGCGCGGGGGAGACCTTTGTCGATGGCACGCTGGGCGGCGGCGGCCACGCGGAGGCGCTGCTGGAGGCCGGCGCGCAGGTCATCGGCCTGGACCAGGACGCGGACGCTCTCGATTTTGCCAAGGAGAACCGCCTGCACCGGTTTGGAGAACGCTTCCATCCGGTGCGGGCGAATTTTTCCCGCCTCGGCGAGGTGCTGGACGAGCTGCACATCGCACAGGTCGATGGGGTGCTGCTCGATCTCGGCGTGTCTTCCTGGCAATTGGACACGGCCGAGCGGGGCTTCTCCTTCCAGCGCGAGGGGCCGCTTGATATGCGCATGGACCGCGAGGGTGCCCTCACCGCGGCGGATATCGTGAACACCGCCGAGGCGGACGAGCTGGCGCGGATCTTCCGCGAGTACGGCGAGGAGCCGAATGCGCGCAGGATCGCGGCGCGGCTGGTGAGCGCGCGCGGGGCCGCGCGTTTTGAAACGACGATGCAACTGGCGCTTGCCGTCGAGGAGATCATCCCGCGGCGCGGGCGCATCCACCCGGCCACGCGCGTCTTCCAGGCGCTGCGCATCGCGGTGAACCGCGAGATGGAAGTGCTGGGGAGCGTGCTCTTGCAGGCGGCCGCGCGGCTGAGCCCCGGCGGGCGCATGGCCGTGATCACGTTTCACTCCCTCGAGGACCGGATGGTGAAGGAGTTCTTCAAGCTCCGCTCAACCGCCGAGCTCGACCGCCCGGAGTGGCCGGCGCCGCGCCCGAACCCCGATTACATTTTCCACGCGCTGACCAGGAAACCGGTGATCGCCAGTGCCGAGGAACAGCAGCGCAACCCGCGCTCGAGGAGCGCCAAGCTGCGCGCGGTGAGAAAAATCGAACCCCCAGCCGCCAACTCATGAATCGTCGCAAACACGCCAATGATGTGCCCGTGGCCGCGCTCGTCCGCTGGGTGGTGGCCGCCTTCTTTCTCGGTACCGCGGGGCTCAGCTACGTCTATTTCAAGAACCAGATGCACACCTCCGGCAATGAAATCCGGAACCTCGAGAGCCAGTTCAACAGCCTCATCACCCAGGATGACGCCGTGCGCGCGCAGATCGACCGCCTCTCCGCCCACGGCTACCTCCAGCGCCGGCTCGCGGAGGGCTTTATCCAGTTGACCCCCATCCGCGACGACCGGATCGTGCGCCTCCATCTCCCGGGCACCCATAGCGCCACCGCCGCCGCGGATGCGAGCGACGACCTGCAGCCTGTCTCCAACCGGTTCATTGCCCAATGACCTCTTCCGCCAAGGTCCGTGCGCTCATGGCGTGTTGCGCTTTGGCGTTGTGTTTCACTGGCTTCTCCGCCCGGCTCGTGCACCTGCAGGTGACGATGCACGATGAATACGCGGCGATCGCCGCGGAAAAACACGTCAACAAGCTCATCACCTACGCTCGCAGGGGCCTCATCGTCGATATCAACCAGCAGACGCTGGCCGATAACGACCCGGTCCGCACCGTGGTGGCCGATGCGTCGCTGGTGACGAGCCCGGACGACGCCGTGGGCGTCCTCGCGGGCCCGCTGGGCGTCGATGAAAGTGATCTGCGCGACAAGCTGGCGACCGGCCGCCGTTACATCGTCCTCAAGAAGGACGTGCCCGAGGCGACCGCGGTGGAGCTGGAGACGCGCCTCGCTGTCCGCTCCATCCGGGGCATCAGCTTCGAGCAGGATGAGGATCGCATTTACCCCAATGGCACCATGGCCTGCCACGTCGTAGGGTTCATGAATAGCGATCACCAGGGCGTCTCCGGCATCGAGGCCCAGGAGGACCAGTACCTGCGCGGCCACGAGGGATTCCGGTACACCGAGCGCGACCGCTTTGGCAAGGAGCTGGTCGCGTACCGGGGCGAGGAGCGCGCGCCGCGCGATGGCTACAACGTGCGCCTCACCATCGACCTGAACCTCCAGAACATCGTCGAGACGGAGCTCGACGCGGCGTGCAAGGAGTTCAAGCCCAAGAAGGCCATCGCCATCATGATGCGCCCCCAGACCGGCGAGATCCTGGCCATGGCCAACCGCCCGGACTTTGACCCGAACGATATCCGGATAAAACCGGCCAGCTACATCCAGGAGCACGAGGCGGATATGAAGAATTGCGCCATCACCGATATGATGGAACCCGGCTCGACCTTCAAGATGGTCACCGCGGCCGGCGCCCTGAACGAGCACACCGTGCGCCCGGACTCGATCATCTTTTGCGAGAACGGCGCGTACAGCTACGGCGGCCGTTTCCTCCACGATCATCATCCTTATGGCGATCTGTCGGTGGAGGATATCCTGGTGAAGTCGAGCAACATCGGCGCGGCGAAGCTGGCGATGGGCCTGGGCGAGCAGCGCCTGTACAGCTACATCCGCGCGTTCGGCTTCGGCGAGCGCACCGGCGTCGCCCTGCCGGGAGAGATCCCCGGCCTCGTCTATCCCCCGCATCGCTGGAGCAAGCTTTCCATCACGCGCATCCCCATGGGTCAGGAGGTCGCCGTCACTCCGTTGCAGACCATCACCGCCATGTGCGCCATTGCGAATGGCGGCCACCTGATGATGCCGCAGATCGTCCACGACATCACCGGCGCCAACGGCGAGCAAATCGCGAGCTTCGCGCCCGTGGAGATCCGCGAGGCCGTCAGCACCGAGGCGGCGCACGAGGTGACCGAGGCGCTCCAGGGCGTCGTCAGCCCGCGCGGCACCGCCGCGCTGGCCAAGGTCTACGGCTTCGATGTCGCCGGCAAGACCGGCACCGCGGAGAAGATCGATCCGAAGGGCGGGTACATGCGGGACAAATACATCGTCTCCTTTTGCGGCTTCCTGCCCGCGGACAATCCCGCCTTCGTCTGCCTCGTGATGCTCGACGACGCCGTGACCAAGCCGGACGAAAACTTCGGCGGCCAGGTTGCGGGCCCGGTCTTTTCGCGCATCGGTGAGAAAGCGGCGCGCTACATGAACCTGGAGCCCCGTCCGGAAGAACCGGCCGGCACCGTGGTCCTTAACCAGCGCGAGCACGACTAGATGTTACTAAAATACTTGATTCAAAACCTCCCGGACGCGGTTGCCACGGGCCCCACCGAGCGAGAGATCAGCGGCCTCGCGTACGATTCGCGCAAGGTCAAGCCCGGCACGCTCTTCGTCGCCTTGCGCGGGGAGAAGGTGGACGGCTACTCCTTCCTCGAGCAGGCCATCGCCGCCGGGGCCGTCGCGGTCATGGGGGAGAACGTCGACCCCGACCCGCGCATCACCACCATCAAGATACCCGATGCCCGCGCGGCGCTCGCGGAGGCTGCGGCCGCCTTTTTCCAATTCCCCGCGCAGCGCCTCAAGATGCTCGGCGTCACCGGCACCAACGGCAAGACCACCACCACCTTTCTCATCAAGCACATCTGCGAGAAGGAACTCCTCCGCTGCGGCCTGCTGGGCACCGTCCGCTACGAGATCGGCGACCGCATCCTCCCCGCCTCGCGCACCACGCCGGAGAGCCTGGATGTCCACGAGATGCTCTCCCAGATGCGCGGCGCCGGGTGCAAGGCGGCGGTCATGGAGGTCTCCTCCCACGCCCTGGCCCAGGATCGCGTCCGCTGCATCGAGTGGGACTCCGCGATCTTCACGAACCTGACCCAGGACCACCTCGATTACCACGGCACGATGGAGAAATACTTCGATGCCAAGAGCCTCCTCTTCACCCGCCTGGGCGCGCAGAAGAAAAAAGCCGTCTCCGTCATCAATGCCGATGACCGCTACGGCGCGCGGCTCATCAAGATGTGCGAGACGCCCGTCATCACCTACGGCCTCGGCGCCCGCGCCGATTTCCGCGCGAGCGACGTGAAGATCGATTTCTCCGGCACCTCCTACCATCTCGACGCCGGCGGCAAGAGCTACCTGGTCCGCCTCCCGCTCATCGGGCGGTTCAATGTTTACAACTCCCTCGCAGCCATCGCGGCGGCGGCTTCCATCGGCATCGAGGTCCGCCACGCCGTCGTCGCGCTCGCCAGCGCGCCGCACGTCCCCGGCAGGCTCGAGGCCGCGCCGATCAAGCGCCAGTTCCGCGTGTTTATCGATTACGCGCACACCGACGACGCCCTGGTCAACGTGATGAAAACTCTCCGCGAGCTCTCGCCGCGCCGCCTCATCGTGGTGTTCGGGTGCGGCGGCAATCGCGACCGGGCCAAGCGCGCGAAGATGGGCGCGGCGGTCGATCAGCTCGCCGATTGGAGCATCGTCACCTCCGACAATCCGCGCAAGGAGGACCCCGAGGCGATCATCGAGGATATCAAAAAAGGCTATCGCGGCGCCGATTATGAAGTCATCGTGGATCGTCGCGAGGCAATCTTCAAGGCCGTGGCGATGGCGCAGCCGCGCGACATCGTGCTGCTCGCAGGCAAGGGCCACGAGACCTACCAGGAATTCGCGGATCACACCGTGCCGTTTGACGACGTGCACGTTGCCACGCAGGCCGTCGAGGCCTCGCCGATGGAAGTCGGCTACAAGAAAGAGACACGGGAAACACGCATATGAGAAACCACATCATGCTCACGAGGATTGGGGGCGAACAGGAAGCCACGCATGAGGGGCTGCTGCGCCGCGCGTTCCGGCGCTTCCGCCTCCCGCTGCGCGAGACCACGCATCTCGACCAGGCGGCTGCGCGCAACCGTGCCGAGCGGCTTTTCGAAGTCAATTTTCGTACTCCGTGGACCCGGTGAGCATCAGCACAATCGTCGATTGGGTGGATGGCAGCCTTTCGCGCGGGAATCCCGCCGCAAAGGTCGATGCCGTCCGCACCGATTCGCGCGCCCTCGCCCCGGGCGCCCTCTTCGTCGCCTTGCGCGGCGAGAAATTCGACGGGCACGATTTCATCCGCCAGGCCGCGCTCTCCGGCGCCGCGGGCGCCATGGTGGAGGCAGCGCCGCCGCTCGAGGAGCTGCCCGCGGATTTTGCGCTCATCCAGGTCGGCGACACGCTCGAGGCATTGCAGCGCATGGCGGCCAGCTACCGCCGCACGCTTGCCACCAGGGTCATCAACGTCACCGGCAGCAACGGCAAGACCTCGACCAAGGATTACACCGCTTCAGTTCTTTCCGGCCACGGCCGCGTCGTGAAGACGGAGGGAAACCTGAACAACCACATTGGCCTCCCCCTGACGATCCTGCGCGCATCGGCGCGGGATGAGTTCGGCGTATTCGAGATCGGCATGAATCACCCCGGCGAGATCGCTCCCCTGGCGCGCATTTCCCGCCCGGATGCCGGCATCATCACCAATGTGGGCGTCGCGCACATCGAGTTCATGGGCAGCCGCGAGGCCATCGCGCAGGAGAAAGGCATGCTCGCCGAGGCCGTGGGCGCGGATGGATTCGTCGTGCTCGCTTCCAATGATCCCTTCACGGAAAGCATCGCCGCGCGCACCCATGCCAAAGTGATTCGCGCCGGCCTCGAGCATGGCGATGTCTTCGCGAGCGATCTGAAGGCCGACTCCGAGGGCACCCGTTTCGTTGCCCATGCGCGGGGCCGCACCGCGGATGGGCACATCGCCGCGCCGGGCCGCCACATGGTCCGCAACGCGATGCTCGCCGCCGCCGCCGGGCTGGAATACGGCGTGGCACTGGAGGAGTGCATGGAGGGCCTCCGCCGCGCAAAGCTCACCAAGGGCCGCCTCGAGCGCAAGATGATCCATGGCATCTGCATCCTCGATGATTCCTACAACGCGAATCCCGACTCGATGATCGCCGCCCTGCAGACGCTCGGCCAGATGCCCGGCCGCCGCATCGCCGTCCTCGGGCAGATGAACGAGCTCGGCGCCGAGTCCGCCCGTGGGCACCGCGAAGTCGGCCAGGCCGCCGCCCGCGAGAACATCGACAGCGTCATCACCGTCGGCGCCATCGCCGCGGGCATCGCCGAGGCCGCGCGCGAGCACGGCGTCCGGCACACGCTGACCCCCGATACCACCGCCCAGGCCGCCGCGATCCTGCGCGGCATGGCGCGCAATGGCGATACCGTGCTCATCAAGGGCAGCCGCTCGGTCAGAATGGAAACCATCGTCGAGGAGCTCGCCCGGCCGTGATGTACTTCCTTTATCATTTCCGGAATTCGTACTCCGCGCTGAACGTCTTCTACTACATCACCTTTCGTTCCGTCGCGGCCGCGGTCACCTCGTTTCTCCTTTCCCTGATGTTTGGCAATTGGGTGATCCGCCGGCTCATCAGCCTCAAGGCGGGCCAGCCCATTCGCACCAAGGAAGAGGTCCACAAGCTCGCGGAGCTCCACGGGGGCAAGGCCGGCACCCCCACCATGGGCGGGGTGCTGCTGCTCGGTTCCGTCGTCGTCTCCACGCTCCTCTGGGCCCGCCTTACCAATCACGCCATCTGGCTCGCCCTCTTCACCATCGTCTATCTCGGCCTCCTCGGTTTCGTGGATGATTATCTGAAGGTCACCAGGAAAAAATCCGACGGCGTCCACGCCCGCGTCAAGATGACTGCGCAACTCGTCCTCGCCGCCGCCGTGACCGCCTTTTTCCTCCTCGATCCCTCGGCCGAGGTCCAGGCGCGCGCTCTGTACGTGCCTTTCTATAAAGAGCCCGTCATCTTCAATCTCGGCTGGGCCACGTTTTTCTTCTTCGCACTTGTGATCGTCGGCACCTCGAATGCCGTCAACCTCACCGATGGCCTCGACGGCCTCGCCACGGGCTGCACCGTCACCGCCGCCCTCGCCTTCGCCGTCCTCGCCTATGTCGCAGGCAATGTGAAGGTCTCCTCCTACCTCCAGATCCCGTTCTATCCGTTCACCGGCGAGCTCACCGTCGTCTGCATGGCGCTCGCCGGCGCGGGCCTCGGTTTTCTTTGGTTCAATTGCCATCCCGCCCGCGTCTTCATGGGAGATACCGGTTCGCTCGCCATCGGCGGCGTGCTGGGCGTCGTCGCCATCTGCTGCAAGCAGGAGCTTCTGCTACTCGTGGTCGGCGGCGTCTTCGTGATGGAAGCCCTCTCCGTCATCCTGCAGGTGATGAGCTTCAGGCTCACCGGCAAACGCATTTTCGCGATGTCCCCCATCCATCACCATTTCGAGCTGAAGGGCTGGAAGGAGAACACGGTCATCGTCCGCTTCTGGATTCTATCCATCATGTTCGCCGCGCTTGGCCTGGCGACACTCAAACTTCGGTAAACCTTGTGTCTTACCAATGTCATATAAGAACAAACAGATCGCGGTGCTGGGCTTTGGCTCGAGTGGTGAGGCCGCTGCCCGGCTGCTCGCGGAGGAGGGTGCAATGATCACGATTCTCGATAGTGCCGACCTGAAAATGCTGCGTTCCAAGATTGAAAAAATGACGCCGCTCGGCATCTCCGTGCTCGCGGGCATCGAGGCCGATACCGACCCGCGCATTTATGATCGCGGCATCCTCTCGCCCGGCATCGATCCCACCGTGCCGCTGGTGCAGAATTTCCTCCGCAAGCGCATCGAGATGATCGGGGAGCTCGAGTTTTCGTGGGAGCTCTGCAAGTGCCCCGTCGTCGCCATCACCGGCACCAATGGCAAGACCACCACCACCGAGCTGGTCGCCCGGATGCTCAACGAGTGCGAAATCCGGACCCTGGCGGCGGGCAATATCGGCCCCGCGTTCGCCGGCGTCGTCAAGAAAAGCGCCGAGCTCGACGTGATGACCCTTGAGGTCAGCTCATTCCAGCTCGAGGAGATTCGCACCTTCCGCCCGCACATCGCCGTCTGGCTCAATTTCACACCCGATCATCTCGACCGTTACCCGGACATGGGATCCTACCGGAAAGCGAAGCTCCGCATCTTCGAATTCCAGACCCCCGAGGACTTCGCGGTCATCAAGCTCGAGGATATGCCCGCCGTCATCGATCCCGCCTCGCTGCGCGCGCAGGTCATCACCTTCAGTGCGGTCCGCCAGGGCGGCGATTTCGATTTGCGCGACGGCGTCATCCATTTCCGGGGCGAGCCCGTGCTCACGATGAGCGATGCGAAACTCCGCGGCGTCCATAATGCCGAGAACCTCATGGCAGCCCTCGGCGTGGGACACCTGATGGGCCTCGGCTTCGACCGGATGGCCGCGCCGCTGCTCGAGTACACCCCGCAGCCCCACCGGTGCGAGCGCGCCGGCACGGTCGATGGCGTCGATTACGTCAACGACTCCAAGGCCACCAACATCGATGCGCTCGAGAAGGCGCTCCTCTCCGAGACGCGCCCCGTCGTCTTGATTGCCGGCGGCAAGGACAAGGGATTCGAGTTCGGAGCGATCACCGATTTGATCGCGTGCAAAGTCCATCACGCCGTCCTCATCGGCGAGATGGCGGAGCGCATCGAGGCCCTCTGGCAGAGCCGCGTCCCGTGCGAGCGCGCCGAGTCCCTGGCCGATGCCGTCCAGCGCGCGCGCTCCCATGCCCGCCCCGGCGATGTGGTCCTCTTCTCACCCGGCACCTCTTCCTTCGATATGTTCAAAAACTACGCCGACCGCGGCGATCAATTCCGCAACCTCATCCAATCGCTCGTATGAACCTGCCCTTCAGACCACCGAAAAAGAAAAAGATCCAGGCCGCCACGGCCCACCGCGCCCGCGAGGCGGATTACACCGAGGAGCCGAACGTGAAGCTCTCCAGCGCCTTTGTCGTGGTGCTCGTGCTTCACGTCGTCGCGGTCGGGGGCATCTACGCCTTCAACGCGATCAAGGCCCACCAGCCCGCCGCCTTCGAGGAGACGGACACGCCGCCCCGGCCGGCGGCCGCGCAACCGGCCGCCAACCCCCAGATCGCCGATGCTCCCGCCGCCGCTCCCGCGCGCTCCGCGGCCCCGGTGGCGGCGCGCACCTACCGGGTGAAGAGCGGCGATACCATCGCCAGGATCGCGGCCGCCAATGGCGTCAGCGCGTCCGACATCATCGATTTGAACAACCTCCGCGAGCAGGGCGGCATCCACGTCGGCGAGGACTTGAAACTCCCCGCCGCCGCTCCCACCGCGGATGCTCAACCCGCTGCTTCAAAGGCCGCCGTGCTCAAGGATTCCGGCGCGACCTACACCGTCGTCCACGGCGATACCCCCGTGGGCATCGCCCGCAAGCTGCACGTGGGCTATGACGATCTCATCCGGCTCAATAAAATCGAGGACGCGAAGAAACTCAGGATTGGCATGAAACTGAAGGTCCCCGCCAAACATCCCGCGGCGTAGCCGATCCCGCCTTCGTCATGCACCGCAAAAGCATCTATTTCCTTGTCCTGGCCGTGGCGGCGCTGGTCGTGCTGGGGATCGTGATGCTCTTCAGCACCGGCGCGTTCGCGCAGGATAGCCACGGCGATTCCATGTACTTCCTCAAGCGCCAATCGCTTTGGCTCGGCATCGGCATCGTGGCGTGCGTCGCCGGCGCGATCATCGATTACCAGTTCTGGCAGCGCACCTGGTGGATGTGGTTCCTCGCATCGGCCATTCTCCTTTCCCTCTGTTACGTTCCCCACGTCGGCCTCCGCATCAATGGCGCCCGCCGCTGGGTAAAATTTCCCTTTCTCACCTTCCAGCCATCGGATTTCGCGAAGATCGCAGCCATCGCCTTCCTCGCCCATTGGTACTCGAAGCATGAGAAGGACTCCGGCACCTTCCTGCGCGGCTTCGTCGCCCCCATCGCGATCACCGGGATCCTCATGGCGTTGATCGTCCGCGAGATCGACATGGGGACCACCGCCCTCATCGGCGGGACGATGTTCGTCGTCATGTTCGTCGCCGGCAGCAGCCTGCGCTTCGTCGCCCCGCTCGCCATCAGCGGCATCGTCGGCACTCTCTATCTGGGCTTCCACATGAAGGAGCGCCTGGGCCGCATGCTCGCATTCATGAACCTCGAGAAGTACAAGGAAACCTACGGCCTCCAGCAATGGCAGGCCCTCATCGCCTTCGGCTCCGGCGGCGTCCACGGCCTCGGCCTCGGCAATGGCGTCGAGAAATTCTCCTATCTCCCCTTCGCGCACACTGACTTTATTTTCCCGATGATCGGCGAGGAGCTCGGTCTCTGCGCCACGCTGGGGGTGGTCTTCTGCTACCTGATGATCATCGTCTTTGGCACCGTCATCGCCATCCAGGCACGCGATCGTTTCGGCATGCTCTTCGGTCTCGGTGTCGTGGTGATGCTCGCCCTCCAGGCCGCGCTCAATATCGGCGTCACGACCTCCCTCCTTCCGAACAAAGGCCTCCCGCTCCCCTTTATTTCCTACGGCGGATCGAACCTCGTTTTCTCCCTGCTCGGGATTGGCATCCTTATCAATATCTACCGCCAGGGCTTGAACGAGACCCGCCACCCCGTGATGCAACGCCAGTTCCAGGCCCGCGTGACCCCGCGCATGTAACGGAAAATCACCGCGTGAGATCAATTTCGAATTTCACCGGAGGGAGCCCCTCATGCGGTTCGTAATCGCCGGCGGCGGCACTGGCGGCCACCTCTTCCCCGCGCTCGCGGCCGGAGAGGTGCTGCTCGCGCGCGGCCACGAGGTGATCATCTTCATCTCGGAGAAGGACGTCGATGCGCTCGCGACAAAAGACCGCACCGAGTTCCGCTTCGAGAAGCTTCCCAGCATCGGCATGCCGAAGTTCTTCTCCCCCGCCATCCTCGGTTTCCTCAAGCGCTTCAACGACAGCCTCGCGCCGTGCCGCAGGCTCTACCGCAAGTTCCAGCCTCACGCCGTCCTCGGCATGGGCGGCTTCACCTCCACCGCCCCCATCCTCGCGGGGCGCATGCGCAAGATCCCCACCTTCGTCCACGAGTCCAACGCCATCCCTGGCAAGGCCAATCGCATCAACGCCCGCATGACCGACGCCGTCCTCCTCGGCTTCGAGGATTGCGCCCGCTATTTCCCCCGTTCCCGCTGCCAGGTCACCGGCACCCCCATTCGCAAGAGCCTCACGCAGCGCGTCCCGCGCGAGGAGGCGCTCGCAGCGTTCGGCCTCAGCCCGGAGCGCAAGACCCTCCTCGTGATGGGCGGCAGCCAGGGCGCCCACGGCATCAATGAGGCTGCGATCAAGGCGATGCCGTTGCTCAAGGAATTACCAGTGCAAATCATCCATCTCACCGGCCCCAATGACGACCAGGTCGCCGCCGCGAATTACCGCCGCGAGGAGATCCCCGCTCACGTCGCCGCCTTTTGCCATCAGATGGAA
>Ga0182024_10003227_pt1 | contig 39188 bp, 48 predicted proteins | sample P32metaG_FD_120480 | JGI IMG/M metagenome (GOLD analysis project Ga0182024, IMG submission 120480) | Permafrost microbial communities from Stordalen Mire, Sweden - P3-2 metaG (Illumina Assembly) | ecosystem: Environmental > Terrestrial > Soil > Wetlands > Permafrost | place: Sweden: Stordalen...
ATGCGGGTCCCGAAGACGTAGAGATAATCCACTATCACTAGTCAGACCGGCCGAATGTGGCCACCGAATAGGAGTTCGAACATGGCAAAGAAACTTCCGCCGATTCATCCCGGCGAAATCCTGCGGGAGGAATTTCTAGTTCCGCTTAAGCTGACACCCTACGCGGTCGCGGCCGCGCTGAACGTGCCGCGCACCCGGATCGAACGCATCGCGCGCGAAGAAAAGCCCGTTACGGCCGACACCGCGCTGCGGCTCGGCAAGTTCTTCAAGACCGGCGCTGCGTTCTGGATGAACATTCAGGCGCGCTTCGATCTCGAAACGGCCGAAGACGCACTCGCGCCGCAGATCAAGAAAATTGCCTCTTACGAGGCGGCGTGAGAGCGATGCGAATCGCGCGTACCGAGTATCTTGCAACCTATGGCTTGATACCCGACGACGTTCAAAGCTTGGTTTAGACGGCGAGATATCCTCCCGCCGCTTATGCTTTCAGCGCCACGGCCTTCGCTGCGTCGGGATAAACCGCGAACGACATCCGTAGGGTTCGCAGTTTTATTCTGAATGGTGGCAATTTGGCGCGCCACGGTCGACGGGCAATACGGCTTCGCCGTGGCGCTATGAGGATACACTCGGACTTGCGAACAAACACGCAGAATTGGCCGCGGCTTGTCGGAGGCACTACGCCGTAAGTCCCAATTCAGGCCGCGGCCCGTTTTGCTGGACGCTGAGACCGTGCCTTCTTCGGCGGTGGCAGCAGCAGGTCGGCCGACACGCGGAAACGTGCACGCAATCTCTGCACCATCGCCATACTTAGCCCCTTCTTGCCGCGAAGAATTTCGCCGACGCGACTCGGGGTGCCGAGAATCGGCAGCATGTCGGATCGCGTGAGGCCGTGCTGATCCATCAGGTGACGGATCAGGTCCGCGATGCTCGGCAGCCGACGGAGCCATTTGCGCTCCTCACAAGCGGAAATCAGGCGCGCTTGGGCCTCCAGCCGCACAATATCAGTTGGATCATTCGAGTCCCAAAGCCGATCAACGAGCGCGCGCGAGTTCGGCATCGCCGTCGATCAAGATCATGGTTGCATCCATTACACCGTCTCCAAATCTATCTTGTCATATTCGGCGTGTGTCCCGAAGAATCGGATCATCAAGACGCTCGCCTGATATTGCACGCGGGCAATCAATCGATAGTCGTTACCCCTTGATATTGAATACGACCCGGCCGGCCTTCAGAATGCTCGCCTTCGGATACGAAGCCTTGACGTCCCCCGGATTGCGCCACTCGGCGCGGGTGACAATGTCTAGCCAGGCATCGTACCCTGCCGTTCGTAGCGGCGACGACTCCGGCTGAAGTTCACGACAACAGCGCATGTCGTGCTTTTCGCCTTCACCCGCCGCGACAACAGTGCGTCGCCCGCCGGCAAAAACTCGAGTCCACCGAGACCAACGCTGCCCAGACATGCCGGACCGGGGTTTTCCGTCATCAGCAGATCGCCGTTGCCGCGGCACAGGTGGGACTTCCATTCGCTGTTCAACGGCCGGATCACCACCAGATCCGAGGCAAGGCTCGCTTTCTCTGCCAACGTTCGCGTTTCTTCTCGGTAAGCGCTTGCGAAATCCAATGGGGGGTCCGGTACGTCGCCTCGATCGCAGGGTCCCCGCTCCGGCTGATGGGTTTCGCTTTCGACCAACCTATCCCGCATCTTTTTTGGGCTCTCGGTGCCGGCCCATTCGGATTCAGGAGGTTGCTGTTCCGCGAATCAACACACATTGCTAATAATCGCGACGAGCTGCCCGCCCAACTCGGAGGAGTTCCATGGCCCATTCTCTTTCCCGACAACAGCCCATACTGCCTTTGGACGGCCATATTCGCTCGACGCGCGACGATATCCTCGTCCGGTATCTTCGCTTGCGGGAAATCTCCAAGAGACTTCATGAGGAAGTTCTCAATGGCATATCCGGCGATAGATTGCTGGATTACGCGCGTCGGCTCGGATTGACACGAGGAAAGACGTTGCTTCTCGAAGACATGGAAGAGATGTACTACGTCTTCGATCTTGCCGTTTACACCGCGCCTGCGGATCGTTCGCGGGCGATCGACCGTTACGCGAAGTCCGCCGAATTCGACGTGCAGTCAGACGAGCGGCTGATGCTGGACGCGATGCGCGCTTCGCAGTTTGCCATACTCTTGATCGAAAAGCGTCACGATACGGTGGGCCTGATCGCCACCGACATACTCCGCAACTCCAAAGTATGGCTGCTCGACGTCGGGCTTGAGAGTTCGATGGACGATGGAGAATTGATCGCGACCAGGCTGATCACCCCCGGGAAAATCTCGATGACCGCCGGCGTCAATATTCCGTTCGAGATCGAAATGCTCGAACCGATTTGCATGCTGCTGCCGCAGCGCATGGCCAATAGCAAGCTGAGCCGAATAGCTGAGGACAGGCGCTTCGCTGAAGCCGTCTACAAGGTAGGGCTCGCGAACGGCGTCATGGATCGCCTCACCTATCTCGATCTATCCGATGGTGCCTGACCTCGGCGGCGCCCAGGGAACGGCTAGCCTCCGCGCGATGAAGCGTGACTTGCGCGCACAAGACCAACCCGGCGCCAACCCCGTTGCCGCGGCTGGTCAAAAATACCCGTGAAGACTTCGTCGGGAAGTTCCGAGCCAAAGATGTCGAAGGCAGTGTTCGTCTGCGGATTCATCACGGCTTTGGCGAGCGTGGATCGAAGCGCCCCGGCCTTCTCGGCCCCGCCACGCAGCGTTTCGGCCAGCGCCCGGATGAGACCGGCATCCTTCTTGGGCGCCTGAACCTCAACGCGCACGAAACCGCGCGCCGCCGCGCGACGACGGTGCGTACGGGTCGCCTTGCGCTAGGATTTGCTGGCCATATGGGTTGTTCTCAGGTTAACGAGATTTTGCTTCCGGTTATATGACCGGACTGACGAAATCCAAGCGACGGGCACTATTGCTTCTCCGTGGCGCTATGATGCATTGCGCTAATCTATCCTATCGTATCCGGCGACACGCTGACCTTTGCGTACATGGTGCGATAAAGCCACTGGCGTGGAGGCGCTAATCAGTTTCGACATCTTCCAGTCTTAGCCCACGCCCGGCCTGCAGACTGCTGCGCGCCTGCTCGATCCGGCGCAAAAATCGTGGATCGTTTTCGAGTCGATATTCGAACCAGTCATCCTCCGATTCGAAACCGATCAGTACTCCCGCTGGCTTGCCGTGACGTGTGATGACGATCTCCCGGGTCTCGGCCTCACGAAGATAGCGGGACAGATCGTCCTTGATTTCGGAGAGCGGAACTTCCTTCACTCCGGATTTCCGAATTGTGCGAGCCATGAATCTGCCTCTAGTTTGGTCACGATCGCCAGGACATGGACGGTCGTACCTGTCACATCATAGAATATTCGTATCTCGCCAACGCGAAGGCGATACTGCGGTTGGCGGAGCCCGCGCAATCGCTTGATGCGGCTTCGGCTCACCTTTGCCGGCTGGTGTCGTAAGTGCGTTTCAAGCGCCGTCCGAATGTCGGCGCGGACGTTAGCGCGAAGCGACTTGAAGTCTTCGACAGCCTCAGGAGCAAGGACAATCTCGAACGGCATTTTGGCTAGAATATAGCCAGATTACCGAACCGTCAAACTGGAGGCTTCAATCATGTCAGAACGGAGACGCCGACGAGATGGGCGGCGGCGCGAAGTAGAGGTAAAATGGGGGCCAAAGGACGGCTGCAGCGTGCTTTGGCGTAGAATGGCGCGCCACGGTCGACGAAGCTGGGCAATACGGCTTCGCCGTGGCGCAATGATGTTGCAGTCTGCGTCGCGCCTTGGTAGCCGAAGCCGCGACAGTTCGCGATTTTGCGCGACGCCTTGCGGGCAGCTCTGCCGGCGCATCCGCTCGATTGGCTTCAGATCGGTTGTCACCAGAATGGTGACATGATAGGGATGTCATCATGCAGGTGATCGCCCGTCGGACGCTGAGGGAATTCTGGGCGCGTTACCCGCATGCTGAGGGCCCGATCCGTGCCTGGGTTGCGATTGCAGCGAAGGCGCATTGGGCAACTCCGGCCGAAATAAAGCAGCAGTTCGGTGGCACTGTCGATTTCGTGGGCGACAATCGGATCATCTTTGATCTGGGCGGCAACAAATACCGGTTGGTCGTCCACGTATCATTTATGTTCGGGCGCCTGCTCGTGAAGTTTATCGGTACTCACGCCGAATACGACCGCATCGATCCGGAGACCGTCTCATGGCGAAAAAAATGATCCGTCCACTTCACTCCGAAGCCGACTACAACGCGGCGCTCAAACAGATCGAGCCGTACTTCGAAAGCGAACCGAAGCCGGGCACACCGGAAGCCGATCGTTTTGATCTTCTCGCACTGATCATCGAAGACTACGAGCGCAAGCGCTGGCCGATCGATCCGCCGGATACGATCGATGCGATCCGTTACCGCATGGAAACCGGCGGCTATACCCAGGCCGATCTTGGCCGTCTGCTCGGCTCGCGCCAGCGCGCATCCGACATCCTGACGAGGAAGCGCCCCCTCACGATGAGGATGGCGTGGCGGCTGCACCGCGAGTGGGGCATACCGGCGGAAGCACTGCTCGCAGCGCCGCCAACGCGCGGACGAAGGTCGGCGGCGTAAGCGCTTGGTGGGGGCGGAAAATCGGTGGTGTTGGGCGGCAATAGCGTATTCTGGAGTGGCGCGCCAAGGCCGACGAAGATGGGCAATATTGTTTCGCCGTGGCGCTATGATGACAGAGCCTAACAAACGCTGGAACGCGGGAATATGCGACCGCCTGCGAGCACTGCGCCTTACGGGTGGTTGTCTTGCCGATGTCGCGAGGTGGATGGCACAGCGGCACTGGTACGGCACTGCGCTCAATCACCCAAGGCCTCGACGGGCGGTGGAAGCATTGCCTTTATGATTTCCGGTTGGGCCGGCGACTAAACGGATCGAGAACGGCGACCCCGGTAGGCTCGAAATCCGACACGTTGCGCGTTATAACGGTGAGCCCGTATTCAAGCGCCGTGGCCGCGATCATGAGATCGGCACTGTCGTTGCCGAGAGCGGCGCTCAGGGCGCCCCAGCGCCGCGCAGTTCGCCGTTCGAATGGTACGACCCGCTCGCCGTACAGGGTCAGGACCCGGTCCAGCCAGTCCGCAAGAGCGCCCGCAAAGCCTGAATCGGTTGTGCGCTGTCGGGCAATGCCGCGCTCTATCTCGCCAATGCTGATGACGCTTAGGAAAAGATCGGTCGCGCGCTGCCGTTCGAACCACTTGACGACCAACGGATCGCGCTCCCGCCTACGCAGCTCGGATAGCGTGACGGTATCGATCAGGAACATCAGAGATCGAGATCGTGCATCCGCACATTACGGCGCGGAAATTCGCCATTATCCCGCGGCATAGCGAGCAGCGCATCGACAAAGGATGGTGCCTGCGCGCGTTCGAGGTGGCGCAAGCGCTCGTATTCCACCACGTCCATGACGACCACGGCGGGCTTGCCGTGCTTGGTGACCGTCTGCGGCAATCGCCGCGCGGCCTCGACGACCTCGCTGAAGCGGTTCTTCGCGTCCTGCACCGACCAACTGCGTTGGGCCATGTCCCAGTTTCTTACTAGCTAGAATATCTAGCCAGAATATGACGAGTGCGATCCGCCGTCAAGTCAAATAGCCGGAGGCCGGTTCGCGGAGCCGAACTGCATTTGCGAGCAACATCGAAGAATCGGGCGCTCCGCGATAACCCGGCGTGCTCTGGGGTAGATTGGCGCGCCATTCAGAATAAAACTACGAACTTTTATGTAATTGAAATTGTTACCACGCAACCCGACTAAAGGAAGCTTGGCCAATCGCCTCACTCATATTAGGTTACATGTAACCGATTCCTGGAGAATTGCCATGGCGTCTGCACCAAAGCCGAAGCCCTCGCGTGTGAAAGTTCGCGAGCATCGCGAACGGCTGCGCCGGCAAGGACTGCGTCCCATCCAGATTTGGGTCCCGGATGTGCGCGCGCCGGCGTTTCGCTCTGAAGCGCGTCGCCAATCGCTGGCCGTGGCCGCAAGCTCGCACGCGCACGACGATCAGGCATTCATCGATGCAATATCGACATTCACCAGCGAAGCGGATGGGCACGAATGAAACGCGGCGACGTCTGGACCGTCGCGGGCGGCAAAGACTATGCGGGCAACGCGCGGCCCGTCGTCATCCTTCAGGATGACAGTTTCGACGGAACTGAATCCATCACGATCTGCGCGTTCATAACCGACGACACGGACGCACCATTGTTTCGGCTGCCTGTCGAGCCGAATGAGCGCAATGGATTGCGCGTCCCGTGCCGCCTGATGGTGGACAAGGTGACCACCGTTCCGAAATCAAAGCTCGGTACACAGATCGGGCGTCTGGACGACGAGGATGTCCCGCGACTCAATCAGGCCGTGCTCGTGTTTCTCGGACTGGCGGGGTCGTCGAGGACCAAGGAGGCATGAACTGTAATGGCGCGCCCGAAGAGATTCGTTACCCTCCATTACACAAGAAGAAACAATATGTTAGACGGAAGAGAAAGCTCTGGGTTGGACGCTTTGTTGGACGTTTTTCTTGGACCTTGTGAATTGCTTGGCCGACTTCTTGGGGTCACCGAGGATTGCCTACGTTGGCTTGATTAGAATTGCGCGTTGCAACCCAGGCCGCGTAGCGGGTTTCGGCTTAGTAGGCTGGTCGTTCAACGTCTGAGTAGCTGCATACCGCGTTAGCCTTGAACCTTCCCGCGTTGTGCGCTCTGTGCCTACTCCACGCCACGCCGTGGGTCGCCAGCGGCAAGTTCATCATCCGACCTTCGTGAACTAGAGGCCGGTTCCGCATTGGACCGGTCGCCGATAGTCGCCACGCGGACCGAGAAAGCCCTCCGAACTACACGTTTCCGAACCGACGTGGTGAAATCCATTGCACGCGCCCATAGGTTGAGCTTAGATGAGTGTTGTTGGGGATATCTCTCGGAGTGCTCACTCATAGTCCGAGAGCGCGGATATCGGTGGAGGGTTTTCATGCGTCGTCTTGGTGATTTCCTATCACGCCGAGCGGTGGTGGCGGGGCTTGCGGCGTCGACCCTCACGCCTTGGAGGAGTTCGACAGCGAGCACGCCCTCTTATGCGAGAGGCGGAAGGCTGCTTCCCGGTATTGAACACCGTACGCAAGCTCAGAATGCTCTCGCATCACAGGTCAATGAGATATTGAAATTTGATTCAGAATACATGGCGGGAGTTAGTGTCGATAATCCGTTAGTTGCGCATGCTGCTCCGCTTCCAAAAGAGTGGCGAACACCCGTTGCGATCGCGAAGAGCCAGGAAACGTGTGGCAGCTGCTTCGTATTTGCTGCGATAGGTGCTTTTGAGGAATCATACAATAAATTCAATCACGAGTATCCGCGCGTCTCCGTTCAAGAGGCGCTCGACTGCACTTACGGAGATGACAATTGTGCAATCGGCGGTCACCACGAAACGGTGTTTCTCTATCTTCAGCTTTACGGACTTGCTGATGCTCAGAAGTATTCCCTTCCATACAAAGATATTAAGCAATCCTGCACAACGAATGTTCCTCGATCATATTGGTTAGCGAACTGGGGCTATGTGGAAGATGCAGATTCAAAAACGCTCATATCTTCTGACGACGCGCTAAAAAGAGCCATATTCAAGTATGGCGCGGTGGCAAGCATGGTGAACACGCGATTGCCAAATAAGTCACCGCCAAAAGGTGCGGTAACGTGGGACGATTACCAAGGTGGCGTGTTTCCTGGCATCCCATCGAGCTCTTATGAGCCACTCGAGATTGACCACGACGTACTGTTAGTCGGTTGGAAAGATACCGACAGCAGCGGTAAAGGTTATTGGATCATCAGAAATTCTTGGGGCGAACAGTGGGGTGGTGATAATAAAGGGTTCATGTACTTACCATATCGCTGCAACAACATTGGCTGCACGGCCGCTTGGGCGCTTCCGTGGGCGCCATCGCCGTTGAATTCGGCACTAATAGAAAAATTGGGTTTGCCTGCGAACTTCAACGCTCGCTTGCAATGACCGTTTTCGGAGTATCCTTGGCGCTATTTTTCGAAACAGCCTCAGACGAGTTCGCGTCGTAACTAGCACCCAACAACGGCGGCGGGCTCGGATAAGGGCTCGACGAACTTTGGCCGCAGACCGCTCGTAAACGGATGCGTGCTAAATTGCCGACGTTCGCTTACATCTTGTAGTTAAACTGCGCCTTGTACTGACGCGAGTTGACAAGAGTGGCCTTGTCGGTCCCGTTCGTGTATTGCAGCGAGATCGAGGATGATCCGTCAGTACTCAGGTTGTAACCGATCTCGCTGATAAATTGCTCTATGCGTTGGGGCGACGCGGCGTTTTCAAAGAACGCAAAAGACTCGCTTAGGTAAATGCGGCCAGCCAAATTCTGGTTGGGACTATTCGGAAAGAGAGAGATCTTGGCCTGGAGGGTCGCTCCCAGCCAATCGTAGTCGTGGTGAGATAGAAAATTAGTCTCGCCAGCAATGTCGACATGCTTGATATCGGCCTCGGCAATCAGGCGCCAGTAGAAGAACATAAAATCGTTCAGGATGGCATGATCAGCGCCACCAAGTAGGACCGACAGAAGATACGGCTCCCAAAGCGCGTCGAAGCCGTCAATGCGGGCAAGACCGCGGAAATCGGTCTGAATATAGGGAGCCAATCTGAAGTCCTGGACCGAAAACGGTCCAAGGTGGGAAACCTCGAACTGTACATCACCGCCGAACTGAAGCGCGCTCTTCTCCTTCGGTGATGGCGGCTCATTCAAAGTGCCCGACGCCGATAGCCACGGCGCAATCGCCCATTTGGAGATGTAGGGTGACGTGGAACCTTCAGGTGGGAAAATAGCCAGATCTCGAGCAACGACATAAGACGTATAGCCCTGAATGGTCACAACCTGCGTTTTTGCGAACTCATCATTCGTGTAAGAGACAGAGGCACCGAGGGCCTTGCTTGCGGAACTTGCAGAGCTTGTACCGTCATCTTTTGGTAAGGCCGGATAAAGATAATAAAAAGAGTCGAGCGCGCTCTGCCGGACAAAAAAACGCTGGGCATTCTCTTGAGCATACGCGGCCGTTCCGTGTTGCGGACCAGAATCGGCCGGCTTTCCTGGCGTCATCTTGGCATTCGCGGATTGCAAATCGGCAACGGCTGGTTTGGCGATTAAAGAAGCTCTCTTCGTTCCCGGCTCGGGGATGGCCTGTTTAAAGATTTGCGCCAGCCTTTCGAGACTCTCGCACGGCATCTCACCCAATCGCAAGGCGGAAAGCTTCGGATCCAGGTTAAGCCGTCTCATCGTCTTTGCATCGATCGAGGCGCATACTGGCTTCGCCGACCCGTTCGGTTTCTGTTGAGCCAATCCGGACTCAGCGCTCGATGCGAGAAGCGCGATGGACAACAGCAAAGGTCTTGAGGAAACCATGTTTTGCCTCATGCAGTTACGAGCCAATGATTTCGAGTGTACCAATTTGCAATCGCTGTAATGAGTTCATTGACCGTCGTGACGAACGCCGTATCGTTCGTCAGCAGATTCAAACCATCGGGCGAAAATTCCGGCGAATTATTGAGTTCGTCTGCATAGGCGGACATCACACCTGGGCCACCCTGGACATATTTTCCGATCGGGTCGGTCGTCTTTATTGATGAGACGGGCTTGCCCCATTTTTGCGCGAGGCGCGAAAGGATCGTGCCTTTTGAGATCGTTTTGCCGGTAAAGAGCGCGCTCGAAGACGCAACGAACGAATTGAGCGCATTTGTATGATTGTCGAGTGCAGCATCTGAGGGCGTAGATGACGCTACTATCGCTTTCGTAACGTTGTTCATCGCCTTGGTATGCTGGCGAAGCGCCTTTGTGTGTTCCTTGATGGCTGTTACGTAGTCGGATGAAGATGACGTTTTATTTTTACTAGCCGCCATGACACAACCCCACTGAGCCAAAACAGTACGCTGCGCGGCCCCAAGAGTCGGCGGCAATGGACACCGGCTGTCGGACGCATTTGGCCTGCGCCCAACCCCACTTGGTTGAACTAATCGGAGCGGCCCCCGCCCGGCGATGCCAAACCTAATAGTCTTCACTGCATCAAATGCTTTATGGTATGTCAATCAAAAGATGCGTCTTTTTATCATTCGCGTACCAGTAATTCGCCTTGAGGTCTATTTGGTACGCCTCCGACGAAAAACTCTTGACGCGACGCGTCCAGTTGCGGGTAGGCAAGCGATGACGTCCTCCGGATTGCGCCATTCGGCGCGGCTAACAATGTCCAGCCAGGCATCGTATTGCGATCGTGCGGCTTTGATTCCTCTGTGACCGGCGTGGTCAGCAAAATAACTTTCGACCACGTCCGTGCCGATAACGATCATTGCATACGCAATAACACAAATTCCAAATTTTGGAAGTTAAGACCGAATAAGGGGACTGCGGAGGGCGCTGTCCACGCCGGCAATCGGGTACCCAAGTTTGTGCAGTATTATTCATATTGGAATGGCGCGCCCGAAGCGCTTCCTTTCATACGGTTATGCCATATGAATCAGTATGTTACGCAGCGCTTGACCAATCTTGTTGGACGATTTGTTGGACGTTTTTGTGGACATCGTCTGACTGATAAATCGCTAAAAGAAGCGCAGGTTACTAAGACCAACCGAAAATGTCTTGCCGTTACGGCCGTGCTCGGCCTCGACGACGGGATATTGCAGCATGCAGAGCGCCGTGACGCTGGCGGCGATCGCCTCGATATCCGCGCTCGTGTGCAGCATCTCGCGGACATTCTTTGGCGACTTCTTCAGTTTGGACAGCGGCACCAGCACGAGGTTGCTGTTTACGGTCGTGATCTTGGTCTGTTGCTCATGGTTGCTCTCCTTGGCTTTGGGTCTGCTGAGCAAAGCCCGCGCATGAACCCTGCCTCGCGGCGAGCAGCGGGTGTGCAAGCCGCAAGGGCCAGGGAAGTTGCGGAACAACTTTTTTGGGGGGACCACGAACGAAGTGAACGGGGGAGCCAAAATCCGGGGGCCCGCCCTTGTGCCGCGCCGAGGGCGGCGCCCTGAGGGACTGCCGGGGCAGCGGCGCCAGAGTGTGCACAACTCTTGTTAACCCGTAGGGAGCAGAAAAGCCCTATTGATTAACGAAAAGTGTTATGGTTGTATCTTGTTTATTCATCTCGTAATAAGTGCTATTTGCAGAACGGGCTTTTCAGAATTGAGTATTTCTGGTCGGTTGAGTTATCCGCATGCACTCGACGCGCTATTGCCGCACTCTGGTCAGTGGGCGTTTCATTATCCCATCTTCCTGAATACCTATTGCCTCGCATTCCATCTCGGCCGACTTCTCTTCCAGAAGTACGGGGACATCGATTCCGTCAGGAAAGCGTTGCGTCGGCAAGAGCATTGGGCCCGCGCTGAAAAGGACCGGACGAAGACACCGGAACAGCTACTCGTCGACGCCTTCGCAGAGAAATATAAGGTAGAGCTCTTCATAGCCGGAGAGGATCAGATAACGAAGATGCGCGCCCTCTCCGGCGGGCATATCGAAATGATACCATTCACATCCTACCGGTTGCGTTGGGTTCTCCTGCATCGGAAAAAGGTGGCGGATCATCTTGGTGTGGCGCAGCGCGAAGTCGACGTCCGTACTTATGACGATCTGGTTGCCTTCATTCAAAAGAAGAAAATCGGGAAGCTGTGCATCGTTACAGATGTCGAACCTACCGCGAAGCAGTTTGTGAACGACTTCAGGAGGCGTCTTGGCCCAACCCACAAGGTTAATTTCACAATTCGAGATTACTGGACGCGCGAAGAGGCGGACTTCTACGATCTTACCCCAAAGCTGTACGTGTTCAGCGCACCCCTGCTGTCCATTCTGAAGCAATTCACGTCGAAATACTGTGTTGTCGACGTCGAAAGTTTCCCTCCCTTCGAAACATACGTCGGGGCCTATGTGCGGCCTAAAACATCCGACTCCTTGGTGAATGATGTAGCAACCGGAGTCAGTCGGTACTTTCGCGATGTGTTCGATCTGGCAGGGACCGTGGACACCCTCAACCAGCGAACGCTCCCTCCATGGTGGATCGGCGTGGGGCAGCGCTACAGCCGAATGGCTCATTCAGCGAGGCAGCCAGATCCGTTCGCGGCCCAACCCCGGATCAAAGCCAACGTCCAGGACGACTTGAATTATTTGCGCATCCTCAGCCTGCATCACTAAAGCCAACTGTAAAGCTCGAGGGAGACTACGGTGAAATCAGCGTCGGCTTTGACCTCAGAGATCGACGATCACCTGTCGGGCCTTCATGAGGAAGTTAAGAGCGTATTCCACCGGCATCTGGTCCAGCCGAATCGCACTAACGACCTGCAGCTCTCCCATTTTACCAAGCAGGAGAGCCTGATCAAGATTTTACATAGCTACGAGAAGCATCGGCCTCCTGATTGGCTGCTTAAGAAACATTATCTGAGCCTGTGGCTTTCCGACGTTAGCTGTCTGAATGACCCGCTTGAAGGGAAGGCCCTCTTTGACTTTGTCGAGTACTGGTCTCGCGTCGGAGGCTTCAAACAGTTCGGCAGCAAGTCCTTCAGTTCGTCTGAGTGGGAAGACTTGCGGCACATAGCCGGTTGGTTGCGAGGTGACGCGGCGAGAGTAATGTCGAGCTCACGCGACCCGGTCGTTCGACGCATACTGATCTGCTCCTTTACTCAAGACACCGATCGAATTGACCTGTGGCGAGCCTATGGCGCGGACGGAAGTGGCATCTGCCTATCGATGCCTGCTGCCGAAGCCATCTCACGGCTCCAAGCTTACAAAGACCGTGTATCGGCTCTCTATCATGTCCGCTATTCAGCCGAAGACAAAGCAACCACATGGACCATGCTCAACAATCACCTGAAACCGCTCCTTGAGCTTTCTCAACAGATAGTATTGGAAGACGACAAGGAATCGCTTCGAACCAAAGTCGTCGCCGAGTGCGAGCAGGTCTTTCACCTTTATAAGCACCAGCAGTATCGGAACGAGCATGAAATGCGACTCTTGCGCACGTTCGATCTTACCGAGCCGAGTTGTTTCGCAAACCCTAGAGATGGTTTCGGGCCTGGCTTGAGGGTCGACCTTGAGCTGAACCGAGTCTACGCCTACTCGAATCCCTTCTTTTTCGGCGACACGGACAGTCAGATCATTCTCGGACCGAAGGTTCACGATGCAAGTCGCCTCGCCACCACGCTGTCGACGTTCCTCGAGCAATTGTGGCCTTCCCACGCTCCAGGAGTCGGTTTATCGACGGCGCCATATCGCTAGTGCCCTGATTCATTAACAGATCGTTAATGCTGTATTAATTGAGGCGAACTATTGTAGAGTTAGATGACGCAATCGACGCTGGTATTGGAGTGAACGCAATGGGCGGCGCTATGGCAGGATCGGCAATTTGCTCGGCACGCGACAGCTCTGACGTATTGGACCTGGTTACGGTTACGATCAACAATGTTTGCAATCTGAGTTGTCCGCATTGCTATCTCCAGTACGCGGGAGTTTCGTCGTTGATCGAGGAGAGTTCTCTCGCGCAAGTGACGTCGAGCTCCTTCCGCCATCTTTGCATCGTTGGGATGGAGCCGCTTGCCAATCGTGCTTCGACGGATCTCGTCGAACGCATGGTCCGGACGGTCGTGGCGTCCGGCAAGTCGATCAGCTTAATAACCAACGGACTTAATCTTCAGCTGCTAAGCGCAGATGTGCTGAAGAAGCTCAGTTGGGTCGACGTGAGTGTCGACGGGACCAGCCGATCGTACAAGGAATTGAGGGGCGGAAGCTACGACAAGCTCCGGCGGGGCATCGGCTACGCGCTCGAATGCGGCCTCCGCGAATTGCGCATTCTTCACACGATATCGTCGGCCAACGTGGGTGAGCTTCGTGACATGCTTAGTGAGGCCTTCCTTCTCGGCAGCAGCCTCGTAGTCATTTCGCCATTCCAGCGCACCCATGCAGCCCGCGCGCAAAGCGTGGAGATGGTTGAGCCGCAGCAACTGCTAAAAGCGCTAATGGATACCGGCCTTGCGGACGATCCTCGCCTCCGATTGATCTTCGACATTGGATATCTACGCCATTTTCAAGGCAGCGAAGTCGTGGAGGTCGCTCGCGGGGCATTCAAGGAGCGCTTTGTATACATTGCGTCCGATCCGATCGACCGCGGCTTGATCCGGGTCACTTATGATGGCCTTGTTTTGACGCCGTTCGAATCTATTCATACGTCGGACTATCCTAGTGTCGGCAGACCGCTGGAAAAGCATGGCCTCGACCAATGGTTCGAGATTATTCGTGGCGGGGTTCAGCATTCTTTTGTCCAATGCTATTAAGCGAAAACATCACTATTGAAGGATTGAGCTTTTCATTTGGGACTCGTCGCGTATTTCAGGATTTTCGTTTTCAATCCGAGTGTCCTGTCACGCTTCTTCGCGGCCCATCCGGGTGCGGCAAGACAACTCTGCTCAAATTGATCTATGGACTCCTACCGCCACAACATGGCGCGAGATTGGAGCGCCCCGCTCCGCCCTTCCTGGTGCTGCAAACGGATGCTTTGATTCCCTGGTTCTCGGGCCGAGAAAACATCGAGAAGCTCTCCGTGAAGGTCTGGAAGAACGTCGAGCGGAGTCCGCTTTTTCATCTGATCGAGTCCTTTATTGATCAGCGCGCCTGCGACATGTCGTATGGGCAACGCCGCAGCATAGAATTGGTCCGCGCCTTCTGCGCCGAGGCCGGGCTTCTGCTACTCGACGAGCCGTTCAACTTCCTGGACGGCGAGCGGCGTTCCCAATTCCTGCAACACATCAATCGGCGCAGCGCCGGCTATATCGTGCCACGCATCGTGCTCACGACACATTATGTCGAAGATGTTGCAATCACGGGAGCCGACACCTACGAGTTCCGCGGTGAGATGCCGCACAGCCAGATGGTCCGGATTGGCGGTTCCGACCAATGAGGGCGCGAACCCAGCATATTATTGGAATATTTCTACCCGTCGCGCTGTGGCTTGCGATCAAGTACGCGTTCCACATATCCGATAGGTATTTGCCGGGTCCAGGCAGTCTGTGGGCCGCGATAACCGACCTCGGCTGGTCTCTCGTCCTGCATACCGGTGCGACCACGATCCGCGCTGCTATCGGGTTCGCCGGCGGCGTTGCGAGCGGCATTGCCGTTGCCTTGCTTGCGTTTCGCTTCCGGCTGATCCCACTTGCCATGCCGACGGCGAATGCCGTGCGGGCCGTTCCAGCGCTTGCCACGGTTCCGTTTTTCTTGCTTTGGTTCGGCTTCGCGGAAGTCGGTCGGTATCTGCTGGTCGCACTCGGGTTGGGACTGAACGTGTTTGTCGCGTGCGTCGATGTGTTGCAACGGCCGCGCGAGCAAGACATACTTAATTTTCGAAACTTTGGTCTGCCGGTCGAGCGTCTCATTATTGCTTATTGGTTGCCGCTCATCGTCGAATCGCTCTTGCCCACGCTCCGGTTCGGACTTTCGCTCGGGTTGAGCCTCATAGTCGTTTCCGAGATGCTGGGAGCTCAATATGGCCTCGGGTATCTGATGCAGACCTCACGGGCCACTTTTTCACTAAACGTGTTGATGCTTTGCGCCTTCCTGCTCGGCGCGTTGGCGGTGCTGGGCGATTCATTATTGCGAAAAGCATGGTCCGCCATTGTTACTTGGAGGCATTAATGAAGGAAATGAAGCGCGGATTGGTGGCTCTCCTTGCAGCGATTCTCATCGCCATTCTTGCCGGTGTTGGCATCACGGCCTTTTGGTCTTCATCCGGCTCCTCTCCTCTGCGACTTGGTCTGGCTCCTTATCAGGATCTGGCAATGATCGTGAACATCAAGCCGCTGGGGCTGGACAAGAAGTACAATACCCAAGTCGAGCTGGTGACGATGGGCTGGGAAGAAATCTTGCCGAGCGTCGCGACCCTAGGCAGAGGACTCGATGTCGGCTTCGCGAGTTACGTCGAGTATCTTACAAAATATAACAACATCAATGCTGCGGGCGCTGACCCGCTGCTGTTTGTGTTTCCTGTATACGTGTTTAAGGGCGGCGCGTTCGTGACCTTTCGAGATGATGTTCCACAATTAACAGCCGCAAACATCCGCGACAAATCGATCGTTTCGCAATTTCTGAACAAAAAGATCGGCGCCCAGAAAAGTTCGCTCTACGACATGATGATCTTCCGCTTGTCGCGGCTCAACGACATCGATCTGAAATCCGTTCAATTGATCGACACTCCCATGGACCAGGGCTTCCTCGCCGCACAACAGGGCAGCCTGGACATCGCATCCGCGGGCTTGACCCAGTTGACGGAAACGCTGCGCCGCGGCGGCAGGTCCGTTCTTACCATGGACGACCTGCAATTCGCCGACTTCACGGGGTTCGTCGTAAAGAAGAGCGTCTACGAGAAACGGAAGAAAGAGGTCGATGATCTAATCCGCATGTGGTTCGATTGTGTTGATTTTGTCTACAGTGACATCGACAAGAACTCAAAAGATAGTCTGGCCTATCTGAATGGAGCGGCCTCGACCCGCTATACGTTGGAGGAATACAAGCTGGCTCTCTCCCAGGAGTATCTTCCGCGCACCCTGTCAGAAGCAAAGCAGGAATTTCTCAGTGAGAACGGAAAGTTTCCGTATCAAACGATCGGCCGTACGGCCGTGGACTATCTACTCTTGCAGGGAACCGTCAGGGTTGCTCCTCCTATTGGCCCATTCATTGATCCTTGAGAGGCATCGGGCTTTGGGCGCCCAATTCCGTCCAGGAAGACCGCTGCCTCCACCGACGAATGTACGCCCGCAAACCAGACTTCCTTGATGCGCTCGGGCTCTTGGGATAGCTCCAAATCGAAACGTAAAAGGTGAAACGTTTCGCGTTCGTCGTCCAGGCACAAGGCATGACCCGCTTGCTGCACGTCTGGGTTCAGGATGCGGTTCTTGAACGAGATCGGCCAGATTGCATAGTCGACCGCTTTGCGGAGATCCTCGATCGTTACACCGAAAGCCTCGACCGCACCGAACAGCCCGATAAACGTGATTGGGATGTTTGTACGCTCTTGCTTTCGCGTGACTCCGGAAACTTCCCGATACAGTCGACGCTTGAGGAGTAACCAGGCCAGCCGGTGGATTAACCCGAGCTACAGGTCGCGTGTGGCCCGCGCAATCTTGATCGTGACAAAAGTTTTGGTCCAGAACGTGGGTTGGCCCCGATAGGCCCGCCATGCCGCATTAGAGTTGCGGTGCATCTCAGCATGAGAGACAGTCTCGCCGACAATCTCGATCGGTATTAGTCCCTGATTGTGTATGAGGCCGAGCAGGGTGCAAACGGTGAGGGCACCACGGCTGAAGCCGAACATGTAGATTCGTCACCAGGGAGAAAGTATTCGCGGCCAAGTTGGAAATCCAGCTTTCTGCGGCTGGAGAGGGAGAAATCGAGAGATTATCTAGAGTGAGATATTGACAACACACCGTCAAGTTGAAACAGAATTGGCGCTCTCGAATTCAATCGTGCAGGGCATAAAGCTGATGCCGCGAGCTTTGCTCGCCTCGTACGGGAGCTCAGGCGCAGCCTGCTTTTGCTTCAGACGCCAGATCTGCCAGGCAAGATCAAGGATGAAGCTAGGAGGGATCCATGACTCAAGCGCGAAGAAGGTCGGCTCGACGGGTTGCCTTTGATCGCGGGAAATTCCCGACTGTCGCCTTTGTCAATTTAGCGACCGCACCGCTCGGCCTAGACCTTCATAAACTGGTCGCGGTGTTACAGAAGCAGCTCGATCGAGACTTCGTGCCGATATGGGGATACCCGGCCAGGCTTTACGTGACTGAAAAGCCCAAGCCCGGCGAATGGCAGCTCGTCTTCCTCGACGATGCTGTTGCGGCTAATTTATCCGGGTACCACGACATTACTAAGAACGGGCAACCGATTTCGAAGGTATTCATCAAGACAACGATCGCCGCCGGCCAGAAGGTGAGCACGACGGCATCGCACGAATTGCTTGAGATGATGATCGATCCCGGTGCCCAAATGTGGGCGCAAAGTGTGGATGGCAAATGGTACGCCTACGAAATGTGCGACGCGGTCGAAGAAGAAGAATATAGGATCGATGGCGTCGCGGTATGCGACTTTGTGTACCCATCTTTCTTTGAGTCATGGCATCAGCCCCGCTCTGTTCGATTTGATCATTTGAGACGAATCTCTCACCCCTTTCAGACTTTGCGAAACGGATATCAGACCGTGAGTGACGGTAAGTCGGTCAAAGAAGTTTTCGGTTCCCGTGCCAAGAGACGCGATTTCACGACGCACGAGGTGCGTGACCTTCACCGCAGCGAATATCGGAAGCTCTTGATGAGTGCGCTGGGTAACGTCAAGGGTGCTCGTTCGAGAAAACGAGGGGGAAGCAAACCATAGTGCGCTCGCCCATCCACGCCCAATGTACGATCCATTGGCCAAGCGAACGCTCCAAAGAAGCAGAGTGGATCCATAGAGACCTAGATTTACGTCGCATAAGGTCGTTTCGTCGCTCGACCGGTGTCTTTTCTTTCGCGTTGTTGAGACAATTCCACGGTCCGCACCGTCGCCCCGAAGTCGAGGCACGGCGCGGGTCCGACAAAATGTGAGCTTGACCCTTGACCGAGTGGCAAATTTCCAACACACTTGGAGGTTGAGGGGATCGGGCCCCGCTAGTCTATTTAAGGAGTCTTTCCACTAGCGCTTAATGGGGAGGGGGACTTCATGTCCGCGTTGCGTTTGTTCGCGTCGCTTTTGGTGGGCGGCGCGTTGGCTGGTTGCGGCTTGCGCGTACCAGAAATCGCTGAAACAGGTGACAAGGTTGCAGGGCAACAACTTGTCGAAGCGATTCTGATCAACATTACCTGCGAGTTGAGAGACGCGGTCAGCGATCTTCGCGCAGCGTATCCGCAAGGCACTTTCATCAACAGTTATGGCATCCAAACAACCCTGACCCTGACGTACGAAGAGAAGGGTACGCTGGGACCGACCGTGAATTGGCTTCCGCCGAGTCCGGCGACGGCTGTGTTCAACCTCGGAGCTGGCTTCAGTTTTTCCTCCGATGCCACCCGTAAAAACGTCATCGACGGTTACTATTTGGTCAGCGACCTACAGAATGCGCGCTGTTCGGACGCTGCCCGACCGAACGGGCCGTTCCTTCTGCAGAGCGACTTGAAGCTGTCGGACTGGTTATTTTCGGCGGTGCGAGCGTCATTGACCAATGTTGTGAACTTCAAGAATGCATCCTTGGCCACCAAAGACAGTATTCTGCAGCATGAGGTGAAGTTTGTGATCGATACCAGTGCCAACGCTACCCCGACTTGGAAGTTCAAGCTGGTAACCGTGGATCCCAGTGGGACACTCCTCAGCGCTGATCGTTCGAGAACCAATGATCTTCTAATCACCTTGGGTCCTGCGGTCCAAGCTGTGGTGGCCGCGGAAAAGAAAGATGGGAAAGTGGTCTCCGTCGTTACGCGCGAGCCCAACCGACGCGCCGCTGATCTGCACCAGACCGCTAATATCACGAACGGCATCGATACGGCCTTGACCAACGCCTTGCACCGGTAGAGGAGCCTTGCAATGACCAAAAAAGCCAAACCAAAAAAGATCGCCAAAAAGGTCGATCCGAAGCTTCCCATACCCAAGGGCTTCAAGCGACCACACAAAATAGCCGAGGCGGATGCGCATCTTCTGGCCGCCCGAACCGCCGCCTCGATGGGACCGCCGCCCTATATTTGTACACCGACCGGTCCACCGCCGGCGCCGTGTTTGCGCTTCGGCCGCGACCCGAACACCGGCGAATACAGCATTCCTCCGTACGGCGTGCCGATGGATTGTGCTGCTTGTCGGGCCGGAAGAAGCGGCTAGCGGAGATGGCTTTTGGTAGAAAGGGCTGGTCGCTGTTGGGACTGCCTTAGCCGGCCTTGGCTTGAGTATGGGTGGCCTTTGGCGTTCACCTAGCACCACGGGTGGTCGTTTCCTCGTGCGGGGCCGATAGCTTTCTGGTTTTGCACGCTGCGTCGAAAGAGTCTTGGCATGAAAACTTTTGGACGGACGCCATTGCCATAGCCGCAATCAAAGCTAGTAACGCCTTTTAAATACATGACGGATCATATGCCGAAGACTATTATTATTTTCTCGGACGGCACGGGTCAGGCCGGGGGCATCGCTTTCGACGAAGTTCGAACTAATATTTACAAACTCTATCGGGCGTGTCGGGTCGGTCCGGATACGAGCATCGATCCCTCGGCGCAAGTTGCGTTTTACGATCCCGGACTTGGTTCTCCCGCCGACGGCTCAAAAATCAAAATTCAGTGGGCACGCAAGATCTACAACCTTGCGAGCATGGCGACGGGTCTCGGCATTACGGCGAACATTGTCGACTGTTACGCAGCCCTGATCCGCCTCTATCGCGATGGCGACCGGGTCTTTCTTATGGGCTTCAGCCGCGGAGCGTACACAATCCGGTCGCTGGCGGGCGTGATGTCCTATTGCGGTATCCCTCGGCAGCTTCCGAATGGCGATCCTTTGCAGATGGATGTCAAAGGGTCGCGAGCGCTTGCCGAACGGGCGGTGAAGCAGGTCTACCAGTTCTGCTCGTCCTATAATCCCGCGACGGCCGGACGCTATCACCGCTTTCTGTTGCAGACGCGCGAAACGATCGCCGCAAAATTCAGAGCGGAAAATGGCTGCTCGGATTGCAACCGCGGAGTCGAGCAGGCCAATGTATTTCCTTATTTCATAGGCGCGTTCGACACGGTCGCAGCGCTTGGGAACAAGTGGTTGGCGCCCATTTTCGTTCTTTTGGTCGCGGCCGTCCCAATCGGCTTGCATTTTCTCGGCGCATTCCTAGAGCCGTCCTATCCCTGGACTGGTTGGTTTACGCGTTATCTCGGCTACGCAAGCGTTTTGACTGCCGTGCTGCTGTATTTGATGAACTACCTGAAAATAGCGCCGTCTTTCGCGGGATTTGGTTTTTTCGAACGTATCAAAACCTTGCATCTGGCAGAACTTAAGCATCGATTTTACGACACCACGCTCAATGTGAATGTCGGCTACGCAAAACACGCGATATCGATCGATGAAAACCGAAAGGATTTCGCGCGGGTGAGCTGGTCACCGACTGCTGAAAAGCAGGACAAGCGGGACGAGAACGGCAACCTCTATTTTGAACAGGTGTGGTTTCCAGGCGTTCATGCCGACATTGGCGGCGGATACGAGGAAAACGAATCCCGGCTCTCGGACAATGCACTAGCCTGGATGCTGGCAGCCGCCTCAATCATTCCAAATGGGCTAGCGCATGAGGAAACTGTGATGCGGCTGCATCCCGAGCCGGCGGGCCCTCAGCACAACGAGCAGAAAGGTAGCTGGCTCACTTTTGGCCTACGCAAGCTGCCGGGGCCGCGGGCGATCATGCATAAATCAGTCTATCGGCGATATGACGCGGGGCCCGTGGTTCTGTTCGACACGACGGCTGCTTATCGACCGGTCAATATGAACGAGCATGTCGATTTCGCTCAATACTACGACCCCAACATCAAAGATCCCAAACCAGCAAACCCGGTTCAGACAATGGCAGACGATATCGAGGAAAAGTGGCAGCGGACTCGCGCATCTTCTCACGTCGCACGGGCGATCGGTATTCTGATGGTGCTCAGCGGGCTCATGACGGCGGGACCGGCATGCCGGGCTGAAGAGGCAGGCGGTACACCGCCCGCCGCGGCGGGGCAGCCTCCGGCCGCCGGTGGCCTGCCCGTTACCAACACGAAGCAAGCTAACAACGCAAAACAGGCGCCGGCGACTCCTGCGTTTCAAGAACCGGTTCCTGACTGTGCGGGCGGTGAGGAGTTCAAAAATCTTGCCAATACGACGAACAGTTCGGCGATCGTCTATAGTGGCAACCTTGTACCCGCGGGGACGACCGTTGATTTTGGTCTTACGACCTCGCTCGATCCGAACGCTCACTATTTCGCACTGTTGCTTGAGGGCAATAACACTCCTCAGGACAATACGTTCGAGCATGGCGCTCGGGCGCGCAAAGCATCCGAGGCAGACGACCTTGTCGTGAAGCGTTTATTGGCGCCGGGCCAGACGATCGTCTCCTATGACGTCCCTAGAAATACGGCTGGTTTCTGGACAAAGCGAAATCTCTATATCTATCAATGCAGCAACCGAAGACCGTTAAACGTTTCGTATATGCCGGTCTATGTCAGCCCCTTTGAATGGAGCGTTGTCCTCATGGTGCTTGTCGGGATCGTGGTCTACTATGCGGCCGCGCACGCCCTGCGGATTGTTTCCGGTCAAAGCCTGACGCCCCATCAGTCCTGGAATCCCATCCGCATCACGGCCGGACCTGACAACCGCGGGAGTCTTTCGACGCTGCAGGTGTTTTTCTTCACAGTGCTTGTATTCGTGATGTTGGCTTACGTTCTGTTGAGAACAGGCATGTTGTCCGACCTTTCAACGACGGTTCTCGAACTGCTTGGCATTTCAGGTCTTGGTGCCACGGCTGCTAAAGGAGCGGATTCCTCGAAGACAGCGATCGAACCTGCCAACCAGGCGTGGCTACTTAATAAGGGATGGTACGATGCACCGACCGCTCGCGCGGCGGGCCAGCCAACCTTCTACGATCTTATCTCAAGTGACGGTAATTTCGACGTTTACCGTTATCAGAGTTTTCTTTTCAGCGCGGCCGTGGGAGGCGCGCTTTTTGTTGGAGGAATCTCCCAGCTCTCTTCCTTTACCATCCCACAAAACATTCTCGGCATTCTGGGGCTCAGTCAGGTCGTCTATATCGCCGGCAAACTCGTCAACCCAAACAGCGCTTCACAGATCAATGCCGTGATCACCGGTCTTCGGAACGCGGAAGCCGATTTCATTCATGCCGCCCTCACCTATCAGCCGGCTGGCGCCGCCGCACCACTACCGCCACCTGCTACCTTGCAGGATGCCATCACCCGCGCCGGCAATGCCGCATATGGCGCCTACCTCACCGAAGCAGCCGCGGCCGGCAAACTGTTCACAAGCGTGACTGGCCGGGTTGTGGATAGACAAAAGCTCGAACCTTCCGTCGTGATTTGAGCAGGGAATCGCCAGTCACTAGATCCTTAATCGTAGGTTGACATCTCGCCGTCTCTATCGAGCCGCGCCTCTGTTCTTTTCCGAAGCTGCGCCGGTCGTCGGCTAACCCTAACGCTCCTCATCAATTTGCCGCGAACGAATTGCGGTGGTGGTGGTAGAGTCATGCGCGGCCTTTGCAATTTGTACGGGTTTATGAAGGTAACCTACAACTAAAGCCGTTGCGTATTTTTTTGTAGTTCATGGTGATGGTGCCGCGATGTTACAGGCTATGTATTTTATTACGCTGGCGGTGCTTGTGGCCACGGTGACCCTGTTTTCCTGGGCAATAGTGTTTCGGCCCGACTTCAGAAAAGACGTGTTCGGCGGCAAACCAAACGAAGCGGTGGTCTTCGGCTTGGTAACGGTAAAAGGCGCAGCGGTCTTGGTGCTGTTTGGTCTTTTTCTAGGCAGCACCGGCTATGTGTTTAATCTTTTGGATAAGGCTGATCAGCGCCAGAACGCCGACGAATTAGTGAATCTTAACTCAAAAGTCAGCACGCAGGCCGCCCAAATTTCGGAACTCCAAATAGAGGCGAAGAGACTAGTCTTCCGACCTATCGACGAAGCGGACATACCTTATTGCAATCGCTACGATAGCGAACCTCACGATGCGCCGCCGCCACGGGCCGTACCTCTCCGGGACGCTACCGGTCGCCCCAACCTAGCTCTCCTCGCCGAAGCGAGGGCGACTGGTTCCTCCCTAATCCCAGTCATGCCTGCGGACGAGCGCGAGCCGGTTAACTCCCGTCACCGCTACTCCTACATAAACGATGGCTGGTACAACAACTGCCGAAGTTGGGTCGCAGCCTCGCGTACCGATCCGGCCTGGATCCAAGTCAATCTAGGCGGCGTGTACCAAGTTTCCGGTGTGGCATTCGGTAGTGAGCACGATCAATACTACCACGATAGAGCGGCACTCGAATTCAAAGTCGAAACGAGTTTGGACGATGCAAACTGGACGCTGGCTCTAGAACATCCCGCCGGACAACCTATTGCGACCACGACGACCTTTAACTTTGCAGCTCCGGTATCGGCTCGAGTTGTGAAGCTGACCATTAAGTCGTCCACGCCGCCATTCCATCCGAACACGTCTCCCGGGGGAGTCAGAGTTAGTGAATTTCCCGGGGGAGTCAGAGTTGATGAATTCGAGATTTTCGGGGTCGCCGATCGAAAGTAAGACCGGATTTCAGGTACTGCCGTTCGACCGCGCTCATCAGGGCCCTGCGTGCTGCCTCGGCGAACAGCGCACAGGCCACGCCTTGCTGGTTCGCGAGGTGGTGCCGGTGGGTGATCCGGATGAGTAGCCGGACACGGTCGTTTCCGTATCGACATGGCGAGCTCTGCCAGTGTTTCAGCGTCAGCTATGCGCGTAACCGACGCGCTCACCATTTCTGAAGTTGGACAGATTTTACAACTAAGAGGGGTTTGTGACCCTATTGACCTCCTGCGATAGAATTGTACGATAGCGAAAATTCGGTGGGGCGGCAGATGGTGGAAGAGGTCATCCGGGCTATTTCCGCGGAGCAACAAGCTTCGATTATTCGAGACCAAACCGGGATCGTCCTGCCGAGTCTCACCGGCGGGAAAAAGCGGTTCTTCAGCGAGCTTCTGGGAGATCAGGGCAAATCAGACGACGTCGTCGGGTGTGTACTCCCGGAGCCCCAATTCGGGATGGTCTTTTCGACCGTCGGAGAGGTTCTTGCTTCGACAATTGGCGGCAGCCAACCGTCTGATGGAGCCTGGGTGTCGGGGAAACTTGCGGAATTCGGATTGTCCGGGAGCAAGGCGACGCAGCCCGTTAAATCACTGTCTGGCGGCGAACAAATGCTGCTTACATTCGCGAAACTTCACGCAATGAATGAAAGGCTGACAAAGCTGGTTGCTTGCAGCCCACTACACCCCTTGGATCAGAGCCGATATCATTACTGGGATAAGCTTTCTGAGACATTTTCCCTAAGCGGAAAACCAGTAAAGATCATTCTCCTTGAGGGAGAGGGTCGGCTCGGAAGCGCGGACGGGCAAAGCTCAGTCTCTCTAGTTACGAAATTACAGTGGCGATTGCTGATTGAAAACCCGATCCTGAAGTTTCCGGAAATCCAATTCCCTAATTTTCATCCAGCCTTCACTCAATCGTACGTGGCCGACAACAGAGCCCTCGAACTTTTTTCTCCAACATTTGCGTCCGGCGACAATGGAATTGGAAAGAGCGCATTTTGCAAGGCGCTTGCCGGCTTGGCAAAAGTCGCAAAGGGGACAGTGGGGGTCGTGTCACCGAATGGGACCGGGCCTGCTCGGCTGTTGTTCCAAGAAGCGGATGAGCAACTGTTCGGAAAATCAATAGTCGAGCACCTGCATTCGGCGTTTCGATATGACGGCGAGCGAGGCAAGTTGGCTCAATCCATCTACGACGAGATCGACGGTAAGCTTCGCGAGTTCGTGAAAGACGCGCTGGTTTATGCGCCGTCGTTAGGAGATCCAGCGAAACCGTCGACGGAACTGCAAACAAAAATTGTCCTCGCTGCAGAAAGAATAGCGTCAAAACCTTCGTTACTCATCTTAGATGAACCGAGCAGAAAGCTCTGCAAACCAATCGCGGTGCGGTTGATCGCCGCAATTTGTGAGCAAGCCCACAAGTACAACGTTCCGGTGCTTGTTATCACCCATGTAACGGATTGGTGGAATGGAATTGCTCAAAGTAAAATCATTTTCAAACGTCTTAAAAATGGATCGACAAAAATTCACATTTTGTCGGAGGACAATTAAGTGCCCCCCTGCCCCTTTTTGAATAAGATTTCGCGTTGGTGGTTACGGTTGCTCGCCCTGTTCATTTTAGGTTTTCCTCTTTTCACCGGTTGGCCCATCAATATATTAGCGTTCCAACTGTTACCGCCCGCCAACGGTATTGATGCTGATCTCGTAAAAAATGAACTCATTGCTTCTATTTGCGCGTGGTCGCTCTACGGCGCTCTGATTTGGCTTGCAGTTTTTCTGAATGTCGGAGCTCATAAATTTTTGGAGTACATGTCGGTCGCGATTGTCTTGGCATTAACAACGGCAATTCTCGGCGCACTGGTCAGAAAAATAATACCATTCATCGACGGCCGAAGCATTCCAGGATTGGTTGATTTCAAAATGGTCTGGCTCTACCTGATAATTATGACGTCGGTACCTTTTAGCCTAATGAGCATCAATCTATTTTCGGCCTCAAAACTGCTGGAATTAGCGCAAAGGAAAGCGGAAAAGAACGCGCGCTTTCCTATGTTTTACCTGCATCTCTGCTTGGCGCTTCGCATGTTGCAGCATGTGGGAGAGGTCGTCGTGCGGCTCTTCGACGTATGGCGAGAGGAACATCCAGACGTGATCGTTCCTAGAAACCGGCGGGAATGGAAAGGTAAATGGTACTCATACGCGAACTTTTTTCCTTGGGTGGCGGAAGCTGTCTCGGCGTGGATTTATGCCTGCATGATGATGACGTTCGCGCCGCTTCCTTCGTTTGTGCACGAAGTTCGGTCGATCCGGACATCGAAAGGTGAGGAGCCTAAAAGTGAACATCAAAGAATGGACGCTAGCTAAGACAGGATTGGTTGCCGGCTTGGTCGGATTGGCGACAATTACCACAATGCTAATTCGCGTTCCGATTCCCGCAACGACGGGCTATTTCAACATTGGCGATGTCTTTGTGATATTTTCAGGTCTCTGGTTGGGGCCGATCGCCGGCTTGATTGTTGGCGCAGTTGGACCGACCGTGGCTGACGTGATTGGTTTTCCAATTTTCGTTCCTGCAACGTTAGTAACGAAGGGCCTTGAGGGATTCCTGGTGGGTATTATTGCAGGACCTGCTGGGTCAACTAACATGCCTCGCCATGCTGTTGCAGCCGCGGTTGGCGGAATCACTATTGTTGTCGGATATTTTTTGTTTGAAGCTTTTGTCTATCCAAAATTAGGAACGGTGATGCCAGTTTTTGCAGTCACAGACGTTGGCGCTGCTTTGGTAGAAATCATACCAAACTCGGTTCAAGCGCTTGCAGGTGCGCTTGGCGGCTTAGCTCTTTGGCGAGCTGTGGTGGACGTTGAGCAGCCGACTTGAAAGGCTGAGTCCGTTCGCCGGAGGCAGTCGGTTCCGTCCCCGCCGCCGTTATTACGCCGTCGGCGCTATGCTGCCCCTCCCGTGGCGGCAATTATACACCAGTTGACAGCCATAGGAGGCTGTGAATGAGGTCGTTTCGGAGGGGCCATGGCTGAGGACGACAAACGCCGCAGTACGGGCTCTCCCGGTCGACCTCCGGAACCCTTGGATATTACTGCTGCAGAAAGTCAGCCGAAAGGGCCGCCTCCGTATTCATGGGATCTGCCGTCTCTTGGGGATCAGGTTAAGGCCGTTACCGATTCCATCCCGGAATCTACAAAGGAAACCATCCGGTCAGTCCGCGAGGCTTTGGGGAAACCAAGACCTTCGCCTCCCTCGGTGGAAGACGTGCTGTCTAGCACCGACCTATCCCAGTATGGATACAGAACCCGGGGAGCAGTGGAATCCGTGTCCGATCCTGACAGCCAATCATCCGCTTCCGCCCGCGCGGTATTGGGGCTTTGCGAATTTCTCGCTCTTATGTTTGGGCTCCCGCCGGGAGAAGCCCTCTACCACCGGGAAACAATCGATTTTCGGATGGCTTGCTTTATCGTGGTCGGCGGTTTCTTTGCCGCGCTCGGTCCAGCGTGGCCAGCTATGAGAAAGAAATTTCCCCAACAAGTGCTGATTTTATCGTTAGGACGTGCCGCCTCGGATGCACGGGTCTGGATTGCTGTTTTGTTACTGATCTTTGCCTATGTCACGGTTCCCGAAATGTATCGAAGGACTACAACGCCTGTTGAATCGCCCGCGTGTTGGGATGGCAAAGCGCCGCCATGTAACGATCAACCCGCCAAGCCCGCTCCTAACGTCTTTGTTTCACCGATACCACCAGGTCCGATTGGGCCGTTCACTCCATCTTGGGAAGATGCGGTCAATTTTGAACAGGCCTTTTTTTCACTTCCTAGGCCATGTCTGGTAAAGATCGTGCCCAACACCGAAGAGGATTTGCATGCCCGCAACGTATTGAGCGCCATCCTGCGAATGAACAAGGCGTGCGACGTGACCGATGAACAAACCGATCAAGTGCCGAAGCGCGTCGATATAGATGCCCCCATGCCACAGAAATTCTCCGGCCTGATTATTCGCTGGCATTCTGATTTTAAGGAAGGCGATAAACTATTTTCGGCACTGAGGGGCTTCTACAACGTGCGGGAAGGCCACGTTATGCCGGATAATAGCCAAGGGAATTTGATACTGATCGTGATCGGTTCCGGCCGCTGGCACAGGTACCCTCCCTTACCTCAACCGGACGGTGCATTGGTCCTGGCATCGCGGGCGCGACGAGTATCAAACCTGATAGCTTTTCAGGCCTTTCGGAGGCGATAAATTGAGCGACTTTCCCGCCCATGGAATGGCCGACAAGCACATATCGATCGAGTTTGAGCGCCTTGACGACCTCCTTCGCATCGGAAGCAAGATCCGCGAGCCGGAAGCCCGATAAAGGAGAGTCCGATCGCCCCCAGCCGCGCTGATCGATTGCGATGGGGCGCAGGCGATTTGGAAGCGCGGCAACAACGTATTTCCAAGATCGGCTTGAACCGGCCCAGGAATGCAGGAAGACAAGAGGTAACCCGTCAGAGTTCCCTCTGTCTTCTACATGCAGGTTAAGTCCATTGATCTTGAGATGCATATCCTAGGTCCTCCGCGCCTCTTTCAAAACATCGCGTTGCCGCTGGCCGTCTTTTCAGGAACCGGCTGCATCACGTCCCAGTGCTCAACGATCCTTCCGTTTTCAACCCGGAAAAACTCTGCGACGGCGATCCCCGGATCGCTCTCGTCTCTCTTCAGATGGACGTGCAGAACGACAATATTTCCATCAGCGACAGCTTTATGAATGATCACTCTCAAGCCGGGATGCTTTTTGAACATCACCTCGATGAACTGGATAAAGCCGTCAGGCCCGTTTTCGGGCACTTCCGGATTGTGCTGGGTGTAAGGCAGCCCGATGTATCTGCCAGCCGACTCGGTTGGCTTTCTTTGGTTTATGGCGAGCTCGTAGAATGCCGTTACGAGTTCTTTGTTTTTTTCTTCTACGGTCTGCGCTGTCATAGCGATCTCCAACCGGCACGTATTGAGAACGCGTGTCTACCTTTCGGCAGACGCGTTCAAGTCGGGCTCAAGCGCGTCGTGCGGCAGAGTGAAATGCTCCACTCGCCTCGACGGCTTGTTGTTGAAGAGGAGGCGTACGACGTCGGGTCTGGAATAATGGCCGGCGGGATCTGCCGCGTTTTTCGCAACCCCGATGGCGCCGAGATCGAGGGTGGCGCAGATGAGTCCCTCTTCCGTTTCGGGCAGCTTTTGCGCGAGCGGGCTTCCATCAGGTCCGTAGATCACTGCATGGCCCCCTCCAGCGTGCACCAGGCTGCGCTTGTCGTCCGTGTCACACATTTCATCGACCATCTCCTGCGAAATGACACCGCACGGCGCAAGCACGAAGCAGGAGCCTTCCACCGCGTAGACTTTGCTCACCGCATTGTTGGTCTCCCAACCGAGAGCATGCGCAAAGGGCTCATACATGGAGAAACTGGGCCACGCCCCGACATGCACCTGCTCGTTCTGGGCGTACATGGCGTACTTGGTCAGCGGCTGTAAGTGCTCCCAGCAGCAGAGCGCGCCCAGTCTACCCACGTCGGCAAGCTCGTGGACGGCGATATGGCTTCCGTCGCCTTCGCCAAAAACCGTTCGTTCGACATGCGTCGGCCGCAGTTTGCGCCGTTTGGCGATGGTTTCTCCGTCAGGGCCGATCAGCCACTGTGCGATGTAGAGGCTGCCTCCGTCTCGTTCGGAAAGACCCAGCACGACGGTGATCTGGTTGTCGCGCGCCGCCTCCGCGATCTTTCGCGTGAGAGGGCTGTCGTAACTCAGCGAATTGTCGAAGTAACGCTGGACGAATCCCTTCGCGATCGTCCAGGCCGGCGTTCCGACCCAGATGTGCCACGGATAGCCAGGAATCCACGTCTCGGGAAACGCGATAAGCCTTGCGCCCTCGCTCGCTGCCTCTTCGATGTACCTGATGGTCTTGGCGACTGTGCCTTCGAGATCAAGCCACACCGGTGCCGCCTGTACGACCGCGGCTTTGAATTTGGGATGCGTGATACCCATGGCGCGTTATCTCCTATCTGTTCCAATAACCTCAGCTTCTCGGCACAAGCCTTCGGGAGAAGGCCTTTGCCGTCGTCTACGATCACTAAAGGCTCGGTGGTCATTCATCTCTTAGTCAGAGCACGCCTTGGCATCTGCCTTGACCCCAGAGATTCGCTCGGCGAGGGCGACGAGCTTGGCATCGAGCTTCGACGCTGCTTCAGCCACCGGATCGCCCTTGAGGTTGCTCATAAGCGTCGACGGCAGGTCGTAAGCGACGCGTGTCTTTCCGTCCTGATGCTGATAAATGAAGATTCGGACGGGCACGTTTAGCCCCGCGCCGACATCGTGCTGCAACATTGTCCGGGCAATCAGGGGATTACCCAACACGACCATCACCGCTTTTGCCTGTTGACCGATCGTAGCGAGCCAGCTTCCGTGATCGATGACATCGAAGCGCATGAAGCCGCTTGACCCTTCGCGGGCCTTGAATATGCGCTCAAACTCCTCCGGCGAGTGGGCAGTCTTCGCGACCTGGCCGAATCCCTCTTCGATCGAGCCCGTCATGTCATAAAAAGCGCGCATGACTTCCTCAAACGAATGCTTGCTGACATGCTCGCGATGTTCGACGTTTAGTATCTGGATCATGTGAGTTTCCCTGTTCCTCGGTCGTCGTGGATCATTGATTCTGCCCGATCAGAGCGGAAAAGGTCGCCGCTTGAGTTTCGACGATCTCGCGCGGTACGTCGTGTCGACGGGATCGCGTCCCGAGGGACGGGTGACGTTCGGATCATTCGTCCCACGGCGCTGCCGCCATGATTTGTGATGCCGTTGGGATTGGACGGCCGTGCAACGTGCAGCCGGCGGAGCGGGCAACATCGTCGGTCCAGGTTAGGACTTGTGCGGCGGGATTGTGTTGGCAGTGCTCGACAAGGAGATTGCGGAATTCCGATTTGAACTTCTTCCGCGGGTATTGTTCGAGGATTTGCTCGAGAACCTGTGGCGGCACCTGATCGAGGCCAAGACCCAGAAAGTCGAGGCCGGCGCCAAGATGGACCAGCGCTATCTCACCCGCCATCCGGGTCGCTATTCCCGGAGAGGTGTGCAGAGCGATCGCCCTCCAAACCAGATCGGCACGCTCGGGTGACACCTGATGCTTCGTGCAGAAATCGCGCGCAGCATCCGCACCATCGATTTCAAACCGATTGTCGCGACGGTAGGGAGGGATCAGCCCGAGGTCGTGCAAAAGCGCCGCGCAAAAGGCGGCTTCTTCATCCTCCACCTTGCGGTTGATGCCCTTGATGGCAAGGCTGCCGAAAACATACGTCCGAAGACAGTGTGTGCAGAGAAACTCGGGCGAACTGGCTTCCAAAAGATCGACAGCGGCATTGCATAGTGCCGTATCCGGAATTTTTACACCGGCCACTGATTTGATACGCGCTAGAGGCATAGTAAGGCTCCTTGTCTTGCTACGGCACGGCTATTCAGTAAGGCTGTCTGAAAATCTAAAGTAGACACCAGGCTTTCCAGTCACGACTGCATCGACAAGCACACGAGCAATTACTGTGGCCGGATTGACACGGAAGCCTTTGGGAAGGACGGGAGCAAGAACCCGCGAAAGCCATAAAAATAGGCTTTCGCCAAGACGGAATTCTTCGCGCTCTCCGCCGATCATGCTGGGTCGCAATATGGTAAGCGACTTAAAGCCAATTTTCCGAACGTCACGCTCCAATTCGGCTTTTATTCTTGCGTAAGCTATTGAGGAAGTGAGGGATGCTCCAATGGCTGAAACGAGCGCATAATTCTGTGCGCCTTCTTTGTACGCCGCCTGCGCAAACGAGAGAGGCAAATCGTAATCGACTATACGAAAGGCTTCCCTCGATCCCACTTTCTTGATGGTCGTGCCGGTGGCGTTGATGACGGCGTCAGGTTTCCAATTCCGCATTTCCGGCAAAAGTTCATGTATGTGTAGGGCTACCGGGCTTATTAGCTTGTCGCGCTCTGGCAGCGTTTTGCGCGTCGGCGCTATGACTTGCGTGATCGACGGATGAGCAAGAGCCTGCGCCAGCACATTTCGCCCCACCAAACCAGTTGCGCCGAGAAGCAGAAGTTTCATACCTGTGCCCTTCCACCATCCACACATAATTCGGCACCACAGCAGAAACTGGAGTCATCTGACGCCAGAAATAAAACCGCTTTGGCGACTTCTTCATCGCGTCCCAATCGTCCCATCGGGATAGTCGCTGCAATTTTGTCGATGGCTTCTTGTGGCTGCTCATCTAAAATTGGCGTGTCGATGGGGCCAGGGCTGACAACGTTAGAGCGGATACGGCGGCCTTTCAGATCATTTGTCCATGTGCGCACAAAGTTGCGAACAGCGGCCTTACTTGCGCCATAGACGCCAAATGACGGCGTGCCTTTAAGACCTGAGATGGAGGCCGTGAGAACGATAGAGCCGCCGTCATTCAAAAGGGGCAAAGCCTTTTGCACGGTGAAGTAGGCGCCCTTTACATTGATCTCGAATATTTTATCGAAATGCGCCTCGGTGGCCTGTTCCACCGAAGCAAATTCGGCGACGCCAGCATTGGCGAAAACGATGTCGAGGCGGCGACCTGTGGCCCTGATGGTCTCATAGAGCCGATCAATATCCTTCATATTAGAGACGTCGCCCTGGACACCGGTAACATTGCTCCCGATTTCCTTTACAGCTGCATCAAGCTCTTTTTGCCGCCGACCGGTGATAAAAATATAGGCTCCTTCCTCAACGAATAGCTTTGCCGTCGCCAGACCAATCCCCGTGGTGCCGCCAGTGATGACCGCTACCTTTTTCTGCAATTTGCCCATGACCGGTTCCTTTCATTTTTAGTTGTTAGGTCTGTGTTGCCCACCCATCGACGCCCATGGCCGCTTGACGCAGCGCCTCCGAACGCGTGGGATGGGGATGACAGGTTCGGGCGACATCTTCGCTGTCGGCGTGAAATTCCATGGCGAGACAGACCTCGCCGATGAACTCGCTCACCTGCGGGCCGATCATGTGCACGCCGAGAATGCGGTAGTCGTCGGTGCTGGAGATGACCTTTACGAAGCCTTCGCCCTCGTGCTGCAGCTTGGCCCGGCTGTTCGCCGAAAACGGAAACCGCCCGAATTTGTGGGGACGGCCGCTCGCCTTTACCTGCTCCTCGGTCAATCCGACCCACGCTACTTCGGGGCTCGTGTAGATCACGCTGGGGATGATGTCGTAGTCGACATGGCCGGCGAGCCCTGCCAGCGTTTCGATGCAGGCGACGCCTTCGTCCTCGGCCTTATGCGCCAGCATCGGACCAACGGTCACATCGCCGATGGCCCAGATGCCCGGTGCCGATGTCGCAAAGTTCTGAGTTGGAATGAAGCCGCGGTTGTCCGGCGCGAGGTTCACTGTCTCAAGGCCAAGGTCGCCGACAAAGGGCCTACGGCCGACCGATACCAGGACCACATCCACCTCGACCGTGGCTTTGACGCCGTCCTTGAGGCTCTCTACCTCGACCGAGACGCCAGCGTCGTGCGCAGTTGCCTCAAGCACCCTTGTGGACAACCGAAAAGCGAAGCCTTGCTTCTCGAGCATTTTTTGACAGGCCGATGCGATTGCCGCGTCCGCTCCGGGAATGATGTGATCGAGGAATTCAACAACTTCCACCTCGGCGCCGAGGCGGCGCCAGACCGAGCCGAGCTCAAGGCCGATGCTGCCCGCGCCGATGATCAGCAGTTTCTTCGGGACTTCGCGCAGCTTCAGCGCGCCTGTAGAATCCACGATCCGCGTCTGGTCGATGGTCACCCCCGGAAGCGGCGCCGGAACTGATCCGGTCGCAATGACCACATGCCGCGTCGTGATTTGGGTCTTGCCGCCATCGGGCTTGCGAACCTGAACGCGGCCTGGTCCGTCCAGGCGAGCCCACCCGTCGATCCGGTCGACCTTGTTCTTATGGAAAGGAAACTCGATCCCGCGCCCGAGGGCGTCAACGCTGGCCTGCTTTTGATCCATCATCGTGACGAGATCGAGTTTCGGATTCACCTTAATGCCGAAGCCGTCGAATTTGGTTCGAGCCAGATCAAACAGCTCCGATGCGTGAAGCAGGGCTTTCGAGGGGATGCAGCCGACGTTGAGGCAGGTGCCGCCGAGTACTGAATTCCCCTCAATGCAGGCCGTCTTCAGACCCAGCTGTCCCGCGCGGATTGCTGCCGTGTAACCGCCGACCCCGCTGCCGATCACGACAACATCATAATTGGCATCTGTGTTGGATTGGGCCGGGGCCATGATCGCCTCAGTACTCGAACCATCCGGCGAGCTGCCGGTTCTTTTCGTCGGTAAAGGGCGAGTAGAGATGCTCGATCGCGACGTCGGGCGGGGAGATCAGCATCGACTTCGCGTGCGTGAGGGCATCGAAGCCGTATTTCCCGTAGTAGTGGCCCATCCCGGCGGATCCGGTGCCACCGAACGGCATGGTCTCGACGAACAGGTGAACATTCACCAGATTCACGGCGCCTCCACCAAAGGACAACTGGCCGATGAACCGGTCGATGGTTTTCTGGTCGCGGCTGAAGATGAAGCCGGCGAGCGGACGTCCCGTTTTCGCCATCCGCGCCATCGCCTCATCGAAGGATTTATAGGTCAGGATCGGCAGAATGGGTCCGAAGACCTCGTCCTCCATGATCTTGTCGTCCCAGGTGATGGGATAAAGAAGCGTGGGATCGAGGTAGTGCGCATCGCGGTCTGACTTGCCGCCGGCGATCACCTTGGCGGGATCGATGAGCGAGGCCAGCCGGTCAACCGCACGGGCGTTGATGATGCGCGAGTAGTCGGGGTTGGATTTCGGGTCGTTGCCGAAGAGCTCAACCAAAGCCTTCTTTGCTTCGGCGGCGAAAGCGTCCGCGACAGACTCGTGGACATAGGCGTAGCCCGGTGAGGTGCACCACTGACCGCCCCAGGCCATGGCGCCCCAGACGATCTTCTTCGCCGCATCGGGAATGTTCGCCGTCTCGTCCACGACCGCGGGGTTCATCCCGCCGAGTTCGAGCAGAACAGGCGTGAGGTTTTTCGCGGCGGCCTGGGCAACGATCTTGCCGACAAAGGTGCTGCCGGTGAAGAAAATGAAGTCAAACGAAAGCTTCAGCAGTTCGGTGTTCTGCTCCTTACCGCCGGCCACGATGGCCACGGCTCCCGGATCGAAATATTTCGGGACAAGGTCGAGCAGCACCTTGGTCGTTTCCGGGAGGGCTTCGCTCAGCGTGAGAATACAGGTGTTTCCGGCGGCGAGCGCCGCGAGCGCCGGGCGGATCAGCAGAAGCAGGGGCCCGTTGAAGGGGCCGATGATGAGCGCCACGCCGTAAGGCTCGCGATAGATCATCCCCTTGTGGCCGGTTTTGGCCAGGAACTGTGGCACCGGTGCTTCGACCGGCTTCATCCACTCTTTCAGTTGGCTCTTCTGGACCTCGCTCTCGCCGGCCGATGCCGCAGTCTCGAAGATGTATTCCTGCGATGCGGTCTTGAACTCCTTCGCCATCGCCTTCTGGAAGCGCTCCTCGTTCTCCCGGATCATGCGCGCCATCCGGTCGAGCTGGTCGACGCGCCATTCGTAGGTGCGCGTGACGCCCGTGGCGAAGAGTGCCTTCTGTGCGTCGAATATTTTCTGAAACTGATTCATTCAAGCCTCCACCGGATGACGGGATTGTCCTCAAATTTCCTTCCCTCGAAGGCTCGACGCCGCGCGCCGCTCCCTTCGAAAGTTTGACCTATCCCGTCCTTCGACGGAATTTCTTCACAAAGCGCTCGCCATGATGGCGTTGATGGCGGTGTTGTCCCAATAGCAATCCAAGCGCGTGATCTTGCCGGACGCGTCGTAGCGAATGATGTAAGCGTGGGCGATGCGGTCGGACTTGCCTTTCGTGACAAGGCCAGGGACATCCGCGGGCATGGCGCCGCCGAGCAGCGCCTGTACGACGACGATGTTGCCTTCGGCCTGGATCATCTCGTCGACCTCGACTCCGAAATCCGGTACGGCTCCCAGCAGGCCGCGCCAGATTTGTTCAAGGCCGCCTCGGATCGGCATGACACTCTTCTTGCCGTAGGGAAGGTACCGTCCTTGCGCGCCGTCGGCGCAAAGGGCCAGCATGCCGTCGACGTCATGAGCATCGTAAGCGGCGAAAAACTTTTTGGTGATTGCCTTCAAGTCCAGGCTGTTACTCATTGTGACCTCCATTGGGGCTACTGGTGTTGGCGACGCCGTCTAGACCATGGTGAGAACCATCCTGAAACGCACTTCTCCTGACATCATCTTGGCGTAAGCTTCGGCGGCCCGTTCGAGCGGCATAGTTTCGACCATGGCGGCGACATCGCTGAGCGCGCTGAATCTGAGCGTCGCGTCGCCAGCCGACGGTGTCCCCGTCAGCGCGCCCTCGACGCCCAACCCCTTGAAGAGGAGTTCGAACGCCGAAAGCTCGATCGGCTCGTCGGTCGCGCCGAGTGAAATCACAACGCCGCCGCGTCGAAGGCCACCGAGCGCAGCGGCGACGGCCTTGCCGCCCGACGCGGTCGCCACCACCACTGAAGCGCCGCCGAGCGCCTCGAGCGCCTTCGCAACATCAGAGGTGGAGCCATCGATATAGTGGTGCGCGCCAAGCTTCTTCGAGAGCTCGGCTCTGTCGGCGCCGCGGTCGATCGCGACCACCTCAAATCCCATATGACGGGCATATTGCACACCAAGGTGGCCAAGCCCGCCGACACCGAATATCGCGACCAGGTCGCCCGCCCGCGCGGGGGAATTCCGCAGGGCACTGAACGTTGTGATCCCGGCACACAGCAGCGGGGCTGCGTCGACCGACGACAATTCGTCCGGCACGGACATCAAACCGCTCGCTTTCGCGATCATCACCTCCGCGTAGCCGCCATCGTGCTGTACGCCCGTGAAAGCCTGGTTTGTGCAGTTCACGAGATCGCCGTCGCGGCAGTATTCGCAATATCCGCAATTCCCGCCGAGAAAGCCGACTCCGACGCGTTGGCCGACATGCCAGCCTTCGACGCCAGGGCCGATGACATCGATCTTTCCGACCGCTTCGTGCCCAGGCACTCGCGGGTACTCGATCGGCAAGAGACCATCCACTGTTATGGCGTCCGAATGGCACACGCCGCAGGCTTCGACACGGATGCGGACGTGGCCCGCGGGCGGATCAAGCAATGGCTTTTCGGCCAGTTGAAGCTTGCCTTTGCTAACTACATGGACTGCGCGATAGGTGGACATGTTGTTCCCCACTTCTCTTCTCGTCGTTGCTACAGTTCAGAACTCTAGCGAGGCGACACCGTCTTCGACCATGCCATTGGCCCCACGTTCCCTGCCAAAATCCGAGTCGGTGCGGTTTGGGTATCTCCTGATCCGCCCGCACGACCATTCCAGAGACAGCGCAAAGCTAAGGGATCGGACGTGTGCTCTCTCGCCTTAGAGATCGTTGCTCAGCTAGAAAGACTTTGGAGGCTAGCTCTGCGCTTGCAGGACATGATGGGATGATGCAGCCGACAGCCACGCTGTACGAATGCGCACCCTCGCTACCTTCAAGAAGCAGCTTTGCAGTCTGAGAAGCAGGTGACGCTGGCGATCTGAGGTTCTGGTTTCGATCGTGGTGACGGTCGTGCGCCTAACTCACGACTGCTTGACGCCTTCGATGGCGCACCGACCCGCCGGCCAGTTAGGACCCGCGGCCAACCGGGCTGAACATAGGATTGCCGCTCGCCGTCGCGGATGCGGGCACTTCTTCCTGCAACACATCCCAGTGCTCAACCAGCTTGCCGTTCACCACGCGAAAAATATCGACCGCCACCATCGGCTTCGGTCCCCACCCGACATAGCGGCCGTGCACCATGACCAGATTGCCTTCGGCCACGACCATGCCGGGTTCGTAGGAAAAATCCTTGCTCAAGCTGGCGATAAGGCCAGGAATGGCTGCCCGGCCGTTTGGAATGGCGGGATTATGCTGAATGTAATCGGGGGCGAAATAGCGCTCGACCACGCTCGGATCCCGGTCGATGAAGGCGCCGGTCAACGCGCGAAGGGCGATCTGTTTTGCGTCTTCCATTGGTCACCCGCTCAACATGCCCGCGTAGTCTACCAAGCCGGCACCATATTCTACCATGCCATTGGTCCCACGTTTCGCGCCAAAGATGGGATTGGAGCCGGTCTCGTGGTCGGGCCGGAGCCGACCACCCTCACCTTCAAGGCGCACTACATCGTCCCGCCTCTCTATCCTTCAGCGCGCCGATCGAAAGCGCTCCCGGTAGGCGGTCGGACTCACGCCCAGGCGCCGCTGAAAGAGGCGGCGAAGGATTTCAGCGCTGGTGAAGCCGCACCGCTTGGCAATGGTCTCAAGTCGATCTTCGCCATCCTCAATAGCGCGGCGCGCTGCATCGAGGCGCGCCCGTTCCACGAAGACGCCGGGCGGTGTGCCGGCCTCGCGCTCGAAGTTGCGCAAGAAGGTGCGTAGGCTCATATGCGCGCGTTCTGCAAGCGCCTCGATGGTAAGATCGGTATCGAGGTGGTCGAGGATCCAGCGCTGCAGTTCGGGGATCGGACCATTGCCATCAAGCTGGGCCGCAAGATGGGCGCTGAATTGCGACTGGCCCCCGGGCCGCTTGAGGAAAACCACCAGCAGCTGGGCAGCCGCAAGCGCGATTTCGCGTCCGAGATCGTCCTGCACAAGAGCGAGGGCGAGGTCCATGCCGGCGGTCATGCCGGCCGTGGTGTAGAACCGGCCGTCTCG
>Ga0182024_10003228_pt1 | contig 39188 bp, 43 predicted proteins | sample P32metaG_FD_120480 | JGI IMG/M metagenome (GOLD analysis project Ga0182024, IMG submission 120480) | Permafrost microbial communities from Stordalen Mire, Sweden - P3-2 metaG (Illumina Assembly) | ecosystem: Environmental > Terrestrial > Soil > Wetlands > Permafrost | place: Sweden: Stordalen...
GAAACCGAACAGCATGCCGACAACCGCCAGGATCAGGGTCAGCGGCAGCCCGCTCCACAACTCGGTATCGACGTGGCGCAAGCCGAGCACCCCGCCCCACATCAGCACGCCGACGGCGAATAAGCCGACAAGCCACAGCGTCGCCAACCTGCGCCCCCACAGCCGCCGGCTGCAGGCGGCGCCAATCATCACCAGGAAGATGAGGACGACGCAGAGCGGCCGCCAATCCTCGTCGGCCGGGTAGCGCCCAAACAGGATGAAGCGGATTTTCTTGCCAATGAACGCCCAGCACGCGCCGCCACCGTGGCACGCCTGGCCGCTGGGTGCGCTCCAGGTCGCATCGATGAACGCCCAGCGGACGACCGGCGGGATCGCGATGGCAAGCAGCGCGACGCAAAGCAGGGTCAGGATGGTGTTGGTGACGCCGTTGAACAGGTTGGCGCGCAGCCAGCCGAAGCTTCCGCCCGAGCGTGGCGGCGGAGCTTGCACCGCGATTGGAATGTTTTGGGCGATATCGGCCACGACCTAACGCTCGACCAGCGCGACGGCACGGTTGTAGATGTTCATGAGCAGGGAAATGGTCAGGCTGATCGCGAGGTATACCGCCATGATCATGGCGATGCCTTCGATCGCCTGGCCGGTCTGGTTCATCGTCGTGTTGGCGATCGAGACGAGGTCGGGATAGCCGATCGCGACGGCGAGCGAGCTGTTCTTGGTGAGGCTCAGATACTGGCTGGTCAGCGGCGGGACGATCACCCTGAGCGCCTGGGGCAGCACCACGAGCCGCATCCGCTGGCCCGACCTGAGACCGAGCGCCATCGCCGCCTCGCTCTGTCCCCAGCTCACCGCGAGGATGCCGGCGCGCACGATCTCGGCGATAAAAGTCCCGGTGTAGATCACCAGCCCGATCAACAGCGCGGCGAATTCCGGCGACATCGTGCCGCCGCCGCTGAAGTTGAAGCCCCTGAGCGTCGGCGCGTCGAGCGCAAGCGGCGCCCCGGCGGCAAGGAACACGGCGGCCGGCAGTCCGACCACCAGTCCGAGCCCGACCCAGCCGATCGGGAATTGCTGTCCAGTCGCCGCCTGGCGTCGCTTAGCCCAGCGCCGCCCGACCAGCGTCAGAACCACGCCGACGGCAAGCGTAAGGCCGATCCACGGGTAGATTGGGCTGCCTAGCGGCACCGGGTAGGTGATGCCGCGGTTGCTGACGAAGACATCCGGCAGGATATGCCACGCCTCGCGCGGGCCCGGCGCCATTTTGTTCAGCAGGCCCCACCAGAAAAACAGCTGCAGCAACAGCGGGATGTTGCGGAAGGTTTCGACATATATCTGCGCGAGCTTGGCGACGAGCCAATTGCTCGACAAACGCGCCAGGCCCATCAGCGTGCCGAGCACCGTCGCCAGCACGACGCCGATCGCGGCGACATAAAGCGTATTGGTGAGGCCGACGAGAAAGGCGCGGGCGTAGGTGTCCGCCGGTGAGTAGGCGATCAGCGACTCGCCGATGCCGAACGCCGCTTCGCGATGCAGAAAGCCGAAACCCGTCGCGATATTCTGCCGGCCGATATTGGCCAGCATGTTGTGAGCGAGAAACGCGACGAAGCCGACGACCGCGGCAACAAAGACGATCTGGTATGCGACACCGCGGATTTTCGGGTCGCGCCACGGCGCAGGGCGAGCCGGAACGATGGACAGGGAGGCTTCGTCGCTGGTCATCGCGCCCCTCGCCGCCGGCGTTGTGCTGCTCTAGCGGATCGGCATCGCGTAAAGCAGGCCGCCCTTAGTCCATAGATTGTTGATTCCCCGGTCGATCTTCAGCGGCGAGCCGGCGCCGATATTGCGATCGAAGATCTCGCCGTAATTGCCGACCATCTTGATCTCGTTATAGGCCCAGTTCTCTTCGAGCCCCAGCGCCTTGCCCATGCCCGGTGTCGCCCCGAGCATCCGCTTGATGCCCGGGTCGTCACTTTTGAGCATGTCGTCGACATTGGCCGTGGTGATGCCGCTCTCCTCGCCCTGGATCAGCGCGTAGACCACCCAGTCGACGATGTCGTGCCATTGGTCGTCGCCATGGCGGACCACCGGCGCCAACGGCTCCTTCGAGATGCGCTCGGGCAGGATCATGTAATCGTCCGGATTGCTCGCCCGCCCGATCCGCTGCGCGGCCAGCGCCGTGGAGTCGCCGGTCATCACGTCGCACCGGCCGGCAAAGAACGCCGCGTAGACCTCGTCGATCTTCTCGATGACGACTGGTTTGTATTCCATCTTGTTGGCGCGGAAATAGTCGGCGAGGTTCAGCTCGGTCGTGGTGCCCGGCTGGACGCAAATCGTCGCGCCGTTCAGCTCCTTGGCGCTTTTGACATTGAGCTTTTTGGGCACCAGAAAGCCCTGGCCGTCATAGAACACCACCGGTCCGAAATTGAGCCCCAGGTCGGTGTCCCGGGTCAGCGTCCAGGTCGTGTTGTTGGAGAGGATGTCGACTTCGCCCGATTGCAGCGCGGTGAACCGCTGCTGCGCGGTCAACGGCACATACTTGACCTTGCCCGGATCGCCAAAGATCGCCGCCGACAGCGCCTTGCAGACATCGACGTCGAACCCGCTGTAGACGCCCTTGTCGTCAGGCTGGGCGTAGCCCGGAATTCCTGTCGGCACACCGCAGCTGAAACCGCCGGCCTGCTTGATCTTGTCGAGCGTCGGCCCAGCCAGCGCCGAGGTCGTCAAGGCGAAGACGCCCGCTATCGCAAGAGCCGCCGCCAGCCCCGCCCATCGTCCGCTCATCAATGTACGCACAGCCGCCCCCTTCTGCTCCCCGTTCCATCGCATCGCGCGATTTCCCCGACGCTAGCACACGGCCCACGCGGCCAGCAACGCAACGAGAGTGAAGCAAAACCGGGGCCGTTTTCAGGCGCCGCTTTTCATGTCGGCGACGATGCGCAGCGCCATCCCCGCCGGGTCATCGCCATGGACGATGGGCCGGCCGACGACGAGATAATCCGCCCCGTCGGTAATCGCCTGCGCCGGCGTGCCGGAGCGCTTGTGATCGTCGAGCGCGGCGCCGGCGAGGCGCACCCCCGGCGTCACCACTAGCAGCCGCTCCGCGTCGAGCCGCTGGCGGATCGCGTTGGGATTGTCCTGCGGACTGGCGATAATGCCGTCCACCCCGCAATCGAGCGCGAAGCGGGCCCGGTCGGCGATCAGGTCGGCAACGCTCCCGCTATGGCCCAATTCGCGCAGGCCGCGCTCGTTGAGGCTGGTCAAGGCCGGCACGACGAGCAGTTTCAGATCCGAGCTTCCCCTTCCCTCGACTGCGGCGCGGATGATGTCGCCGTCGCCATGCACGGTCACGAAGCTGACGCCGCGCTCGGCGACACGCTCGATGCCGCGCCGCACGGTCTCGCCGATGTCGAACATCTTGGCATCGAGGAAGACCCTGTTTCCCGACCGCAACAGCTCGTCGAGAAAAACCTCGAAACCGGGCGCGAAGATCAGCCATAGACCGAGCTTGTAGAAATTCGCGATGCCATCGAGCCGGGCGACGATCTCCCGCGCCGCCGCGACGCTCGGCAGGTCGAGCGCGACGATCAGCCGGTCTTCCAGGCGCGCGGGTAGCTTCCGGGCAACGCCGTCGGGTGCAGACATTCGAGCGATCCGTGTTGGTGGCGGCCGGACCATCGTGACTGTTTCGGTGCCCGTCAAGCGGTCTTGGAAGCCGGCCGCAGCCAAGGCAGGATGGCCTCTCCACACCGCGCGAGGACGCCATGCCCAAGCAACAGATTCGCTCCGACAAGTTACGCCCGCCGAGCGGCGTGTTCTCGCACGCGACGATGATCGAGGCGCAAGGCCGACTGGTGTTCATCTCGGGCATGACAGCGCGCCGCGCCGACGGTTCGATCGCCGGGGTCGGCGACATCGCGGCGCAGACCCGCCAAGTCTGCGAGAACATCAAGGCCGCGGTCGAGGCCGCCGGCGGCACGATGGACGATATCTGCCGGGTCGACGTCTACATCCGCAACATGGAGCAATTCGATGCGATCCATAAGGTGCGCCGCGAGTATTTCCGCGAGCCGCTGCCCGCCTCGACGATGGTCGAGGTGGTCAAGATGACCCATCCCGACTACCTGATCGAGATCAACGCGATCGCGGTCGTGCCTTAGCTCTGGAAGCGGAAAGGATTGACGACGGTAAGCCTAGCTTCGATCACCAGCCGGTCGTGCATATCTTCCGACCAGAGGATATCACACCCGGAATCGAGCGCCGCACCGGCGATCATTCCATCATAGATCGACAGACCGTAACGCTCGGCAAGCGCGAGACCGGTTTCATGAACGTCAATCGTGACCGGCACCACGGGCAGGAGCTGGCGTATTCGCGACAGCAGCAAATTCATCCTGCTCCACGAAAATCCCATTTTGCAGCGTGCGACGTTAGCGATTTCATTGAGAACTTGGACGCTGATCACTCCGCCGGCAGCAATCAGGTGTTCTGCGCGCTCAGCTTTGACGTCATCGCTCGACGCCGTGTAGAGCAAAACATTGGTATCGAAGAAGCTACCGGGCATTCGCCTCTTCCCGATCAAACTTAAAATCGGGCGGGAGGCTTCCCCTGAATTCCCGCAGGCGCTTTAGCAGCTCCTCGCGGCTGAGCTTGCGCGATACGTCGAACTCCCGCGCATCCGCAACGCGGATCTCGATCTCGTCTCCTTCCTTAAGCTGCAGCAGCTTAACGATCGCGGCGGGAAGACGGATAGCGAGACTGTTGCCCCATTTCGCGACCTGCATCGGTGGCTCCTCTGATATACAGAAGGATATTTGTATATCTTTGGGCTCCGTCTATCAAGCACGGTCGCAATCAAGCACGGTTGCAATTGCATTGACCTAATCACACAGTGCCCGCGCCACACAGAGGAAGAAAACGCCAATGGAAATGCATGGCGAGCTGCGCATCCCGGCGCCCCGCGCGGAAGTCTGGGCGAAGCTCAACGACCCGGAGACGCTGAAGGCCTGCATCCCGGGCTGCGAAACCGTCGAGAAGCTCTCGGACACCGAATTCACCGCCAAGGTCGTGGCGCGGGTCGGGCCGGTCAAGGCGAGCTTTTCCGGCAAGGTGACGCTGACCGATCTCGACCCTCCGGCGGGCTATACGATCACCGGCGAGGGCACCGGCGGCGTCGCCGGCTTCGCCAAGGGCAGCGCCAAGGTTTCGCTCGACGACGCGGGCGCCGAGACCGTGCTGCGCTACGGCGTGCAGGCGCAAGTTGGGGGCAAGCTGGCACAGATCGGCTCTCGCCTGATCGACGCCACCTCGCGCAAGATGGCGGACGATTTCTTCAATCGGTTCCTCAACGCCATGAGCCCTTCGCCGGCCGGCACCCCAGCGTCATAACTGACTGTATATAACGCATTTTGTGACATTTCAGGCGCCTTGACCCGGCGCCGGCGGCGCAGGAAACTCACCGCCACGGCGGGGGTCGGGCCGCTGGGATGTCCATTGGTCCGACGCGCGATCAGGGAGGGTACGATGCAACAGACGGTGAGCCTCACCGTGAACGGCAAGCCGGTTTCGGCGACGGTCGAGGGACGGACCTTGCTGGTGCAGCTCCTGCGCGAGACCCTGGGCCTCACCGGGACCCATGTCGGCTGCGACACCAGCCAGTGCGGCGCCTGCGTCGTCCATGTCGACGGCGAGGCGGTCAAGTCCTGCACGCTGCTCGCGGTGCAGGCCGAGGGCCGCGCCGTCAGGACGATCGAGGACGTCGCCGACGGCGACACGCTGCACCCGATGCAGGAAGCCTTCCGCGACAATCACGCGCTGCAATGCGGCTTCTGCACGCCCGGCATGATCATGAGCGCGCTCGACTTGGTGAAGAACAACCCCGATCCCACCGACCGCGAAATCCGCGAATACCTCGAGGGCAATCTCTGCCGCTGCACCGGCTATCACAACATCGTGCTGGCGATCAAAGCCGGAGCTGCCGCCATGAAGGGCGCCAAAGTGGCGGCGGAGTAGCCGCCATGGCAGAGATCGGAACCCCGGTACGCCGGCGCGAGGATTATCGGTTCCTCACCGGCCAAGGAACCTATACCGACGACATCAACCGGCCGCGCCAGCTCTACGCCTACATCCTGCGCAGCCCGCATGCCAATGCGCGGATCGCCGGCATCGACACGAGCCCGGCGGCGAAAGCCGCCGGAGTGGTCGCGATCTATACCGGCAAGGATTTGGAGGCCGACGGCATTGGCGGCTTGCCGTGCGGCTGGCAGATCCATTCGAAGGACGGCTCGCCGATGCAGGAGCCGCCGCACCCGGTACTGGCGAGCGGACAGGTGCGCCATGTCGGCGACCCGGTCGCGGTCGTCATCGCCGACAGTCTGGCGCAGGCGCGCGACGCGGCGGAGCTGGTCGAAGTCGATTACACTGTTGCACCCGCGGTCACCGACGTCGCCGACGCGCTGAAGCCCGGCGCGCCGCTGGTATTTCCCGAGGTGCCGGGCAATATCTGCTACGACTGGCATATCGGCGATCCGGCGGTGGTCGATGCCGCGCTCGCCAAGGCGGCGCGGGTGGTCAAGCTCGACCTCGTCAACAACCGGCTGGTGCCCAACGCGATGGAGCCGCGCTCCGCGATCGGCGATTTTGACCGCGCGACCGGCGAGCACACGCTCTACACGACCAGCCAGAACCCGCATGTGATCCGGCTGTTGATGGGCGCGTTCGTGCTGCACATCCCCGAGGCGAAATTGCGCGTCGTCGCCCCCGATGTCGGCGGCGGCTTCGGCTCGAAGATTTACCACTATGCCGAGGAGGCGATCGTCACCTGGGCGGCGGCCAAGCTGAGGCGCCCGGTCAAGTGGACCGCCGACCGGGTCGAAAGCTTCATGTCCGACGCGCATGGCCGCGACCACGTTACCCATGTCGAACTCGGGCTCGACAAGGACGGCAAATTCGTCGCGCTCAAGGTGGCGACGCTCGCCAATATGGGCGCGTATTTGTCGACCTTCGCGACCTGCGTTCCGACCTATCTCTACGCGACCCTGCTCGCCGGCACCTATACGACGCCGGTCGTCTACTGCGAGGTCAAGGCGGTGTTCACCAACACTGTGCCGGTCGACGCTTATCGCGGCGCCGGGCGGCCGGAGGCGACGTTCCTGGTGGAGCGCATCGTCGATTGCGCCGCCGACGAGCTGGGGATCGACCCGGCCGAATTGCGCCGCAAGAATTTCATCCCGACCGACGCCTACCCGTACCAGACGCCGGTCGCGCTGCAGTATGACAGCGGTGACTATTTTTCGACGCTCGATCTCGCGACTAAAGCGGCCGACTACGCTGGGTTCGAGGCGCGGCGCCGGGAGGCGGCCGGGCGCGGCAAGCTGCGCGGCATCGGCATCGCCACCTACATCGAGGCCTGCGGCATCGCTCCCTCGGCGGTCGTCGGCTCGCTGGGTGCTCGCGCCGGTCTGTTCGAGGCCGCCGCGGTCCGGGTCCACCCGACCGGCAGCGTGACGATCCTCACCGGCTCGCACAGCCACGGCCAGGGTCACGAGACCACCTTCGCCCAGCTTGTCGCTGACGGGCTCGGTATCCCGATGGACTCGATCGAGATCGTCCACGGCGATACGGCCAAGATCCCCTACGGCATGGGCACTTACGGCTCGCGCTCGCTGGCGGTCGGGGGCACCGCGATCATCAAGGCGATGGACAAGATCGTCGCCAAGGGCAAGAAGATCGCCGCGCATCTGCTCGAGGCGGCCGAGGCCGATATCGAGTTCAAGGACGGCCAGTTTAGCGTCGCCGGCACTGACCGCTCCAAGAGCTTTGGCGAGATCGCGCTGACCGCCTACGTGCCGCATAATTTCCCGCATGAGGAATTGGAGCCGGGCCTCGACGAGACGGCGTTCTACGACCCAAAGAATTTCACCTTTCCGTCGGGTGCTTACGTCGCGGAGGTCGAGATTGACCCCGATACCGGCACGCTGGAGATTTGCAGCTTCAACGCCAGCGACGATTTCGGCCGCATCATCAACCCGATGATCGTCGCCGGCCAGGTGCATGGCGGGCTGGCGCAGGGTATCGGCCAGGCGCTGCTCGAAGCCTGCGTCTACGACAAGGCTACCGGGCAGCTTTTGACCGCCTCCTACAACGACTATGCGATGCCGCGGGCCGACAATCTGCCATCCTTTGCGCTGTCGACCCACGCGACGTTGTGCACGCACAACCCGTTGGGCGTCAAAGGCTGCGGCGAGGCCGGTGCGATCGGCGCGCCGGCGGCGATCTCGAACGCGATCGTCGATGCGCTTAAAGGCTTGGGCGTGCGCCATGTCGAGATGCCGGCAACGCCGGAGAAATTGTGGCGCGCCATTCACCAGCACCAGACCCCGCTCGCCGCGGAATAGGAGAGGCCGATGTACGAATTCATCTATCACAAGCCGGCGAGCCTCGGCGACGCCGCGAGCCTGCTCGGCAACGAGGACGCAAAGCTCGTCGCCGGCGGGATGACGCTGGTGCCGACCTTGAAGCTGCGGCTCGCCAAGCCCTCCGACCTGGTCGACCTGGCGACGATCGGCGAGCTGAAGGGTATCAAGGAAGAAGGTGGCGGCCTGACGATCGGCGCGATGACGCGGCATGCCGATGTCCACCGCTCCGATGTGGTCAAACGGGTGATCCCCGCGCTCGCGGCGCTCGCCGGACTGATCGGCGACCCAGCGGTGCGCAACCGCGGCACGATCGGCGGCTCGATCGCCAATAACGATCCGGCCGCCGATTATCCCTCCGCGGTCGTCGGGCTCGGCGCGACGATCGTCACCACCAAGCGCGAGATCGCCGGCGAAGATTTCTTCACCGGCATGTTCGAGACCGCGCTCGGCCAGGACGAGATCGTCACCGCGATCAAATTCCCCAAGCCACAGGCCGCGGCCTATCAGAAATTCAGGAACCCTGCGTCGCGCTACGCGATCGTCGGCGTGTTTGTCGCCAGAACCGATTCGGGCGTGCGCGTCGCCGTGACGGGCGCCGGGCCGTGCGTGTTCCGCGTGCCCGAGATGGAGGCCGCGCTGGCGAAATCGTTCTCGGCCGACGCGATCAAGGACATCACGATCTCGGACGACCGGCTCAACTCCGACATCCACGCCAGTGCCGAGTACCGCGCCCACCTGGTCGGCGTGATGGCCCGCCGCGCCGTGGCGGCTTGCGTCTGAGGCCCAGACTCGGCAATTCTGAGCGCGCAGCACATTTCGCCTCAATCAGGAGAGATGCTGTGCGCAGCTTGGAAATAATCGGCAAGGCCGGACTGGCGCTCTGCCTGCTCTGTGGCATCGCCCTGGCCGACACGGTCAAGTTCACGGCGGCTCTCGACCCGGCCAGCACGAGCGGCGCGGGCAAAGGCACCGCTAATTTGTCGCTCGACACCGCGAGCAAGACGCTGACCGGCACAATCGAGTATTCCGGCCTGTCGGCGGCGCCGGCGATGGCGGCCTTTCTATCGCCGCCGGCGACGCAAAACGGCAATCCCGGTACGCTGCCGATCCCATTGCCCGCTAATCCGGCGAGCCCGATCACGGTGAAGATGCAGCTGGCCGACCCCACCATCGCCGGCCTCAAGAGCGGCGACTGGATACTGCTGATGGGGTCGAAGCAAGCGCCGGAGATCGGCGGCGACGTCAAGCCGGCGCAGTAAAGCTGCTCTTGGCCGGATGACGCGCGGGGTGGCGCTAGCGCGCTGGCTCGATTAGATTTTGCTCAATAGGATATTTCGCCCTCTCCCTCCGGGGAGAGGGATTTTGTTGCGATCGGACCCGCGCTTTATGGCCAATGCCCGAGACCCTGCCCTGCCCACCTCGGTCGACGCGACGCTCGCGATGCTCGGCAGCGCCGATTACGTCGCCGATCGCAGCCTGGCGACGGCGGTGCATCTGGCGCTGCATCTCAAGCGGCCGCTATTCCTCGAAGGCGAAGCCGGGGTCGGCAAGACCGAGATCGCCAAGGTTCTGGCGAGCGCACTCAAGCGAAAGCTGATCCGGCTGCAATGCTACGAAGGGCTCGACGTCGCCTCTGCGGTGTACGAATGGGACTACGCCCGACAGATGATCGAAATCCGTCTCGCCGAGGCGGGCGACCGGGATCGCGACGAGATCGAAACCACGATCTTTTCCGACCGGTTCCTGATAAAGCGACCGCTGCTGCAGGCGCTCGAACCCGAGCTCGGCGCCGCGCCGGTGTTGCTGATCGATGAGCTCGACCGCACCGACGAGCCGTTCGAAGCGTACCTCCTCGAACTGCTCTCCGATTTTCAGGTGACGATCCCCGAGATCGGCACGATCAAGGCCGAGCATCCGCCGATCGTCGTCATCACCTCGAACCGCACCCGCGAAATTCATGACGCGTTGAAGCGGCGCTGCTTCTATTATTGGGTCGATTACCCGAATGCCGAGCGCGAGCTTGAGATCCTGAAGCGGAAAGCGCCCGGCGCCGCGCCCGAGCTGTCGCGCGCGGTGATCGGTTTCGTGCAGAAATTGCGCAAGATGGACCTTTTCAAGCTGCCCGGCATCGCCGAGACGATCGATTGGACCGAGGCGCTGATGCAGCTCGACGTGCTCGAGCTGACCCCGAACGCGGTCAATGACACGCTCGGTGTGCTGCTCAAGTACCAGGACGACATCGCCCGCATCCAGGGCAGCGAGGCGGCGCGGCTGCTCGATCAGGTCAAGGCCGAGATCGCCGCCGCCTCACGCGAGGCGTGAGCCGGTGGCAGTACCCTCACCCGCCTTCGGGCGTTGCCCTCAGGCACCCTCTCCCGCAAGCGGGCGAGGGGTTAAGGGCCGCGAGCTTGAAACCCCTCTCCCGCTAGCGGGAGAGGGAGGGACCCATCGCACCGCGATGGGAGGGTGAGGGCTTGCCAGACGAGATCGCTGAACCGGACGGCCGGCTGGTCGCCAATCTGATGCATTTCGCGCGCACCTTGCGCGCCGCCGGGCTGCCGGTCGGGCCGGGCAAGGTGATCGACGCGGTCGCCGCCGTGCGGACGGTCGGCATCACCAACCGCGCCGATTTCTACTGGACGCTGCACGCGGTCCTGGTCAACCGGCCCGACCAGCGGCCGCTCTTCGACCAGGCGTTCCAAATCTTCTGGCGCAACCCGGAACTGCTCAAGAAGATGATGTCGCTGGTCCTGCCGGAAATGAGCCTCGACCTGCCGCAGGACGAGAAGAACGAGATGCTGCGCCGGCTCGCCGAGGCGTTGCACCCGCATCCGAAATCGCGCGAGACCGGAGAGACCGAGCTCGAATTCGACGCGGCGATGACCTTCTCCGACCGCGAGCAGCTTCAGGCGATGGATTTCGAGAAGATGTCGCTCGACGAACTCGCCCAGGCCAAGGCCGCCATCGCCCGGCTGCGGCTTCCCGTGCTCGACCGGCCGACGCGACGCTTCGCGCCCGACCCGCGCGGCGCCCGCGCCGACATGCGCGCGACCTTGCGCGCCGCTTTGCGTTCGGGCGGCATCATCGAGCTGAAGCGCAAGAGCCGCCGCCTGCGTCCGCCGCCGCTGGTCGTGCTGTGCGACATCTCGGGGTCGATGAGCCGCTACAGCCGCATGTTCCTGCATTTCATGCACGCGATCACCAACGATCGCGACCGCGTCTTCACCTTCGTCTTTGGCACGCGCCTCACCAACATCACCCGCTATCTGCGATTTCGCGATGTCGACCTCGCGCTCGACAAGGTCACCGAAGTGGTCGCCGACTGGTCGGGAGGCACCCGGATCGGCGCTTGCCTCACCGACTTCAATCTATTGTGGTCACGGCGGGTTTTGGGCCAGGGCGCGGTCGTGCTGCTGATCACCGACGGGCTCGACCGCGATGTCGGGATCGGGCTCGCGCACGAGATGGATCGACTGCATCGTTCGTGCCGCCGGTTGATTTGGCTCAATCCGCTGTTGCGTTACGAGGGGTTCGAGCCAAAATCTTTGGGGATGAGGGCGATGTTGCCGCATGTCGACGAATTCCGTCCGGTGCACAACCTCGAAAGCCTCGAAACTTTGGCCTCGGCGCTGAGCGCGCCGGCGCCACGCAGACTGACCGCGGCATCGCTGCTGCAAACGGGAGCGCGGGCGGCCTAAAGGGAGTGACCTGATGAGCGATCACACGGAAATTCTGGAACAGGCGGCCTCTTGGCGCCACGCCGGCAAGGGCGTCGCGCTGGCGACCGTGGTCAAGACCTGGGGCTCGTCGCCGCGGCCAGCCGGCGCCAAGCTTGCCGTCGCCGATGACGGCGCGTTTGTCGGCTCGGTGTCGGGCGGCTGCGTCGAGGGCGCGGTTATCGAGGAAGCGCAGGCGGCGATCGCGGACGGCAAGCCGCGCCTTCTCGATTTCGGCGTCAGCGACGAGCAGGCCTGGGAAGTCGGACTCGCCTGCGGCGGCAAGATCGAGATCTTTGTCGAGCGCGTCGAATGAAGGGCCGTTACATCGATGCGGTGATCGCCGCCAACGCCGAAGGCCGCTCCGTCGCGCTCGCGACGGAGCTGAAATCGGGCGCGCAGCTCTTCCTATACGAGGACCAGCTGGAGGGTGAGCTCGCGCTCGACGAGGTTTCCGTCGCGGCGATGCGCGAGGCTTTGCGGGCTGACCGGAATATTACGCTGGATACGACGCAGGGCCGCGTCTTCGTCCAGGTGTTCAGCCCGCCGCGGCGCTGCTTTGTGATCGGCGCGGTGCATATCGCGCAGCCGCTGGTGCCGATGCTGATCGCGACCGATTACAAGCCGATCGTCATCGACCCGCGCGGCGCCTGGGCGACCGAAGCCCGCTTCCCCGGGGTCGAACTGTCGGCCGAATGGCCGGATGAGGCACTGGAACGGCTGAAGCCGGATCGCGCGTCGGCGATCGTAGCCCTGACTCACGACCCGAAGATCGACGACCCGGGGCTGATCGCCGCCCTACGCTCCGACGCCTTCTACATCGGTGCGCTCGGCTCGCGGCGCACCCATGCCAAGCGGTTGGAGCGGCTCGCCGCGGAGGGCTTCGGCGAGAACGAGCTGTCACGTATCCACGGGCCCATCGGGCTCAATATCGGCGCGGTGTCGCAGGCGGAGATCGCGGTTTCGATCATCGGCGAGATCACCAACGCGCTGCGCCGCGGCAACGCTTGAGGCTCGCGGATGCAGTTCGGCGAGGTTCCGGTCGGTGCGGCGGAAGGCGCGATCCTCGTCCATAGCCTCCGGTTCGGTAAGACCGCGCTGAAAAAAGGCCGCGTGCTGTCGGCCGCCGACCTGAAGGAGATCGCCGCCGCCGGGATCGACGAAATCATCGTCGTGCGGCTGGAACCCGACGATGTCCGTGAGGATACGGCAGCCGGGCGCATCGCGACCGCTGCCGCCGGGCCGGGCATAGCGGGCGCCACGGCCTTTACCGGCCGCGCCAATCTCTTCGCCGCGACCAAAGGCTTGCTGGTGTTCGACCGCGAGCGACTCGATCGGCTCAACCTGGTCGACGAGGCGGTGACGCTCGGCACCTTGTCGCCCTACGCGGTCGTCGAGCCCAAGCAGATGGTGGCGACGGTCAAGATCATCCCGTTCGCGGTGCCGGAAGATGTGGTGGCGCGCTGCGCCGAGATCGCCGCCGAGGGCGGCAAACTGTTGCGCGTCGCGGCGTTCCAGCCACTCGCGATCGGCATGATCCAGACGCGGCTGCCGGGCCTCAAGGAGAGCATCCTCGACAAGACCCGCGATGTGACGCACGCCCGCCTCGACGCGCTCGGCTGCACGCTCGCGCTCGAACGACGCTGCGCTCACCGCAGCGCGGAATTGGCACCGCAGATCAGTGCGGCGATCGGTGACGTCGATATGCTGTTGGTCCACGGCGCCTCGGCGATCGTCGACCGGCGTGACGTGATCCCGGCGGCGATCGTCGCGGCGGGCGGCACGATCGAGCATTTCGGCATGCCGGTCGATCCCGGCAATCTACTACTGCTCGGCCATGTCGCCGGGAAGCCGGTGCTGGGCCTCCCCGGCTGCGCCCGCTCGCCCAAGGTCAACGGTTTCGATTGGGTGCTGGAACGGCTGGTCGCGGGCCTGCCGATCGGCCCCCGAGAGATCATGTCGATGGGCGCCGGCGGCCTCCTCGCCGAAATCCCAACCCGCGGGCTGAAGCGCGTGGAGGCCGGCGCCGCGCCTGAAGCCATGCCGGTCGCGAAGCTGCCGCCGGGTCCGCGGATCGCCGCGCTACTGCTGGCCGCCGGAAGGTCCAGTCGGATGGGCGCGAACAAGATGCTCGCCGAGATCGACGGCCGTCCAATGGTCGCGCGCACCGCGCAACGCCTGTTGTCGTCGCGCGCTCGGCCGATCATCGCGGTGCTCGGCAACCAGGCCGACGAGGTCGACGCGGCGCTCGGCAAATTGCCGATCGAGCGGGTGAAAAACCCCGATTTCGCCGAGGGTCTCGCGACCTCGCTGATCCGCGGCCTCGCCGCGTTGCCGGCGGATATCGACGGGGTCGTCGTGTGCCTCGGCGACATGCCGCTGATCGCCGGGCGCGACCTCGACCGGCTGATCGCCGCGTTCAACCCGCTCGAGGGCCGGGCGATCGTTGTCCCGACGCGACACGGCAGGCGCGGCAACCCGGTGCTGTGGTCGCGCCAGTTCTTCGCCGAGATGATGGCGCTGTCCGGCGATTCCGGCGCCCGCCGGCTGATCGACGAGCACGCCGACCTCGTCGCCGAGGTGGAGATGGATAGCGACGCCATCTTTATCGATATCGACACGCCGCAGGCCCTCGCCGACTTGCGCGAGCGGGTCAAGCCCAGCGCGGCTTAGCCGTCATTTGTCATTGCCAGGAGCGCGACGCGCGACGAAGCAAACTCCTGCGGGTAGAGGATCAAAGGGGACGAGATTGCTTCGCTGCGCTCGCAATGACAGCGGAGATCACCGCCGCGCGCTGTGAATCAGATAGGCGGCGAAGTCCGCCGGTTTCAGCTTGAGCAACTTCAAATCGCTGTCGCCGGCAAGCGCGCGGGAGACGACGATGTGGTTCTCGACCTTGGTCTCGTTCATTCGGAAGACGCCGCGCGCGCCCTTGAGCTTCGGATAGAGGTTCGGGTCGATCATCCGTTCCTTGCCGATCAAGCGATTGATCGCCTCTTCTTCATCCAAATCGTCGATCGGTTCGGATTTGACGATCGCCCAGTCGCTCTCGCCGGCCCAACCGGCGGCGGCCAGCGTTTTCGGATCATCCTCCGTGACGCCAACCTTGTAGACATGCTTGCCGAGCCCGACATCGGACCCCCATTTGCCCAGCTTGACGCTGCGCGCGACATAGAGGTTCGGCATTCAACTCCCCCGCGCTAACCCCAATACCGGCCGCTGCTGCCGATCGCGACCGTAATCAGCCCGAGGATCAGGTTGGTCGTCACGAGGATGCGGATCTGGTTGAGCTGCCGCGCGGCGGCGGGATTATCCCCGGCCGCCAGCGCGACCCGGAACCGCTTCCATGGCGCGAAATAAAGATGCAGGAAAATCAGGACCATGATGATGCCGATCGCCATCATCAGGTTGATGTGCAAACCGATTCCGGCGAACCCGCCGAACACCCAGAAGATCATCGCGAACCCGCTCAGCAGAAGCAGCGCGATCGCGGCGAAAACCCAGGGAAAGAACCGCTCGAAGACACGACCCCACAGCGCGAGCCGCGCGCTGGGGTCGAGCGCCCCGCTCGCCGGCCGCAGCACGAAGAGGGCGAAGAACATGCCGCCGACCCAGACGACCGCGCTGAATATGTGCAGGATCAGCGCGATCGAGGCGATGAGGATCGTGCTGTTGCCGACCTCAACCGCCATAGCCAGGCGCCTTCCGCGCGAGGCCGCCATAAAGGTCGAGCATCCGCCCGCGCCAGGCGAAGACCGGGTCGTCCGCCGCCAGCACCTCGAAATTGCTGATCGCCCGCGCCCATTGGAATGCGCCGAAGACGATGTAGTCGGCGTAAGTCGGCGCCTCGCCCGACACGAAAGGCTGGCGCTCGACGGTGCGGCGCAGCGGGTCGAGGCTGGCACGGAACGCCGGCAGCCGCGCCTCGCGGTCCTTGACCACGTCCTCCAGGCTCGTGCCGCCGAACCGCGCCTCGCGCGATTGGCGGAAATATTCCTGATCCTTTGGGCTGATATGTTTCCAGATATCGAGCACGACGAGGCGCACCAGCCCGGTCTGCACCACGGTTTCGGTCCAGTTCTGGACGAATTTCGCGAGGCCGCGCGCCGCGTCGCCGGGAAAGAGGCTCGGGCGGGCGGCATAGCGCTCGTCGAGATAATCGGCGATCGCCGAGGAATCGTGGATCACCTTGCCGTCATCGACGATGACCGGCACCCGCCCGTCATTGGGCGCGGGCAGCTTGTCTTTCTCGGTGAAGCGCCATGGCACGGTCTCGACCTCGAGCCCCTTATGCGCCAGCGCCATCCGTGCCCGCCAGCAGAACGGGCTGAACCGACGGTCCGCCTCGACTCCGGCAAGGTCGTACATCGTGATGGCCACGCCTCTCCCTCCCCGCTCGGTATGCCGCGCGCACTATGACGCGTCGCGGCATCCGGCGGAAAGAGGTCTATGCGGCGCGCCGACACAATTGGCGCAGCGACAGCGCGTGCAACAGGATCGAGCTCGGCACCCCGAAGGCCGGGATCAGCACCGTCGGGTAAATTCCTGACGTCGCATTGGGAATGCTCGGCACGATCAGCTGCAACGGCCCGGGTGTGATCATCAGCGCGATCCCGACCGCGATGACGAAATCGAGCAGCCCGAACACATTCCAGGCCGTCGCCGCCTTACGTCCCTCAGCCGCGCCGGAAGCGAGCGAGATAGCTATGGGCAAGGCTAGCAACCCGGTCATGACATCGCCGATTCCCGCCGGCAGAGCGAACTCGGCGGGAACGAGGTTGCGGGCCCAGCCGACCAGGAAGATGCCACCGAACACGCGATAGACCTGAAGGCCGACAAGCCAACTCGCCGGCATCGCGTCGAGCACCTGCCCTACCCGCTTCGAGCGCAGCAAAATCGGCGCGCCGATGATAACCGGAAGAAAAATCGCCAGCGGGATCAGCGGGATCGGGCTGGCGCCGGGGCGAAACGCGCCATTGATCGCCGCGCCCCAAATCAACGCCAGCCACAGCGTGACCGGGATCATGATCGCCAGCCACACATTGCGGCGCTGACGTGGCATCAACTCGGTGCGTTCGAGCCCCAGCCACAAGCCAAGCGCGATCATGACGTGAACGAAAAGACGACTGGCCGAGGTCGGCACCCCGCTCGCCTGGATCAAGGGCTGCCAGTAATTGAGCGTGAGCCATAACGCGGTCAGAGGCGCTAACCAGAACAGCACACGCCGCCCCTGGCGAGGCGGAGCGATATCGGCGTGAATGGTAGCGGCGGTCATGATATCCCCTCCTACACATAACTTTTAGAATAGTAGTTACTTCTAATATAAGAGTCTCTATGCATTCGATCACAACCGAGTTACCGTCACTGCAATGACCGAACCGCCCTCCCTATCGGCGCCTTATCACTGTCCGATCGCCCGTTCGCTCGACATTATCGGCGAGCGCTGGACGATCTTGATCCTGCGTGACCTCGTCAGGTTCGGCCCGCGCAAGTTCCAGGACTTCGAGCGCTCGCTGGGGTCGATCAGCCCGAACACCCTGTCTGCGCGGCTGAAACGACTGGAGGAGGCCGGGATCGTCGAGCGCCGCTTCTATGAGCAGCACCCGCCCCGCGCCGAATATGTGTTGACCGAGAAGGGAGCGGAGCTAAGACCGGTGCTTCGCGCGCTCTTCGAGTGGGGCCAGCGCCACACGAAATTCCGGGTAGCCGCGACCTAGGTCTCTTCCCTCGCCTTGCCCTCCCGCGCGCGCTTGCCTATAAGGCGAGGCCAAGCTGCGGAGGCGCGCTTGCCGATCGTCTTTATCTTGAACGGGCCGAATTTGAACCTGCTCGGCGTGCGCGAGCCGGCGACCTATGGCTACGACACGCTCGGCGATGTTGAGCAGCGCTGCCTGGCCCGCGCCAACGCACTCGACCTGGCGATCGATTTCCGCCAGACCAACCACGAAGGCCAAATGGTCGACTGGATCCATGAGGCGCGCGCGGCGGCTGACGGCATCATCCTGAACGCCGGCGCGCTGACCCATACCTCGGTCGCCGTGCATGACGCCCTCAAGGCAGCTGATTTGCCGATAATCGAGGTGCATCTGTCGAACATCTTCCGGCGCGAGAGTTTTCGCCACCTTTCCTATGTCAGCCTCGCGGCGAATGGCGGGATTTTCGGGCTCGGGCCGCAGGGCTACGAGTTGGCGCTCGAAGCGATCGCGAGCCTGATCGAGGCAAAGCCGAGCGAGGCTCCTCGGTGAAGCTTGGCGGCCGCCGTCCCCCGCTGGCGCCCGATCCCGACCTGATCCGCTCGCTGGCCAAGCTGCTCGACGAGACCGGGCTGACCGAGATCGAGTACGCAGTCGGCGACCAACGCATCCATGTCTCCCGCCACGCCGCCGCGCCTGCCGGCGCGATCGGGTCGCAACCTGCCGCCACAGAAAAACCCGCGCCAGCGCCGGGGACAAATGGCGCAGCTCATCCCGGCGCCAACGGCCACGACAATCCCGGCACGCTGAAGGCGCCGCTGGTCGGCATCGCCTATCTCGCCGCCGAGCCGGGTCAGCCGCCTTACGTGCGGGTCGGCGATACCGTCGCCGAGGGCCAGACCTTGATGATCATCGAGGCGATGAAGGTGATGAACCAGATTCGCTCGCCGTGCGCCGGCCGCGTTTCCCGGGTCTATATCAGCGACGCCGAGCCGGTCGAATACGGCACGGCGCTGATGCTGATCGAATAAAGCGCCCTGCCCCGATGTTCGAGAAGGTGCTGATCGCCAATCGCGGCGAGATCGCGTTGCGCATCCATCGCGCCTGCCGCGACATGGGAATCAAGACCGTGGCGGTGCATTCGACCGCCGACGCCAACGCGATGAACGTGCGGCTCGCCGATGAAAGCGTGTGCATCGGACCGCCGCCGGCGCGGGCGAGCTATCTGAACATCCCGGCGATCCTCTCGGCGGCGACGATCACCGGCGCCGACGCGATCCATCCCGGTATCGGCTTCCTGTCGGAAAATGCCGATTTCGCCGAGGTGGTCGCCGAGCATGGTTTCACCTTCATCGGGCCGAAGCCCGAGCATATCCGCGTCATGGGCGACAAGGTGCGCGCCAAGGCAGCGGCAAAGGAGCTCGGCATCCCGACCGTTCCCGGGTCGGCCGGGACGCTGCCCAATGCCGACGCGGCGATCAAGGCGGCGCGGGCGATCGGCTATCCCGTGCTGCTGAAGGCGGCGTCCGGCGGTGGCGGCCGCGGCATGAAGCTGGCCCATAGCGACGCCGATCTGAGAGCCTTGCTGCCGATCGCCCAGGCCGAAGCGCAGACCGCGTTCGGCGACGCCTCGATCTATCTGGAGCGGTTTCTCGACCGGCCGCGCCATATCGAGATCCAGCTTCTCGGCGACGGGCGCGGCGCGGTCGTGCATCTCGGCGAGCGCGACTGCTCGCTGCAGCGCCACCACCAGAAAATTCTCGAGGAGACACCCTCGCCCGGGCTCGACCCGGCGGCGCGCGAGCGCCTCGCCGGCATCGCCGTCGGCGCGCTCGAAACACTCGGCTATCAAAGCGCCGGGACGATCGAGTTCCTCTACCAGGATGGCGAATTCTACTTCATCGAGATGAACACGCGGCTTCAGGTCGAGCACCCGATCAGCGAGATGATCAGCGGCATTGACCTCGTTCGGGAGCAGCTGCGCATCGCCGCCGGCGCGCCGCTCGGCTATCGGCAGAGCGACATCCATCTGCGCGGCCACGCCATCGAATGCCGCATCAACGCCGAGAACCCGGACGATTTCCGTCCCTCGCCCGGCCGGATCAGCGAATACCACGCGCCGGGCGGGCCGGGCATCCGCGTCGATAGCGGGCTCTATCAGGGTTACGAGGTGCCGCCCTATTACGACAGTCTGATCTCGAAGCTGATCATCTATGGCGGCGACCGCGACGAATGCCTGATGCGGCTGCGCCGGGCGATGGAGGAATACGTGATCGGCGGCATCGAGACGACGATCCCGCTACACCAGCGCCTTGTGGACGCCGCCGATTTCCAAAAAGGCAGCTACGACATCGGTTGGCTCGAACGGTTTCTCGGGCACGGCGCATAGCCATGCGCTCGCTCTTCCGTCTGACGCCGGAAGTTCTGCTCAAGGCCTATCAGGCCGGCATCTTTCCGATGGCCGAGTCGGCGGACGATCCGGAGCTGTTCTGGGTCGACCCGGAACGTCGCGGCATCCTGCCGCTGGACGGGTTCCATGTGTCGCGCCGGCTGCGTCGGGTGGTCCGCCAGGACCACTTTGAGGTCCGCGTCGACAGCGATTTCGCCGGCACGCTCGCGGCCTGCGCCGAGGCGACCGAAAAGCGCCCCAACACCTGGATCAACGGCGAGATCGTGCGGCTCTATGGCGCGCTCCATGCGCGGGGCGCGGCGCATAGCGTCGAGTGCTGGCAGGAGAGCGCGCTGGTCGGCGGGCTTTACGGCGTGTCGTGCGGCGGCGCCTTCTTTGGCGAGAGCATGTTCAGCCGGGTCGCCGACGCCAGCAAGGTGGCGCTGGTGCATCTCGTCGCGCTGATGCGAACGGGCGGCTATCACCTGCTCGACCTGCAGTTCGTGACCCCGCATCTCGCGCAATTCGGCGCGGTCGAGGTGCCGCGCGCGCAGTACCGCCGCCTGCTTGCCGACGCGCTGGGCTACCGCGCCGTCTTCCCATGCGGCGTTGGCGGCGCGGCCGGAGTAGAGGGCACGACAGGCGCGGGCGTGCTCGGCGCCTTGCAGCCGAGCAAGGTCACGTCATAGACCGGGTGCTCCAGCTCGGACAGCGCCGGACTGGACGAGAACATCCAGCCGCTAAACAGGCGCTTGGTATCCTCGCCCGGCGGGGTCTCGTAGATCTGGACGAAGGCGGCGTTTTCCGGCGGGCCCTCGGGCGGGCTTTGCTCGCAGTCGCGCACGGTGATCGACAGCGTGCCGAAATGCACCGACGCGCCGACCGGCGCCTCGATCCGCGAGGTGCGGGCGGAAATCTTGTCGAGCCCCTGCAGGATCGCGATCGGCTCGGGGATCATCGTCGCCCCGGCGGCGCTCACCGTGAGGACGCCGGCCGACGCCGCGAGGAACAGCCTCATTTACGATAGGGGTTGACGAGACCCGCGACGATGCCGGCCAGGACCTCGCGCAATTGCGCTTCGTCACAGCCCATCAGCACCCCGTCCTCGAGCGCGTCCTGCGCCAGCTCGCGCAATTCGGCGAGGTTTTCGTTCAACACCTTGATCTTCTCGACGCAGGACACCGGCTCGCCCTCCGGCGTATGCCAAGTCGGAAATTCTTTCGCATCGGCCATTTCGGGGGCCCTACCCTGCTACTTCGTCGGCGCCGGCGCCTCGCCCGGAGCCGGAGTTCCGGGAGACGCGGCGTCACCCTCGCCCGGCTTTTTGCCGCCCGGCGGCGAGAACATCATCTGCCCGATCAAATGCTCGATGCTGACCGAGGATTGGGTGAACTTGATTTGTCCCCCCGGCGCCAGATCCTTGTCCGAGCCGCCCGGCACCAGCGACATGTACTTGTCGCCCAGCAGCCCCGATGAGACGATCTCGGCGACCGAGTCGTCGGGCAATTGGACCGAGGGTTCGACGCTCATCCGCACCGTCGCGAGAAACGTCTTCGGGTCGAGCGCCGTCGCCAGCACCGAGCCAACCTTGATGCCGCTGATCCGCACGTCGCTACCGTCGCGAATCCCGTCGATATGCTCGAAATTGGCGGAGAGCTCGTAGCCCTTCACCGAACGCAGCTGGCTCGTGCTGTAGGCGAAGAACAGGAACAGCGCGGCGACGACCAGCACGACCGCGCCCATCACGGTCTCGATCACATTGCCTTTCATCAATCGGCTCCGCGCATCGTGTTGCGGCCCGGCGCCGCTACTCCGGCGACCACGGCTCGTAGTCGCCGGTGGCGCGGGCGCGGTGTCCGCCGCGCAGCACCGAGCCCTGCGGACGATAAGCCTGGGGCGTCCCGGTCAGATTGGGCTCGTGCGGCTTTTCCCAGGCATAGCGGTGGCGCTCGACCGGCACCTCGTCGACCGTGTGGTGCAGCCAGGCATGCCATTCCGAGGGCACCTTCGAGCCTTCCGGCTCGCCCTTGTAGATCACCCAGCGCCGCTCGCGGCTGAAACGGCCGCCGCCGCGCCCCGACGGCTTGTCGTTCTTCAGGCGGTAATAGCTGTTGCCGTACGGGTCCGAGCCCATCAGCTCGCCGCGCAGCCAGGTCAAGAGTCGCGTCCCGAGGGTCGTCATCATCTCGTTCCGTCAAAGCGCGCGGACTATCGCACCGCCGTCGGGCTTGGGTAAAGGGTCGCGGCGTTGCTCCTCGCCATCGCAGGAGTTGAGCCGGCGGAACGCGAGTCACGCGGTCTGTCAAGCCCTCTCCCATATATTGTGTCTATCGGATTTTCATACATAGATGTTGATCCGCCCTCGGGCGAGGCACATAATCCAGTGGTTGAGTTGAGCGGGAAACACCGGATCTAGCGGACAACGCGGGCCGGAGGCTCAAAATCGGGGGATTGTTATGCACATCGCGCGTCGCTTTACCACAGCCGGCCGGGACCCGTACGACAGCATCGCCTTTCGTACCGCGACGAGCGAGATTCGCAACCCCGACGGCTCGGTGGTCTTCGCCGCCGAGGGCGTCGAGGTCCCGGCGGCATGGAGCCAGGTCGCGTGCGACATCCTCGCGCAGAAATATTTGCGCAAGGCCGGCGTGCCGGCGGTCCTCAGCTCGGTCGAGGAGCCCGAAATCCCGGCATGGCTGTGGCGCCGCACCGCCGACGCCGACAAATTGGCCCTGGTGCCCAAGGACGAGCGCTCCGGCGGCGAGACCAGCGCCAAGCAATGCTTCGACCGGCTGGCCGGCACCTGGACCTATTGGGGCTGGAAGGGCGGCTATTTCGACGCCGAGGAGGACGCCCGCGCCTATTTCGACGAGCTGCGCTTCATGCTGGCGAGCCAGATGGGCGCGCCAAATTCGCCGCAATGGTTCAACACCGGGCTCCATTGGGCCTATGGCATCGACGGCCCGGCGCAGGGGCATTTCTATGTCGATCATCGCACCGGCAAGGTACGCTCCTCGGAGAGCGCCTACGAACACCCGCAGCCGCATGCCTGCTTCATCCAGTCGGTCGCCGACGATCTCGTCAACGAGGGCGGGATCATGGATCTCTGGGTGCGCGAGGCGCGGCTGTTCAAATACGGCTCGGGCACCGGCTCGAATTTTTCCCGCCTCCGCGGCGACGGTGAAAGACTTTCGGGCGGCGGCCGCTCCTCCGGGCTGATGAGCTTCCTCAAGATCGGCGACCGGGCCGCCGGCGCGATCAAGTCGGGCGGCACGACGCGGCGCGCCGCGAAAATGGTGATCGTCGACACCGACCACCCCGATATCGAGGATTTCATCGACTGGAAGGTCATCGAGGAACAGAAGGTCGCCGCGCTCGTCGCCGGCTCGAAGCTGTGCGCGAAGCATCTCAACCTGGTGATGGCGGCCTGCCGCGCGGAAGCCGAGGATGCATACGACCCGGCGAAGAACCCGGCGCTGAAGCGCGAGATCCGCGCGGCGCGGGCGGTGATGATCCCGGAGAGCATTATTCAGCGGGCCGTCCAGTTCGCTCGTCAGGGCTACGAGACGATCGATTTTCGCACCTATGACACCGATTGGGATTCCGAGGCGTACCTGACCGTCGCCGGGCAGAATTCCAACAACACGGTGCGCATCACCGACGGTTTCCTCGACGCGGTCGCCGCCGGCGCCGACTGGCAATTGACCCGCCGTACCGACGGCAAGGCGGCGAAGACGGTGCCAGCCGCCGCGCTGTGGGACCGCATCGCTTACGCCGCCTGGGCCTCGGCCGACCCCGGGGTGCAGTTCGACACGACGATCAACGACTGGCACACCTGCCCCGAGAGCGGCCGGATCAATGCGTCGAACCCGTGCTCGGAATACATGTTCCTCGACGACACGGCGTGCAATCTCGCCTCGCTCAACCTGATGACCTATCGCGGCGAGGACGGCTTCAACGTCGGCGATTTCCGTCACGCGACGCGGCTGTGGACGGTCGTCCTCGAAATCAGCGTGATGATGGCGCAGTTCCCCTCGCGCGAGATCGCGCGGCTCTCGTACGCCTACCGCACGCTGGGGCTCGGCTACGCCAATCTCGGCGGGCTCCTGATGTCGATGGGCATCCCCTATGACAGCGATGAGGGCCGCGCCCTCGCCGCCGCGATCACCGCGCTCTTGACCGGCACGACCTACGCGACCTCGGCCGAGATGGCCGCCGAGCTCGGCGCCTTCCCCGGCTACGCCAAGAACCGCGCGGCGATGCTGCGCGTCGTCCGCAATCATCGCCGCGCCGCGCATGGCGACAGCGTGGGCTACGAGGCGTTGGCCGTGCGGCCGGTCCCGCTGGACGCGGCGAACTGCGCCGACAAACTGCTCGTCGAGGCCGCCATGGCCTCGTGGGACGCGGCGTTAGCGCTCGGCGAGAAGCACGGCTTCCGCAACGCGCAGACCACGGTCATCGCCCCGACCGGCACGATCGGGCTGGTGATGGATTGCGATACGACCGGCATCGAGCCCGATTTCGCGCTGGTCAAGTTCAAGAAGCTCGCCGGCGGCGGCTATTTCAAGATCATCAACCGCATGGTGCCGGACGCGCTGCGCACGCTCGGCTATGGCGAGGTCGAGCTTGAGGCGATCGAACGCTACGCGCTCGGCCACGGCACCTTGAAGGGCGCGCCGGCGATCAATCACCAGACGTTGACGGCAAAGGGCTTCGACGAGACTTCGCTGACCGCAATAGAGGGCGCGCTGGCCTCGGCCTTCGATATCAAGTTCGCTTTCAACAAATGGACGCTCGGCGAAGCCTTCTGCACCGAGACGCTCGGCGTCGACCCGGCGGTGCTCGCCGATCCGAGCTTCGACCTGCTCGTCGCGCTCGGCTTCAGCCGCGGCGATATCGAGGCGGCGAACACTTATTGCTGCGGCGCAATGACTTTGGAAGGCGCTCCTCACCTGAAATCCGAGCATCTGGCGGTGTTCGATTGCGCCAACCCCTGCGGACGGCTCGGCAAGCGCTGCCTGTCGGTCGATAGCCATATCCGCATGATGGCGGCGGCGCAGCCCTTCATCACCGGCGCGATCTCCAAGACGATCAACATGCAGAACGCGGCGACGGTTGAGGAATGCAAGGACGCCTACATGCTGTCCTGGCGGCTCGGCCTCAAGGCGACCGCGCTTTACCGCGACGGCTCGAAACTGTCGCAACCGCTGGCCTCGAGCCTCTTCGGCGACGACGAGGAGGCCGAGGACAAGGCGGCCGAGCTTTACGCCCAATCGCCGGCCGAGCGCGTGCCGGTCGTCGCCGAGCGCATCATCGAGCGAGTCATCGAGCGCTTCGTGATGCGCGCCGAGCGCCGCCGCCTGGCGAATCGCCGCAAGGGCTACACGCAAAAAGCCGTCGTCGGCGGCCACAAGGTCTACTTGCGCACCGGCGAATACGATGACGGCAAGCTCGCCGAGGTGTTTATCGACATGCACAAGGAAGGCTCGGCCTTCCGCTCGCTGATGAACAATTTCGCCATCGCGATCTCGCTCGGCCTGCAATACGGCGTGCCGCTCGAGGAGTTCGTCGAGGCCTTCACCTTCACCCGCTTCGAGCCATCGGGCATCGTCGAGGGCAACGACGCGATCAAGATGGCGACCTCGATCCTCGACTACATCTTCCGCGAGCTGGCGATCTCGTACCTCGACCGCGGCGATCTCGCCCATGTCGAGCCGGCCGATCTGTTGCCCGACACGATCGGCAAGGGGGTCGGGGAGTCGAATTTGCGCGAGATGAGCGACGCCAGCGCGGCGGTCGGCGCCGAGGTCGCGGCGATCGTGCAAAAGGTCGCCTCGCAGGGCTATGTCCGCAACAAGCTGACCGTGCTGCATGGCGGCAAGCGCGCCGCGGCGACCGCCCGCGCCGATACGGCGACGGCGGAGATGCCGCTGTTCGCCGGGGCGCTCGCGGTCGATACCGATACGATCGAGCTGACCGCCATGGTGACCCACACGCACGACCCGCGCAGCGAAAAGATCCGCGAGGCGCGCATGAAGGGCTACGAGGGCGATAGCTGCGGCGAATGCGGCAACTTCACCCTGGTGCGCAACGGCACCTGCCTCAAATGCAACACCTGCGGCTCGACGAGCGGGTGCAGCTAAATCTTCAGACGCTTGCAGCCACCTCTTCATAGCGATATTGATATCGAGCTAATTATGAAGAGAGGCTGCCATGGGAACGCAGCAACTTCTGTTGCATCTACCCGATGAGCTGGTACGGCGGTTGAAGCGCGCGGTCGCGCCGCGCCAGCGTAGCAAGTTCATCCAGGATTTGTTGGAGCAGGCGCTGCCGCCCGACGGTGTCGTCGAGAGCGACCCGCTTTACCTGGCGGCCGTCGAGGTCGAGAAGGATGAGGCGCTCGCCGCGGAGATGGCTGGGTGGGAGCCCGCGACGCTCGGCGACGGCGTCGCGGTGCCCTCCGGCGACGGGCCGAGAGAGTGATGGCCGCCTCCGCGCCAAGTGGTCAGACGGTGCGCCGCGGCGATATCTGGTGGGTCGATTTCGATGTCGACGACGACGGCGAGATGCGGCGCATGCGGCCGGCGGTCGTCCTCACCGCCGACGCGCTAAACCGGGCGCGGCGCACGGTGGTCGTCGTGCCGCTGGCGACCGGCCCGCAACCGCGACCGCCAATCGTCATCGCGACTCCCTCGGCGGGCCAAGGCAGGGTCGCGGTCTGCGACCAGGCGCGCGCGGTCGACAAGGGGCGCCTGACGCGCACCGCCGGGCAGCTCTCCGCGCCCGATCTGAAGGCGATCGAGGACGGGGTGCGCCGCGTGCTCGAATTGTAGGGCCTTAAGGACGCACTAGCCCTCTTCCGGCGTTGGCTCTAGGCTACCGGCCAATCGTCATTCGGTCGGAGAGCATTCATGGAATGGGGCTTTGGTGCGCCGGTCAGCGGCCCGCTATCGGGCGCCAAGGATCTGGCGCGGATCACGCAAGAGGGCGAGGCGCTCGGCTACGATTACTGCACGCTGAGCGATCACGTCATCATCCCCCGCGAACTGGAAGCCAAATACCCCTATTCCGATACCGGCGAGTTCCCCGGCCGGGCCGGCGGCGACCGCCATGAGCAGCTGACCGCGGTGACCTTTGTCGCGGCCAAGACGTCGAAGCTAAGGCTGGTCACCTCGGTCATGGTGGTGCCGCACCGCCCGGCGGTGCTAACCGCGAAGATCCTGGCGACGATCGATGTCCTGTCGGAAGGGCGGCTGACGCTGGGCGTCGGCGCCGGCTGGTGCCGCGAGGAGTTCGAGGCAATCGGCACCGACCCGTTCGACGAGCGCGGCGCGGTCACCGACGAATACCTGCTCGCCTGCCGCGAATTGTGGAGCAACGAAGATCCCCGGTTCGACGGCAAATACGTCAAGTTCTCGAATGTCTTCTTCCAGCCCCGCCCGGTGCAGAAGCGGGTGCCGATCTGGGTCGGCGGCGAGAGCGGCCCGGCGATGCGCCGCACCGCCAAGCTCGGCGACGGCTGGTATCCGATCGGCACCAACCCTTCCTTCCGGCTCGATACGCTGGAGCGGTTCAAGGGCGGCATCGAGCGGCTGCACCGCTACTGCCGCGACGCCGGCCGCGACCCGAAGGAGATCGCCCTCGCCTACCGCGTCACGCAGCGCGGCCCCGCAATCCCCGAGAAGGCCGATAACGGCGACCGCCGGCTGTTTTCCGGCGGCAACGAGGCGATCATCGGCGATCTGCGCGCCTTCCGCGATATCGGCGTCGCGGCGGTCGATTTCAGCTTCGACGGCGCCGACGCCGGCGAGGTCGTCGCCAATATGAAGCGCTTCCGCGAGGACGTACTGGCCAAGGTCTAACCGGTTACAGGAGCAGGCTGTGCTGAAAATTGGATACAAGGCGTCGGCCGAGCAGTTCGGGCCGCGCGAATTGCTGGAATTCTCGGTGCTGGCCGAGGAGGTCGGGTTCGAGTCGATCTTCGTCAGCGACCATTTCCAGCCGTGGAAGCACACCGACGGCCACGCGCCGAACTCGCTCGCCTGGCTCGGCGCGCTCGGCGCCAGCACCAAGCGGGCAATTATTGGCACCAGCGTCGCGACGCCGACCTTCCGCTACCACCCGTCGATCGTGGCACAGGCTTTCGGTACGATGGGCGTGATGTTTCCCGGCCGCGTCGTGCTCGGGCTTGGCACCGGCGAGTCGCTGAACGAGGTGCCCTCGGCCGGCATCACCTGGCCCGGCGCCAAAGAACGGCGCGATCGGCTGCGCGAGGCGGTACGGCTGATCAACACGCTGTGGACCGAAGACCGGGTCACCTTCGAGGGCCAGTTCTACCGCACTCAAGACGCGACGATCTACGACAAGCCCAAGCACAAGGTGCCGATCTGGATCGCCGCCTCCGGCCCGCTCGCGGCGGCGATGGCCGGCCAGATCGCCGAAGGCTTTATCTGCACCAGCGGCAAGAAACCCGAGCTTTACACCGAATTGACGGGCAAGGTCGCCGAAGGCCTCGCCAGAGCCGGGCGCGAGCATGCGAGCCTCGAAAAGATGATCGAGGTCAAGGTGTCGTTCGACACCGACGCGCAGCAGGCCAAGGAGCTGACGCGGCACTGGGCGGCGCTCGCGCTCTCGCCCGAGGAAAAAATGGGGGTCGAAGACCCGATCGAGATGGAGAAGCGTGCCGACGCGCTGCCGCTCGACCGCGCCGCCAGCCGGTGGATCGTCTCTAACGACCCCGACGAGCAGGTCGAGCGCATCCGCCCCTATGTCGAGCTCGGGTTCACCCACCTCGTCTTCCACGCCCCCGGCCCCGATCAGGCGCGCTTCCTGAAGCTCTATGCCGAGCAGGTCGTGCCACGACTGCGCAAGGCATTCGACTGATCCTTGTGAGCCCGAGAACCAACTTTGCCATTCCGGGATGCCCCGAAGGGGCAGGCCCGGAATGACGATTGGAAGAATGAAATGGCGGATCGGCTAGAGATCATCGGGCTGCCGGGGGTGCCGATGGTGCAGCCCGGCGACAATCTCCATGCGTTCGCGATCGCGGCGCTGGTCGACGCCGACATCGCCCCCGAGCCGGGCGACGTCCTCGTCGTCGCGCAAAAGATCGTCTCGAAAGCCGAGGACCGCTTTGTTGATGTCGCGACCGTCAAACCGTCGGCGCGGGCCAAAAAACTCGCCGCCGAGACCGGCAAGGACCCGCGGTTTGTCGAAATCGTGCTGTCCGAATCGAAGCGCATCGTGCGGCATCGGGAAAACCTGATCATCGCCGAGCACCGGCTCGGCTGGGTGATGGCGAATGCCGGGATTGATCATTCGAATGTCGCGCCCGGCGGCGATCGGCCTGAGCGTGTACTGCTGCTGCCGCTCGATCCCGATGCCTCGGCGCGCGCCTTGCGTGAAGAGCTTGTCGCCTCCTATGGCGTGCCGATCGCGGTCATCATCAGCGACAGCTTCGGTCGTCCGTGGCGGCGCGGCACGGTCGGCATTGCCTTGGGCGCGGCCGGACTGCCCTCGATCATCGATTGGCGCGGCCATCCCGACCTGTTTGGCCGGGCGCTCGAAGTCACCGAGACCGGGTTCGCCGACGAGATCGCCGCCGCCGCCTCGCTAGTCATGGGTCAGGCCGACGAGGCGATGCCGATGGTGCTGGTGCGCGGCCTTCACTGGACCGCGCCCGAGGCGGACGGTGCCGCGCTGGTGCGCCCGCCGGAGCACGATCTTTTCCGATGAGTTGCGTCCGTGGGTGGTGAAGGCCCGGTCCTGGCGCTGTCGGGCGGCGTCGGCGGCGCCAAGCTCGCGCTCGGGCTTTACCGCATCCTGCCGCCCGATACGCTGACGATCGTCGCTAACACCGGCGACGATTTCGAGCATCTCGGCCTCGCGATCTCGCCCGATCTGGACACGCTGCTCTATACCCTATCAGGGGACGCGAACCCGGAACTCGGCTGGGGGCGACGCGGCGAGACCTGGACCTTCATGGCCGCGCTCGAAAAGCTCGGCGGCGAGACCTGGTTCCGCCTGGGCGACGGCGACCTCGCGACCCATGTCGAGCGGACGCGCCGGCTCCACGGCGGCGAGAGTCTGTCGGCGATCATCGATGATTTCCGCCGCCGGCTCGGGATTGCCGCGCGGCTTCTGCCGATGAGCGACGACAAGGTGCGCACGCGACTTGAGACCAATCAGGGCTGGCTCGATTTTCAAGATTATTTCGTGCGGCTGCGCTGCGAGCCTGTCGTCCGGCGGATCGAATTCGCCGCCAGCGAGACTGCGCGACCTCAACCGGAACTGCTCGCCGCCCTCGCCGACCCCAGCCTGCGCGCGGTCGTGGTCTGCCCGTCGAACCCGTTTATCAGCATCGACCCTATGCTAGCCATCCCGGGGATGCGCCAAGCCCTCGGCGACTGCCGTGCGCCGATCGTCGCGGTATCGCCGATCATCACCGGCAAGGCGGTGAAGGGGCCGACCGCGAAGATGATGGAAGAGCTGGGCCTTCCCGTGGATGCGACGACCGTAGCGCGGCACTACCGCGATTTTATCGATGCGTATGTAGCCGACGAGGCGGATCGGGGCGCGGTCGCCGGGCTCGACCTGCCCGTCATGCTGGCCCCTACGCTTATGGTTTCAGTTGAAGATCGCGAAGCCTTGGCGCGTATCGTCCTGGCCGCGGCGGCCCAGGTCCGCAAATGACTCCCGGCGAGGTCTGGGCGATCATCCCGGTCAAGGAGACGCGAGGCGCGAAGCAGCGCCTGGCGCCGGTGCTGTCGGCCCCGCTGCGCCAAGCCCTGGCGCTGGCGATGCTCGAGGACGTGCTGGAAGCCGTCGCCGGTGTCGCGGGGCTGGGTGGCGCGATCCTCGTCACCGTCGATCCGCAAGCCGAAGCGCTGGCTCGCCGCTATGGCGCCGCGACGATCGCCGACGGCGCCCATGACGGCCACACCGGCGCGGTCAATGCCGGGGCGCGGCACCTCGTCGCCCAGGGCCGTCACCACACGCTGCTGACCCTACCCGGCGACCTGCCGCTCGTCACGACGGCGGAAATCGAGACCTTGATCGCGGCGCATGGCCCCGCCCCCGCCTTCACGATCGCGCCGGCACATGACAATCTCGGCTCGAACGCGATCCTGATGTCGCCGCCGCAAGCGGTGCCGCTGCGCTTTGGCGAGGACAGCTTCTTCCCGCATCTCGCCGCCGCCCGCGCCCAGGGCATCGAGCCATGCGTCGTGCGTCTGCCGGGGATCGTCTTCGATATCGACAATCCGCCAGACCTCCATCATTTTGCACAGCTGGGAGCGCGGACCCGCGCGGGCAGGTTGATCGCCGAGCACGCCGGCGAGCTTGGCCCGGCAGGGTCTTTGCCAGCGCACGGCGAGGAGGTTGGGTGACGGAGTTTTTCGCGACAATCCTGGATCGCGCCGCAACCGGCGAGACGCTGCCCGCGGTGGATGCGCTGGCGCTCGCCGAATGCGAGGATCTGCCGGCGCTGATGCGCGTCGCCGCGAGGCTGCGCGACGCCGGGCATGGCGGGCTGGTGTCGTACTCGCGCAAGGTCTTCATCCCGCTGACCCAGCTCTGCCGCGACGTCTGCCACTACTGCACCTTCGCCCACCCGCCGCGCCGCGGCGAGCGGGTCTATCTTGGCCGCGACGAGGTGCTGGCGATCGCCCGCGCCGGCGCCGAAGCCGGGTGCCACGAGGCGCTGTTCACCCTCGGCGACAAGCCGGAATTGCGCTACCGCGCGGCGCGCGAGGAGCTGGCGGCGCTCGGCCACGACACCACCCTCTCCTATCTAGCCGAGATGGCGGCGCTGGTGCTCAAGGAAACCGGGTTGCTGCCGCATTTGAACCCCGGCCTCCTGACCCGCGACGACCTCGACGCGCTGCGCAAGGTCTCGGTGTCGCAAGGCATCATGCTGGAAACCGCCAGCGAGCGCCTGTCGCAGCGCGGCGGCCCGCATTTCGGCTCGCCCGACAAGCATCCGGCGCGGCGCCTCGCGACGATCGCGGCGGCCGGCGAGGCGGCGGTGCCGTTCACCTCGGGTATCCTGATCGGCATCGGCGAGACAAGACGCGAGCGGATCGAGGCGATGCTGGCGTTGCGCGACCTACACGAGCGCCATGGCCACATCCAGGAAATCATCGTCCAGAATTTCCGCGCCAAGCCCGGCACGAAGATGGAAGAAGCGGTCGATCCCGACCAGCCCGACCATCTGTGGACGATCGCGATCGCGCGCCTGGTCTTCGGGCCCGCGATGAACATCCAGGCGCCGCCCAATCTGATGCCCGACGCGCTCGAAGAAATGATCGCGGCCGGGATCAACGATTGGGGCGGCGTGTCGCCGGTGACGCCCGACCATGTGAACCCCGAAGCGCCATGGCCGACGCTCGACCTTTTGGCGGAGCGCACCGCCGCCGCCGGCAAGCTGCTCGTCGAGCGGTTGGCGATCTATCCCGAATACACGGTCGCGCCCGCTCGTTGGCTCGACCCCGCGCTGCGCACGCCGACCCTGCGCCTCCTCGACGGCCAGGGCCTCGCGCGCACCGACCTGTGGACACCCGGCGCGGGCGTCGAGCCGCCCGCCGCCGGCAAGCGGACGCGGAACCCGGCGCTAACCGCCGCCGTCGAGCCGATCCTCGCCCGCGCGACCGCGGGCGAAACCCTGACCGAGGCCGAGATCGTCACCTTGTTCGAGGCGCGCGGCGATGCGTTCGACGCGGTGTGCGACGCCGCCGACCGCCTGCGCCGCGAGATGAACGGCGACACGGTCAGCTACGTCGTCACCCGCAACATCAACTACACGAACATCTGCTATTTCCGCTGCCAGTTCTGCGCGTTCTCCAAGGGCAAGCTCAGCGAGAATTTGCGCGGCAAACCCTACGACCTCGATTGGGACGAGATCGTCCGGCGCTGCGAGGAAGCTTGGGAGCGCGGCGCGACCGAGGTGTGCCTGCAGGGCGGCATCCACCCCGAATATACCGGCGCGACCTATCTCGGCATCTGCCGCGCGATCAAGAAGGCGGTGCCCGGGCTGCACATCCACGCCTTCTCGCCGCTGGAGATCTGGCAGGGCGCGAAGACGCTGGGCCGCAGCCTCCCCGATTTCCTCGCCGAGTTGCGCGACGCGGGGCTCAGCTCATTGCCCGGCACCGCGGCGGAAATCCTCGACGACGAGGTCCGTGCGATCATCTGCCCGGACAAGGTCAAGACCGCCGAGTGGCTCGAGGTCATGGAGGCCGCACACGGTGTGGGCCTGCGCGCGACCGTGACGATCATGTACGGCCACGTCGACCGGTATGAGCATTGGGCGCGGCACCTGTTGCGGGTGCGGGCGCTGCAGGCGCGCACCGGCGGCTTCACCGAGTTCGTGCCGCTCCCCTTCGTGCCGATGGAAGCGCCGATCTCGCTGAAGGGTCGCGCGCGGCTCGGACCGACCTTTCGCGAGGCCATTCTGATGCATGCGATCGGGCGGCTCGCGCTGCATCCGCTGATCCCGAACATCCAGGCGTCCTGGGTCAAGCTCGGCAGCGCCGGCGCCGCCGCCTGCCTCAATGCCGGGGTCAACGATCTCGGCGGCACGCTGATGAACGAAAGCATCTCGCGCGCCGCCGGCGCCAGCTTCGGCCAGGAAATGCCACCCGAGGCGATGGAAGAACTGATCCGCTCGCTCGGCCGCATGCCGCGCCTGCGCACGACGCTTTACGGCGACGCCTCGGCCGAACGACACGCCGCCTCGTTCGGCGCCCCGCCGCTGCTAGAGCCGATCAACACCCCGGCGCGGAAATACGAACGCGCGGCGGCGGAGTAGGCTTCCTAGACGATCCGTGCTGTTGGTAGTAATATTTACTACCACCGGAGTTGGAAATGCCGGATATTCACAAAGTCAGCGTTGCGCTGACCGGCGAACAGGTTGACGCTCTCAAAGCCGCCGTAAAGGCTGGAGGGTATGCCACGACGAGCGAGATTGTTCGCGAGGCGCTCCGCGATTGGCAACTCAAGTATCAACTGCGCCGCGAAGAGATCGCCCAATTGCGCCGGCTGTGGGATGAAGGCGAGGCGAGCGGCGAGCCTCGACCAGTCGATTTCCCTAGGCTGCGGGACGAGGCGCGGCAACGACTGAAGCGTGCGAGCAAAGTCTCGGGTGATGCCGGTTGAACTGGTATGGCGTCCTCGCGCCGAGGAAGATCTGCTCGACGTCTACCTCACCATCGGTCGCGATAATCCGGCCGCTGCCGAACGGATTTATTCGGTAATCGAAGCGCAGATTGGGCATTTGCTAGACCATCCGCGACTGGGTCCCCGCCGCCCGGATATTCGTCCGAACACGCGCATTCTCGTCGAGCGCCCTTACGTGATTTTGTACAGGACCATCCCCGACGCCGACGACGGTCCGATCGATAGAGTCATTATCGTCCGCGTTGTTGACGGACGACGTGATCTCTCGGGCCTTCGCGGCGAGGCGGAAGGCTGAAAACTACCTCAACAGCGCCCGCGCGATCTCTTCCCACTCGTTGTCGAGGGACGCCGTTGACGGGGTCTTGCCGGCGCGCTTGTACCAGCCGCCGGCGTTCATTTGGTCGCCTTCGACCCGATGCAGATAGGCGTGCGCCCAGGCGCCCTGCTCGTTGGCGTCGGCCTGCGCGCAGCGATGCGCCTTGTGCCAGTCGCCCTTAGCCTGCCACCACAGCGCCTGCACCGCGCCGCTGGTCCCGGCCGGCGGCGACGCGCCCGTCAGCGATGATTTGAAGCTGTCGAATTCCATCGTGCCCTCCCGCGGATTGTGCCGACGATGATAGCCGCCCGGCTCCGCTCAGGCGAGCATCCGATCGAGCCGGTCGCGCAGCCGGTAATAGGAGCCGAGCAGCGGCAGGAACCACGGATTGCCGTTGTAGAGCGCGTGATCCGGGAATTCTGGGCTGTCGAAGGCGCAGCCGTAGTTGGCGGCACGGGCGATCTTGCGCGCGGTCTGGAAGCCCAGATAGGTCATCATCGCGATGCCGCTACCGTTGCAGCCGAGCGCGTAGTGCAGCCCCGAATCCTCGCCCATGTGCGGCAACGCGTCGAGCGTGAAGGCGGTGTTGCCGGTCCAGCCGTGGGTGACGCGCACTCCGCGCAACTGCGGAAAGCGCTCAATCATGTAGGCGTGCAGCACGCGGGCGCTCAAAAGCGGGTCGACCTGGGTGAACCGCGCGCGGCCGCCGAACACCATGCGCCTCCCGTCCGGCGACATCCGGTAATAGCACAGCACCCGCTTGGTGTCGGACAGGGTGCGGCCGTTCGGAATCAGCGAGCGCGCGAGATCGTCGGGCAATTCCTCGGTGGCGATGATGTGGCTGGCGATCGGCACGATACGGCGCCGCAGCGCGGGCGTCAGCGCGCCGGTGTAGCCGTTGGTCGCGATGACGATGTCGCCCGCCTCGGTCGTGCCGCGGCTTGTCGTCACGCGCCAGCCGGCGCCGTCGCGCGCGATGGCTTGCACCTCCGCGTCGGCGCAGACCGCGATGCCGCGCCGGCGGCAGGCATCGAGCAGCCCCTTGTAGTAAAGCGCCGGATGCAGGCTCGCCGAGCGCTCGACGACCATGCCGCCGTAATAATAGTCGCTGGCGATCTCGTCGCGCTGGCGCTCGCGCGGCACCATGTACGCGCCCGACTGGGCGTTGTCGTTGAGGCTGGCGAGCCGCGATTCCTGATAGGCGAAGTGCTTGCGCGTCCAGGCGCCGACGAACCGCCCACGCTTCTGCCAAGAGCAGTCGATCGCTTCCTCGTCGATCAGCCGCTCGACAAGCGCGAACGCGTCGTAGGCGTCGGACAGCATGCGCGCGGCGCGCGCGGCATCGACCTGCGCCGGCTTGCCGCTGAAACTCTTGCCGACATTGACGCCGCCGCTGACCGCACCGCCATTACGGGTGCTAGCGCCCTCGCCGAGCACGCCCTTTTCGAACACCACGGCGTCGATACCGTGCTTCGACAATTCGAGCGCGGTCGACAAGCCGGCATAACCGCCCCCGACGATCGCGACGCGCGCTTCGCGCGGCACCGCGACGCGATCGCCGATTGCCGGTCTGAATGCCTCCCACCAATAAGGGGTCGGCTTAAATTCGGAATAGAAGATGTCGCCCCGCATCACGCGACACCAAGTCTATCTGGGCAATGCCGCCAAGTAAATGGCGGCGGAAGTCGCCAGTTTAACGACCGTTGCCACCCGGAATTACCCAAACGCCCCAGAAACCCGCCAATACCAGGCAAACCAATCCTGCGTCAACGTACCATGGAAACATCGAACTCCTCCTCTCCGCAGTTGGTTGTTGCATAGCAGCTACCGCGGAGTTGACCGGCGCCTTATACGTCATTTCTTGGTGATCAGGTGATACAAATTGTTACAGCACTTCTATACGCAGACAAATGATAACTTTCAGTTACAGAATCGTGGTTAATATGTTCTGTATTGATGACTTTCAGGCACAGAGGAGTCTTGGTGCAAGAAGCCGCCCCTCGCCGGAGCGATCTATTTTGCTTCGGCGAGCAACAAAGACGCTAGAGCCGCAATTTTAATGGAATTTGGGCATCACGTTTTCGCAGAGCAATTGCAGCGACTTCATGACCCGCTGATGCGGGATTTTCGTGCCGCAATTCATTTCTGCGAGAATACCGTCGAGGCCGAGCGTCTCCTTTAACCCCATCAACCGATCGGCGACGCGCTCGGGCGACCCGACGATCAGCTTTTCCTTGAGCGCGTCTTCATAACTGATCGTCTGCAGCCGCCGGCCGCGCGCGGCGCGGTCCTCGACCGCCCGTACGCCGGAGCGCGTCGCCGAATCCTCGAGCCGCTCGCCGAGATAGCGATAAAAATACATAATGCTGTCTTCCGGTTCCTCGATTGCCTGTTTATCGGTCTCGGCGACATAGACTGGGGCGCGCAAAAACACCTGACCCTCGCCGGGATGCCCGGCTTCCTTCCATGCCTTGCGGTAGGCGGCGATGTTCGGTCCCAGTTCCTCGATCGTGCCGAGGCGGACGGCGACGAACACCGCGTGGCCGAGCTTGGCGATCGCCGGGAAGGTGTCCGCGCTGTTAGCGGCGATGCGGATTTCCGGCCACGGCTTTTGATAGGGCTTCGGCGTCAGCGCAACATTGTCGAAGCTGTAGTACTTGCCGTGATACGAGAACTTCGGCTCGGTCCAGGCCCGCTTGAGAATTTCCAGAGTTTCGGTGAAACGCTCGCGGCTTTCGCCGTAGGGCACGCCGTAGGCTTCGTAGGTACGCGGAAACCCGCTGCGGCCAACCCCGAAAATGAGCCGCCCATGGCTGATCTGATCGACCGTCGCCGCTTCCTCGGCGAGGCGCAGCGGATGGCAAAGCGGCAGGACCTGCACGCCGGTGCCGATCTTCATGCGTTTGGTGCGCGCGGCGATGGCGGCCGCCAGCGTCAGCGGCGCCGAGCACACCGACCGCTCCGGCGCGACATGAATTTCAGCGAGCCACATGGCGTCGAGGCCCCAGCGCTCGGCGGCGTCGATCTGCTCGAACGAAGTGGTGAACGCCTCTTCCTCGGTAATTCCGGCCGGACGCTGAAACTCGTGAAACATGCCAAACTCGAACGCCATCGCCGCTCCTCCATCTTGCCCGGCCGTCAGCCGCGGCAACCTCCGAGCTCGCCGTATCGATAGGCGAGCCCAATCCGGTGGCGACTTTAGGGTCGAACACCGGTCAGGGCGAGTCAAGAAACGCCCGCGCGATGGTGCGCAGGCTCCAGGCCGCGGGCCAAAGGCGCGAGCTACTCAACGGCGAAGAAACACAGTTGAGCAGTGCACAATAGCGGTTTATCGTTTTCTGTAGAATGCAACCAACTGGAGTGAGGCACTCTTAAGTTGAATTTCGATCACAATTACCCCCAATTCGCGATCGACCGAAACAATTTTTCCCGCGCGCTGGAGAGCGGCGCGCTGGATGTTTGTCTCGATTACTTGCGGCGCGAGGAGATTATCGGGCCGGAAGCGGCTTACCTCGCCTGTCGTCTTGGCGAGAAGCTGTTTCACAACGGGCGCGGCGGCGAAGCGATCGAATGCGGCCGCCTCGCCTTCGCGGGCGCCGCCAACGACAACGAAGTCGTGCATTTCTGCGCCTGGCTATTCAGCAATTGCGGCTGCTACCCCGAAGCCGCCTCGGCCTATGAACGGCTGATCGAGTGCCATCCCGATTGGGCCGAAGGCTATCGCCACGCCAGCGGCGCCCTCGCCGCGATCGGCGCGACGGAGCGCGCGATCGCCTTTGCTACCAAGGCGAGCGACCTCGCGCCCGAGAATTTCGACTGCGCCTATCATGCCGGCTGCCTGCTGCTTGACGCCGAGCGCGTCGAGGAAGCCGCGTTTTACCTGGCCCGGGCAGTCGCGATCGAGCCCGACGACCCGCACGCGCTGCGGGCGCTGTCGGCGGCCGGCCATGCGCTCGACCGGCCGGACGAGGCGCTCGGCCTGGCCTTACGGGCGGCGGCGCTAGCGCCGCAAGATAATGGTCTTGCCTGTCACGCCGCGGAATTGCTGTTGCGCGGCGGGCGGATCGACGACGCCGCGGCGCTACTCCGCGCCGCGACCGCGCGAGATCCGACCGATCCGACGCTATGGCGCCTTGTTTCGACCGCCGAAAGCCAGCGCGATGCGACCCCGGCGGCCCTCGCCGCGATCGAGCACGCGCTTCGCCTCGCCCCGGACAACCCCGAATACCACCTGCATCGCGGCCATCTGCTGTACCGCGGCGGCGATTTCGCCGCCGCCGCCGAAGCCATCGACCGCGCCGCCGCGCTCAATCCGACCAGCCAGGCGGCCCGCCGCGCCCAACTCAACCTGCTGCTGGCCGAGGGCCGGATTTCCCAGGCGACCGCGATCGGCGGCGCGCTGCTGCGCGATTTCCCGGAGGACGAGATTTCGGCGGAGGCGGTGCTGCGCGTGCTGAACCGCCGCCTCGACACGATCGACGGCGATTA